>TARA_R100001591_G_scaffold34913_1_pt1 | contig 29983 bp, 38 predicted proteins | sample TARA_R100001591 | Tara Oceans TARA_R100001591 (sample SAMEA2622725) | marine metagenome | biome: marine biome (ENVO:00000447); feature: surface water layer (ENVO:00002042); material: "saline water (ENVO:00002010), including plankton (ENVO:xxxxxxxx)" | depth 5 m
CACAGTCTTGGTGGCGCTCTTGCTGAGTTGTCAGCAGCAAAGCTTCACAAGAAACACAGTCGTTTGAGTCTAGTTACTTTTGGAAAACCCAATACTTTCTTCAAAGGATTTAAGCGTCCTATGAATTTAGTAAAACAAATTTCCTTGGTTTCTGGAAGCGATCTGGTAGCTAGGATACCTCGTTTGTGCTACGGAGCAAGCATTAGTCAGAAGATGATTTATTTTGCTAATAACGGCAAAGATATAATTAACCCATCGATTGAATTTAAAAAGAAAGACTTCTTGGATAACAAGGGTGAAGCTATATCAGATCATTTTATGCCGGGATACGAGATGCGGTTGTTTAATTTTATTGAGGCCGCGAGTAAAAAGAAACGACAAGCACAAACCTCAACCAAAAGTCGGGCTGCAAAGTCAGAAGACAGACTGACAAAGGAAGAACAGAGAGAGTTAAAGAAAATAATCGGGGAGGATATATATGATTAGGTTAATAACGATATTGGTGTTCATGTTTTTAGGCAGTTGTTCTGTCTCTGAAGATATGATTGCCAATAAAGAACTATATTGTAGCGGAGTATACAAAGGTATACGGGCTGTCGGCAGAGTCACTACAGAAGTAACTACAGGCATTAGAATACCTGACGTATGTGACACGATTGACGAAATCGTAGAGGAAGACGCTGAAAAAAAGTAGCAAACAATCTTGAAGCTTTGCTAAAACTTTGGCTATTTCTCCGAACATAAAGAGGTTACTTAGATGATTGGTGAGATCGCCATAGCGATAAAAGCTTTGGATTCTGCTTTTGTGCTTTGTCAAAGCGCTATTTCCAAGAAGAAAGAAATAGATGATATGGCTGGAGAAGTTGGTAAATTCTTCTCTGCCAAGAAGCGTGTAGAAGATGCGATGGCTAAAGCTGAATCTTCTGGCAATGAAGATTTGCTAGTTGGTTCTGCTCTTGAGGAAGCTATTACAATAGATCAGCAAAAAGAGCGAATGGAAAAGATGATGAAGAAGTTGGGCGATTACTACTCAACGAAAGGACAAACCCATCGCTGGGTTAAGATCAAAGCTGACGCGGTAAGAATACAAAAGAAGAGAGACTTAAAAGCAAAACAAAAAGCTAAACGAAGCGAAGAGGATGAGCTTCTCATTAAGCAGTTAGGGATAATTTTTATTTCTATGATTGGTGCTGTTGCTGCTATTGCAGGAATAGTGTTTTTAATTTTCGGGATTGATACGGAATGAAGTTAAAAGGTCTATTAGGTGCTTTAGCTCCCACTATCGGTAGTTCTATTGGCGGCCCTATGGGCGGCATGGCTATGAAGATGGTGGCTGCTAAGTTAGGCACAAAAGAAGAAGACCCAGTAAAGATAGAAAAATTATTAGAAGACCAGCCCGAAAAAATAGAAAAATTAAAAGAGGCTGAGAATGAGTTTGCAGATCAAATTCGAGCGATGGAGATCGATCTCGAATCTTACAAAACACAAACGGCTGATATACAAGACGCAAGAGATAAATTTGCTCACGATCCTACGCCACGCATTATCGCAGTTCTTTCGATGCTTGGTTTTCTTGGGTATATTTTTCTCGTTACCATTAAGGGCAATACGATGGACGATGCTATTGTTAACCTCGTGCTGGGTTATCTGGGGGGTCTTGTTACTGGGGTTACCAGTTTCTACTTCGGAAGCAGCCACAATGGAAATAAGTAATATGGACAAATTAGTAGAACAACTTAAAAGACATGAAGGTGTAAAAACCAGAGCCTATCAAGACTCGCTTGGTATTTGGCATATTGGTGCTGGCAGAAACATTCACCCTGATGGGCCGAATCAAGGCATGGGTCTAAGTGAAGATGAAATAGATTTCATGTTATCTAACGATATAGTTCGCACCATCAAAGAGTTGAGCGAAGAATACGCTTGGTTTAACGACTTGGAAGATGGAGCTAGGCGTGATGGTATTATTAATATGCACTTCAATCTTGGCAGAGTTCGCTTTGCTAAGTTTAAGAAGGCTATTGCTCACATGGAGGATGGCGATCATGATCGTGCCAGCGCAGAATTTTTGGACAGTTTGTGGGCGAAGCAGGTTAAGGGACGTAGCTTAGAGGTGACAGATATGATCAAGACGAATACTTATGTCTGATCCTTACGTTTTTACTGCTTTTGTTTCTAAAATTATCGATGGAGACACTATTGATGTTACAGACGTTAATCTTGGTTTTGGCATCGTTTATAGGGGTACTGATAACGGTAATATGCGTATACGCCTTTACGGAATTGATACTGAGGAATCTCGCACTAGAGATATGGAGGAAAAGAGATTTGGTATATCGGCGAAAGAATTTAATAAATCGTTCTGTGCGGTAGGCAGTAAAGTTACCTTAAAAACCTACGAAAAAGGCAAATACGGACGTTGGTTGGGTGATATTAAGGTGGGTGGTAAGTGGCTTTGCAAAGAGCTTATTAAAAATCATTATGCAGTTGAATATCACGGACAGTCCAAAGATGATATTAAGGAAGCTCATCTTGCAAATAGAAAGTTAGCAGTCTTGCGAGATGAAACGCCAAACTATTGTCTGATGGCTCCTTCAACTGATACGCAAAAGATGAGAATTCGAGAATGCTAGTTAAGTTTGATTTTAAGCCGGGAATAAATCGAGAGGGAACCCAGTTAACTGCTGGGACTGGTTGGTATGACGGCGACAAAATTAGATTTCGTAAAGGTCGAGCTGAGCAGATAGGTGGATGGCAGAAGTATTCTACTAATACCTTTCTTGGAATATGTCGTTCTTTGCATGACTGGGTTGCTACTGCATCTATAGAATACCTTGGTCTAGGCACTAATTTAAAGTTTTATATAAATCAAGGTGATGCTTATTATGATGTTACTCCTATTAGAGAAACCACAGCGGCTGGTGATGTAACCTTCTCTGCGGTTAACGGCTCTTCAACTATTACTGTAGCGGATGTAAATCATGGAGCGATTGCTAACGATTTTGTTACTTTTAGCGGTGCTGTTTCTCTGGGCGGAAATATTACTGCTGCTGTTCTGAATCAAGAGTATCAGATAGCCACGATTGTAGATGGCAATACTTACACCATAGAAGCAAAAGACACAGCGGGAGCTACCGTTACTGCTAACGCATCAGATACTGGCAACGGTGGAGCGGCTGTTGTTGGTGCTTATCAAATTAATACAGGACTGAACACTTACGTTGCCTCTTCAGGATTTGGAGCGGGTACATGGGGAGCTGGCGGATGGGGCGGCTCTACGGCCATTACTTCAGGTAATCAGCTTAGACTTTATTCGCAAGACACTTTTGGTGATGACCTTATTTTTAACGTCAGGGGTGGCGGAATATACTATTGGGACGAGACAACTGGGACAGGAACTCGTGCAGTTGCTTTGCCTGACAAGGCAGGAGCAGTGGGCGCTCCCATACTTGCCCTGCAAACGATGGTCTCAGAGACTGATCGCCATACAATTTGTTTTGGTTGCAACCCTTTGGGCAGCACTACTCTTGATCCCTTACTGGTAAGGTTTAGCGATCAGGAGAATCCGTTTGATTGGACCCCAACTTCTACTAATACTGCTGGAGGTGTCACGTTAACTGCTGGATCGTTTATTGTAGGTGCGATAAAAACACGGCAAGAAATATTAATATTTACTGACAACAGTATTCATACAATGCGATTCTCAGGAAGTCCTTTTACCTTTCAGTTCGAGGTGGTAAACGAGGGTCTGTCAATGATTTCTCCAAATGCCGCTACTAACGCTGGTGATATGGTCTTCTTTATGGATAGGGGTGGTTTCTACTTTTACAACGGCTCTATTCAAAGATTGACCTGTACAGTTTTAGACTATGTGTTTAGCAACATTAACAAAGACCAAGAGTACAAGGTGTTTGCCACTACTAGCGTAGATTTTTCTGAGGTATATTGGTACTACCCAGTAGGTAGTGGAAATACAGAATGTACTAACTACGTTTCGTATAATTACATGGAAGACTCATGGGCCATAGGTACATTGACTAGAGGCGCTTGGATACCTGCAAACACAAGACGTTATCCTATTGCCTCTTCTGCTCTAACCTATTCAGACAACAACTATTTATACGACCACGAGAACGGATATGACGCTGATGGTTCAGCGATGAATGCGTATATAGAGTCTGGCGGTGTAGAGATAGGAGATGGCGAACAGTTTATGTTTGTACACAGATTTATTCCTGACTTTGAATTTCGCGGAACGACAGCTAGTGCTTCTATGAATTTTACGATGAAAGGTAAAGATTTCCCTTTAAATTCATCTTCTACATTAGCGACAGCTAACGTGACAGAAAACACTAATCAATCTTTTATACGAGCAAGGACGAGAGAGTCTATAATTAGAGTCGAGAGTTCTGGTACAGGTTATGGCTGGACTCTAGGACAGTTACGATTTGATGTAAGACCTGACGGGAGGCGGTAATGGCTCAGAAAATAAACCTAGTTGTATTGCCTACTGCTAATCCTGAGTATGACTTTCAAAATGAGCTAACGATGAGAAGAGCTATTGAGCGTTCTTTTAGTGAGGTTAGCGATGATTTGAGAACCATAACTACTAAGACAGATAAAGAAGAGTCTTTGGCTTTAAAGCGTTATCAGTTTCTCTTGATGGGAGCTTCTGGTAATGGCTGATGCAATTAAGGTACTCGGTCAATTAGCTCCTTCTGCTACTACTACAGAAACTTTATACACTGTTCCTAATCTGGCGCAGACTACAGTCAGCTCCTTGGTAATCTGTAATCGAAATGCGGGTAATCAAACCTTTAGGGTCAGTGTCCATGTGGCTGGAGCTGGAGCAGATAACAAACAGTTTTTGTACTACGACAAAGAAGTACCTGCAAATGATACGATAACGGTTGTTATCGGTATAACACTCAATCAGGCTGATGAAGTTAAAGTCTTTGCAAGCAACGCAGACTTGAGCTTTAACTTATTCGGCGTAGAAACCACTTAGGTATAAGTATGAATATAGCACCTAAACCACCACTAGCTAGACAAGGACAACAGCTTGCATCTCATGGTCGTTATGGGGATACACAGCTAGTTCACATGAACCCTTATGAGGTTCAGGGTTTGGCAGCGATGTCGCCAACAGGACAGCTCACCAAGAATCCAGTGACTGGTCAGCCAGAAGCGTTTCTTCCCATGATTGCTCCAATTATTGGTAGCGTGGTGGGTAAAGCGGCTCTTGGAAAAGCAATAGGTAGCGGATTAGCTGGAGCGATTGGCTCTGGACTTGCGACATGGGCGCAGACTGGAGACTTTGAGAAGGGAGTTATAAGTGGTGTTACAGGTTTTGGTTTAGGTAAGGTGCTAGGCGCTGGCACTGATGCTGTTAACCCTGAAGTTAGGTCTGCCTTGGAGAGCGTTGATGTTGCTCAAGCAAATATGGCTGATGCGACAAAAGCTTTAGGAAGCCAAGCTCGTCCAGACTTAGGTTCTGTCATGATTGGCGGCAATCCTGTCCCCGGATTTACTGTAGGCCCAGAGGCTGCGGTTACTCCTTTTAGTCCAGAACAACTAGATTTTGTAAATACAGCAGGAGCTACACAGAGAGCGGCTACAGCTTTAGACGCAGCTCGTCAGAATGTCACTGCTGGAGATATGCTTAAATCTTTTACCACTAACGAAGGTTTGGGAGCAATGGGCAAGAAGGCTCTCAGTCCAGACGCATTGTTACCTATCGCAGTAGGTGAGGGGACACAGGCTCAGGTAGCTCAGCAAGACGCTATGGCGCAAATGCAGAAAGACAATGAACGCGAAGATGCTGCTTATGCTCAGGGCTTTAAAGACGTACTGACGGACTCTCTGGGCATGGCTCGTGGTAGTGAGCCTAATCCTTACTCTAACTTCTATGCTTCAGGGGGAGTTGTTCATAAGCGTAATGGCGGATATTTTGACGACGATGATGAATATATCGATCCTTCCGACTTGGTTAAAAACCCTACTGCTGGACTAAGTTACGGCTTAGATAGCGATAATCGTTATTTTATAACCCCAAGAGAAGGTAGTGGGGGTGAAAGACAGGCTTATTTGAGAGGTGATTTTAAGTTAGACCCTCCAAGTGATTATCGTCATGGCTTTGAGGAAGAGTTTCAGTTCTTTGATTATATTGGTGACCGTGATGTCCCTAGAGAGCTAGACACTTTTGGCGCTGGCCCAAGCGATTATTTAGCTGGATTATTGGCAGCAGGAGACACTGGCGCTCCTACAGCTCCCGGCACTAGCCCCCTTGCAACCTATGATACGGTTAGAGCAGATCAATTTAGCGGCGTAGATAATTTTGGAGATTACGGTGTAGAAGATTTACCTACTGCTCCTGACTTGCCAGACATAACAGATACCGTTGTTCAGGGAACTCTGGGTGGAGATGTTGTTGTGTCTGATACGCAGGGAGTAGGAGCTGGTGATGACACAGTTGTTGGTAACGATACTGGCGTAACTGTAGACCCTACTCCAGATTATATTCAAGCTTTGGACGCTTTAAATATCGCTAAAGACGGAGATTATGATCGTCCTGAAGGCGAATCTGTCTACGATGTAATGCAAGACTATGGCGCAACGGATCAGCAAATAGCTGATTATTATGGCGTTGATGCCGCTGGTGTGGCTGAGGCTGCTGATGTTATTGGCGGTGGTAGAGCTTTAGCTGATGCAGGTCTGAAGCTGGGCGTGGCTGATGAAAGTGGTGTTGTGGATTACGCTCAGGAAGAGGTAGATCAGGTTTACGATATGTTGACAGCTGGCGATGTAAGCTTAGCGGCTGCTGCTGATTATTTTCAAACATCCGGCGATGAAATTTTAGCCAACATGGGCGCTATCGCAGACGCTAGAAAGTTAGATTCAGAAAGAGAAGCTGCACAACTAGAAAATCTAAGTGCTTACGGTTCTATTCCTGAAATAGCTACTCAAGAAACAATTAATGATTTGGTGGACGGCATAGAAAGTAACATGTTTACGGTAGATCAGGTGGCTGCTCAATACGGCGTTGAGGCTGATGCTGTGCAGGCTGAGTATGATCGCATCCAAGACGCTCGTGATGCGGAGGCGGCGTTGGTTGCCGCTGCTGCGGCTAATCCAGTAGCTGCTGTCCCTAACTTAGACTTTAGCGCTGTAGACACAAGCGGTATGAATATTGATCCAACTGCATTTTATGGCACTGAAGTTGCAGCTACAGGCGGTCAAATTGGCAAGAAACGATTCATGACTCGGATGGGTGAAGTAGAGCTTGCTGAGGGTGGGTTGGCTGATGTGCCTGTGAGCGAAGAGTTTATGCAGGAAGTTGTTGTTGAAGAACCCACTCCAGAACAGATGTTAGGCAGTGCTGTTGGTGTAGAAGAGGCGAGGTTTGGCCCAGATATAGATTACAACGATTTAATTAACATGACTGTAGAGGCCATTAAAGGCAATGCGGAAAATGCTGATGAAATTATTAATCTCTTTATTGAAGAGTTTGGTACTGAAAAATTTCAACAGTTAAGAGAAGCTGTCTTGCAAAGCATTGTCCCAGACGCACAGACTGAAGGAATGATCGCTGGAGATAGTGGCGGTATGGATGACGAGGTGATGGGAATGATTGGTGAAGAGCAGCCAGTAGCAGTGTCTCCCGGTGAGTATATAGTTGCTGCTGATGTGGTGTCAGGACTAGGCGATGGTAACTCAGATGCAGGTGCTGATGTTTTGGACGATATGATGCAAAATGTCAGAAATGCTAGGAGTGGAGGAAGACAGCCCTCTCCCATTGACAAGTCAGCGGTAATGCCAGCATGAGTGAGTTAACAATTACTTACGTTGAGCCTAACTATATTCAAAAGGTTTGGCCTAGTGTTAAAGATTACATTGCTACAGCTTTAGAAAAGTGTACGGAATCGAAAAACGCAATACCCGATTATACGGTAGATCATGTTCAGTCTTATTTAACAAGTGGAGAGTGGCTGTTAATTGTTGCGGCTGACGAGGATAAGCACATCAGAGGATGCGCTACAGTTTCTTTTGTAAATTATCCTATGAACAGGGTTGCTTTCGTTACCTCTATAGCTGGACGCTGGGTAACTAAAAAACCTGAATTTGAAAAATTTAAAACTTTATTGCAGGCAAACGGAGCTACCAAGATACAAGGACAGGGAAGAGATTCCATTGTTCGGCTTTGGCGGCGTTACGATTTTGAACCTGTTAACACATTATTTGAGGTGGATATATCATGAGTGGCGGCGGTGGCGGTGGACAAAATACAGTTACTACTCAGGTAGAGAAGTTACCTTCTGAGTTAGTTCCCTTTTACCAAGACCTGTTGGGTCGCGGTGTTTACGAATCTCTTACAGGATATGAAACCTATCCTTTTAGAAGGCTGGCAGACTTTGATCCTTACGAAGCTGGCGCTCAGGAAGCGTATGCAAACATGGCTCTTGAAGGCACTCCTGAGTCTTTGCGTGAAGCTCAACAAGGACTGCGAGAGATTGCGATAGGAAGTCCTTACCAAAGAGCTGTAGCTGGAGATCAGGTCACAGCGGGTCTTTTTGACACCATTGGCAGAGCGGGTACAACTCCCGATTTTTACGGACCTATAGCGGAAAGACCTACAGCGGAAGAGGTCGAGGTTATTGAGGATGAAGTCGAAGAAATTCCTCCTTTATCATTTGATCAGCAATTAGATGATTCTATCGCTCAAACAATGAGTGAGCGACCACAAACCTCTTCAGAGATGCAGAGGTACATGAACCCCTTTCAGCAGGCGTTTATCGACAGACAAAAGGAGCTGGCAAGACAGGAATCAGCCAGACAACAATCTGAGATTGGACAGCAAGCAGCAATGGCTGGTGGTTTGGGTGGATATCGCGAAGGTATCATGCAAGCAGAAAGAGAAAGAAACCTGATGAATCAGATGCAGGATATACAGGCTGCTGGTGATATGGCAAATTTCGAGCAGGCTCGCAGAGCTTACGAGACTGATCGTCAAAACAGAATGGATGTTGCTGACTTAGGAATACGAGGATACACCACTATCGGTGGAGACTTGGATCGAAGAATGCGGGCAGCCCAATCTATGGCTGACCTGTCAGGAACAAGACAGGCGATGGAGTTTGATCGTTTGGGGCAACTCGAAGCAGCAGGTTCTCGAAGAAGAGCCTTGGCTCAAGAAGGCTTGGACATTGGTTATCAGGATTTCTTGCGTCAGCAAGCGTTTCCGCGAGAGCAGCTTAACCTTTACTCTGGCTTGTTAAGAGGAGTCCCTGTAGGTCCGGGGACGTATAAATCAGTTTACGGAGATCAACCCTCTGGATTTCAACAATTACTGGGTGGTGGCTTAGGTGCTGCTGCTTTGTACGGTGGATTGCGTGGCAGCTCTGGTGGTTGGGGTGGTTCTGGCAATAGTTACGGAGGCGGTTAATGAATATTCTTGAACAAGAAGATCAACTAAAAGGAATGCCAGACTCCATGTTGCTCATGGAGATGGATCAGCCTAGTGGCATGTATCCTCCTTTTCTTGTTGCCTCTGAACAACAACGGCGTAACAGTATGCGTGAAAACTACGCTGCTTCAGAACAACAACCTACAACGACTGTCGTAGAGCAGGAATTTCAGAAAGGTTTGGCAAGCATGATGCCTCCAAGTTCTCCTGCTCCTGTTGCTCCTAACTCCTTGCCGCCTCCGATCCCCGTGGGCGGTCTCTCTCAAGGGTCGATGGGGGCAGGAGACCCAGTGATGGCTAACACAGGCGGTCAGTTTCCCGACCTAAGTGGCGATGGCAAGATTACCAAAAAGGACATTCTGATGGGTCGTGGTGTTGTGACAATGGATACTGGAAGTCAAGTTCCAGCATACGCTACAGGCGCTATCGAGTCTCAACAACAGGCAGCTCGTGATTTAGATGCAGGTTTAGCAGCACTGGCTAGGCAGGGTGTAAGCGCTGCTGAAGCTACAGCTCGTTATAGTCGTGATGCAATTATGTCTCTAGGTAGAAGCATAGCTGCTGCCGAAGGTTCTACACGAATGTTTTATCCTGAATACAGAGATAAAGATGTTCCTTATTCTAACCCTAATAGTGTAGCTGTAGATCAGGCAGGGATACTGGGCGAAGTGTTAGAAGGAGCTGGAGGTTTATTATTAGACACTCTACCCGAAGCTCAAGAGTTTCCCGACTACGAGCAACAGTTTCGAGATTTCTCTGGGCCTCCCATGACTGCTGAACAAAGAGAATCTTCAGAGGCATATCAGGAAGGTTTAGCTAGATCACAACCCATGACCCCAGAAGAAATAGCGCAAGCAAGGGTCATGGCGGGTCTTTCATCTGGATTAAGGAAAGAGGGAGCATCTGACTTACCTTCTGACCTAGAGGCTCCGGCTTTACCAGAAGTAGATCAAAGCATACTGTCAGGAATGACTGCTGGCCTTTTACCAGACTCTGTATTAGAAGAAATTCAACCTAAATTTACAGGAAACAGAGAGCTTCTCGATGCTCAGCTTTTGGCCTTAGATGCTGACGAAACTCCTCAAGATGACTCTTTCACTCCAACGGACGAGCAACTCTTGGTATTTGAAGATATTGTCCGAAGAGGTTCTGATGATGATGACGCACCTTTTCGTATGCAAGGAATGGTCGATAACCAAAACATCCCAGAAACTCGTGCTGTTAATACTGACTTATCAAGAATAATAGATGAGGGACAAGACCTTACAAAATCCCGCGTTGAAGAAATTCAGGATTTAATAGATCGTTCTCGTTCTGACGCAAGAAGCGATGCGTTCTACGCAGCCATCGGTAGAATCGGTGCTGGAATAGCCAAGGGTGATCTTGGTGCAGGCATTGATGCTGGTATTGGCGAGATGACAGGACGACAAAGAGAGCAAAGGCGTAACGAGCTTGCGCTTCAGGCTCAGAAGATGGCAGCTCAAGATAAAGATATCGATAGAAGGGCTAAGATTATTGCAGATATAGCCGGACTTGATCTGAGCGAAAGAAGACTTCAGGCTATTATTGACCAAAATGAAGACCTCAATTCTAGGAATGATGTGGCTCGACTAAACGCAGTGCAAAGAGTCGTAAGTGATATATTTGATCCTGATGAATATGTCGATGAGGCAGCTAGAAGGAGAGGATACACTATGATTTTTAATGCTTTTGCTTCTCAATATTCTGTGCCAACTATTCCTGTCCCACAAGGAAGCGCCTCTTCAGGCGATACTGTGCAGCAGCCTCCTCTTGATAACTTTTACGGTCAATAAGATAAATGGCTTTTGATTACGCAGGAGCAAGAGAAGCTGGTTACAGCGATCAAGATATAGCTAATTTTTTAGCCCCCAAGTTAAACTTTAATTTGGAAGGTGCTTTGTCGGCTGGTTACAACTACTCTGACATAGCTGCAAACTTAGTATCTACCAGCGAATCTCAAGACACGAGCATGTTTCGAGAGGCTCTGGATGTCCCTATTCTTGCAGGACAGGGCGCTACTCAATTAATCCGTATGGGTACTCAGGCATTTGGGGCTGATAACCCTGTGGCTAATACCCTGATGGGTGTAGAAGACTATCTGGGTTCTTTGATTTCCGCTGCTTCTCGAAATCAACAAGAAGAAATCGCCCAGATATTTGCTGATGCTGAGGGGAAAGGATTCGGAGCGCAAGTCCAAGCTGGACTCAAAGCATTAACTGTAGCTCCTGCTGATACCTTGGCACAGTTCGGTGGAACTGCTGTGCCGTTTATTGCTGCTAACATCTTAACAGGAGGAGCAGCTACCCCGGCGTTAGCGTTAGGTGCTACCACTGGAGTTGGTCTGGTTAAAGGAACAATCTTTGATGCTGTGTCAAATGAGTACATCAAGGCTGGCGTTGACCCCGAACAAGCCGAACAAATAGCTACTGAAGCTCAAGCTTACATGGGCGACAACATAGATCAAATAGCATTAGGCGGTGTTCTTGGCGCTGCTGCTGGCAGGTTAGGTATCGAAAGGGGAATAAGTAATCTTGTTACCAAGAACGTGGGAGCTGGTATGTCTCTACCCACTGGTGGTAGAGCGATTGTTGGCGGAGCGTTAGCTGAATCTATTCCTGAAGCCGTACAAGCCGGACAAGAGAAGTTTGCCTCCAATCTAGCCAGACAGCGAAAAGGATTTGATGTTGATCTGATGGAAGGAGTGGTAGGTCAGAGCGTCTTTGAGGGTGGTGCTGGATTAGTATTGGGAGGTGGCGTAGGGTTGCGAACTTCCGCTGCTAACAGACAGGCTAATCGTCTGAGAGCTGAGGAGCAAGCAGAGCTACTCAAGAGGAAACAAGAAGAAGAGATAGCCATTCAAGACTCAATCGGCGAAGTAATGGCTGGTGATCTGGATACTACTGATCTGCCTGATGATTATGCGGCAGTAGACTTATCCTTAGAGCCTGAACCAACGCCTGAACCCGTTCCTGAACCAGAACCACTTCCTGCTAGAGATTTAGATGTCAAAGGCATAGAGGAAGAGTCTATCGAGATAATACGGCAGACGAACCCCAGAGAGCCTGTAAGCTTTGTTTCTGAGCCTACCGCTGATGGCAGAGGGTATCAAATCAAAGGCAGTGATGGGCGTGAATATGGCGCACCAGTAACTGAGGCTGAGCCAGCAAGACAGCTTGCCTTTCGTTTAAACGAGCGCAAGAATGACCAGAAGATTACGTTAGCTGCTAACGAAAGTATTAACCGAAGCGGTCTCTCTGGAGCTGATACTTCTACTCTGACAAACTACAGAGTCATTGGCTCCAAAGTCTTGAACCCACGATTCAACGAAGTAACAGCAGCCGAGATTAACTTTGCGGCTGACGCTGCTACTGACGAGTCAATATTAGAGGACAGACGCAGACAGGCCATCCAGAAGTTACCACTGGAACAAGCTGAGTATTATCTCACGCGAAGCGCTCCTGCTAACCGAGCGAAAAGTAACGCAGAGAAAATGCGATTACTTACTCCTGTTCAGCGAGAAAATTTAAAGCGTAGAGAGAAAGGATTGCCAGAGAAAAGTACTTTCTCTATGGCTGAAGCACGAAGAATATTAGGTAAGAACTTTGGTAATCTTGCCGACCCTCAAGCAGACATCACTCCAGAGGTAGAATATCTCGCCTCTATATCAAGCACCTCCATCCCCATATCACGCCGCGAAAAAGGCTCTCCTAAAAAAGCACGAACACTTCTCAATCGAGGCGTTTACAAATTCGCCGAAGGCGCACCTGCTGAGGTGTCGCTGGATACGTTGGGTGAGTTGCTTGAAGAAAAGAACATAACATCGTCCATCAAATCTAAAGAAATGAAGCCGTTGATAAAGGCTTTTACTGGAGCTGGCAGCTACAAGACTATGAACGCTGGAGACAGGCGTGTCCTGTATCAGAAGATAAATATGTTTTCTGACTTTGCTAGTCCATCTAAGCTGCCTTTATTTGAAACTTTACAAGTTACAACTGACGATGATATAGTTACCCCAGACGCTATTGGAGTAGAAAATGAAACAAGCAAACAAAGAGCAGAGTTCATCAAGAACTTTAGGCGCGAACAAAACGCAAGACCTTACGCAGAGTCAGAAGCTAGAAGAGGTGAGAGCGCCTATATACGCAGAAGTTATGGCAGACAATCCGGACCTTACGAAAGAAGAATTAGCCGAAATGATGGACGAGATGGGCTTTTAGCCCTAGACCCTTCCCAGAATGCGGCAGTATATCAAGATACAGGCTTGTCTTTACCTCAAGTTTTTGAGGTAGATGCTGAGTTAGAAGCCGACACCTATTACAACGACATGGTTGCTGCTATGGCTGGACATAAATATGCAGCCCAAGTAGAAATCAAAGAACCCTCAGAGCTTTCTAAATACAGATTATATAGAACCCCTAACGGTAGTGGTTTTGCCATCAAGCCAGATGGCGATATTGTTGCTGTGTTTGCTAGTCAGTCAGAGCCTAGAGGCGGCTCTTACGCTCTTCTACAGGCGGCAGTTCAGGCTGGCGGTAAAAAGCTTGATGCTTTCAATACTTATCTTCCAAAGATATACAGTAGGGTAGGCTTCCGTCCCGTAGCCAGAATTCCTTGGAATGACGAGTTCGCTCCACCAAACTGGGATAAGGATACCTTTAGAAAATTTAGTGACGGTGAGCCTGAGATATACTTCTTTGTTCACGATCCTTTCTATTACGGAGAATCTGTAGAGGTTCCCTTAGTCCAAGAATATGACGCTGCTGTTGAATTGCAAAATCAAGCTCTTCAATCACCATTATCTCTTCCTTCAGCCGAAGTCGAAGAATCTCCCCGGCAGAGTGGTGTTGCTGCTGACGAGTCAAGAAGAACAGTAACCGACCCGGAAATGACTCAGAGCCAAGCTGCATCTGAAGTGGCAAACGCTCAACAAGCAGCCTTGAGATTTTTGCGTGGCACTGGAATGCCTAGAGGATTTGCAGAAGCAGTATCTTCTCAGGCTGGCGGTATTGCTGGTTCTAACTTTGTTAACGGAACGCAAAAGCCCACACAGTCCGATTCGTGGTACAAAAAAAATAAAGCATTCGATAGTCTGAGGTTTAATGTTCAGGATAAATATTTAGACCTTTTGCGAGTTGAGGAGGGAATAGCTTCAGCGGCAGGATTAGAAGCTATCCCTACGCTTGAGTCTGCTTATCTGGGAATAGAAAGCATTAGCGGTAAGGCTGGCAACCAGATAAAAATGATTGAAGATAATGAAATAAAACCCCTCCTTAGTAAGTTAAACGATCTGGGTATTTCCAGAGAAGACTTTAACGACTTCTTAATTTTGCGTCACGCCATAGAGAGAAACGATTTCGTAAGAAAAAGAAACGAATCGGTTAAAGGTACTAATGATTACAATCCTGATTTAGTAGATGGCGGCTCTGGAGAACTCAATGGCGAGAGATTAACTGATGCTTATGTTAAGCAAGTCATGGCTAGAGATTACGGAATGCAATGGGATAACCAAAGCGGTTCTTGGGTGGGAGGCAATCAGCTTTCTGCTGACATGTTAAATGCAGCGCAAGATTTCGATGCTTTGAATCAAGCGGCTTTAGATGATGAGTTGAGATACGGTTTAATTAGCCAAGAACAGTTTAAAGAGTTGTCGGATAAATTTAAGTATTACGTTCCCATGAAGGGGAAGAAAGAAGACCCTTCTGCTCAGTTATCTAGGCAAGACGAGATAGATCAAAACGCCAGAGGCGCTGGCGGAATCAGAAAGCTCAGCACAAAAGGAGCTGAAGGAAAGAAGATAAGAGGTCGTGTAGGAAGTCAGGCTTTTGATCCGTTGGCTAACTCTTATTCGCAAAGACTTTCGACAATGATTCGTGGTTTGAAAAACCAACAATTCGGACAAAGGCTTTACGATCTTGTTCAGAACAATCCTAACCCAGACTACTGGGAGATACTTGGAGAGGGTGAAAAGATTCCCTCTGGAATGACTTCTATCGGTGTAAAGATTGATGGTAAGCAACAAGATATTTTAATTTACGATAAGCGTTTAAGGGATGCCTTGACTGGAATGGATGCTCAGCAAGCCCTAGCGATCACTAAAATATTTCGTGGGGTTAACAGGTTTTTATCTGCTGTTAATACGAGCTACAACCCTGAATTTGTCATCAGCAACTTTGCGAGAGATTTTCAGACAGCCTTGGCTAACGTAGTTGGTGAACAAAACATGAAGGGAGGCAAGGCTAAAGGAATAGTTGGGCTTAAAAGAGCAATCATAAAAGATACGTTGCCGAGTGTTGGTCAAGTCTACAAAGGTTTGAGGGGTAAAAAGCTCAGCCCAGAGAATAAAAAGTTGTGGGATATTTACTTGTCTTCTGGAGCAAAGACAGATTTCTTCTACGCAAAAAGCCCCTCTGAGATAGCAGATGATATTGATGTATTAGACCAGATGGCAAGAGGTACATTTACAGGAACAGCTAGAAAAAAATTAAGAGCAGTCAAAGGGTTAGTTGAAGATGCAAACGGAGCTATCGAGAATGGAGTAAGATTTGCTACGTTTAAGAAAGCCAGACAATTTTTGCTGGATCAAAAACTTTCTGAAGAAGAGGCTAATGCTCAAGCCGCCACGCTTGCCAAGAACCTTACTGTCAACTTCAATCGCAAAGGCAACATGGGAGAAGGTCTTAATGCGGTCTATCTTTTCTTTAATGCCTCAGTACAGGGTACTGCGAACTTCGCCAGAGGTATGTCTTCTCGAAGAAAGCAAGGCATGATGGCGGCAATGGCGACCTTTGGAGCGTTAATTACTTATCTTAATCAAGAGACCAGTGACGAAGAAGAGGGAACAGGAAGAACGTATTACGACAATATTCCTGACTACGAAAAAGAACGAAACCTAATTCTAATGAAAAGCTGGGCCAATGTATTGGGTGATTCTCCTGCTGGCGAGTATTACAAAATACCTTTACCTTATGGGTACAACGTCCTTCATCTCATTGGATTAAATTCTGCTGAAATTTTAAGTGGCGAGAAGTCAGCATTAGAGGCTACCTCTGACTTAACATCAGCAGCGATTGGTTCTTTCAGCCCATTGGGTTTTTCGTCTTCAGAAAACAAAGCCATAGTTGCAGGCAAAGCATTAGTGCCTCAAGCCTTCAAACCAGCGGCGGAGTTGATGGTAAACGAAAATCATTTTGGTGCTCCCATATATAGAGAAGATTTTCCATTTGCAGCACCTACTCCAGCGAGTTCTCGCTCCATGCGAAGCACTCCTGAGTTTCTAAAGAACACCTTTGAGTTTCTCAATGAAATGACCATTGGGCCTTTTAGCGGAGGCAATCCTCAACAATCTGGGCCTATAGATATAAGTCCTGACGTAGCTAATTATTTGCTGCAACAATTCACAGGTGGGGCTGGAGCTACTGGACTGAGGTCTATCGAGCTGACTAGAAAGCTTTATGACGGAGAAGATGTAGAAGTTAGGGAAATTCCTTTTATCCGAAAGATAATGGGTGAAGCTAACTTGATGGAGAGTCAAAGCGATTACTATGATCGGCGTGAGAATATTCGACAAGTAATAAATCGGCTTGATAATTTGCGTGGCCCTGACCGGGTACAGTTTCGTAGAGATAACTTGTCAACAATAAGAATGAACAGTCGAATGAAATCCACTGACAAACGGATAAGGTCTCTTAACAAAAGATTGGATGAAGTAAGAACCCAGATTCTTGAAACCCCAGATACTGCTTTGCGTCTAAGATTACAAGACACTGAGGAAAAGCTGCAAGAACAGAAGGAAAGCGCTATCGCTTTATTTAATCGCCGCTACGATCAGATGGTGGGAAGAACTGAGTAATGAACGAGATCGTTTCCGGCCCTGTCTCTGCTGTACCGCTGACTACCACGCATACCAAGACTGACCACAAGGTAATTGATTCGCCAGCTCCCTATCAGGACAAGGTGATTCAAGAGGTAACAGTGGTGGATTTGTATGACTGGAGAGGGATCAAATCTTCAGCGACTAAGGTACATACGCTGAGCTGGTTAGTATAGCCCTTGACGTGGGCTAATCGGTTATTCCCCTGTCGGATAATTCTACCAAATTTACAGTGAATAACTGCTGCGGTTATTTAGCAAAACCCTACTGACTATAGCAGGAAAAATCTTGGACACTCACAGCTTGTCCCTACCAAAAATAAGGAGCGGTTTCGGCTACGCTACCGCTAAAGCGCCTATGGGTTAAAGGTAACCCTAGCCTTTGGAGATGTTGATAGGCACAACATTACTTCTGTCACTTAACTCTGTCAATAGTCTTTCCTCTTTCATCGGTCGTGTTTTGTAGAACCCTTTGTGCTCAGGGTACTTGTAGTGAAAGTATCGAGCCAGCCAACCTATCCTTTCGTTACTTATCTTGTACTCTCCGTCACTGGACTTTATCTCTCTGTCGCATCTAATCCTAGCGGCGATAAGCCATGCCGAGTAGTGGTTTCTGCCATTGCTGATAGCCATCAGAGACAGATTAGCGAACTCAGTCCATACATCAGGGTTCTTGCTAAGCCAAGCGAGAAATCGTTTTCTGCGGGTTGTCAGCCTTTCTCTTAACCTGTCAGCAGTTGTTTCTCTACTCATCATCGTTCTCCTTGGCTAGCTAAAATTTCGTTGTATTTATTTTTTGCGTCTTGGTATTTGCTTAAAATCTTTTTAAACTCCCCAGTGGTTTTTTCCATCTCTTCAATAAACTTTATATTTTCTTCTGGGTCTTCACAAAAATGTCCTGTTTTTTTGTATGTAATAAACTTGTGAGTTTGGGCTAAACTCATTAAAAGCATCTTTAACCTATCGCTTGCCCTGTCAAATTTCTGTGAATGAATATCAAGGCTGATAGCTTTTTCAAGCTTTTTAGTTACAAGAGCGTTGAATATTTTGGCCTCCTTTCGTTTTTTCCATTCTTTGAATAATTTAAAAATATTAATCATCATCGCTCTCCTCTTTTTCGATTCTCATCAAAGCGCGTTCTAAGGATTGACGCACAGCGCCATACCAGCGAGAAGGTTCGTCTTCTGACCAATGGTTTAAAAGACGCTGCCAATATTGAGCCTCCAGTGTCCATTTTTCATACCGTTCTGGAGGTAACGGTCTGCTCATATGGGCTTGTATTTTTTTAATAACGTCTACAAGGTAGGCTCTTTCCACTTTTGATGCTTCAAAATTTCTACTCATCATCGCTTTCCTTTTCTCTCTTCGCTTTAATTTCGTCAGCAACCAGACGGAGAATCTCAAGCACTTCCTCTCCGTCTTCCTCGCTCCCGATAAATTCAACTGTTACTTTTACCTGTCTCACTACGACCCCCCTAGCTTGTTTAACAAGGCTTGCAGGGACTCATAGTCCCTCGACAAAACGTGAGCAGGACGGCTACCCATAGGGATACTGTCCCCATCCTCATCTTGACACCTGTGGTGTACTCCACAATCGAGTGATTCGTACACTTCATCTTTGGCGCTTCGGACAAGCTCCAACAAAGTGACTAGTTCTTTTTCGGTAAGTTCAACATTGTTCATTGTGGTTCTCCTTTTTTAATAGATAAAAAATGTTATTAAAAGATAATAAATGTTATTTTTTTTTGCCGTGTGTTTTCTTGCTCTTGACTCGTCAACACTAAGCTACTTTCTAAATCCGCTCTAAATCCGCTCTAAGCAACCTTCTTCGTGTTAGCTTTAAGATAATTACCACGTTTGGTCAGGGTGTAGTCCTTATGGACAGTCCCATACTTAGAGTCACCTCGGCTATGCTCACCAATCCATACACGCTCACCAGTTTTCTTGTAAAATCGCCAGTGACCACGAACAGTATGCTGAGCAGTACCAAACTTACGAGTCCTAGCCTTTTGCTTGGCAAACAGCTTGATAGCTTTGTCTTTAGGCAGGTTTATAGTAACTCGCTTGTATTTATCTTGAGGGAAAGCTTCTGTATTTACAGACTTAGTGCCTCTAGCTATAACACCATCTTCTTCGTTAACTACCCAGTCGTAGTTAAGTAATGACATAGCAGCTACATAGATCAGTAATGAATAAAACTCAATCCCTATAAAAGCATCTTTCTTATCTCCCAGTTTTTCGTAATGGATGTAGTCTACTCCTTCATGTGGGAAAATCCTGAGTAGGTTAACTACATCAGATAAACCTGAAGACATGAGATCAGAGAAAGTTTCAATGCCAAACCAGTGCATGAATAACTTATGATCGTCAGGTAATTTTTCGCTGACCTCGCGAAAATATTTTTCACAAGTATTATTTTCCAATCCGAACAAATGTATCGATTGATTCGACATGGATATTCTTTTCTTGTAATGCTTCTTCCTCATCTGCTCTCGATTACCGTTAGAGTGTAGCGCAAAGAAAGAGAGCTTCTGTCCTTCAGGAATGTGAGTGTCCTTCCTATTTTCAGAGACCCAAAATCCGCCGCGTGAAGCATCTGCGTAGCTAACCACACTGGGCCTTACATAAGTCGATGACACCCCAAATCTAACTTCCCTACTTTCGCCGTACTCTGCGAATACCGGATTAGTTCCGTACTCATTGAAGAGAAGGTGAGGATTTTCAGCATTGATGTAGTTATTCATATACAAAGCATCCCACTCAATGAAGAAATTTTTATGGGGAGCCATAGCATTATAGAAAGCATTAACAAAATGCCTGACCGATAGCTTTTTAAGGGAGGGAAGAAGAACGTCAAGCAACTCATGAGTCAAGTAGTAATGAGTGCCTGAGCTAATTTCCCTAGAGAGTTTGTTAGACCACTTTTTAGCTGGTGTTTTCTCATTTCTTAATTTTATATCTGATAGGCGAATGTAGGGTGACTTTAACCCATGAACCACATCATCATAAAGTTCATGATCTGAAAAGTTTTTGTCTGTTTTTTTCATAGCGTTATCCTTTAGTTAATAGTTTGGTATTCAATATCTTCTTTGTGACAGGTGTGTATACACCTTTGTACACAGGCTTCATCTTCTTGGTAAGCTCATCAATCTCCTCGCCAACCTTCTTCTTCCTATAGCCTAGAATGACTATTTGAGACCATTTGCGTCCTTGTGATTTTAGATATGCCCAACGATATCCATTGTCGTAGTATGTGATATCAAGCCATCCTTCTTTTTTCGCCAACCGCTTCAAGCGTTTCCTCGCTGGAGTCCAAGGGTATACCTGCTTTTTCTCTTGAGCTTTCTGAGCTTTCGTTAAACCAATTAATTCCATGCTTAAATCCCAACCGAAAACCCGATGTTATCATATCCCAAGTCACATGTCAAGCATCATCATGTCTTGGTTCTGGAATCGCATAATCCATCTCAGCAGCAACTCGTATTAACGTCTGTATTAGCTCCGTATACTCTTCTCTGTTACTTGTGTTGCTTCTCTGAAGCGGTCTTCTCTTGATGCCGAAAGGGGTCTCTACATCTTCGCTTCCAAAGTGAATACAGAGTATCTCTTCGTGGACTTCGTTGGGTGTCAGACCGACATGCTTTCCAAACTCTCTGGCCCACTTTCTATAGTAATTTTCTTGGGGTCGTGAGCGGTTGGTTTTTTGTGGCTTGAGTTCCAAAGTCAATCCATATGACATGTCAGCAATAAGGTCTACCAGTTCCTCGGTTCTCGCTGGGAAAAGATCGCGCAGAAAAAAAAGCAGCTTGGTTAGCTGCTGATTGTCGTGCAATTTGTTCATAAAGAATTTCACAATTTGATGACTCCGTTTTGAATTCTTCTAATGATTGTTTTCAAAATTAAATGCTGGAACTGTTCGCTTGCGTCTATCTTCTTTTGTAGACCTGTCCCCTCACCCTTCTCGTAGTTGTCAAAGGCTGAGTGACATTTCACACAAAGGTCAGCTACCAATATGTCATGAGGCTTCTGTCCTTTCCCCTTGCCATACTGATGGCTTCTCAGACCTTGGTAGTGAGCCGCTACGACTGTTCCGTCCTGAGTCCCACAATTAACGCAAGACTCTCCCCTCGCTGCCGAGAGGAGCTTCTTGCTTCGGATAGGTGTGTCTTTAAGAAAAGTCACCGTCATCCCCAAAGTCATCGAACGATGGCGGTGGAGGTGGTGGGGGTGGTGGCGGTGGTGGTGCAGCAGCTACCGCTGGAGCTGGAGCTTGGATGGTCGCCGATGCGTCCTTCACATAGATATCTGCCCCTAAGCTAAACCATACCTTTCCAGAGCTGTCCTGCTTAGTCCAAGCGGCTAGTTGTATGCAAGGCTCCTCGCCGTTCTTCCCCATCTGGACTAGCTGAGACATCTGCTCTCGCGTTACCTCGATTCGTCCCTTGTAGTCTGGTTGAGTCTGTTTGGTCTTGTCTTGCGCCCACAATCCCCCGCCTGTATTCAGCGGATAACCTTTGGGTTTTTTATTTGTCTGTTGCATCTTTCTTTGACTCCTCTGTTTTTAAAAAGTGGCCTCTCTTTTGATAAGCCTGAATTGCTCTTTCGTACTGCGTCTTGTCTAGCGCCATCAAACCATCGAACTCTGCATGGTTGTTATTCCAATACTCCAACAACGCTTGGGTCGAACCCTGCATATTTATAGTGTCGATAAGCAAAGTAGCAAGCGAAGCTGCGGTGATGTTTTCCTTTTCTGTTGACTTGTCAGCAGCAACAGGCGCTTGGTTCACTGAGTGACTTTTTTCTGCGGCAAGTTCAGCTTCCAATACGACTGGATCAAATGAAGTATCGACCTCAATTCCTGTCGCGTCGTTGCCATCGTCATCCACATCAGGTATTCCCCATCCAAGATAAGTGGCTACACAGTATCGTAGCGCATAGCTGAAGCAGCCACCTGTTGCCTGTGGGTCTCGCTTAGCTTTATCAACTAGACATGTGTTGACCTTTACCTCTTCTTCTTCTATCTCTACCCACCACTCAACGCCAGCCTGTGTGTCGGTATTAATAGTCACGAAATGACTTTTTATACCAGCATCGCTTAATGCTTTCTCAGTGGCTTCCCAAGAACGATAACTGCTCCTAAAATGTGGGTTGTTTGCGTCCTTTTCAGGAACTTTAATTTTATCGCGTAGCTTTCGCCACTCCTGTCTAAACTCCTTTGTCGCTTCCATCGATATGACCCTCTATAATATTAATAATTTCGTTAGTGTCTAAAGTGTTAAAAATCTCATTTGTCATCGTGAACTCGCGTCCAGTGGCTGGCTGGAACGTGACTTCCGTAGAGCTAAACCTGATCTTCAACGCTGTCTTTGCTTGCAAGCCTTTAACAATTCCAATGGTTTTACCCATGATTGCTTTGTCGGTAGCAAGTATTTCTGTTGCATTCATGCTATCTCCTTTTGATACTGTGGGCAGAACTGCGCGACAGCACAATACTTCTCGCATCTGACAGCTTCACCCTTTCTCAAATCCACCGTATGGTCTTTGCCAAGTGTCTTGGCATGACCATGCGCCTCTTTCTCATCATCGTGTAACTTGATTGCTCTCTTTCTTCCCTTCTTCATAACGGCATACTTTGTCGGTCTCAGCCAGCGTTCCTCTGGTGTGCATTGAGGAATAGTTTCACCCATCGCGTAGGCTGTCTCCGCTGCTTGGTGCAGACGAACCCGGTTGCTAACGAACTCATCCTGCTGACTTGTTGACCATAAGGGTATGTCAATCACGGTGATCGGGGACTTTGGATAATCAGATTTAAATTCAGCATCTGACATTTTCCAGTCGCGCAATACAGCACATATCTGTAGCTTGCTTACAGTCAAACCTTTGCACTTCCTCACAAGATAAGCGTAGAAGTTTAACTGTTGCTGCCAAGAATCCTTGCCGAATATAACTGACCAGACGCTGGTACACTTATAATCCAAGATGGTCACTGAGCCGTCTTGCTCTGCCTTTTGTATGTCGATAGCTCCTGACACCTTCCATCCGTTAATATCAGTAAACAATCTTTCTTCACTGAGATAATCGCCAGATGCGTGGTCTTCAAACATGTTGTGAACCGCAGTCCCCAACACTGACCAAAGCCTCTCGCTGACATCATAAGAGATATCGTCCTGATGCTTGCGCGACAGAATTTTTATCTGAGGTGCGTCGATAAGCGTAGTCACTGAGCTGTTGACTGCGCCTGATGAATAGTCATCAGATGACAATGCTTTGACCACTGGCTCTGGAAGGTTTTGGGTATTAGTGAACATTATTCGATCCTGAACACACGTCCACGAGTACCGCCATCACCTCTTTCTTCAGTCTGCAAAGCAAACCGCCTGTCGGGATATTTTTTGTTTGAACGAGAGACTCTCGCTCGTAGAGCTGTGTACTCCTTATCAGACAATCCCGAAAGAGCAAAGCTCTGTCCTTTTTCCATCTTGTCGATGGTCTTTGGCAAGTTGCCAAACTTTTCGTTCAGGTCACTACGCTCAAGCAGTGAATCTGGTATAGGCACAGAATCTTCAAGGACTATCTCAGGACCGAGGGGTTCGTCTTCAACTGGCATTCTGCCAGCCTCCTGCTCCCCGATGACATAATCGTTAATGCGTGACATATTAAGTCTCCTGTTATAATATTGAACAAATCAAAGGTGATTGTAACGTATGATACCAGACTGTGCAACACATCTCGTTGTGAAGGGTGAGCCAGCCAGCAAAGCGAACTCTCGCAAGCTTGTTATGTTCGGTAAGCGTCCAGCTTTTATCAAGTCAGAAAAAGCTCGTAACTACGTCAAAAATTTTGGCGAACAAACTACGCCGTTGGACAATCTTCTTGAAGGTGATCTGGCGGTACACATCACAGTATATTACGCGACTCGGAGACCAGACCTCGATGAGTCAGTAATATTAGACTGCATGCAGGGGGTTATTTATGGAAACGACAGACAAGTTAAGGAGAAACATATCTACCACGGAATCGACAAGATTAACCCAAGAAGCGAAATTTTTGTGTGGTCAATTCAAGAATAATGTTGATCTAGTCAAAGAAATAATACGATTAGCAATAGCGGATTTGTCCTCTGGAAAAAGTAAGTTGCGAACTTCGGCGATGAGGTATATCTTATCACCAGATTTCAAAACAGACTGTGAGACTGCCAGCATAGATCACCAGCACGTTTTGAAGGCAGCTAACGAAATGATACCGCTAAAGATAAACCAGCAACGAGCGATAACGAAAAAGCTTATACGCGAAATTGGGGTCTAAAAAAATTAACTGGGTCAGCTATGCAAATAAAGGAAAGACTATCGGCAGTCACCGATGATTGTCGAATTGCATGTCCGTCATGCAGCGAAACAAGAAAAAAGAAAAGAGAAAAAACCTTATCAGTAACTGTCAATCCTGACGGTTCAAAACTCTACTTTTGTCATCACTGTGGTGAAAGTGGTTCAATCTTTCGTAAAAAAGAATTTTTTAAAAAGGAGTCTAACGTGACGCGAATTCAACCTCGCGCTACTGTTGACGAGTCAGCAATAAAAAACTTTTTCAATTCACGGGGAATTCTATGGTCGCAAGATATTGATTTGCCAGTAATTTCTGGCAAGAGATACTTCAACGGCTTTGGTGAACTTGATGCTGTTGGGTTTGTTTATGGTGACCAAAGTCAGCCGAGCGCAATCAAATGGAGAGCGATAAATCAAAAAGCATTTACACAGGAAGGAGCAGCCAGACATTTTTATGGCATCGAATTTATTCCTGATGATGCTAAAGAACTAATCATAGTAGAAGGGGAATGTGATGCGTTGGCTTTAGCCAGTGCTGGCATTGCCGCAGTGAGCTGTCCTAATGGCGCACCGCAAATGGTCAGTGGCAAATCGTTTTCACCTGAAGACGATAATAAGTTTTCTTACATATGGGAAGCGAGAGAACTGATTGACCGTTGCGATAAAATTATTCTGGCAACTGATAACGATAAGGCTGGTCATGCACTAGCGGAAGAGATCGCTAGACGTATAGGAAGAGCCAAGTGTTGGGCTATTAACTATCCGGCTGGTTGTAAGGACGCGAACGAGGTCATCCAACAGCATGGGGTAGAAGCTCTTAAAGACGTTGTTAGTAAGTCGCAGCCTCTTCCACTGAAAGGGGTATACAGTGCCAAGTCGTACATCCAAGACGTTCAAGATATTTTTGCCAAGGGAGTTGGGTCAGGTGAATCGACAGGTATCGCTTCTGTTGATGACTTGTTCACCATAGCGGAAGGTCAGTTGTCTGTCGTCACGGGCGTACCCAGCTCAGGTAAGTCTGAGTTTGTGGATCAGATTATGGTTAACCTCGCGCAGAATTGCAGTTGGAAATTTGCGGTAGCCTCGTTCGAGAATCCCCCTCACTTCCACATCGCCAAGCTCAGCGAAAAAATTGTAGGCAAGGCATTCTTTGAAGGTGAAGCTGAACGCATGACAAATAAAGAGCTGACAGATTGCAGCAACTTTATCGACAAACATTTTGTGTTTCTTGACTCAAGAGATGGGGCAGTTAGCACTATCGATTCGATTATCGACAGGGCGAAACAGGCAGTGATGCGGTTGGGTATTCGCGGTTTGGTCATCGATCCTTACAACTACATCGAAAAGAATACGCAGTCTGATGAGTCGCAAAGCATCAGTAGTATGCTCACCAAGGTCACCGCTTTCGCCAAGGCTCATGGTGTACACGTTTGGTTCATCGCGCACCCTGCGAAAATGTATCCGAGAGAAGACGGCTCAATGCCAATACCGACTGGCATGTCCATCTCAGGCAGTGCGGCTTGGTTTGCTAAGGCTGACTTAGGGGTGACAGTCCATCGCGTTGGAGATGATACCGAAATTCATTGTTGGAAATCTCGATTCAAGTGGATCGGCAAGCAAGGCGCAGTGCCTCTTGCTTATGACAAGTCAACAGGAAGATATAGCGAGTGGCAATACGAGCAACAGGATTTCGTGAATCCGAAACATTGGACAGAAATTGATGTGGATTTCTAATGGACAGAAAAATTATTCTTGATGGTGGTCTCGTGCCTGTGGCGAGAATTAAAAATCAGACCTTGCTTGATACGTTATTGGATTTGGAATTGATTGAGGTGAGGGAACATCTGGCAGGGGAATATGTTGCGGAGCAGTGTTTGAAGGCAGGCATCCACATCAAAGCTGTGAACTTCGATGGAATGCCGTTGGGTGGTGGGAATCATAAGAATCACTACAACGGTATGATGCCCTTGCGTAGAACTTTGCGATTGGTGAAAAAGAAATGCGGAAATACAGGGGCGGAGGTTTTGATTAAAGCTGTTGCCTCTGACATGTTGAGAGCTAGCAATCTTGACCTGCTTAAGAAAACATTGCTGGTTGTCAGTGATAATCGATTAAGCTTCAATGGATAGAACCGCCGCGATCATTCGTTTTAAGTTGTAAGATGTCGCTTTCTTCGCCGCAGTATTTTGGCTTGACATGAATTGATTCAAACAAGCTGCCATTCTCAACTGTGTGTTGATCAAAATACTCGATCAGTTCATCCGCACAATCATTGTAGATTTCTTCGAGTCGCTTGATGTGATCGCTCGTAGGCCATTCCATAAGAGCCTCATAGAACACACCGACATCGACATCTTCATCCAAGTAAATCGCTGACTTGGCTTTGTTTATTCGACAATATTTCGTGAAGCTCTCTGGTGGACACTTCATCATTGCCAGCAATAACAAAGGAACTTCAAGCCAAGAGTGCCGCTTGTCATAAAATAAATTCAGTGACAGGTAGCACTGATTGGTTTCATCGTTTATTTTTAAGTAGCCTTTCTCGTTCAAGAACTCAAAGGTTACCGGATCAAAGCATTCAATAAGTTTCATAGGGGACTCCGTAGGCTGGCCTTAGCCAGCCTTTATGATAGTAGTTAGCCTAGCTGCAACATCACTATAGCGAATAGCGCAAAGACAGCAAACATCCCTACACCGCCAGCCACAAAACCAATAATCTTGAGAGGTGTAACCCACCACGGTAGACGGTCATCAGCCCAAGAATACTGATTGTGAGGGTCATGCGTGTTTAGCTCCTCAGTGTAAGCCTGATCATCATTCATCTCATTCTCCTTTTTCATAGTCGTGCATTAGTTTATGGTTATTCAAATCTTTGATAGATCAAATGAGCTATATCGTCAATTCGATCCTCAACAGTAGAATAAATATTTTCGTTAGGGTCAAATCCATCCTCGTTACAATAAACTTCTTGCACAGCAACAGAGATATCGCCGTTGCCAAAGTCACCAACGTCAGGCTCTGCTCTTGATATGTCAGCAATAACCCTCAACGATTTTGTTTCGCCCCAGCAGTTGGGTAGATCAATATCAAATTCACTCATCATCGTTCTCCTTTATTTTTCCACCACATTCACAGCGTTCTGGCACTTCGTTGTCACCTAACATTGCTGACCATTCATTACCGCAATCTTCACATATCCACATCATCGTTCTCCTTCGGGCAGCCTGTAGTATCCATTAGCTTGCATACTTTTTGAGGTTCGTATATAGCAGCGCTCAAAATTTTGTACACTGCATTAAAGTGTCGGCGTTCGTCTTTTATCAATAATATAAGATCGCGTTTCGTAAGCTTTTCAAGGTCTACACCAGCGTTATATTTGGTTGAATCAAGAGTGATGACTTCTTTGCGATCACTTAGATTAAAAATTTCTTTAGGTAGCATATTAAACTCCTTGCGATAAAGGTTCATTTAAGATTGCTTGATACTGTGACTTGATGCCCTCTGGCTGGCAAAGGTGACAACTGCACTTGCAAAGGTTATCAGCCCAGTATGGCGCAAACTTTTCTTCAATCCCTTGTATCTTTAGAACTTTCTTCGCTTTATTTATTGCTCTCTGTCGCTGAGCAATCCGATATAATTTGTCTCTCATATTAAACTCCTTGCCGCCCCGAAAGGCGGCTCCCGTGATTGTTATGCTGCTATTGAGTTGTCATCAACAGTGATGACTCTCGCATTGGCAGCTTCGAGTACCCATCTCGCATATGAGCTGGGCTGACCATCAAGAACAATAACTGCTCCGTTCTCTACGACTTGTCGCATGTCCCAGTCGTACATCTCAGCATCAGTGAAGACCAGAGTAACATCAGGATCGTAGCCGTTCTCTTCAAGCCATTCGATACCAGCGCTCATGTTAGTACCGCCGCCGCAAGGTATCTCAAGATCAAGCAGCTCAGCACCAGAGAACACTTCAAACACATGTCCTTCAGCAACATAGTCAGAGCAGAAAACTACGACAGCGCCGCCGCTAGGCTGAAGCTCATCAATCGCATCAGCGAGAACGTGCATACATTCTCTCAGTGCGTTTCTGTCTACACTCGCAGAGATGTCTACAACAAAACCGATTTGATGCAGAGCACCCTTAGTGACTGGCGAAACAACACCGTAAAGATTGAAGCGCCGTCTGTGTATCTTAGCGAATGAAGTCTCGCTGCCCTTGCCTGATCTTTGTAGCAAGTCAGGAATCTCATCACGCCAAGTGACTGGCGCAGACATACGATTCTCTGAAGCCTTGAGCCTCTCACCAACAGCGTCACCAAAACCGACATCCTTGTGATCGCCGTCCTTGATTGCTTGCCTCTGCTGCTCAGCGCCGTCCTCAGTCGCTTTGTCGATTGCTCGCTCATCTTCCTTCTCAGCGGCTTCAATCTCTTCCTCAGTACCTTCATACTTAGGCTCAAGATGAACATCATGACCGTCATGCTCCGTTCCCTCGCTGCCATCGCCAGACTGCTCATCATCCTCGCAGTCATCGCCGCCGCTGCCATTGTTGGAGCTGCCATCGGCATCTTCATCATCTTCAGAGTCATCATTCTCTGAACTATCGCCGGAACCAGACTGCCCGCCCTCACCTGAATCTCCTGACTCGTCAGCAGTAGGGAATGGATTAACCGTGGCATCGTCAGGAGCGTCTTGATCGCCTTGATCGTCTTGATCTTGATCTTGATCGTCCTCTTCGTCCTCGGTTTGTTGCTCTTCGTAAAGCTCAACATAAACCTCATCGACCAAGTGATTGCGTCCAAAACGATCATCAAACAAACCTGATTCGATTGGCTCAAGTCCATGTGCAATCAAGTCAGCATTGATGACGTAGTCACCAGCGCAGTTATACAGTCGATGACTGAAAGGAATCTTGACACCTTCGACTACTCGAAAGTAACCTCGCTTCCGAAAAGCTTTACCGCGCTGAGGGTGTTTTAAGATCATGTGACCGACCTCATGACCTAACAGGAAAGCTCGCTGAGAGTCGCTTGCGAGATCATTGAAGAAGTCTGGATTGATGTAGATGTAAATGCCATCAGTCGCAGCGGTAGGGACTCTATAAGTCCAGATGACCTCGCTCATGACTACCAAGCGCCAATAGATGCGAGCCTTAGCTGAGAGAATAATCATAGCCGCTGCAAACTGCTTTGACTCGCTCATCTCTGGCGAGTCATTTTCAAAATGTCGTATGGCTTGCATAATTTTATACCTCTATATCCTTAGCGAGTTGAATGAGATCAGCATGAGTGCGAATGAATTCGCTCGCTTT
>TARA_R100001591_G_scaffold78125_1_pt1 | contig 29442 bp, 29 predicted proteins | sample TARA_R100001591 | Tara Oceans TARA_R100001591 (sample SAMEA2622725) | marine metagenome | biome: marine biome (ENVO:00000447); feature: surface water layer (ENVO:00002042); material: "saline water (ENVO:00002010), including plankton (ENVO:xxxxxxxx)" | depth 5 m
GAAGAAGGTTATCGTTATAGCACTACCGTAACTGCTACGGACATAGTTTTTGCTAAAGGCACAAATACATTAACAATGGCAGGGCGCAGGTGGGATAGATTAGGATTTAGAGTAGGAATGTACATCACCATATCCGGTTCTGCTAATAACAGTGGTTCATTTTACATTACTGCTATGGCCGCAGGTGGCGGTGAAATAACCATCAACTCCGTAACTCACGATGAAGCGGCTGGACCTAGTGTAACAGTATCTTCTGAGTCCTCTATTGATGTGTACACTGATGTTGCACTTGGTAATACTTCATCCGGGCAAACTGCGCTTGCACTAAATGGTGCATTAAAAAATACAAGGGGAGCAAACTCAACTATCACATTTACAGGCATAGCCAATTCGGACACAAGATACATAACCAACGGTGACTATGCGGCGATATACAACCAAAGCGACCTTACATACGACTTTGGTTCCGGTATCGCAAGTGGTTCCTCAGTATATTTTGATGACGGACCATACCCAAAAGTGACATCGGCTCAACAACTTAGTTTTAGAAGCGAATATCATAGGGCACCTACTTCAAATGCCCACGGAGAAGTCACAATGTATTCTTTAGCGTTGACTAATTCATCAGTGGAAATGACATCAGCAAGAAATACAGTTAGAGATGATGTTACAAAGGTGTTTAGAGTCCTAAATACTTCAACCTTTGACTACAATGGTAACATATTTGACGCTGGGTTTTGTAAATGGATTTTTAACTTAAACGCTACTAATTGGCCGTTTCCTGTTAGTGGCTCCACCTCATACGGTGCTAACGACGGAACATTTGTAGGGTTATGGTATGATGTAGTTTTGCAGGTTGATACTGCTGGCTTCAAGACTACTATACCGCAAGGCAGAAGTTTATCACTTAATTCATTAAAAATAGAAAGTGGTGCAGTATTAGAGGGGTACCAAACAACCGGTCAAAGCGCATCCTCAGTCATAATTTCGGTCAAACGACCTATTATCGAGGGGGCTTGGAACTTTTCGCAAGTTGCAGACGGAGTATATTCTTCAGTCCTAAGCGATACCTACTTAGTAACTCCTTCTCATGGTACAGGCGGTAATGTCCAATTATCAGACCACGCTGGCAAGTTTATCAGTGACAATGATTTATCATTTGGTGACGATACCTTGCATGTTGATAGAGGCATAAAAATTACAGAAGCCTCAGACCACGGAACCGCCCCCGGTAGTGGTTACGGTGTCCTATGGGTTAAAACAACTACACCAAATACTCTTATATTTACAGACGAAAACGGCACAGACACTACACTTGGTTCCGGTGGTGGTGGTGGTAGTACCTACACTGACGCAGATGCTATTGCCGCAATCGAAGGCGAAGCAGGGTTAGACTTCTCAACTTCGTCTAATCACGCAATTATTGAAAATACTACCCAAGATAAAGATATTATCTTCAAAGTAAATGATGGTGGTGCTTCAACTGAAGTTTTAAGAATTAGTGGAGATGATGGTCGAATTGGAATAGGTGGTATCACCTCACCAAGCGCACAATTACATATACGCTCCGCTTTAACTCAACAGCCCGAATTAAGATTAGAAAATACTAATGCCGATAATCAAGAGGCAACTATTAGATTTATGAAGAACACTGCTTCTCCCGTCGCATCTGATGATTTAGGTATAATTAGATTTGAAGGAGAAAATGATGCAGGGGCAAATCATCTCTATTCTTACATCATGGCTCAAATGCTCAATGTTTCTGATGGGGCAGAAGCAGGAGAAATCTTATTCTTTGCGGGTCATAAAGGGGCGCAATATCAAGCCCTTGCTGTAACAGGTAGTTCAGCCGCAGATGGGGAAGTATGTGTAAATGACGGAGGGAGGAACGATATTAACTTTAGAGTCGAAGGAGATACTCAACAATTCCTACTATTTACGGATGCCGCAAACGACAGAGTAGGTATTAAAAAAAGTAGCCCTGCTTCAACACTTGATGTTAATGGCACAATTCGTCAATCTAACGCTACATCAGCCGTTCTTGTTGCTGACGGTAACGGAGATATAAGTGCCGCATCTAATCTCCAAGACGCAGTATATGTTCAATCCGGTTCAGCCGGTGCAGAACCTTTCAACATAGTCCCGCCGGGTGCGCCTACTGATTGGGTGGGTGCGCCTCCTAATACCATAGAAGAAGCAATTAATAGATTGGCTTCGTGGGCGCAAACTGCGATTCCGGGGCCAATTCCGTGATGTGATAAAATGACAAGATGTAAAATGTTAGATACATGGTTTGATGCTAAGTCGAAAGAATTAGATAAGGCCGAAAAAGAACAAAAAAAGGACTTAATTACAGGTGGAAAAAATGCGTAAAGGCAAGATAGTCTATCAACCTCCCGAGAGATGTTATACCAATGTGAACATTGAAAAGACAGACCACGGCTACGCAGTGTATAGGCCCGGCGAAAGCAAGCCTTTTACTTTTATACCGACCTCGGCAGTAAAACAAATAGAATATAGAGATGATTAAGATGGATATAACAACAATAGCACTATATGTGGGAATAGCGGGAATAATCGTTACTGGCGCATATCAGATATACAAGCGATATTACCTTGATGATGGTAAAATCACCATTGACGAATTAGGTGACATAGTTGACGACATTAAAGAAGTCGTGGATGATGTCATGGATGAAAAGAAGGAGTGATTTCCATGTCAAGAACCACTCATGGTGTGCGCCTCGATAATATTGAAAAGCGCATAGACAAGCATGAGGAATTATTGGAAAAGATGGGGGAGGCTCAGACGGAGATGATGGTATCACTTGCCAAACTACACGGCAGTGTGCGAATACTAATTATCTTTATTGCGGCATCCTTCGGCGTTGATGTGGGTAGTTTGATTTTGTAGGTGATAATATGGGGTATTGTACGGCGGCAGATGTTTCAGTTAGGTTGGGTCTTGATTCCGGCCAGCGTGATAGAGCCGCTACTCGTATAGCAAGTGCTATCCGTAGGGCGGGAGTGGAGATAGACCAATCATTCCGTGATTATGGTCGTGATGCCCCGTCCTCTTACATAGCGTCAAACACACTAAACGGTGCAGTTAGCGCAGGTGCTACTACAATCACACTTGTTAGTAACGCTGATTTTTCAACTGCCGGCACAGGTAACATAGATGGCGACACATTCAAGTGGACTGGTAAAGGCGGTGCCACACTAACAGGTTGCACAGGTATAGACTTTGCACATGATACCGCATCCCCTGTACAAGAAGGAGAGTTTGCGGAGATAGCCCGAGAGATTTGTGCTGATTTAGCGGCGGCAATATACCTTGAAGATGAAGCCGCATTCCACACCGCAGGTTCCGACCCGGTGCGCTCTAATGTCCTTCGAGCAAGAGGAACCGCAAGCCTAACTAGATTGGCTCATTTGGGGACTGTTGACTGAGGGGATTAGATGGCAAATAGATTTGGTATGGGATTTTCCCTCGAAATTGATACCCGTCAAACTGATGCGGCTATCAAGGAGATGGAAAGGACATCTGCCGAAATTATGGCTGATGCCATTTACGATGTACTAAAGGCACAGATTCCTACATCACAGTCACAGATAAAGCGTGACGCACCAGTTAGGCAACAGGCTATGGCACAAAAGGTAGCAGATTCCCTAATAGTGGAAATAGGTGAAAATCACAATCAAAAAGCAGAAGTGCGTTTTGGTTCCGACCCTATTGATGAAGGCGGTGTTACAGGTTCCCGTGGTGGTAAATTAGCACAGTATCTTGAGTACGGCTCCCCTAAGTTTGACTACCCGTTCACATTCAAAACAATAGACAATAGTCTAACTTTTGGTGCTGGTGATGGATTTATCAACGCTAAAACTGGTAATAACATGGTGCATCCCGGTTTCAAATCAATTGATTGGTTGAGCAAAGCGAGAGATGCAGTTAGCCCGCAGATTGAGGCGGCAATAATAGATGCTTTTAATGAGGCGTGGGGTGGTGGCCGTGGCAATATCAACTACTAATCAATACTGGACTTCTCGTATGAATGGTGGCGACCCATCAAACCTAACCGACTATGGGCAAGATAACGAGTCCTTTACCTTAACAGGAACAGGCGGTGATGGCTCGGCCGTTGGCGAGGCTTGGCAGATTGCTAGTGCAGGTAGCGGTCAACTTTGGCATGTAACCCCAACAACTGATGACTATACTCTTGTTGTTTGTTTCAAATACTCGGTGGCACCATCTGACGGCACCGTTCTTATGAAATTAGATAACGGAACACACAAGGTTGAAGTCCATGCTACCGGCAATTCACAGACTCTAAAATTAGTAGGCACTACTACTGTTACATCGAGAGAGTTAGATTTAGCACAAGCAGATGGTTTCGAGGCAGTGCCTATCATGCTTCGCCTAACACTAGATAGTGCGACCGGTAAAGCCCGTTTGTATATGAGAGAGATAGTTGAAGATGATTTAGCGGCTACCAACTATCTTGAAGTGACAGGCAGTGCAGGTTCATCCAAGAAGATACAGTGGGGGAATGACGATGGAACGATTCTATGGAATAATGTCTATACTACCAACATGGGTGCGTTCAGTCCTGATGAATTATCCACAAGTGCCTTTGTATCTGACAGTCTTATTCGTATGGGTCTTTCAGTGGTAAATCTATTGCAGAATAGCAAGCGATTCTTTATCAAAAACCTTGTTGATGATTCATCCATCCTATACGGCTACGATATATCTAGCCAGCAGATTTCAAGAATCGCTCCCCCCAGCATTCATGTAATTTTACAGAAGATGGATTCACCAAACTTTGACACAATAGGTGGTACAAGAATCAAGCAATTTTTCACCTTAGTCCTGTTTATAACTACCCGAGGCACAGATTACAAAAACGCATACCGTCAAGGTATGGAAATTGCTGGTGATGCTTTCGATGAAATCTATACTAACACCGGGCTTAAAGGCACGACTGATAGCCTAACCGATTACTCTATTACCTTCGATACTAAAATGGATAATGACGAAGTTATCTGCGTTCACCGTATGGAATTGACATACATGCGTCAATTAAACATGCTACATCGGTAATAACCTTCAAATAACAAACCATTAGTAGCGACATACAGGTGAAGGTAAATGACCTCTAATTTTGAATACAGATATTTCGCCATGACACCCGAGCATCTGACTGCAAATGGTGCCCGTTCTTACGGTGTCCCGTCGGCTATGACGGCATCGGGAAAAATGATAGGCGAAATAGACGACGAAAGCATACAATACAGATTTGATTTGATGACAAGAGCAGATGTTAGCCGATACGGTGCGGCAAAGTCCGTAAATGGAAAGGAATACTCAGAAGGTGGAATAAACTTCGTCGCACAACCGGATGACCTACTAGGCCTATGCTTCTATGGTATTTACGGTGACGGAACCGCATCACCGGGCGGCGGGGCGGCAGGTTACACAATTTCGGGTTTCACTCACACAATGAAAGAGGATAGGGACAATGTTTTACCTTCTTTCACCCTTGAAATAGGTCGTGAGGAAAAGGAGCATATGTACAAAGGTATGTGTATTAACAGACTTAGCCTTAACTGCACCCACGGTGAATATGTTACTATGTCCGTTGATTTCACAGGCAAATCTGAATCGGGAACAAGTAGCCTACTAGCCACTACACCGTCTTTCGGTGGTGCCGCACTTGATGGGTACCACTTCGCAGACGGTGAAGTTAAGTTCTCAGAAGCAGGTGCAACAGGAGTTGAGTCAACTAAGATTAAGTCAATCAACCTTGAGTATAACATGAACCTTGACACCGATGCGGCTTGCTCGATTGGTGACAGAACATACATTCGCCAGCCGGAGCCGCAAATGCGTGAAATCACAGGAACAATTGAGTTCTCAGACGCTTCGACAACAAGCAGTACAAGCGTTCCGGGTTACGATATGCTTCTAACAAGCGGCGGCAAGTTATACGATGGTGTGAGTGGCGACCCAGCGATTAAACTAACACTAACCAATGGTACACAATCCCTTGTACTGGCTATTCGTAAAGTACGCTGGGAGGCACCAACCGCAAACATTAGTGGTCGTGACACACAAAGCCTAAGCCTAAACTTCGTCGCTCTTGTTGACACAGACAATGTTATGTCCGAAGCAATAATAACCCACACTGCGGCTTCAACAGGATTGGCATCAGGAATTACATACTCTATCGCATAAGGTGATTTAGATGCGAAAATCCGTAGGAAAAATAATCGGAAAAGTAAAGTCCGTAGTCCTAACAAAAGGGCTCTCTATTCAAGACGATGAGCCGGTAGTTGAAGAACCGGTAGTCGTCGAAGAACCAGTTGTCGAAGTAAAGAAAAAGACAACTAAGGCAAAAAAGCCAGCAAAGAAAAGTAAAGCAAAGAAGAGTGAAAAAGATGCCGATACTAAAGAAAGAGTTTGAAATTGGAACAAAGAAGATTTGGGTACGCCAAGCCTCCGGTATGGAGCGACTCAAGTTTGAAACCTTACTAGCCAAAACATTCCGTAGGTTTAAGCACTTCGGTTTAGACCAAGATGAGTGGACTGACGAGCAACAAGAAGAGTTTATGACGGCTCTTGAAGATGTCGGTGGAGATGTTAATTCACAAATGAGGGAGATGATTCCCCCATGCCTGCCCGATGATTTCGATGTCAACATGCTTGACAAGGATGAATTGATGCAGGTGTTTAATTTTGTTAGAGGGATTGGAGAGCCGGAGGGTGCAATCCCTTTGGACTCTTAGGCAAGGTAGCCCCCGCATTATGTTCATCGTACAAAGGAGCCGTACCAAGTGACTTGTTGATGAAATATACTGCTGAAGGGGGAATGTATCTATTCGAGTATGACCTTGCCGTATTAAACGACATGCACGACCAAGTTAGCAAAGCCACTGGCAAAGCCAAGAACGACGGCAAAGCCATGATGGAGCGAGTTAAACAACGCCGACACAAGGCGGGTCAAGAGTTAAGCGGCAACGAAGTAGTCGAATTATTAAAGCAACGGGGCATACCTGTTGTAAAGCAGGGAGAGTGATAACATGACAAGAGTTGGCGCATCCCAAGTATTCTTCAATGTAGTTGCGGGCTTTAACGCTCGTAAATTAATTCAAGACCATAGAACCGCTATGAATGTTATGAGGGCGGTTAGCCTCGACTCTTTCGAGGCTATGTTAAAGCCTATCGAAGATGTATCGAGAGCCATAGGCGTGTACATTGGTGAACTAAAGCAGGTAACAATTGAGATGGGTAAAGCCCAAGTTGAGTTCGAGAAGTTTTACGGAGGCCAAGACGCTGATATATTAGCAGAAGAACTAAAAGAAGTTGGTTTGGCCTATGCTAAGGTAGGTACTGAGGCGTTATCCGCAGGTTCAAGGGCGGCACAGGTAGCGGCCATTGTTGGCGAGGAGAATATCCCACTGTTGGTTGAACAGGCTGAAATCCTATCTAACATATCTGACCTAAACTCCGAAGAGGCTATGAAGGGTATTATCAAACTACAACAGCAAACAGGCATATTATATGGGGATTTGAATGCGGCTCAATTTCAAAGACTTACTCAACTACAACAGGAAAAAATACTAACCGACCAATCGGCGTTTGCTCTTGACGCACTTAACACAATTGCTAACCGGTCGGTAGCGGTTGAGGGTGAATTAGTGGAAACTATGACAAACTTCGCCGCACAGGGAGCGTTAGTAAAAGAGAGTTTCGAGGACATGGCGGCTATGTCTGCGGTGCTACTCGAAGCAGGTGAAGAAGCAGGTGCGGCTGGTCGTGCCTTGCGTATGATTTATGCTCGCATGGGTGGTGACATCGGTGGTGCAAGAAGTGAATTAGAGGCTTTGGGTGTCGAAGTAATCAATACTAGCGGCGATATGAACACTATGCGCAATATCACACAACAACTTGTTGATATGGGTTGGGACAGAATGACTTCAGCCCAAAAGCAGAATATTGCACAGACTATCGCTGGTAACAGGCACTATGTCCGTTTCATCAAGTTGATGGAAAACCAAGCGAGAGCAGTTGAGTTAGCGGAACAGGCTGTTAAAGATGTTGATTCGGCATCAGGACAGGCCGAGAAGGCTATGGAGTCGTTTGCCTACCAAATGGAAAGAGCAGATGCGGCGGCTGAAAATATGAAAGCGTCGATGGGAGAGTCCCTGTCGCCGTTTTTGATAGCACAAAAAGAAGCCAAGAATGACATACTTGAAATGCAAGTCGCTATTGCTGATACATTTGGCGAGGACTTGTTAAGAATACTAGGTAGGATGACCGCATTCGGACAGTTGTTTGGTGGGTTTGTTAAGTTTGGGTTGGGAATACAGTCTTTGGCAATTGGTATGGGTATGTTTGAGTCTGTCCAGCGTGACCTGCATGGTATTCTAATTGCTAATGAAACATTACATAGCAAACAAGCAACATACTTTGACTTCAATGTACAAGCCACCGAGGAGGAAAAGGTACTATTACAGGCCATTCAGTATCACCATCAGTTAATCAACAGGCACAGGGAGAGGGCGAATGCTTTAACCCTACAAATAAAAACTGCCGAGCGTGAAAATCTGCATCTATTTGATGAGAAGAATAGACTAGAAGAGTACGGCCTTAACCTTGATGAGCAATCTTTGAAAGCACAAAGGGAGTTGAACAGTTTAGCCAGCATGTACAATATCATTAATGAGAGTGGTGCAGGTAATAGGATGGATAGGATTCTTTACTTCAACCAGCAGTTAATCGCCCAAGGTAGTGAATTAACACTACAAAAACAATACAATAAGATATTTAATGAAAAGAGTGCCGCACATGAAGCACACATGAGAAGAGTAGTCCTTGCACACGACCAAGTAAAAAGACTTAGCAAAGAAGATGTTATATTTGTTGAGCGTAAAAATAGAATGCTCAAACAACAAACTGACGCAATCAACACGCTGTTGATAGCGGAGCAAACCGCAGACACTCTTAGAGAAAAGACTTTCACTGGCGGTGGTCGCCGTGATACTGGTAGTAACATAGACCAGTACCACGCTTCACGAAGAGTTATTGTCCAACTAAACGATGCTATGGCGAAAAATGCAAGCGAGCAACTCAACATGGCAAATGCGGCGGCAGTAGCAAAGTCCCGAGGCAAGGATTTAAGTGACGCTCAAGACCAATATGTTAAAGATTTAGAACACGAAGCGAGAATGTATAACCATTTAGAAACTGAATTAAATGAGTACATTGAAAACTACGGCACTGTAAATGAGAGAAGGTTGAACATAGATAGACAATCAGATGCGGCTTTGCGTAGGCTTGGTGAAACTACACTGGGTCATCAAATGCAGACCGATAGCCTACTCAAAACCGTTGACCTTCACGGCATGATGATACAAAGGCAGACCGAATTACAATCTGCACTTAACACCCTTGAGAATGAATCGGTGCTTACTAAGGGTCAAATGCACGATATATTACTGGAGTTAGGGCCAGTAACCGAGGAAATAGAACAGGCTATTAGAGAATTAGCAGAAGCCCAAAGGGACTTGAACCTGTCAACAAAGGAGAGGACTAATTTAGAGAATATAATTAAAGATGGTTTGGCTGATACCGCCGAAGAAACAAAGCATTACGCAAATATTCTCGGTGATGAAGGGCTAGAAAAAGCCCAAGTAGCCGCCGCCGACTCAGCACGAAAGTTTGGTTTTGCTTTGTCCTCAGTATCTTCTATCGCAATAGGCATGATACCCGGAGTGAATGCCGCAACCGCATCCACAGTAATGATGTCAACCACCCTAATTCCCGCACTAGGCTCATTAGCAAAAACCACTAAAGATTTTATTACTACACAAAAAGCACTAATACTGGCAAACGCCACCGCAGGCAATTCGTTCCTAAGTTATGCAGGTAAAGTAACAAGGGCTATGGGGCCACTTGTTTTGATAACAGGTGCTTTAGCAGTATTCAATGATAAGCAGGCGAAAAGTGCTAAAGCATTAGAAGTTGCTGAAAACTTTGCTATGGAACATGATGCTACATTATTAGACCTACAAAACAATACTCATTTATTTTCAGACGAAACCGAATACTTAGCCGAAAAATTAGGCATAACTAATCATTCCCTAAAAGAACTAAGGGATGATAGCGACTTGCTTGAGGACACTATCGGTAAATTAGAAGAGGGTATGGATGGGTTAGATGGGTCGCAAGAAGCGGCTATTGATTCCGCACTTCGTTTGGCTGATGCCTTATATGCCATCAGCACTGGTGCCGCTACACTAAATGATGAAATGATTGATGTTTCATATGCAACAATAGACGAAGCATATGAAGGGTTATCTGAAATCTCTAACACACTTGACGAAACGGCACTAAGACTGGGACTAGATTATGGCGGAGATAGAATACGGGCCGGTGATAAATTAGTCGAATCGGGATTATTTAGTGATGATGCGATAGAAAAGCATTACTCAAGAGCATTTGGAGTAAAGTATCAACTGGGTGTTGATGTCGATTTCGAGCAATTATTTGCCGAGTTACAGGATATGCACGAAAGAGGAGAGAGATTAAGCAAAGATGAAATAAAGGCTTTAGGTACATTAATAGATGACGCAGAAATATATGGCGCAATAGTCGCTATCAATAATTCAATCTTAACTGAGTCTTCTGAAGCAGGTCTATTTAACAAAGATACTGCCGATGATGCAACGGAAAATATCGGTAATGTTGCTACGGCACTGGCTAATTTGACCGAAGATGTGTACGACTTTGGTAATGCTAGAGAAGAGTTATTCTTTGGTGGCAAGTATGGTAATGTAACAGGTTCCTTGTACAAGCAAGTAGTAAAGCAAGGTGTAGGTGTGCTATACAATAAGATGGATATTGTTATGTCTAACAATTTCCACGGATTCTTTAATGAGAGAGAGGCGGCAGAACGCATTAGAAAGGCATTGAATGAAATAGCACCTTCATTGTCAAACGCATAGTATTAGAATAGAATAGGTGAAAAGAATGGTTAGAAGTATAGATGAAGGCAAATACACATTTTGGTTGGCTGGTTACTATGACGATTTTATGGCGGCACGAACAGTCCCCGATGACGAAAATAGACCTGCTTTAACATGGTATTCTTCTAAAACACATCACGGCAACCCTATTAACGGCTGGGCTACTTTGAACCCAAGATATACCTACGCTTGGGTCGAGCGTGGTGACGGAGATTCTGCAAGATTTAACAATAGTAGCGTGGCCTCTTCTATACAATACACATTCAACAAAGGTGTTAGCGAGTGGGCTACACTGGATATTAACCGAAACAACCCCGGCAAATGGGATGGGCTTGCACAACTAGAATACCCGGATTCCCTAACAAACGCCAATCGCCAAAAGTTTGACGGCGGTACTGGGGTTATTGGCGGTGCTACCAAAGCATACGAAACTGACACTAGTAAATCTAACTATGCGGCAGTGGAGGGGTATTTGATAATGTGTAACGGATATGACACATCTAAAAGATACTATGTAGCAACTGGTAGCAACGACTCCACATTTGGTAGGGCATCTATGCACGACCCAATGTATAACTCGGGTGGGATTTCACCGGCCTTAGAACCGGAGTCCGGTATGCCTATGAGTTCTCCATCAGCAGTTTTAGCGGCACCAGCCAAAATAGTTAGAACCAACTTAGTCGGTGTTTATTCCGGCGAAGTACCCTTTAACGACGCTTTGAATAACGGAATGCCTAAAGCGGCACTAATGCCTATCGAGTCCCCAAGCGGCAAACCATTCTTAGTTACCGAAGTCTATCAAAACTCAACTACTTCATACGACCCAATTATTTCATACGATGGTACATTAAATAGCAAGGGTGATGGAGATATATTCACTATTCGTATCTGTCCTATGGCAATAGATACTACTTTAGCAAGAGTTAGACTTCGTATTGGTTGTGAAGGCACTGCTTTTACATCAACTGTTAGTGGAGATACTGGTTACACAAGAGCCGCTATTGATTACGAAATAACACCCATAGGGTTCCAAGAGATGACTACATATGCCGGAACCAGTATGGACACTCTATGGGATGATTACGACTTCATTATGAACTACACCGCAGGGACATATGACATCGTTAAAAATGGCGCATCTGTATCGACAGGTAACTCAATAGGAACGAAGGCCGACGGTTCTCAATTCACTGCGGCTGATATGTACGGTTGGGAGTTAGATGTTAAGAAGGCGGCAAAAAAAGTTAGCGTGTTGATTGATAGAGTAGGGTTGATTAGACCACTAAACGACTACCCACTAAGCACTACCGAAATGCCACCCGCAGTTGACTTCGACTGTACCGCAACAACTAACGCATCCTCTAGTTTATCGGTTAGTGTAGTGGATGACGATGCTCAACTAAAGTTAATTTCATTCTTTAATCAATCATCCTACTCCGAATGGTCTTTGTTAATGTTCCATAATCGTATTGACCGCCCCCTATGGAGAGGCGGCATAACGGGAATGTCATACTCGCAAGATGGTAATGGGAGAACCCCAACGGTGAAGATTAATGCAGTTGATTATTTCGCTAATCTTGATACTCAATTACCTACATGGGAAATGGGTCAAGGAGCAGAAGGTGACACTACCGCACAAGTGGCTTATGATAGAAGCGAGGCACAAAATCAACTTAACGCTTATTACTTCGGTGCATCCCTACTAGAATCAGCAAACCAAGACTTAGGTTTCAATGAAGTACAAGACGGAACGGGTACATGGAAATGGCATTTGGATAGTAGGATGAGGAACAGGTCTGCCCACCCTATTCAGATGTATTCCGGTGAAGATACAAAAGGGCCAAATGACGCTTATGATGATTGGGATTCGGCTATCACAGGCGGCCATGCTACCGCAGACACAGCATATCGCAGCATTCACTCAAGATGGATAAAAGACCTAAGACTATCTCCGTGGTTCACACACTTATTTTCCAAAATCGAAAAAACTCCTATGAATGTATTAGGGCGAGATACAACATACTACGGAACTGCTCGTAACGGTAATAACGGTTGGAGGAGCATAAGCACCACTTCTTCAGACTTCACTCCCGGCGACACAACAATAACAATAAACGGAGTAGCGACCAATCTTAGTTCCACTGGTAGTATTGAGTTTATTGACGATGACTTATTTGTTGATTCGGGAGTTTATACAGGCATAAGCACTACCAATACGGTAACAAATTGTATAGTTAGGGTGTATGAAGGAAGGATTTTGTCCGACCCTAACGCATCTGCCACACAAGCCAACAGCAGACACTATTACAAGTTAATCAATAAGTATGGCGCAACAGCCCCCGACTACACCGGTTATATTTACGAAATAATGTTATTTGTACCAAAAACAGCATATGCAAATCACGGCGACATAGGACTAAACACAGATACTATGACTATCGAGGGTGGTGGGTTGCCATCGGTAATGCTTGAGTCATACACATTAGCCATGAATGAGACATCATATATACCCGGAACTCCTCTCGGTAATCACCCTAGGGAATTAACAATTGATGGCGTGGATTATTGGGCTTATCGTATGAGAAGATTTGGGCCTAATGATTCATCCGGTTCGGGTGGTGTACTTAACGGTCAATTTAGATGGATAGGGCAAACGAATAGCCCTACTGGAGCAGTTAGTCCAAATACCGCATATCAAGATACCGGATTACCTACTCAAACTAATGCTCAAGTGATTGCTGGAAATAATACCATACCTAATGACTATCGAGTAAATGATGAATACACTGGAGTTACAATCAAATACGGGCAAACTGTTTTGACTTTGCCCGAAACCAACTTTTTCCAGCGTAGCCACCCTTCGGGTTCTAATTATGCAATAAGAAGGCTCGATAAAAATGATTATAAACACATTTGGGTTCTTTGGGCCGACATGCGTAATGATGGCAGTGCTGATGCAGACAACTCTCGTAGGAAAAAGCAGTTTGGTTTGATGACACCTTATTCGGGCAACTACGAATTGTCTTTGGGTATCGCTGACACAAACATATCAGCAGTACAGGATAGGGAAAGATTTGTTGATTTGAAAATAGGCGAAGATGTTGATATTTGGGAGATTGATGCTACTACTGACCCCATAACAGGTAATCCGTGGAGCAGTGCCACCGGTGCCTCTAATGACGAATCTAACACTAAGTACCATAACTGGGAGGAAAAAGGTGGTTCCTTTGTTATCATAGATTCCTCAAAGTTTTTCAACCTAAACACTGTTAGCAACGGTGGTAAAACCGGACAGGCTTCGGGAGGGCGAAAGGAGATTGGTGATTACCTAGTGGAAACTGAAGGGTTCCCTGTTTTAATTGACAACTATTGGACTAAAGCCCCAACCACATACGAAAACATAGTTAACAGTAGTTCGTGGAATAGTAATTACATTTACCTAGTAAATGACCCTACTACATTAGAAACTGAAATAGAGATTGGTGATAAGATTATACAATTGACTAACGCAAGCGTGTTGCCTCCAATTGACACACAAGTAGGTCAAATCCGTTCCGAGGAAAAAAATACAATTTTCCACTTCGCAACCTATAGTGCAACCGGAACATGGGATGGTTCGGCTTATCCGTTTAAGGATAGAGCAGTTTCATTTGCGGCAGACGGCGCAGGGTTTGTCACAATCACAGATACTTCGGGTGCAGTTAATAGAATAGGCCATATGTACAGGACCGGTCATAAAATTACGATTAGAGATAGCACAACTACTCCGAGTATAGATGGGGACTACACAATATCTCGTATAAATGCAGTTAACCCAGCAACACCCTATGCGGCAACAACCACGCTGACAATTGCTATTGATGCGGGTGTTACTATTAGTGCGGGCACAGGTAAATTAGATGCCTTAAACACACGACCATTGAGAACATTATTATCGTTAGGTATGCCTGTAAAAAACACCACTACTGCTGGCGAATGGAATGGGGAGGGTTACGGTAGCGTTAACGCTGCATTTTATTTAACATACACCGGTGCTACTGGTAGTATAACAATACCTAATAACGAAGCGGAGATAGGTATTTCACTAAACCCCGACAACCAAAACTCATACACAGACGCTCTTGTTTATGGTGGGTTAGGTAATGTGTTTCCTATGCGCCTTATTATGGCACTTAACGGGTTTATTGAAAACAAAGCAAGTGGTACTTGGTGGGATAGTGAAAAGTTGCGAATGTCGTACTTAGATTGTCTAACTAAGAATTGGATAAGCCAATCAAGACTATACGGTATGCACGATATTAGCACAGTACCAATCACAAGGGATATGGCAACAGTATTTACTGACTGTAACACCACTGGTAGGGGAGGGATAATCACGGCGATAACCGCCCCTAGTAGTGGTTCATCCACCTTTACCACAGGAGTACCACACGGCTTGTCCGTAGGCGACAGTGTTACAGTAATAGATAGTGAAAGAATCAGCCTATTAGGAAAAACTAAGACTGAAGTAATCACTGCGGTACCTGCTAATGATACTTTTACCATACCCAACACTACATCAGTAGCAGGGTCGGGTTCTTTTGGTAGGTGGAGATTGACTAATTCGGTTGATGATTTCGGCGGCGTAAATGATTGCAGAAACACTACAATAACTACAATATACTCAAGTTCACAATCACTTGCTGGTTTAGGAGGAACTAATGGAGTTAGACAGGTATTCTCATGGTTGATGGGGCGTGACTCTAAGCCCTCATACAGACCAAACTATGATATGAACTTGGCTCTTAATAGAGATAATGTTAGGGTTTCCACCCTCAACACTCAGTCCAACAAACAAATCACCAATGTTAGGGTGTTTTATGGTGCTGGTGGGTCATTTGTTGACTACCCTACCCCCACTTTGGGCGAAACTCCACGCTGGGAGATACTCAATATGCCTTCTGTAACTACGAATGCAGAAGCACTGGCAGTAGCAAAGGCAGAATATGAGAAGAATAAGGGGGCACCGTTGACAATAGACGCTCAAATACTGAACTTCGACAATAGTTACAGAATGTCCGGTCTTGATGACATGATGGTTAATGGAGCAAGATACGGTTATATTGCCGACCAATCAAGAACCATCCCGAGAACATATGGCACAGGTGGTTCTTATGTGGAGGATAAAGCGTGGGCATGGACTAGCATATGGGGAGGCAATCTATTCCCCGGTATGGTGTCTGCTCTTAACGGTAGGGATGGTAACTCTAATTACATAATCCCTATGACACAAAAAACATATGATATAATGTATTATTGGTATGGTGCGGCATCTTTGAGTTATGCTTTGCAGGTAGTACACATACCAAGGGACATGCCAAAAACAACAATGAAAACACCTGCTGGTTCAAACATAAATGCAGACGGCAAACTGAGATTTGTTGTTGAAGTAGGTGACGGTACAATTGATTCATACGCCGCTACTGCAATAAATCCAGTCTTTAGGGTGCGACTAATAGACTACGATTGGACAGATAGAGATTTCGTAGCAAGCGCAAGAAGTAGCACCAGCGTTTCGGTTGATTCAAACGGTTATTATGAAATAGATATTCCTAGCACATATTGGACAGGTCGAGATGGCACTGAAAGAATTGTACTATCAGTTAATTATGACTATCTTTTAGCGGTAGCAAAGAATAGGTGTGGTACAGGAACATTAGCAAATGGTAGTGTTTATGGTGGCTCGACTCACTCAACTATAAATGGAGATAGTCTATTCCCTCTTGGGATGAGAAAGTGGAATGAGACTGAAGTAAATTATATGGGGCGCAGGTCTGAGTGGTACGCTCCTCGCTTGCACATCTGTGACGATATAAACTTTGTACCGGGAACTCAAGTTTCATACACGGACTCGGTATTAGAATTAAGTAATGAAGTTATGGGTATCAAGCAGGTACAGTGGTCTGCTAGGGGTGCCGATAGGCAACAAGTACAATTAACACTAGAGAGAGATGTTAGCAGAAGCATTCAGAACTTCGCTTCTTTGCTTTTGCCAGCAACTAACAAGGGGGGAACACAGACCCCCGGTAGTGGCACAAGTGGTAGGGGCGGGCCCAGTGGTGATACATCTAAACCCCAAGGCTCCGGTACATTTGATTGGGGTGGATTTGGCGGTACTCCTGTTAGTGGTGCTTGGAATAGTAGCGGTACTAGCGGAGTTGGGTTTGGGACTACTACTGGCGTGGACTTTAATCCACTAACACAGGTAGGTACCGGGCCTAATGTGGATGGTACTAACTTATCTAGTAACTCACCCAAGACTATTAGTAGTAACATATTGAGTAGTGGGCTTAGTAACAAAATTAAGGGTAGTATGGAGTTCAACAATGACAGCGTTTTGGGTGGTAACTTCGCAGTTTTGGGTCAAAAGAAGCCAGCGATTGCACCAAAAAAGACATCGGGAGTTGAGGGTGTGGATTCATTCATCACCCCATCCTCGGGTGACGCAGTTATGACTAGCAACGGAATGTCTTTTGCTGGTGCTACTGATGCGGCCCAAGCGTATAACGAGTTCACAACAGTGGTTAGAGTCCCTCAAAATAGCAACAGTAGGCAAGCAAACATAATGGGTAGGTACACATTAGGTGCCGCAAGCGGTGTTGCTTCTTTGGATATAGAAGTAAAGTGTGTCGAAACCGGCGCTACTGCTAATAGAACTGTTACTTTAGCAGTGGGTACCAATTCTTCTGTGACATTATTTAATGGTGGATTAGACGGCTTAGATATACCGAATAACACTATCGAGATTAAAATTAGTCGTGCCGCAGGTGTATCTCCCGATACTGCACAATACAGTAGCGTAACACTACACAACATACAGGTAGGGTTTGATAGCCGTTCTGTGTCCGGCGATAGTCAGTCCAACCAAATGAGTTACGAGTGACGGTCGGGCTGGTCGGGGTAGCGTTCACGCAGGGATAAAATAGCCTTGGCTCTTTTACGACCTATACCCTCTATCTCCATGAGTTTTCGCTGGCTTGTGCGAGAGCGCAACAGGCGTGGAATAGAGCCAAACTCGGTTAACAAATCATGGGCTGCTCTCTCCGAGATGCCGTCAATTGCGGCAAGGACTCTAACACGCAAGTCCACCTTGCGATTGCTTCGGCGGGTTCTTTCGGCAGGTTCAGATATAGGCTTCTGTCTAATACGCAGATTGTGATGCACAGATGATAACCAATCCACCATATCATCCATACTTGATAACTCCATGAATTGAATGTTTGGGAATTGAATCACGAAGTTTTGCTTAAACTTCTTGATTACTGCTTGCATCTTTTTCATCTCTTTAGCAATCTCAGCACGATTGGGCCTTCTGCCCGGCAGATACGGCTTCAACTTGGTGCCATAGACTACTAACATAGGTCGCTCAAATGACTCCTGTAAATCCACCAACTGCCCAATGATTGTGCGAGAGCGACCGTGACCCATGATAGAATGATACAAGTCATTTATCTCCTTAGCCTCTATCCCTATCTCCCCGATAACATAATCGGCAGAAGGTAGCCGCTTGACTTTAACATGACCGCCTTCATCATGGCGGCCCATAGACGCATATAGTTTGTGAATCAAAAGGTCATTCTCTCGGTCATCCACCACTAGCATTACTATACGCTGGGTGCTTTTGGTTATTTAACCTCATTCGGGAATGTCTGCCGAACCATCGTATCTCCAGCATTTTTTAGCGCACATACCACGGGCTACGAACCATGAGCATGACGGGACACGCCTATACTTCATCGTACTTCTAATCCCCTTGCGGGATGCAGTAGCATTCCAGTTAGACCAACCAAGACCTTTGACGAAGTTGAATATCTCATCCTCAATCTCACGCTTTTGTTCGGTGCTTATCGCCTCGGGGTCGGCAAAGTCCCTAAGAGTATCTGCCATATGCTGAACCAACGCTACTCTAACATGGTGATTAGGCTTGTCTTGGTGTATCGCTCTTGCCAAGCATGGCATTAGCGGGACTGAGCCTGCCGTCAAGGTGTCACTGTCAAGAGTCACACTATCTGCGAAGGTATAATCATCCTGTATAGGTTGGTAATTAGCGCACCAAGCAAGGAAATCAAACGCCTCCACGCCTGTATTTGCTTCACCAAAGGGGTGATGTTTTCTATCTAAGCGCATAGGCATAGTAGGTATATCGTAACCCATAGGGTTGTTAACAAACTCCTCAGTAGGTATGACTACGCACCAGCGACCACGCTTAGGATTGTATGTGTTAGGAATACGAGTCATCTTCTCGGGAAACCCTACGCCATCAAGCGTAACTAATCCTCTTGCTTTTCGTCTTTGGTAGTGTTCAAGGGGTAGTCTGTACTCCTGTCCGACCACGCTCTTGTTGAATAGTTGGTGGACATGGAATCCACGGCCAGTCGCCACGACCCGTACATCACCCTCCAAGCGAGAGATGAGTTGGGCGACATCTTGCTTGACCTGTTCAATTCCTCCTCGTTCTCCCGCATCAAAATCCCACCACGCTCGGTCTATCACTGCATATCTGTAGTCCGGTTTATTATCATTATCCATCTTAGCGAAGGAATATAGGCTGGTGTAACAAGAAGTTTTGCTTCTCATTTTGCTAAGGTAGTCAGAATACACCCTACCATTCTTAGCAATAGCCCGTTTAAGACCTATCTCCCTCGGGTATGTCAGTAGTTGCTTCGTCATCATCTTCACCTTTCATAGTATGGCCGCAATCGTCACAGACCAGTAACTTAATTGTTGCTCTTGGGCCATTTACTTGACCTGTCACCAAAAAGGCTACTTCTTCGGACATCATGCTATCGCATTTCGGACACTCATTATCGCTCATCATACTACCACTCCTCTTCTCCACTATATGAAAGTGTTGGGTCATCATCTAACCCAACCATTTGACCTTCACATGACATTGAAAACTCACACCATTCAGTGCAGAAGTAGTCATTCCACTTCATACCCCATATGTCGCCATTAATGCCCTCGATAGCCTTGTCTAAGGACTTGTACATGGCATTGACTGAACGCTTAGAGACCTTCTCAAGCACCGCCATGCCCTGCTTCTCACCAAGCCAAACCTCAGTGTCCTTCTTGCCCTCTAATTCGAGATACAAGTCGGTGTTAGTAGCCTCGGGGAACAGGTAATAGAAATACACTGCCTCATCGAATCCTAGTAGGGATAGCATGTGGCGATAGAAACATAACTCCTTGCGAGTCTTAGTCAATTTACCCTTAGTTGCTTTTCCTGTTTTCAATTCAGTAATTACAAGGCCGCCGTCGGGATGCCTATGTACACCATCAATCTTGCCCACCAATAGGAAATTAGAATTGGGATGATTAACAACATGCTTAATTTCAAACTCAACAGGAGCGAAATGTTCCTCGCCCCAACGCTCTAATCTCTCATTTTCCAATTGGAAAAGTGAAATTATGGAGTCAGAATAGACCTGTTGTTGGTCTTTATTCCATTCCAAAAAAGGCTGATGGGTCGACCCATCCTCCCAATCAATGAGAGCCAAGTCTTGAAAGGCTTCACCATCTTCATTTTTCCAATTGCCGTATAGATTTTCTAATGCTCTATGGACTCCTGTACCATGAGCCATGTAATGATTCTGCGGTGTGCGAATCTCGGCTACATTACTCCACCAGTATTTACGGGGGCAACCAAGATAGGTCATAAATGCCGACTTAGATAACCTAACGGGCCATCCGTTAGCAGACGCTTTGATTGGGTTAGAGTGGCCGTGATTAGCCCCCTCTTGCGCATACCATTCCTTAGAGTACTTTTTTGGACTCTTCATTTACTACCGCCTCAACTTCTTTAGCAAGTGATTCCTTCTTGCTCTTTGGGGCGGATTTCTTAGTGGGCTTCTTTGAGCCACCAAGAACGGTGTCGAATAGGTCATGGTCTGCATCGGAGCCAACAAGATTTAATCTGCTATCAATCCCAAGTGCCTCCGCTTTGTGCCTGTTAGCAACTGTGTTATCTAGTGCTATATACACATCTCTTCGACCATAGGTATCAAGTGCTTCGGAGATAATCTCCGCATCATCTGTCACAACAAGTATTCGTGCCATATTTACTCCACCCTCAGTTTGTTTAATAATCATTCTTCTTCGTCTAGGTTCAACTTGCCGCCACACGCCGGACATTCTGTAGGCATAGGTACGCCATCCATCTTAGGGTGACTCAACTCAGTACCACAATCGGGACATTTGATGTCCACTAGTAAATCCAAATGCCTTAGCATTCCGCCGAGGACATTCATAACCTGTGCCATATCGTTACCGATAGCGGCGGCTATATTGTTGAATGCCTGTTCAAGTGAATGAACGGCGTAGGTCAGTTGTTGTGTTGTCATCTTCTTGGGCTTTCTAGGTTCTTCTGCCATATTATCACCTTTGTGTTCGTCAGTATATATGTGTTATCATAACCACTTAACATTACCAATACCACGATGAGCGTTCCATAGGGGCTGAGTGTCCCAGTTAACTAGGTCATAGATGTCACAAGCCTTGTTGACTATAAATCGCTCAGTCATCTCCGACCAATCAATCTTAGCGATACCATCCAAGTCCTCCACCTTATCAAAGGCATAGTATTGCCCACCGGCACCGATAGCCGTCAAGAACGACTCATCCACTTCATAAATCCTGTTGAGATTATCCTTAGCCCATACTACGCCAGCAATAGCACCACTAATGCTCTTGTACTTATGAATAGGTCTGCGTAATTTTCCTTTCATTAAAAGGGATTCGCCCAACTCGCCATCGTTACCAGCCTTGATTAGTCCAGCCAAGTAATCGTCAATATCCTCACGGTCTTTACCGTCAAGAATACCCCTTAGTGTACCATCCATAGCCTCCTTCATGGCCTTTGGCATACGAGCCTGTTTTAACTCAAGCCCCTTGTAATAATACTGTGGTTCATGGTGGGTGCCGTCAGTCCATGTCACCTTGCCAGCGTAGCGATTCTTAGCCTTGAGTATCATAGACTCGCACCACTTCTCAAACTCGGTTTCGATAGGTGCCATAGACTCGTTGATTTGCTCAACCAACTTCATACCCTCCTCGGGTGTAGGGACTTCACAAAAGATAGAGTCTGTGTGGCCGTATCGCACAGGATAGCCACGGTCATTACACTCATCACGCAGACGGAATAGTGTTTGTCTGCTTGTGTATGTGATAGCCGCCGCAATCTCGGGGTGATACATACCATACTTTGAATCGCCGGACACACCGTATAGGGATGCAACCATTGACTTTGTAGCAAACTGCATAGCATCCCACTTGCGCTTCTCAGCATCAGTGGTAGCCGCTTTCATCAAAGCCTTGTATTCATTACGCTTAACCGTCAATTTATCCATGACCCTACCAAGCAGACCGGGTTTATCCTGTAAAAACTTGCTACCGTTACCACAGTCTTTACCACCGTCACTCAGCGTGTCCCATGAAATGTTATGCAACTTGACATTAGAGTGATACATGGCCTTGATGTCCATAATCGCCATGTTTTCATAGCGACCCGGCTCCGGCTCTTGTATATCAGCACCTTGATACTCGACCATAGCAAAGCGTGGGTCATCGGGGATGCGCCCTTCAAACTCCTCATCCTGTATGAACAGGCTGGTAGCAGGCGCAGTAGTCATAGGGACAGTCTCTATGTCACACTGGACTAAGTGTTGTAGTGATGTGTAGTAGTTTATTACATTCAACTCTTCATCTAATCTTGGTAACAGTCTGACATCTTGCCTATTGTAATCAACATATGTGCCTATATCAGTGTAGTAGGTGTCGTGCCCATCGGGCAACTCAACCTTGCGCTCACCCAGCACAAACTCTGCAACATCATCCAACTTTTGACTTGCTAGTTGCCCATTCTTGATAGTCCATAACTTCTTGAAAGCAATCATCAAGTCAATACAGGTGCGACCGGGGATAGGCTGAGTCCAACGCTTTTCGGTTACACCATACTTGTAATTGTGTTGATTGTGCGGTGACATTTTGCGTGGGTCAAGCCCTAGTTTCCTCATGCGGGTGCTGATAGTTGATACATCAGCATCCACGAAATACCAACCAGTTAGAATATCGGGGTCATTCTTCTTCATGTGTGCCGCAAAATCAGCGAGCAGTTGACGCTCATTGACGAATGCTTTGACTTGTGTTTCAAAATGCACTTCTGTCAAACCATCGGGGTGATTCTTGCAGGGCAGACTACTATGGTAGCCCGGCGTAATGTCGGGGTGCTGAACCCATGTGAACATTTTGCCGGTATAGGAATCGTATGCACTAAGGACTGTAATTTCCTCAGAGTCCTTTTTCCATTCGCCATCAATATACCATACCCTGTGTTCATAGTTAGGATAAGGTTCCTTGTCCTTTATCCTATCATTCAGCACTTGATTAGCAAACGATATGTTGCCCTCCCAAGTGTGGTTTGCTCGAACCCAGTCCCTACGGTCAAACTCATTCCTAAAATAAACCTTAGTCAATTCAGTCCCGTACACTCCCTCATAACCCGGCTCAGTCCTAACTAAACCATAAGTGTCTGTTAGTTTAGCCGTTGGTACAAAGCAGTATGGGTAGGTTTCAATAGTCTCCTGTATTCGTTCTAAAGTCTCGGGGTCACGCCTTCGTATAGTAATCTTGCGACCACTTGTATGTGTTACTTGCATAATACTAAAATATGACTCGCCAGTATATAGTAGTTAGCACTATTATTCAAATGTCAAACAAGCCGGAACGGACACCACGACCTCTTGTTGGCAAGCCAAATCGCTTGAGCCAGTTGTTAATCGTAGTGGGAGTGACACCCTGTTCCTTGGCTATGCTCTCCATAGACCTACGCTTGACTACATACTCTTGATGTAACCAAGTAGCGAAACGGTAGTCCTCCTTCACTTCAACAACTTCTTCATGTCCACATTTACTGCATTTCATTATACCAACCTCTTGTAGTAACTTTTGTTGTTCTCAACACGCTTGCTAACAATATCATATCTAATCATAGTGCCCAATAATGAACCAAACTGTTGAGGAGATAGTGCCATAGCACTCGGGCCTATGGGATTGTATTTCCATGCGTGATTTATCATATGCTCTATGGTGCATTCCTCGCCTATATCCATATCAAAAAAGATAACTGCTGACACCAACTGCCTAATGCGTTTGTTACGCTTCTTGCGTGTGATAAACTCAGCGTAGCGACCAGTTGCCAGCATCTCCTCGTATTCACGGAATGACACTCCCCTAGGTGTGCTATGTTTCATCACAAGACCCCCGCTTGGAATACCCAGTCACCGTTGTCAAAAGACATAATCAAGCGAGTGCCTTGGCCTTCATTCTTGAAATCCAAGAATGATAGGCTGACATTACCCTTGTAATACTTGAGTATATTCTCAAGACCACCCTCAAAGACGGCCTCGAAGTTATCATCCGAGTAGTCGGTAGCGATAGTTGTTTCAGTTAGCCCCTTGAAGTGGTCGCCCACTGTGACTACAACATCACCATCCTTCAAAGTGAATGTGTATCTATTCAACTTCTGCCCATTCATCCCATCACACCTTAGCGCATCATGCAAAACTTCACTGCCGACAGTGATAGTAGTAAATGGTGAACGGGATTCTCCGTTAGCCATCACATAACTACTGCCCTTAATCTGTGCGGCCCTTTCAATACTGGCCTTATGCCACTCCAAAAGGTTCTGCTGACTGTTAGGGAACGCTTTGGCGGATAGTCCACCAACAAGCGTAGTCTGCTTGGACTTAGATTTGATTAACACCTTAGAAGTTTCATTATCATATGATAACTTAACTACTTCGCCGTGATACTTCAAGACTCCCATGAGTCTATCAATATCGGGGACAGGGATAGTGCTTTCACTGTCGTCATCACAAGTGAATGAGAATCTCGATAGGCTGGTTTTACCATCCTTCACTATACTTGTGGTGGATAGCCTCTTGTCACCAAGAGTCAAGACGCAACCTGTTACTTGAGCCTGTGCTTTGCCGTTAATGGTCTGCTCACGCTTGGTAACTCCAAGCAACTGTAACAATAAATCCCTAGGTATCTTCATTCACTTCACCTCACGATATAGTAGGGTATGTACTAAGAAGTCACCGTTTCTATTGGCGTGGTCTTGTAATTCCTTGACGGCATCCCATAGTTTGCCGACCATAGAGAACCTACCCATCATATCGTCAATGTCACGCTCAAGAGACTTAACCCTCTTGGCTAATCTAATCAACTCCCTTGTGGTGGCCTCGTCAGTCAATCACTCCACCTCAAAGGTAATCCGTTCCAAGTGACTTTGCTATCCTTAACATTTAGAACCTCATGGGTAGTACCCAAGTGTTCCATGTTACGACCCTTCATCTCCTCGATTTTTGCACGAATGGCAAACTCATCATCAGCGAGAGCCTTGTCAGCCTCAACACCAGCCGCCTTGTCACCCTTCTTGGTATAACGCCTTAGCCATACCTGTTGGGACACGAATCGCTGGGTTCCATCCACCCAATCAACCTTCTCGCCAACTTTCATCAGTGCCTTTGTACCGTCACCGATGTCCATGTATTGCTTTTGGTCTTTCAAGTGGAAAGTATAGAAGATGTATGGGATTGGTAGCGCAGTTAGGCGGTCAAGGACACCCTTGAACACACTGTTACGCTCTCGCCATTCCTTCTGATTGAAACCGTCACCACTGTCGTTGATAACACCACGGCGGATTAGTCGGTCTGTCATCACAAACTCGCACCACTTTAGGAATGTCGAGCCACCATCAAAGATAACTGCGCCAACATTATCGGAGGATTCGCCCAAGAAGGATGCGAACCACTCAATCTTGTCAACTACTGCCATCCAGTTAGTAGTGTTGTCATCATTCCACATAGCGTCATCTAACTCATCAATGATAGGGATTACACGGATGCGGTCTGCATCTGCGGCACCTGTCGAGATAAGGTAGTCCACTGTGTTCTGTGCTGAGTTGTCACAGTCAATGATAACTACTTCTTTATCGGTGTGGGAGAGGGCTAAGTCAAGGGCAAGCCCTGTCTTAGCCGTGTTCTCCTTGCCTACCAACGCCATGCGAATTGGGGCCATAGCCTCTCGCTTGCGGTCGAAGAGTTGACGGTAATGCTCCACCCCAAATGTTTTGCGGGGAGCAGTTTCCGTCTTAGCACTGGTTGTTGCCCAAGTCATCAGTCCCAGCCTCCTTCATCCGGTAGTTGCTCGGGTGCTGATGCCGCCATAGATTCGTGGCACCACCAACCGGTGACGGCCAACTTAGCCTCATCATCACGGCTCATGTATGGTGAACCAACAACCATTAGGGTACTACCAACTGCGAAGTCAACAAGTGACTCATGCTTTGTAGTAACATAGATGTCAACGGTGCCAGCAGTGGACATAATATCCAAGTCACCTACTGTGATAATGTAACCACCGTTATCCCTTGGGTCAATGTGAATCACTTCGACAATAGCCGCCGCTAAAGCATCCCAGCGTTCCTTGTCAGATAGTGTACCGACATACGCCTCGATGTCTTGCAGACCGTTCTCAAGAGTCTTGATTTGGTCTAGTCCAGCGATTAGTGCATCCGGGCTACCACTGAAGGATGCCTGTACTGCATCGTCACGGTTGAATACTGAAACACCAGCCTTGCCGTATGCTACATCACCGTTGCGAGCAGGTCGCATAGCGATAGTACCAGCAACAAATGTTGGGTGTTGCTCCTCGGCTAACTGTCCGTTGAATCTCATAGAATAGATTCGCATGTCGTCTTTACTGCCCTGTGGGCGGCCTAAGAATAAACAAGTCCTGTCCTTTTCGGTTAGCGGCCTTGGCTTACCGTATTTCCAATTAGCATCCCCGCTTGGGAATGTTGGGTTCGCCTTGTCCCAAATTAGGTGGAAATGTATTCCGTTACCTGCATCATATGTGCCTTTGGGTAGTGCGTCAATGTCGGTGCTTGCGCTACCGGACTCGAAATCCGCTTTCTGAGCCAAGGATGGGTTGTATCTCTTGGTAAAGGTACCGTCATTGTTATCCTCATAGAGAATAGTGTTACCATCTTCGATAAGTGAATCAATCACTGTATCAATACCTTGTGAGATAGTCCCTGCGGCCTTCTTGTATGCCAAGTCTGCCCAGTCCTTGTAGCGTGGAACGCTAACAAACATTCCTTCGTATAGTGTTGCTCCACTGCGCTTTAGTCTTTCACTCTCGCTCTTAATCTGCCTACCAGCAATTCTAAGTGCGTTGAGTGAACACTCATCTTCGGTCTTTCCAGCATCAAGCCAAGTGTTCTTGTTCTCGGATAGAACGATGTCCATTCGAGAGCGTACTGTTTCTTCGCTTGCGCCTATGTTCTTGCTTATTCTGTCAATCATTTGGTCTATATCTGCCATAATTTTTGCCTCCATATATCCTTTAGTCCCGCCACTATTTAACCGTTATGATGCCAGCCTCCGACAGAAGTCCCATACAACATAATGGGCCTCCACGCCCATGAGTAAATCACGGTGCGCTTGGGTTGCGGCCTCAACCAACTTTAGTTTGCTAGTAGGTTTGGCGGGAGAATCAACGCCGTATCTAAACACGGCATCTATAACTTGTCTAAGATTAGAAGAACCCATCAAATTGACGGCCTCTTCAACCTGTTGCTCCTTCATACAAAGCGTGAGTATCTTCTGTGCATCGACGGCTGGTTGACCCAACCCTAGCAGGAATGATTCACGGTCTGCTTCGGGAATAGAATGATAGGCTTGCAGTGCGTTGATTGCGTTACGCAGGTCGCCCTTGTTAGCACTGACTATCGCATCCAAGTGTTCGGTTGCGGTTTGAAATCCTTCTGCGGCATCAACTTTATTTAGCCTGTAAAACATATCAGTATCGTTAAGGGGTTGGAATACTCGCACTTGGCAACGGGATTGAAGCCACGGACTAATCTTGCTTAGGTCATTACAAGTGAGGATGAAGAATCCCTGTGAATCCTCAATCACTCCCTTGAGTGCTGACTGTGCGGCAGGTGTTAGTTGGTCTGCTTCGTCTAAGAAGTATATGCTTTCGTATTGACCGAGCCGGGTCATAGGTGCCAACTCCTCCTCAATAAACTCAATACCACGCTGACGCTTGGATGAAGCATTATACTTGTGAATCTGATAGCCTAATTGCTCAGATAATATGTGAGCCAATGTAGTCTTGCCTGTTCCGGGTTCGGGAGAATAGAATATGTAGTGTTGCATCTGACTATTACCATCAATAATGGATGCCATTTCAGATACAATATGCCCCTGTCCCTCGAAATCATCAAGATTATTAGGCCTGTGTTTCGTTGCCCATACTTCTCGCATGGTTAACCATTAGTGTCGGCACATTATAAAACTACTGTCGCAGACAGGTTAAACAAGTATCACTGCCTTCGGGCATAATCCTTGTCCTACCACACTTGCCACACTGCCTAGCCTTCTTGCGTTCACTAGGAGTCATAACAGAAATAGGTCTTGTTAGGATTAAATCATCCTTAGTCTTGATTACGGTTCGGTCAATATCAAAGAGCATGTGGTGTGTATTGATACCACTTGTCATTTCGACCTTTTCACGCCCGACAATGACAACTTGCGGATTCTTCGACATAAGAGCCGATAGAGAATTAGGAGATGGAACATTCTTGACCCCCTTGTAGGTTTGCAGATGCTCCGCTACCTGCTCCCGAGTACACGCCCCGTGTTTCAAGAGTATTTCGACTATCGCTCGACGAACCCGCTTGTTGTTATTGTTGGCTGACACAGACCGTCTTATGAGTGTTTGGTATTTCACCCTCATTCATCTATGTTCATGAACATAGCCGCATGGCTTAGGTTGTGTTCGCCGTTAACCGCAGACCCTTTAGGTCGATAAGTAGTTTCCCTTTGCGTACCCATAGTCCACGGTGTATCATCCCAGTTAGCAATTATACTAAGTGTGACATAGATTAACCATGCAATTATAACACCTAACATCAAGACCACTCCTCGAAGATGTCGGGCATATACACTATACCACCGTATAGATAAGCCCACACATTACGCTTCTCGCCCGTCACAGGACAGTTAATAGGGATGCGGTGCCTGTTATACAGGCCATGCTCCACACCCTCTAATAAATCGAGAGCCTCCAATACATCATCATCCACCAAAAATACTTCACCCTTTACCGCCAAGTTGCCGGGAACCATGCCGGGGAAAGACCCCAGTGTTACTAAGCCCCAGCGTGGGTCGGTTTCGTATTCACCTAAGAATTGTGAATCACGAAGTAGGTCATTGTTATGTTGGTTTCGCTTCAGTGTTCCATACACAAATACTTCATTCATAGCCATTCTATCGCCTTCTGTTTTCGTTTAGGCAAGCCTTT
>TARA_R100001591_G_scaffold52481_1_pt1 | contig 27863 bp, 25 predicted proteins | sample TARA_R100001591 | Tara Oceans TARA_R100001591 (sample SAMEA2622725) | marine metagenome | biome: marine biome (ENVO:00000447); feature: surface water layer (ENVO:00002042); material: "saline water (ENVO:00002010), including plankton (ENVO:xxxxxxxx)" | depth 5 m
TATCCTACCATAGCAGCTTTACGAGTGACATGCTTATACCAATTAGAGTAAGCTCCACTTGAATAGATATCAACTTGGTTGTTTGGAGTCATCGTACCAATCACACCTGCTGGAAAATATGATACTGCTGTTTGTGGTCCATCGGGATATTCGGGATGTTCGTAGTAATCCTCAAACTTCTCATCACCAATCATATTTACTACGGTGTATCCTAATTTAGCTGCTCTATCAGCTGCTACTCTTCTGAATGTTTTATAGTTTGGTATAAAGAAGTTTGGTCCATCATCTACATCTAATCCATTTAAACCACCAGTAGATATCTCCATCATATATTCTTCGATAGTTTCTTTAGGAACAAATAAACCTTCACTAAGTTTATCAGATACCATTTTGAATATAGTTTTGTTGAACTTACCATAAGCTCTATCTTTGAAGAATTTTTCTTTTTGGTCATCTGAACCCATTGATAATCCTTGTCTAACTTCAGTACCACTTATAGCTCCACCCTGCATCGGTGCTACATAAAGGTATCCTCTATCTTCATATCCTTCAGTTGGGTTACCATCATACTTTTGAAAGTATTTATGTGATAATCTACTAGCATCTTTTTGTCCTACAACAGTTACAAATGCAGTAGTTTCTTTATTGAATCTTTTAAGAACTTCTTGTGGATTGTATGGGTTTTTGACTTGTACGATTTTGGATTTTGGTATTCCAAACATCGTTGTCATAATTTTTACTTTTTCTTTGAAGTTAAAAGGTGAACGACCTTTTTCTGTTTTGTTTGATGTACCTATGTACACATCTTTTTTTCCAAACTTTTTCTGAAGATGTTGGAAAGTTTTAAAGTGTCCTTTGTGCATGGGTTGGAATCTACCAACATAGACTACTACAGTCTTTTTGATTTGAGATTCTTCCATAAGAATCTGTTCTGCTAAAAAATCGCTTAGTTCACTCATAAATACACCCTATCAGTATATAAATATAAGATTATAAGAAAGGGGATTATTTTTTGTAAACAAACGGGTCTCTCTTTTTTAACTCTTTAATTCTTTTTTTGTAGAGTCTGTTTAATTTCCACTCGTTATATTTTTTCTTTATCCAATTAAACATCTATTATTTTTTTTAAATTTCGTAAAAATCTATGTCCCATAACTTTATTATAATTATTTGAAATATTAAAAAGATGTGCTCTATTATATTGACAAATATCTTTTACAGATGACATCCATTCTAATTTTTCATCATCTGACATACCACATAATCTTCTTACTTCTACTAATATAGCTTCATATCTATCCTCTGCTTTTCTTATCTTATCATATGATTCATCTATATATGGTGCAAAAGTTTTGAATCCTCTTTCTTTTAAATGTTTTAAAGTTCCAATACTACCATAAACCAAAAATGGATGACATTGACCTATGGGTTTCATTGTTTTTTCAGATACATAAAAAGTAGTGGGTAAAGCTGAAGTTTCATTTACCAATGTAAACATACTATCATCATAAACTTTTGAAGTTTCCCAATTTATACCAAACAGAGAATCTAAGTCATCAAAATCATAAGTAAATTTACTTCTATTATTTTTTAAATCTAACAAATGTTCTTTTACAATTTCCATATCCATCCACTCACTATCTAATTTATTTTCCAATTCTGTAGTTTGTATTTTATTTTCTTCTAGCTTCGATGTAAAATCATATGTTACAATATTTTTTTCTACAAGCCCATATGAGTGTAACCTACCCAAAGAATATAAACGATGTGCATGTAATCTTCTATTTAAACAATTAAAATCATATTTCCTTTTAACCAATTTATAATCTCTTGCTATATTATTCCATAACCCATTATTGTAATAATTTTTAAATTCATCAGCTTTTGTTTTAAAAGACCAATTTTTATACAAAAAATTTATATGAGATTTTTGATAATAATATGATGTCATTTTTTTTATCCATCCTTTTTGGTTAAATCCACCAAAAGCCATTATTACTTTTGATAATGGTATTCCAAAAGTTATTAATTGTCTATGTAGTAAAAATATATCATAGTTATCTATTATACCTTCCCAATGGTAATTTAAAATTAAATAAAAATTTGGATTTGTTTTGAGTTGTTGCCTAGCAGCCAAAGATATATTTCTTAAATTTCCATCTACTATATCATCAGGTTTTATATTATCAAATGTGTTACCATCTTTATCAGTAGATGCTAAATAACGAATACTACCATGAATATCTATTTGATAAAAGTAAATGTTTTTATCTTTTTTTACCTTACACATTGGGAGTGGTTCAATATTTAATAATTCAAATTCATTTATTTTAGGCATTTTAATAATACCCATTTCTATTGGATGGTACTCTGGTGTTCTTTTATTTATTAAATCTATTGATTTACGATAAAAGTTTTTTTCATAAGCACATTCAGATAATTCAAACTGATATTGATTGAAATCAAAACAATTTGTAAATTCATCACAACCGAAGTAGTAATCAGATACTAAGTAATGCGTTTTTTTCATAGTTTGTGAAAGGTAGGTAAGTAATCTAATAACTCTTTTTCAGATTTTCCATAATTACCACTACAAAAATGTTTGTAATTAAAATCAACAATTGGTTTAACATTTTTCATCCATCGTTCTTTTTCCTCAGAACTCATAGCACATATTCTATCAATTTCTTCAAATATAAACATCATTCTTGGCCAATCTTCTTCTATCTTATCATACTCTTCATTTATAAAAGGATGAAAAGTTTTAAATCCTTGATTTTGTAAATATTGTAATGTATATGGTTTTGCCATTACTATAAAAGGATTATTGTGCATAATTGGTTTAAATATCTTTTCTGAAATGTATCTTACAAAATCGGTTTCTACAAAATAAGATTCAGGAACAATAGTAAACATTGTATCTTTATATATGCTAGCGTTTTCCATTCCCATTCCATGTACTGATTCTAAATTTTCAATATCAATAATTCGTTTAGGGTTTTCTAAAAAAATATTAAAGAAGTGGAATCCATAATGGTTAAAATCAAATGGTGGTTTACATATATCATTTGTAAGCTGATACCAATAATCTTTAAATGTAGTATCATATTTTTTCAAATCATATGATACTAAGTTTTTATTAAGTAATTTTACTGATTCTAAATAAGCTAACAACGCTACTCTATGAAATCTATTTTGACCTATTAAACAATTAAAATCATATTTTTTGTTTTTGATTTCGTATGATTCATTGTATGTTTCATCTACTAATTTTTCTTTGTAAAAAGAAAACCTTTCGGGTAAATAATATAATGGCCAAACATATTCTATAAACCTTATATGTTCATCTGTTTTATATTGTTCATAAAACTTACTTAAAAATTCTTGTAGTCCATATGTAGCCCAACATAGGTAAACTTTACTTTTTGGAATATTGTGCTTATCTAACCAATTGTAAAATTTAGATAATTGTTTTAATGTTAAATATCCTTCAAAAAAGTAGTTTATAAATAAGAAAAAATTATCACTATTTTTTATTTCTTCTAAGGCTGGTTTTGATATTTTATCAAAAAGATAATCATCTAAATTATCCATTGATGTTGATGCATCACAAAACATAGATACTGGATATAAAAATGTTTTGTAATCTTTTAAATTTTGGGTATATTCAAAAAACGATATTTGATTACAATTTGAAAGAAATTTGGGAGTACAAAGGTAACTTTGTGGATATGAATTTTGAGTAACTTTGAAATACCATCTATGATATTTATCCCAACTTACACTTTTTGTATCTTTAAAAAAATCTAAAAATTTTTTATAATCAGTTGCATTCGCAAAATAAACATCATCGTTATCTGGAATCGAATAATCATAAACAAAAAATAAATCTTTTCGGTGTGTCATTGTTCATAGTATAACTCTGGATATTCAACTAAAATATGTATTCCACCTTCACTTAGTGCCTTTTTATAAGCTGGTAAAATATCATTTGAATCTTTAAGTTCTACTATAGTTGAATTGGTTACAATTTTTCTAAACGCATCAGTATAATCTGCTTTGTGTTGATGACCAGGGTCTAATGGTTTATCACTTCCCTTACCAACTCTTACAATCACATTTGGTTTCCATTCACCATCAGACATTGCCTCTAATTTATCTAAGTGATTCACTAACTGATTACATGCTAAAATTAAAAAATCCCAACGAGGATAAAATGTTACTACTTGATTACCTGTCATAGCTAATCCCATACTCATACCCATTTGAGTTTCTTCCATCACTGGTGTTTCAATCATTCTTTCTTTTGGTAATCCTTCAATTGTTTTACTCATCGGATTACCATAATAAACTATTTGTTGTCCGATGAATATTGTTTTATCATCTTCCATACAAAGTTTCATTGCTTCAGTTAAAGCATCTACATATGGTGTGAATTCTGGTTTACTCATAATTAAGGTTTTGAATTTGGGTCAAATTGGTCTTTGTTTTCTTTGTACCATTTTAGTGCATCTTCTAATCCACTTCGTAAATCGTACTTTGGTTTCCATCCCAACTTTTTTAGTTTCTCATTTGATAATAATCTTTTTGGAATCATAGGGGCTTTGTTGTTTACAAATTCGATTGGGTTGTCGTTCCCCTCTATTTCTTTGATAAGTTCTAGCACCTCCATAACAGTATATCCCTCACCATAGCATACATTGTAAATATCGTAGGTATCAACCTTTTCTGCTACAGTTGCAAATCCACTTACCATATCATCAACATGAATTACATCTCTTACCTCAGTACCATCTCCCCATAGTGGTATAGGATTTAGATTATCTGCTACCTTCCTTATGTTAGCTGGTGTTACGTGACACTTTTCAAAATCAAACTTATCATTTGGTCCAAATGCATTTGAAGGTCTAATAATTATACACTGCATTGGGTTATGTATTTGGTTTGAAAAGAAATCACATAGAGTTTCCCCATATCTTTTCATCCAACCTACTGCTTTATAGACTGGATATATATTTGGTGTTTGTACATTCATATCTTCTGTACAATATTCATCACCAACATCTGGATATGTTGTATTAGATGATATAAACATAAACTTACGAACATTGTTTCTCCAACTCTGTTCCATAAGATTTACATTCATCTCTACATTAGGAGTAACGTGAAGTAAAGGATTTACTTTTGTATCTAATGCGTTTGATGTATTAGCTGCTGCGTGAAATACAACATCAACTCCATATGAAATTGCTTTACAAAAATCTGCATCTTGTAGATTACCTTTAAAATGTTCTGTACCATCATATTGTTCTCTAAGGTCTCTACTATAAGAAGTTGTTCTTATATTTGTGAATCCATTCTCATATAAATGTTTTACTAAGCGTGAACCAATGAATCCACTTGCACCTGTAACTAAAATTTTATCTGATTTTTTCATAATATTTGTATGTATTTTTTATTCCTTCTTCAAATCCAAGTTTTGGTAATAGTTTGAATTGTTTTTGTACCTCAGTACTCATTCTTCTTCTCATATCACCATTGGGTTTGGATGTATCCCAATTTATTTTTATTTTTTTACCACTAACCTTAGCAACTGTTTCAATCATCCTCTTAATTGATATTTCTTCTCCACTACCTAAATTAGTAGTAATATGTAATTCTTTCTCTAAACACCTTATACAGCCATCAGCAACATCACCTGCATAAATGAAATCTCTCGTTGGTGTACCATCTCCCCATGCTTCAATTTCACCATCGGATTCATATACCTTTCTACAAGTTGCTCCAATTACAGTAGCTCCTTCACCAAAGTTATCGTATTCACCGAAAATATTTGCTGGTCTTACGATTGTAAACTTTTCATATTTTTCTTGCACTTTAAATGCTTCTAAATAAAGTTCAGGTATTCTTTTACTCCACGAAGGAAACCAATCATTTGGTGATGGTAGTGTTTTCCATACTGTATCTTCCACAAATACTTCAGCTGGTTCATAAACCCCTACTGAACTCATAAACACTAACCAAATATTTTTTCTTACACAATTATCAATTATATTTGTGTTTACTTTTATCGATGGTTCTAAAAAATCAATAGGTTTTTCTTTTGCTCGTATTGGTGAACCCTTAATACCAAATGCATTTATTACACCAGTAAATTCATACTGGTCAAATAAAACTCTAACATCATCTGCATCTCTTAAATCAATATTGTGATATTGAAATTGTTCAGTTGCGGGTAAAGCAGGTGAGAATTGTATATCTACCCCCACTACCGAATATCCATACTCTTCTAATTTTTGGCATAAGTGAGTTCCTACCAAACCACTACAACCAGTTACTAATATCATTCCTTTTGTTGCCATTACTATAAAACTTTTTTATAAATTTCGTTTGCTATTATTTCATTCATTGGATTACTTAAATGGTTATCATCATATCCCACCTCATCTTTGATAAATAATGGAACATTACTTACATTATTTTTACAATACATTTCAATATATTTTACATCATCAATGGATATATTATATTCACTATCCACATAGTAATCCATATTACACCAATATAGCGTTTTACATTTTACTCCTTTTGATTTTAAGTAATCAAATAAAAAATAAACCTTATCTACTTCTTCTTTTGAAATACAAGATGAAAACTTTGTATAAAAATCTAAAATTAAATTTTTATCCTCTAATGAAATATTTTTTACTTCATCCATCTCTTTCCAATTAAACTTTTGCCCACTATTATCAAATCTGTATCTACAATTCAGTAAAGTTTGAAACTGAAAAATTACTAAATCATCTTTTTGTATTTTATTTAAATTTTTTATAAGAGTATCCACCGATTCGTTTAGAGATAATCCAAGCTCAGCTAACATCACATAATCAGTATTTAGTAATTTAGCTAACCTAACTGAATATGGTATGTGGGTGTAATCATCCGCTATTTGATTACCCAGTCCTTTTGTATGTGAATCACCAAAAAAATAAATCAAAACACAACCCATTTACCAGTACCATAATGTGGGTACTTCGATTCATACTTATAATAAATTACATCTTCTGGTATTTCTCTCTGTTTACCATTCCATGTATCTAATGTTGGTGTGTTTGTACTAACACCATTATCTTCTACCACAAAGTGAAGTGGTAAATCATAGTTTCTTGCATATTTGTGAACTTCGTAAAAGATACCACTTTCAAATGCCATATCCCCTAAGAAAACCCAAACCTTATCTTTACTATTTTTTAACTTTAGTGCCTTCGCAACACCTAATGCAATCGGTAAAGTACCAGTAACAATAGCTGATGAGTAAAACTTACACTCTTTATCAACTATTGTAATTGATTTACCATCTAAAATCTTTTGTTTCAGTACAGATGGTTCTACTCCATGTAGTAAAGCATGATAATGAGACCTCCAAGTTGAAAATACCCAATCTTCAACTCCTATTTTGTTAAATATTTTGATTAATTGCTCTTCATTACCATTTGATAAATGTATTGGACCTGTTATTTCACCATTTTCCCAATGTGAAATTATATCATCCTCAAAATCAATCAAAGCTTTGGCTGATAAATTACTTTCTGTCCATCTATCTTTATGATAATCTAAATTAAGAATCTTTTCCATTTGCATCTCTTTTAGAAATTATAGGTTTAGTACAAGGCCACTCTATATTGAACTTCTTACTATTCCATTTTATTGTTTTTTGCTTGTCTACATCATTGAACTCACCATCATATGCTAATTTGTAGTAGAATATAGAGTTTTTTTCCATTACATAGTGTCCATTAGCAAAACCTGGCGGTATTAGTACTTGAGTTTGTGTTGATGGTGATAAAATGTAAGTCTCCCAGCTACCATATTGCGGATTTCGATTTAGATTACCTCCTCTTACATCCAAAACTACCAAATATATCTTACCATGTAAGCAAGATACCATTTTCCAAGTCTTATCATCCCAATGTAACCCTCTTAGAACGCCTTCTTCGGATTTTGAATACCTATCATGCTTAAATTGTACCCCTTTGTTTCTTTCTTCTATTGGAATCAATCTATCGTAATAATCTGAGTGATATGTGGTGGATATTTCACCTCTTTGTTCGTGATATACTGATGGTTGTATGATTTTTACACCACCAGTAAGAACTTCTGATGAATAAATGTGGAAATCGTTCCAACTTCTTTCTTTATAATATATACTACGTCCTATTGCCATAACCTAAAGGAAAACCATTTCTGTATTTTGAACTTAAATCCGAAATTAGTATAGAATAGGTTTTCATTAATTCTTCTATACCATCTTCTAAACTATATATAGATGTCCAACCTGTTTTTTCTAATTTTTCATTACTAACTATGTAGTTTCTTTTATCAGGATCCTGATAGTAATCTGAATATGTAATAGCAAAATCAGGTATATATGTTTTTATTAACTCCACTAACTCTTCTTTTGATAAATTAGCTTCCGATAGTCCCACATTGAAGGTTTCTCCACTATATTTATCATATCTTTCTAACATAAACATAAAAGTGTGTGCTACATCTCTGATGTGTATGTAATTTCTTACGAAATCTTTTTCGAAAATGGTGATGTACTTGTCAGTTAGTGCTTTATACACAAATTCATTTACTAACAAGTCCATCCTCATTCTCATTGATGAACCAAAAACTGTTGCCAGTCTTAGTGATATACCACCAACACCCAAAACTTCCTTTTCAGCGTTGACTTTGGTAACTCCATAATGAGATATTGGATTTAACGGGCTATCTTCGGTACAAATACCATCCTCTCCTATTCCGTAACCACTATTTGTGTTAGGATATATGATTTTTTTATCAGTATCCTTAATTAATTCACAAATATATCTTACATGCTCATAGTTCACCGCAGTTGCGAGCTCTTTATCTCTTTCACAAGCAGGAAATCCAACGATTGCTGCTAGTGGGATGATAATATCTGCTTCATCAACATACTTTTTTAACAATTTTTTATCTCTAACATCACCATATACAAATTCAAAGTTCTTTTGATGGGAAAAATTCATAGATGATGTTTGATTATACATTAAATTATCATAAATAACAAGCTTTTCAACCATCCCTCTACTGAAAAACGATTGTGTAATTACTGAACCTAAGTATCCAGCCCCACCTGTTATTAAAATTTTATCATATTTCATACTATTGATAAGTTTTTGTTTTCTAATAATCTAGTTAATATTTTTTTATCTTGATTTGTTGGTAGATTACCAACATCTGCGCCATTTATTTTTAAATTAATTTTATTGTGTGTTGATTTCAAAAAATCAATTGTTGTTTCAAATAGCTTATCTAATGAACAATTTAATTTGTAATCTATTTCAAAAATAAATTCTCTTTCTTGCTCTGAATTTTTCATTTCATTTATAGAAAAACAAGAATCTTCAATTACTTTATCAATCACTAAGTGTTCTTCTGTTGGGTTTGTAGTAGATGATATATTTAAATGTTTAAATACTTCAAATAATTTTACTTTATCGTAACCATTTAAACAATAACCTCTTGGTTCTACTACTTCATACAAATATTTCATTATATTAGTTCTAATTTTGCGTTAAGTACTAAGTTATATTCTAAATGCATTGAGTTTCCTGAAAAATCCCAAACTTTCCATTGTGTTTTTTCTCTTGGATTCAAAACAAATATTGCGCCATCTAACATTTTATTTGGTTTTCTACTGCAGTCTTGGTTTCGTATAACCATATCCTTTATCTTTTCTTCTGAATGTATTTGTGTAAACAATCCACAATCTAATAATTCATATGTACAAAATCCAATGTGTTCAGGTTCTATTTCTTCTGTATAATTTGCGAATCCAAAATGAAATGGTGCGTTAGTATAATCAACTAAATCTCCTGCATATTTTTTTTGTACTCTAAAGAAATCTTTTGTTTTTTGGTTTTCACCATACATAACAAATTTCTTATCTTCATAGTAGTGAGTAATTATTAACATCCACTCATCGTACATTAGTTCGCCCAATGATGGTGACCTTAAACTTTCGTATTCATATGGCTCTCCATCTAACCACCAATCCCAACTAAAACCCTGATGTTCTATTTTACCAAATAACCCATAATGTAGACCCGGTCTAACGAAAATACCCTTCTGTCTAATAATATCGATATGCCCATTATCTTCCAATACATTTCTTCTCATTTTCATTTTAATGTAAAAAGTAAAATCTTTTTGCATTGATGGGCCACATTTCACATCCGTTAAATCATAAATTCTATTTTGGTCTATATTCCAAGGCTTTCTATACTCAATTATCATAACCATCTATTTTTATAGTTCCACATTTTCTGTAAAAACTTTCTAATTCAGGAAATGTTTTACAAAAATCAGTTCCTCTTCTCTCATCATGTGCTTTGAAATAATGGTAAAAGTTTCTTCTCATACTATTTAGTTTAGTTAAATCAACTTTACCACCACCACTCATCCAATCGTGTATTCTTTTTATTTTTTGGATTTCAATATCAGAATATCCAATGTAATCATAACTAAACGATGGAATACCATAGAAGTATGCTAACTTAGCTTGGTTTAAAACAACATCATTCCACTTCTCAGGTAATATTTGTACACTTTGATGTTGTGGATATCTTAGATATGATGAATCTAAAAATACCGCCGATGCCCAATACCTATCTGCTGTACCATAATCTTCTTTCAATCCTAATATACCATCAATAAGTTTGTGATAATTAGGAACTGATAGTGCATTATATGTACTCATAATAGTTATGTTTACTCTTGGACACTTTGTAAGTATTTTATTTAGGTTATCCCATATTCTGTTAAATTCTAAACCATTTCTAATGTATTCAGCTTGCTTACCCCAAGTATCTACTGATGTAAATATAATAAATTCTTTTACTTTATCACCATCACAAATTCTATTTATTTTTTCAATAAATCTATCAACTAATTTATCATCAATACCTAAATTTGAATTTATTGCTAATTGAAGTTTTCTATTTGGGTTTGGTTGTTCAATAATGTAATCTAAAACTTTCCAAGTATCTTTGGATAGTAAAGGTTCACCACCAGTAATTCTAAAAGTATGTAAATCATAATATAAATCAGGCCACCACTTCCAAAATGCTTCTACATATGGATTATGTTCGGTTTTTTTTCTTGGCCACTTACCCTCTTCTAAATGTTGTTTTTTACCATTAAAATCATCAGTAGTTGGATAACCACCAAACTTTTCTACTTCTTGTTGCCAAGTGGTTGAATATGCAGGTCCACAATAAGAACACTTAAAGTTACAAGTATGAGAAAAAGATACCTCAACATATCTTGGGTTAAAATCTTCTCTCCAATGTAAATTTTTTATTTCATCAAAATGTGGTTTAGACCAACTTTCATTGGATTTAAAAACTCTATCTGAAAATTGATTAGAACTATCTTCTACATTCCAACAATATCCACACTCAGTAGGCCTTTTGCCCTCCAACATTTCTTTTCTTCTTCTCTTTTTATAAAGAGTATTATGTAGAGCGGAGGGATTTCTTTGAATTTCAGATACAGGAATTTTATGAGTTCGAGGGTGGTGGCAGGAATGGTTATGTCCTGTCTGCATTTGTAATGTAACTTGTGTCCATTTTGCTAAACAAAACCCACAACCAACAGAATCTAATTTGTTTTTTGTGTTTCTAAAGTCCTGATTTTCATGTCTAAAATCATTCCCACCTTTTATAACTGCTTCCTTTGCCATATCTATGTATTAATACATATCAAAACTTTACATTTATCATTTTTGCATTAGCGTTGATATCTTCAACACTAACCAACTCGTATTCTAGTTGTTTTATACCATCTGATTTGTAATCCCACTCACCTTGCTGCATTTGAAGTACATATCTTCTTTCGTTTCTTGCAGTAGTTTCACCTTTAGCCCATCTATCTTGTCCTTTATCATCTTTAATCAATCCTTCATCTTTATGTGGTAAACAAAACATTCTACCTTTTCTTCTATGAGGTATCGGTGGTTGTGATAATTTGATTAATTCTTCTCCAGTAGTTATTGTATCTACTTCACCATCATAATTATTACCACTAATATCTTTTGCTTCACCATTTTTAAATTCATAGTGAAGTTTTAAACCATCGGATGGAATATTATTTGTTAATTCTTTTATTTCATTAGCTTCTAACTTCCTATCCCATAACATTACCTTTGCTACATCACCTCTAAAGAATCTACTAGCATCTCTTTCACCAACTGATGTTGTGTAACCTAATGTAAATGGTGTAGAACCATATCTTTTTAAATTACCATCGAAACTAAGAGGTGAATGAGTTCCGTGTCCATGTCTTGCATCAGATTCCGTACCATTTAAGTAAAAATGTATTTTATTATTTTCAGTATCAACAGATAATGTTATCCAACTCCAATAATTTTCATATCTTTTCATCCATTGATATAGAGCTTGTTTCTTATGATTCCATAAAAGAGCAGTGTATGCTCTACTATTATTATAACTTAATCCCCAATCATAGCCAGCTCTTCTAATTATTGGATACTCACAAAATCTCCTATCATAATCACCAACTAACCATATCGGTACTTTTTCCTCTTGCTGATTTGCCTTTACCAATACTGAAACTGTATGAGATTTTGATGTGAGGTGTGCAATACCTCTATCTACTGGGATTGTTACCTTTGAATTAGTACCATTGAATCTTAAAAAATCTTGCGTACCTACTTCAACCTCTCTTACATCGGCATAACCTTCCAAATAACATCTCCAAAATAAATCATCATCCTCCATACCCCAATCCCAATAATCATTCGAATATCCATTTGTTTTTTCTACCTGCTCTTTGGAAAATAATACAGCTCCACCAAAATATTCTTGATATTTTAGTTCGTAGTTCATTTGAGATATGTTAGTTGCTATGTGAATCGGAGTTTTTTCAGGAAAAGAGTAATCAGTTCCTTCTTCTGGTATCATATCAATATCGTGCCAAACTATATAATCACATCCATCTTCAAATGCATGTTTTGCAGCTACATTTTTTGTTGCTCCTCTATTAAATAACTTATCATCTACTTGATGAGCAAAGTACATACAATAATCTATACCTTTGGATTCTAAATATGCTCCTACTTTTGGTACAAACTCTTTCAAATGAGCTTCTCTGTTACGATATGGTACACATACTCCTAATTTCATTTTCTAAGTACGGATAATTCTTTCATAATTTCTTCTAACCTATGTTTACACTCTTGACCTTCACACAAATCTTGACAACATATATCTAAATTTCTATATATGTATTCAAAGTGTTCATCAATCAAGTTCCATTTTTCTTTCGAAATATTTTGCATCTTCAATACATTTAGGATTCTGTTTGATTGTTTGCATCGCAATCATATCTTTCATTTTGGTTGTTGACCAACCATGTGCTCTTGTTGTATAAACAATTTTTGGTGGTAAGTCATCACCTGTAAATGGTTTACCTATATAATCTTCTCCTAAGATTCTTATATCAGGTTTAAAAAACTCTATAAGTTTATAAAGTTCTTCTTCTGTTTGATAAACATATACTTCATCAATATATTTAATAGCCATTAATGTTCTATATCTTTCATGCAAAGGTATAACTGGTTTGTATTTTGATTTTCTATGTTCATTTGGGTCTCTTTGTAAAAATACTATAAATTTATCACAATGTTGTTTTGCTGATTCAAAAGTATATATGTAACCCGGATGAATCAAATCAAAATTACCTGCTGTAAATCCCACTATTACTTTTTCTTTTTTCATAATTCAGTTGTTATATAATGGACAACTTGCTTTCCATCATTTATTCCAAAATTTAATTTATTATCACTTATGGTTTTAAATTTTAGAGAATCTATTCCATCTCTTCTCCAGTTAGTTTTTCCTTTTAAAACTTCATTGTAGAATCTAAGTTGGTTTTTACGAGTTTCTGTGTAAATCCATTTGTTTTCATAAAATCCATTATCTTCGTGAAATAATAATTTAAATTTAGAGTTTCTTCTCCAAGGAATTGTTACTTCTTGATAATCTTCTGTATGAGGAGTTGCTATTCTATTACAATGGTGTATTTTTCCATTTGAACCATTACCACTAAGTTCAATTAGTTTGTGATATGTAGATGCTTTAGCATCATATGCACATTCTAAACAATGTGGTGTTGTATATCCATCAAATCCTTCAGTCACACCAATACCTAAATTGTTATATATAGATTCTACTTGACCTGGCTCTAATGAATGATTCCAAATTGCTATTTGGTTTATTAATCCTTTGAAAGGTCTCCTATTATTCATCGAACCCGGACCAGGTCTACCCAAATAAAAATATTTCTTATTGTGGTATGGTAATAATCTACCTTCAAAAGTAGCTTCATCAATCAGTTTACCATCTTGATATAGTTTGATAAATTTATTGTACTGGTCAACTACAACCATAAGTGTAGTTCTTCGTTCTGTACCTATTGTTGATTTTAAACTTAAACATTCTTTTTTAGATGTAAATGTTTCAAACTTAAATCTTTTAAATGAATTAAATGTGAACCCAGTATCAAAACCTGGTATCGTTAATATAGAATATTCATCTACTTCTAAATGCTCACTTAGATTCATTTCATAAGGTTCACATTCTAATAACATAGTATAGTTATCTAAACCAAAATTCATTGGTATTTTAACTTCACTATCATGTCCATTGAATTCTAAACCAGCGGTGTTCCAAGTTTTAATTGGTTGGTGTTTTAAATTTAAATCAAAAAAGTTTTCTTTACATCTGAATAGTAAATCATCATCTTCATATCCCCATCCCCAATATTCATTTGAATACCCATTTACTTTGTAGTAATCCATTATAGGAAATAAAGTAACTCCTCCAAAATATGAATCGAAGATGATTCTTTTTTCTCCCACATCAGATACAAAGTTTGTAGCAAGATGAGTTGGTCTGTTTACATATGAATAATCAGCATTCATAGGTAACATATCCACATCATGCAGAGCTACATAGGTACATTTTAACTTTTTTGCTCTTTCTACACCAATATTAAGTAACTTACCTCTATTAAAAGGTTTATCATCAGCTTGTTCTATCACAATAATTTCATATGATATTTTTTGCTTTCTAAGATGATTTGATATAGATGGAATAAATTGGTTAAGATGTTCTCTACGATTTCTGTAAGGAACAACTATACCAATTTTATTTTTCATTATCTATATACTTGTCTTTCCAAAGTGATAAGTACCATTCCATTCGTGGCCCCCACTCTTCTTTATCGATTTCTTCAAACCATAAAGTAAGTGCATCTACAGAATTAGCTATTTTTTCTAATGCTTTAACTTTCCTTTCTTCTAAGATAGGGTCAAAGTGCTGAGCGTTAGTGACTGTAGCTTCTTCCATTTTTGATGCTAATTTTGTACTTGCAGTTTTCTTTGTTGCCATAATTTAAATTTTTAATATTCCTTTTGTTAATCTGTTCCAATACTGATAATCCCAATGTTCGTTTTCGAAAGGAACTTGCTTTTCTAATCCAAACTTTGGGTCATCAATATTTATTTTCCAATCATTATCTTTGATTGCATTATACATCTTTTTGTATTCTTTCCAAAAAGTGTAATCTTCTTCTGTTTCTGAAACTTCCTTTAATCGTTCTAAAACAGTTGAATCCCATTTGAAGTGATGAACTTGTATAAATCCTTCACCCCTACCTGGTGGGTATCTAAGTGGATGATGAGCTTCCTCCTCACCCCACACATCTTTTCCATCAATATGTGCGTAATGTTGTCCATTTGTTATTTTAATCTTTCCTTTCATTACACACACTTTATTTGGACAAGCGCCACTAAGTGGGTATCTAAAAAATCCAGCATATGGAAACGATTCCCATATATTGGTATTACTATCTACAAAGGGAAAAGTTCCCTCATCTCCTATTCTATCCAAAAATCCACCAGTAATAAACTCCCATCCAGCTATTTCACATTCATCTATCATTTCTTCAATTGGTTTTGGATAAATCTGTATTTCATCATCATCCGAAACTATCCACCAATCATAGGGTTTGGTCATCTTTACTTCATTATAAAGTTCAGTAACCTTTTCCCAATGAAATTTAGGTTCTGTTACAACCTTATATGGGGTTATACCTAATTCTTCAATTTGTTCTAATATTCCATCGTTTTCATCTTGTCGATAAACTACGATAAAAATATTTTTTTCTTCCACAAATTGCTGATAGTAATTTAGCATATGTGGTAACATTGTGATGTTATGACCAACTACAGTTACTAAGTTTAAATTCTGCATTTTTGTAGAAGTGTCAACCCAGTCGTAGATGGCTTCTCTCGCATCAGTCCGTTGTTGAAGAAATTGAAAAGTTCCCATTCGTTACTTTCTTTTAGTTCTTTTATGAGTTTAGTAGGTCCATCAAATGGAGTATGATGATTTTTTTCTTTTACATCTTCTGTTACGATGAGTTCTTTTTCAAAAGATTCATCCGTATCGTGGATTGAAATTACACCATAATCCGATAAGATACCTGAGTAAAGAGTAAAATCATTTTTAACATCATCATATGAGTGACCCGCATCAATGTGTAGGTAATCTATTTTTATATCTTCCTTAACAAAGAAGTTATAAAATGCGTTTTCGGTGGTATCTAATATAACTCTACAATCGAAGTTTTTTCTAAAGAATGAACGCTTATCAGTCCAATCAGTATAACCACCAACTCCGTTATCCGCATCAACTACGAATGTAGTACCACAATCACCCCACTCCATTTGTTTTAGACCTGTAAATATTTTTTGGTCGTGTAAATCTATTCTCGCTTGTGTCATTATACGAGGAATAAATCCTCCACCACTACCTAAACAAACACATACCTTTGCTTTCATCATTTGAATTACAGAATATATAATCATACCATCACCTAAATGTAAATCGGTTGCCCCATGTGTCCATCTATATGGGACAGGTACAAAATCAGTAAAAGGTTTACCATTAGCATCCCTTTTTTTTATTTGATTATTTGATATGTATTTTTCTATTAAACCTAAATTAAGTAAAGACATTTGGTTTAGATTATGGTGTTGTATATAAATATATAAAAATATAGAAAACGATAAAAATTAAAAAACATTTTTTATTTTATCTCGCCATTCCCATTTATTACTATATTTCATCATCCAATCAGATAATCTCATCCAGTTATCTAATTGCTCTTCGTAAGAATCTTTACATATGATTTCTACCATAGAATCAAACTCTTCTTTTGATGATGCTCTATATTTGTAATCTACATCTCCCCAATCGGAATGTAGTATCGGAAGTTTTCCGTAATCAACGGCTTGAAAGATGGAATATCCGAATGGTTCGTTAGTATGACAGGAATGTGATATACTCCAATCTTTTTTCATAAACAAATCTAATATTTTAGTATCCCATTGATAATATCTTATACCACTAAAGTTGTATTTATTTGTATCCACTATATTTTTCCAATCATATTTACTACTTAAAACAAAACCTCTATGGTTATCCATATAGTGAACATTTTTACGAGATTCAATACGAGAAGTAAATCCAATTTTAGAATCTGTTAATTTTTCTAATAGAAAATTATTTTTAAACTCATAAAAGTTTGGTATTGTTATAGTATTTTTAGGATAATCTGTAAATAATTGTGAATCTGTTAATCCTATCCAAATTCTTTGTTTACAAAACTTCATTAAATCATCTACTGCTTTAGTATCTATATTCGTTTGAAATTGTTTTGTAGAATCACCATACTTTAACATATCAGGCAAGTATGCGTGTACAAATATGGTTGACCATTTATTTCTATATTGCCATAAGTGAGGTCTATGATGATAGTTTGCATGTAAAAATATTATTTCATCACATTCTTTTAAAAGTCTTTCTGATTTTAGAACATCATCATTATGAAAATGAAAATATTCATAGTTTGGTATAAATCCATTTGGCTTTTTGCCATCAACAAATATAATGTATGATTCTCTTAATTTAGGTAAAACTAACTCTATAAAATTGTTTACCCAAATATCTGCTCCACCTTGTATGATGTTACCGAAACCTGTTGTTACTAATAATTTCATTAATTATTTATTATACTGGTCCTAAATCACCCATTTCTCTATTTAAGAAAACTACAAATGGAAGTGAGCCACTATTGAATGTTACTACTTTAAATAAATCTTTTTTACCAGCTCCAACTGATGGTTGTAACATAGACCCACTTGGGGTAAAAACAGATGAATGAAAGTTTTGGAATGTAACTGGTACACCTGATGAATCATTTTCCATAAGAATGTATGCAGTCTGACCTTCGTTGGATGATGTAATTTGTAATATATGAGTCATTCCACCACCATTATCTAATTTGCATGTAAAGAAACTACCTTCTCTTAAATCAACAACATATGTTCTTGTATTAGTTAAACCATCAGGACTACCATTTATTAATACACTATGTTGGTTCAATGAACCTGATAATTTTACTCTACCTGGATAATTATCACCTACCCCAGCATCAGTATGACCTATAGAACCAGTTACACTAAAATTACCATGAACATTAGTATCACCAGCTGACTCAATAGTATTAGCTGAATGTAATCCACCTGATGCCGATACAATACCATTTATGAAATCAAATGTAAATCTTGTATGTATTCCACCACTACCATCGTAATCTCTTAAAAACCAATTTTGAGTAGCATCACCTTGAAAATCTAAAAAGAAATCATTATTATCAGAGTGGAATCTTGCTCCCTTATCTGCTGATGAAGGAGATATTGTATTTCCTAAATATAAATTCGATGTACCACTAGTACCTATTTGTGCAACCGAAGCTGTAAGATTTGTCGATGTAACATCTGTTGCTGATAGTATTCCATCTATATCTAAATCATCACTAAATTGAAATCTTGAATTACCATGATTCCAAGTCAATGATTCATTAGCACCATCGATTGTTAAACCTGCACCATCTGCTGCATTAGAATCTGCCGCTCCACTAGCTACTAAAATATTTAAATCTTTTACATTAAGTGTGTTTGTATCTAAAGCAGTTGATGTACCTTGCACAGTCAAATCACCCTTTATCGTTACATCATCACTATTTAAAGAAATGGCTGTGTTAAATGATGATGTAAAACTATTTAGTGAATCAGTTGACCCTAAAAGTGATTGAGTAGCTTGATTTAAATTTGTTGTTTGTATCTGTAGAGATTGTGTAGCTACCGCAATCTCAGCTGAAAAGTTTGTTGGGTCTCCTAATCCAGCAATAGTTGATGATTGAATATTTGTACTAGCTATTTGTACTACACCAGCTGCATCAACACTTAAAATATCACCAGCATCTGCTATACCACTATTCTTTACATTAATAGATGCTTCTAATCCCAACGCTTGATTACCTTTTGTAAATGGTACACTTTGTTCTACTTTGATTGGAATAAAGTTATTATTAATATCATAAAACTCTACTCTAAAATCAAATTGTTCTGTTGGATTCTTTCTTGGGATATCTACGATAGCAGTATATTCATCAGGTGAATATGAAGATTCTTCTGCGTTCTTTAATGATAATCTACTAAACAAAAAGCTACCGCTATTTATAGCAGTATTTGATTCTACTCTAATTTGGCACTTACCATTTATATCTGAAAAGAAGTTTTTTCTTACATTATTAATATTACCTAATCCTAACGGATTCCTATCATTTGAGCCACTTAGTAAATCTATAGATTGAGAAGTTACTATTGGATTTGTTGTATTGTTAGATGAAGTTACTATTAAAAATCTGAGTGTATCTATATCTACCGAATCACCAGAACCACTATATCTAGCTGAATATGTCAATTGATATTCCGAACCACTTACTATTTCAAACTCCCCAATAGTTCCAGCTGATTCAACACTATGTGAACCACTTACCAATAAAGAATTTATAAGATGTTTATTATGAATTTGTACACCTGATGAAGTTGTATAATATACATCACCCTCATCAGATACTATATTTTCTTTTCTTAATTTACCATAATTAATTACAGTTCTATCATTTACTGAAAAATCTCTAAGTAACTCAGTTGCATCTAATTTATTTTCTTGTACAACTTGGAAATCACCTAAATCGTTTCTTGATTTTCTAAATATTTTTATTCTTGCTACATCACCAGTAAATGTTTTAAGATTTTGTAATTTTATTTCAGCATATGATGCAGTAACATTTGAACCAGTTACAACCGCATCTTCTACAGATTCAAATTCCATCGAATATGAAGCAGATACAAACTCATTTACTATGTTATTGACGAGAAAGGGTTTTCTAACCAACATCTCATCTTCATTTTCAACTCTTAATACAGATGATGAATATCCCAAAGATGGAATTTGAAGAGTTGTGTTCTCTTCCATTGATTGTGTAAACTTATTTCCGTTTGCTAATTTAATTCTATATTGTGAAGGAGCAGTCCATGTAGAAAAATCAGAACCTGAATCTGGTATTTCAGGTATACCACTAACAGAACCTGATTTATTCAATGTCATTTCTGTTTTTACCAATAGTGGTTTTTCTATTTCGCTAACAGAAAATGTAGGTCTTTTAAAAAATCTTACCTGCGTTCTATTTGGAATTTTTGGATTTACTTTGAAGTTTTGTGTCCATCTAATATTTGGCCTACCCCTAAATTCTTCGGGTACTTTTAGTTCTGTACCCTTTTCATCTAAATAGGTTTCTAATTCTGCAGCTATTTGTAAAGAACCTACTCCGATTGGAGTATCATCATAGATATGGATAGCCATAACAATCGATGTACCATCTTTAAATGTTTTACCTGCTTGAACACCTGGCTCTATATAAATAGTATTACCTTCAACATCTAACGCTTCAAATCTAACACTAGAACCTTTTTTTAAAAATGGACTACCTTCAAATAAAAATGCGTTTTTTCCACCTGTTAAAGTTCTTTCTAATTCTGTTATATTGAAATATGGAGAATCTATATCTCCATCTTCAATAAAAACATCAAATCTTCCTATATTTTGAAAAGGTGAATATTTTTTTATTACTGCCATACATATAAATATGTAAAAGTACAATTAGTTGTTAACTAACTGCTCTACCTTCCATATTTTCCCAATCCCTATTTTTTCTAACTTTATTATTTGTTTCTTTAACAGATTTTAAAACATTATTTGTAGTGTTGTGAAAATTTGTTATAAATAAAAGTGATTCTAAATCTTTTGGGAAACAATGTCCACCAAATCCAAAATCACCATCAGGTCCTGGCACTGCCCAATGTGATTTACCTAATCTATCATCCATCGTAGCATATTCTATAACCTTATCATAATCTATTGAATGTTTTTCACAAATCTCATATATTTCATTTGCGAAAGAAACTTTTGTAGCTAAAAATGCGTTTGTTGTGTATTTTATCATTTCTGCTTCCATATCATCACATCTAATGATATGAGTCATAGGAAATACTTTTGTGAATATTAATTTTACTCTTGATGTTGCGTGTTTTGGTCCACCTAATATTATTCTATTTTGGTTTTCATAATCTTGTACTGCGTTTGCTTCAGTTAAAAATTCAGGATTGAAAACAATATGTGTATATTGTAAATCGTTATTTAATCTTTTTATTGTTCCTGGTGGAACTGTAGATTTAATTATTATATATTTTTTTTCATTATAATCTTCTGCAATTACATCTATTTCATTAGCAACCTCTTCAACTATACTTGTATTACAACTTCCATTATGTTTATACATCGGTGTTGGTAAACATACAAAAATAAATTTTGAACTTTTTACTGTATCTTCAAATGTTGAATTAGATTTAGTTTCATCTATATCGTATGTTTTTACATCATAATAATTTTTAAATTTTTGGTAAACAGCGTTACCAACAAATCCTTGTCCTATGATTCCTATCATAATTGTTCTTTTAAGTATTCAAATAAAGTTTTTGTTATTTTTGGTTTTTTAAAATCAGTATCTAATGTATATCTTCTATCATGCCCTTTTCTATCCTTTACAAATTCATATTTAGGTTCTTTTCCTAATAGAAATCCTATGTGTGCTATGATATCAATATTTTGTAAACACTCTCCACTTCCTATATTAAATACACCATTTTCAGAGTTTAACATTAACTCTAATATTTTTTTTACATTATCCTCAACCCAAATCCATTCTCTAATTTGTTTTCCATCACCATAAACAGGTATTGGTTTATCTTCTTTTATGGACCGCATGATTGTAGGAATAAACTTTTCACTATGTTGGTTGATACCAAAATTGTTACAAGTACGAGTTATAACATAAGGTAATCCAAATGTATGATTACAACTATAAACCAACATATCAGCTGATGCTTTTGTTGCTGAGTAATAAGATGATGGGTATAAAAAGTTTTGTTCAAATGATGCATCAATATCCAACTTATCCAAATCACCATAAACTTCATCGGTAGATATTTGTACAAACTTTTTTAAGTTCGGGTTTTTTCTTGCTAATTCTAACAAATTGTATGTTCCTTCTATATTTGATTTTACAAAAGGTTTACCATCTTTGATTGAATTATCCACATGAGATTCTGCAGCAAAGTTTACTAGGTATTCATATTCACCCAAATCTTCTTTAGTAACATCACATATATCTTTTTTTAGAATAAATACTTTAGGTATAGTATTCATATTAGAAGCATATGTTAGTTTATCTACTACCATAACATCAAATCCTAATCGTTTACAAAGATTGGTAAATGATGAACCAATAAATCCAGCTCCGCCTGTTACTACTATTCTCATATTAATACTTTACATTACTAAATCCATTAACCTTTTTTATTTCAACCAAACTATCTACAACATCTCTCATTGAATCGATATGTGATATAATCATCACAAAATCAAATTGTGTTTTAAGATAAGCAAATAACATATAAAGAGATGTTAAGTTTTCATTATCTAATGTACCAAATCCTTCATCAATTACTAAGAAGTTAGGTCTTGGGAGGTTACAGACATTGATTAGAGCAATTCTAATTGCTAAACCTGATATGAACCTTTCCATACCACTACACATCTCCAATCCCCACTTCTGGTCATCGTAAACGATAAATGCGTTAACATTCTTACCATCCATCTCCAACTGCATTCCGAAGTCAACAATCTGTCCTAAGATGTTGTTTACTTCACCTTCAATCATAGGTAGTGCTTTTTGTATCAACTCATACGATACACCATCTCTACCCAAAGAATTAAGATAATATTCAAATAGATTGTGAGTTTCTTCTAAATCTTTTACCTCTTTGATTCTATCTTCTATAGTTTCTTTTTGATTTTGTAAAGCAGATATTGTACCATTCATTCTTAAAATATCAGTATTGTTATTTCTGATTATTTGTTTTATTTTTGTTAAATCTGAACGAACATCTACAATCTCATCTCTAACTTCTTTATTTTTCTTAATCTGCTTTTCGTTCTTATAATATTCTTTTATAAGTTGCTCTTGTTGAGTGATTTGTGTATAATTTTTGAATTCTTCTGTTTCAATTGTTGATAACTTGTTAATAAGTTGAGATATCTCTCTATCAATCTTATCTTCTTTTTCTTTAGCTTCATTGAAATTTTTCCATTCTTCTTCCAAAGTTTTTAAAGAATCTATTTTAATCTCTAGTTCAGATAATTTAGATTTTAATTCTTTATTTTCTAATTCTTTTTCATCTAACTCTTTTCCTACCTTTTCTTTTTGCTCTAAGATTGTTTGTGAGTTTTCCATACAGATATCACATTGTTCATTATATTTATGTGAATCTAAATGTTGTTTTCTTTCATATAAGGAATCTAATTTTATTTCTACTTTATCTAACTCTGATTTTATTTTGTTAGAATCCAACTTTGCTTCGTTTAAAGAATCTATTCCCTCTTCTAATACTTCTTCATCAAATTTATCTAAAATCTCCTCTAATGTTATCTGAAGTTCTTCTCTTTGGGTGATTCTATTTTGTATCGAATCTTTATCGGTATCTATCTTATCTTTTTTCTTTTGTAAGATTTTCAATCGTTTTTCTAATTCCTCAATTGATACACCACTATCAGCATTTAACTTTACAATCTTCTCATTTAATCTTACAATTTGATTTTGTAAATCATCTTCTTTACCTTTAATAGTTTCTTGCTCCTTCTCCATTTCCCCATACTCCTCAATAGAAGATTTAAGTTCATTTTCGATGTCGGCGAGTCGGGTCGTAAAATCATCACTTTTGAATTTTCTGATAAGTGAAGCGTTATCTCTGTTCTCATCACTTGCCAATCCATATAGTTTATCAAAGATATCTACTCCCATAAATTGAGCTAATATCTCTTTTCTTTCGGATTGTGATTTATCTATAAACAAAGCATTATCACCTTGCAAAGATAAAGTAGTAAGTACAAAGTCCTCATACTTACCTAAGTATTGTATTATGATTTTGTTTGTATCTTTTCTTTGTTCACCATTTAGTGAAGTGATGTGTCCATTCTCATCACTCCAAAAATCTACATCTACTTTTAGATTTCTTCCGTGGTTAATTAACTTAGCTCTTCTTTCGATGAAGTAATCTATCCCATCTATTTGAAAGTGTAGTTTACATCTAAAATGTGTTTTACGATTATTAAGTATATTCTTAGCCATAAATGTTCTACTTGTCTTATCGTAGATACAAAAGGATAAAGAATCGAACAAAGCAGATTTACCACTTGCATTAGGAGCAAAGATACCAACGATACCTTTTGTTTTAGTAAAATCAACTTTGTTACCCTCACCATAGGAAAACATATTAGTAAACTCAAATGATTGTGGTATCCATTGTATATTAGGAGTTACATCATCATCTGTAAGTTTTGTATTGATATCTCTGTTGATTTGCTGAATCTTATCTATAGTATCATCATCTGCCAAATATTGCCTTTCTAAGTATCCCTTAATAAGTTCGTTTTGTAATTCAACATCCCTAACATTACCGATTGTTAAGTTGGTATCAAACTCACCAATCTTTTGTTTGGTTAAAGTATCCATTCGAGTTACAGTAAACTCTTGTACTTTATATTTCTTTTTGATTTCGGTTAAAGCTCTTTTGATTTGTGATGGGTCAGTATTTGATATCCTTACTCTTAATCGAGGTTTCTTAGGCATATCAGTTACATCTGGCACCACTCCATTATCTACATCTAAAGTGTAGAATCCGTAATCATTAGGAATGTTAAATTCTTGGAATGTACGAGTCGGTACATCCCATAGTAAGTATCCATGCTTTTCTAAAGATTCACCATGATTTTGTTGAATCATAGAACCAGCATAGGCGATATGGTCTCCTCCAATAGTTTGTCTTTTGTGTATATCTCCCAATAGAGCCATATCAAATCCATCGAACATTTCTTCAGTAAATGAGTTAGAAGATACGATGTATCCAACATCAGTTTTTGAATCATTTACCGGTCCGTGAAAAACACATATTTTATGTGCTCCATCAATGGTATCCGCTTTAGGCCAATTTTCCTTGTTATCCAATATAGAATAGACAACAAAAGTAAGATTATGGATATTATAGACACCAGTATCACGAAGATAATGAATTCGAGGATTTGAGAGATTTTCGATAATAGGTGTGAGTACATCTAGTCTGTAGTTATTATTTAAGTTACAATCGTGGTTACCTGTGATTAACACAGTTTCTCTCAGTTTAGCACATTCGGTTAGAAACCAACTAATCTCCTGTACTAATTCAGGAGACATCTCAGTCTTAGCATGAGCTATATCTCCTGCAATATAGATAATAGAATCTTCTATATTGTCTTGTTTAACTTGTTTTAAGAACTTGTTGAATACTTCTCTGTATTCTTTGTGTCTCTTCAGATTTCTAATGTGTAAATCTGCTAAGTGATAAATTTTATTTATGGTATAACTCATAAAATATATTTTCTAATTTAGTTTTGTGGTGTTCCAAAAACTCTACTAGCTTTTGGTAATTTTTTTCATATACATCTTTATATTGTGAACTTAAATCTTTACACTCTTCTAAAGAAAGTTCACATACTCGTTTACAAATTTCTAATTGTTGTGTTTTGTGGTCTAATCCAAAGTAGTTTGGAAATTCAAATCCAAATGATTCTAAATAATCAAATGCCTCTTTTTGTATTACGATTATTGATGGTCTTTTAAACATAAATGATTTAAGTGTCTTTTCAGTAATTTGAATTAACTTTGATGAATTTTGAAATGAACTACATCTAGTTTCCATATCTAATGAAAATACAGATTCAAAATCTTCTGTTGGTAAAGTATTCGATTTATAATCTCCAGTTTTTTGTTTTTCTGATTCAAATTTCTTTGATGGTATATCATCGTTTTTATAAGCTAATTGAAAATTATTTATACTATATACAAAAGAATCATAATCTTTTAGTTCATTATAAAATTTTATTCTATCTTCTTGCGGTCTACCAAACTTTGATATTAAATTATACTTTTTAGATTTTTCTTTAAAATCATATTTTTGTAAATACAAATCGGTTATATCTAAAAAAGAACCAATACTTGTATATGATTTAGTTTTTAAATCGAATGGTGATTTATCAGATAAAAAGTTAAATATGATAAAAATGTTATAATCTAACAATTCATCTATCTCCTTTTGATTTTTTTCATTTACAGTATCCCAATAAAGTTCGGACATGTAAATTATTATTTTTTTAAACTTACTACTAAGTTTTTGTTCTTTTACTATTTTTAAGCATTCTACTAATAATCCGTTTTCTTCAATAAATAAAATATCATCACATTCATATTTTGATAAAAGAGTATGAATGGATTTAAATCTTTTGTCTTGTTGTTTCCAATATCTATCACTTAAAGGTATCGGATATTGTATTGAATTATTGTTTCTTTTTCCTATCAACTTAATTTGTTTTTCAGCACATTAACATAATTGTTTGATAAAGTTTCTAATAGTTCATAATTATGAATTAACTTATTAAAGTTTTCTTCATAATAATCTCTTAACATATTTTTATTCATTTGCCCAATCTTATAAACATTCTCATAATGTTTATGAAATCTCTTAGTTGGTTCTAATATAGTATCAAATTCATAATCTATAATATCATCAAATAACTCAAATCCTAATTTTTTAAGTACTGAGTATAATCCCATAGGCCCAAAGAATAATGGAATCTGAAATGAAAGATATGGTTTATATATTTTTTCGGAAGTATAAATACTTTTTGCACCAATATCATCATGTATATTCGTACATCCTACTATTTGAAAATATGAATTACAAGAATATGGTAAAGTTAATGAATCTTGGTCAACCCTCCCATTCCACTCATAATCCAAATATATTGGAAAATCATCACATATCTTATTATATTCTTCCTCTGTAAGTCTTTTTGGTTTAATGGTTCTAAAGTGTTGTTTATAACTTTCTATATCTTTCTGTTCCCATAGAGTATCGTAAGCTATGTAAGAATAAAAACACTTATCTAAAAGATTATCTTTTTTAAGATATGAATATAACAAAGTTCGATGCTCTTTCATTACACCATTTGTAAACTGAAAGGTTTTATACTTCATCATTCCCTTCCATCTTTCAGCTACAATTCTACTCAAATATCTATGTTTGTTTTTACCAGTGTTGTTAACATACATATTGAATCTATTTTTACATTCATCAGCTGATTCATCTAAATAGTATATAGGTGATATTGCTTCTACTTTTCCATATA
>TARA_R100001591_G_C4354092_1_pt1 | contig 27738 bp, 35 predicted proteins | sample TARA_R100001591 | Tara Oceans TARA_R100001591 (sample SAMEA2622725) | marine metagenome | biome: marine biome (ENVO:00000447); feature: surface water layer (ENVO:00002042); material: "saline water (ENVO:00002010), including plankton (ENVO:xxxxxxxx)" | depth 5 m
TAATCATACCTTGGGAATCCCTTTGCCTGTTTACTAAGTCAATTATATCATCTGCTAATATTTTAATCATAACTTTTTAATTTTAAAAATAACTGTGTTTAGTTGTAGCATTAAATAATTTTATCTACTAGACAAAAATCTATTTTATCTATTGCTCTATCTAGTTCTATTTTAGTATCAAATTGAATAGTGATACCTCCATAATCTTCGTTTTCTCCTACTGTATCAATAACTAGAAAAAAAGTTTCTTCTTCAGTATGTTTACGCTTTTCCCAGTCATATTTATTTTTAATAACTGGTCTGTATGACAATACATTGTCAAAATTTACTCTTTCTTTTTTAATCTTAATATACATCTTTCTAAAATTTAATTGTTTGTAAATAGGAAAAGGGATTATAAAACCCCCTCTCCTTTAATTGTTAATTCTGTTACCGTTTTAAGGTTAATCATTCTGAAACCGTTTTTCTGCATATCGAACACAGGAAGTAAACCTTTTTCAATAGGGTTGTAAGCCATACCTGTACCTTTAACGCCTTTCTTAACGTTTAACCTAGCTACCATTGTTCTTATGGTTCCGTCTTTCTTCGTGAATGTTACAGAAAAGATAGTGTTTTCTGCTTTTTGAATTTTCTCTAATGTTGTTCTAAAATCTTTCATAATTACTTTGTTTGATATATCAAAGATAATAACTTTTTAATACTAAACAAATAAAAATGAAAAAAAAATTAAAGTTTTTCTAAAATAGTATCTATTAGAGTTTCATCGTTCTGAAATTGAACCTCTTCAGCATAGCCGCCATCATAACCCCAACTTAATACAGTTATATGAACTAGATTGGTAGTAATTGTGTCAATCTCGTAGTTTTTCCAAACACCGTTAAACTCCCAGTGGTACGCAGCACAAGCGTCTAAAACATCTACTAAAAAGTCGTTTCTTGTCATCTCTTTCTTTTTTGTTTTTTCATAGCTTCATCGTGTGCCTGCTGTTGTAGTTCTGCTTTATAGGTTTCTTCAGCAGTTTCAATACTAATAAACTCTAAAACTTGATACATATTGGTATTATAAACGCTGTCTAATGGCGTTAACCCTTGTTTACTGAAAATACCTTTATGAGCGATTTTATACGCTTTAGAACGCCAGTAAGTATTCTTGACAATAGTTTCGGACGTTGTGCCTGTTGGTTTGCCACTCTTTCCGCTAAAGATGTTGTTAAAGATTTTTGTAACCTGTTGAAATGCTTGAGCAAAAAAAAATAACCTTTGTACGCCTCTGAGACTGTTAAATTCTCAAAAGCTTTTGACCTCATGTCTATTAGTTCTTCATCGTATTGCTCGTCCTCTGTTTCTCTAAATAATATTGCAGTGATTCTACTCAAGTATTCCCACTTTCGATAACTCTTTTTCTGAAACAAACTAGATAATGCCTGACTCTCTGCAAAGTGTTTAAATGTAGCACCACCTAACATCTTATCTATACCGCCTGCAGTCTTAACAGAATTAATTAAGGTGTATTCCTTCTTTCCTAGTTTAATCGTCTTAGAATTACCTATTTCGTCTTGTGAAGGCTCTCCTAAGAACTTACTAACCATTCCGAATATCTCAACTAAAGATATTTCATTAGCAGCATTTACGGAAATTTCAGATTCTAAGTATTCTCGTGGTATGTCGCTAAAAAGCTCAATCCAATCTATTTGAAACGCTAATAATTTACTCTCACTTACAGGCTCATCACTATCTGAGTAGATATAGTTATCTAACCACTTAGGCATATTGTCAATGTAAGTCTGAGCTTTAGACATTTGTTTAATAGTATTGTCCTCCCAATCGTTACGAATTGAATACTCTTTACCTAAAATTTCCGCTTTTATCATTACTTTACAATATTACGTGCAATGAATCTCAAATCTGCTTTTACTTTCCCTAATCTAGCACATGCAGAAGTGTTTAACTGCTTTCCTCTTTCTTCTTTAATCACTTGCTCAATGTAGTTAGATATTTCTACTAACTTTTCATTTAATTCAACCTTAACAGGTTTTTTAGCTCTTGGCTTTTTAGCCACTGGTTTTTTAACCTCTGTTTTCTTTTCCATAGGTAAATATAAATAAATTAAAATAAATGTGTTAAACGTGCAATTTGTCCGTAATCTTTACTATGTATAAAAGCCTCTATTGCTTTTTTAGCACCTACATAACCGTTTCTATGATGCCATGCGTCAGAGCCACTAGGAGAACGTAAATATTCAACAGTAACACCTTGATAGTCTTTACCACTCATGAACTTAGTTTGTTGTTTGTGGTGGATATGGTGTAAGTAAATATAACGGTATTTAGTTTCAGCCCATAAAAGAGGTGCTTCATTAGCCATTAACAAAGGCATGTCAGCCATTTTAGCACCGTCACCATGTGAACTACCAATTAAATTAACGCCATAAGTAAAATACTTTCTATGGTTGTTACTAATATCAAAAGTAATATTTTTAGACTTTCTAAACCAACAGAAAATTGAATCAGCTAACATAAAACCACTAATATAGTCATGGTTAGAAGGGTTATGAACTATATGAACGTCTGCAATAGTCATTAGCCTTTCAATAATCTTAACATACAAATCTCTAGCCCTTACGTAGTTTTCGTGCCACATACCACTAACATCTTGACCAGTCCCAGAAGTTGTAGTATTTCTAGGGTTGTCAATATGTAAAACATCATTACCAATAATAAACATTATTTTATCTATTGGAAAACCTTTCGCTTTGTTTAAAATACCCTCAACACCTTCCAAAGCTCTTTCTATTGCCTTGTCTGAGTCGTAAGCGTCACCAGTTTCTGACTCACTTGCATACTTACCCATATGCAAATCAGCAATGTCTAACACTAGTAAGTGTTTATCTTTAATTTGTTTTCTTTTAATAGTTCTATAACTAGGTGAGTATTGTTTCATCTCAGCCACAAACTTCGCTCGCATTTCATCGAATGTAATTAAACCTTTCGTGTTTTTAATAAAGATAGACGCGTGTTTACCTTTTAGCCATCCATGCGACCAATTGTCAGGAAGACTAAACTTATTATCACTCAACTCAGTTTCGAATGCGTCACCTTCATTATTACCTATAACAAAGTCACAAACACCACGCCTACTAATATCTAAGCCATGCTCTTTCTTTAAGTGTTTTGAAATTTGAGGGTAAGTCATACCCTTTTTTCTTAACTCTAAAATTTCAGCCTTAAAAGGCTCTAATTTGCTTTTTCTACCCATTTTTACTGTTCGTTTCTAATTATTAAATATAATGATTATTTGTTTATTATTTTATTTTTAGCAGTTCTTTTAATCCTTGAGTATTTAACTGTCCGTAAATCTCTAACAGTTCTTTTCTGTAACCCGCGGGGAGTTCTCTTCTCCCAGTCTTAAAGAATTGAATGTTCTTATAGTTCTCAACATCCTGTCTAATTAACTCATTTAGTAACTCTTCTTTTGTTTTCATTTTATTTGTTTTTGTTTGTTTACGTAAATATAATATTATTTTTTTAATACGTGCAAGTATTTTAATTAAAAGTTTTCTTTACCTCTCCATTACTGTAAACAGCAAACCTAACACCGTTAAAGTTCTCGTTAACAATTTGACCAATAGCATTAACATAATAAAGAATCTCTACACCTTTGTTGTTTACGTTCTCACACATCTTAACATCAAAAGTTTGATTGGTTCCATCATAATCATATTGAACAAGCTTAACGTATTTAGTTAACTCTCCTTTATAGGTGTATTTAGTTTCTCCTACGTAATCGCCTTGAGCCTCAATAGTAGTTAGTTCATTCCAAGAATCAGCGTCATTAGAGCCCATTAAAACGAAGTGGCTTGAGTTAATTTCTGATAAAGTAACCCAGTCAACAGAATTACCATTACACGAGTAATAAGATAACTCAACTGGTAGAGGTGAAAAACATTGAACTTCACCGCCTGACTTAGAACCTGTAACACTTAAAATTTCAACTATACCACAGTCACCACAATACCAATTTATTTCCTTAGAGTAAGGAGCATCAAAATAAGACCCTTCAACGTTTATTCTGGTACCGCAGTCGTAAACATTAATAGAACCTCCACCCATAACAGACAAAGACCCTTTAACATCAAACAAAACACCGTTACAAATATTTATAACACCTCCATCCATAACGGTTATAGATACATTCTCTAAATAAGTATCTACACTTAAAGATAATGTGTCACCACTAAATAAAACTAATGAAGGTGGAAAAGGACTAGGGTTAACATAATCACCTTCACTACACTGAGCAATTAAACCTATTTTAACACTAATTAATAATACTGTAATAAAATTTCTCATAACTATTTTTTTGTTTGTTTCTGTAAATATAATATTATTTTTTTAATACATGCAAATAAATTTTAAAAAAACCCCCGCTAACTAAAGCGAGGGCAAACAAACAAAATGAAAGATTAGCTCAGAACGAGCTAGAAAAATACTTAATTAATCTCGCTGAATAATTTAATGAAAGTTTCCTCACTAATTACACCGCATAAAAGCAATATAGCCAAAATAGCTGTAACTACTAAAGCAACCTTCTTCTTATTTAACCTGTTTTTACCAACAGTATCAATACCCTTGATAACCGTCTCACTATTAGACTCTAAGAACCACTTCCCTACTTTACTTAATACTTTTTTCATGCTTTTTGATTTGCGTTAACTATTTTTAATTTTATAATATCAAAGTATCCCAACAACTTTAAAAACTTTTTGTAAGTATTCTTACTACTACCTACAAAATCTTTGCTCTTACTACTTCCCAACAAAATACAACCATGTGTGTGTTCTGCTGTATTCCCTGAATGTATTCTAATACCACTGAAAGAGACACCTTTACTATCTCTTACGGTTAAATCTGGTTTATTATACACCAACGGCATTAACTCTTTAAACCTATTAGAATAGCTCATAGTGACGCTGTATTCACCATGTGGTATAGCAGTCTCACCATATACTTTTATTCCTTTAGGCCTTACAATATCTTCTAATGTATAGCAGAACTCAACACCATCAATAAAAAGCCGACCTATAGTGCTTTTACTTGTGTAAGTATCTCTTATGATTAGAAGTTCCATTAATCCTTTTTAATAATAGATTTTAAAACCTTTTCCGCTTCAGCAATACCATTTAGATACTTAGAAGCCTCTACACCTGTTAAACCTTTTGGTAATTCTGCTGAATAAGCTAAACTCACTAATAATTCTAACGCTTGTTCTTTACTCATTTAACAAATATAAAAAAACAATTTTAAACCTCTTCGACTAATACAACATTGTTGATATCTAGTCCAAAAGTATCAGCTATAATAGTGCGTTGGTCTTCTTTATAAGTACCTATTGACCATGTTAATACATTAGCTATTGGATAAGTAAAGTTTTTAGCTCTCTCACCGTTTAACTCAGCCTTAAAAAAGTATTTACCATTGTTGTAGTCAGACTGTGAAAGGTATATATTATATTCACATTTCAATAAACCATCGTTAATAACACCCTTATCGCTAACAGCTATTTTAATTATTGGATTAGTTACAACACTTCCAAAATCAGCGTTAATATCTCCTGTTATTTGATAGTGTATATCGTTTTTAATCATCTTTATTAATTTTATTATTATACTATTTTTAAAGTCCCGCTATCATTCCAAATATCACCACTAGATAAACCAGCAGAAGAAGTAGGTAGATTAGCCATATTAACATTGTCATTCATTAAAACAGTACCCTGTAGCGATATTTGCTCTGTACCTATTAAAGTAGAAGCACCTACAATAAATTTCTTTTTTGTTAAAGTAAAGCCATTCCTAAAAAATGTTAGATATTGACCCGTAGTACCACTATTACTGATATTTATAAAATGCTCTAAAACAGAGGAAGTATTAAACATGCTAAAATTATTTTTACTAGCCTCTATTCTATTTGCACTATTCCTAACACCTAGTATGCTAGTCCCTCTATTTTCTACATAATTAGGAGAACCACTGTGGACTTTAAAAAACTCTGTAACTCCGTCATGGTCTAACACTTTTAAAGCAGGGTTATTATTCAATCCTACTATTTCAAAATGTCTAACGTTTTTAAATCTAATATTACGCTGAAATAAGTCTACCTCTGTAGCTTGATTAATGTTTAAGTCTCCACTATCCAACCACTCCCAAAGTAAATTTGGTACAGTATCATTATCATATAAACCCAAAGTAGTTCCATTAGAAGTACCTAAGCCCTGTATTCTAAAATCACCACCTTTAAAAGTTAAGGTGTTATCTATTGTTATTTCTGCATTTAAAAAAGCCGTTCCGCTAGCTGTATAAATAGAGTCTCCACCTATACCAACCCACGCAGTACCGTCAAAAGAAAGTAGAGTGTCTGAGTTTTCGTCATAACATAAACTACTTTTTTGTGGTGTTATGCTATTCCATGCAGCACCGTCATATCTTACCCAGTCATTAACAGAAACACTACCCCAATCAACATGAACACTACCGCCACTAGATAAAACATAAATATCATTAGCGTTAGAGGTTGGTGGAGCTACACTAGCGTCTACAAAATTTAATGCAGCGGGTAAAAGCAATTCATCAATAGTTTCTAAATTACCTTGTTCATTTCTCCAAGCGTAGTCACCATTATTAGCGTCACTAAACCATTTAGGATTATGTATGTCTGCTGAAGCAGTTATATTTTTGTGTAAAATTGGCATATCAATAAAATATAATTCCTTTTTTATTTACTTGTGGCGGGTTATCGCAGTCATCAAACAATGGAAACTTAGTAGCATCATCATCCTTAGCCTCTTTGATATATTCTATCATGTCTTTTTTCCAAAAGTCAGCCTTATTTATATAAAAATCTCTAGACTGTGAATATTCAAAGCTTCTAGCCTGATTAGATAACTCTGTGTCGTTCTCCATAGCACCCTGATTAGTTAACTGCGTATGTATCTTAGAATACACCTCATATACGATGTAATGAGCTAACATAGGTTTAATGAAGTCGTTTACTATAATAGTATTATCAGCCGTTAAAGACGCTCCTTCTATTTGTGTTAGAATCTCATTATAGAACTCAACACCTAAAACAGGTTTAACATATTTTCTCTGACTTGTTAAAATGTAATTATCAAAATACGCAGTATCAAAATAATTGTCATTTATTGCCTCAGTGCTTACCTCGCTTGAGGTCATTATTTCTGTGTTATAAGCCATTGTTATCCTTTTTCTATTTGTCTTATTTTACTTTCACACCAACTTTTCATAGACTTACCACCCCATAACAAATAAGATATAGTTCCGCATGCTTTAGTATCGCTAGGGTCGTAGTATTCTTCTGCTCTTGATAAATAGCTAAACGTTCTTTTTATAGTGCTAAAAGAAAGACCTCTTTTATTTGCTATGTCTTGCGCTCTTTGCTTACCTACGTCAGTAGCACATTTATTATTAGCCTCTTTATTTAACTTAATACCTCTTTTAGCATTGTTTACCGCTGCTTCTGGATAGTCTGCGTAAGTTTTAGCTTGATAGTTATCTTCGTATGAGTTGTAAACTTCTTCTTCTTTTTCTTCGTTAGAATCTATATTATTTACAGCGTTTTGATTAACAAATAAGTTACCTCTTTCATCATCTAGCTCAGCCATACCTAACATCTTACGAGCCTCATTAATAGTAACAACACCATTAATATCTACTCTTTCTGAGTTACCTACTGGAGCTACATTTAGAATACCAACTTCAATATTATTCCATTTAGTTTCTCTAGCCAATATTTTATTAAGCATATTTAATAAAGGCTCTTGAAAGTCAGGAATAACAACACTATTCATAAACTTGTCGTATTCGTCTTTTATTTGTTGGTTACTTCCTAATTTACCAGCAGTTTCTAAACCTGCTAAACTAGCTGTTATTCTATGTGCTGTAATAATAGATTTAACCGCTAACTGAGATAATTCTAAAAACTCTCCGTCTCTTTCTCTGTCAAACTCTTTAACACTTGCGGCCTGTTCTGGGCTATCTAAAAGCTCTACTAAAAACTTATCATTGTTAGATTCACCTGTAAACTTTTCTTTAATCTTATCAACATAAGTCTGCGCATTCATACCGTCAGGTACTTCACCAAACATTTGGATTAATACACTAGGAAAAAACCCGTTATCAAACTTATCAATGTTATACTTTGACATTCTATATTCGATGTCAATCCAATCTAAAGCACCGATATAGTCAGGTAAACCGTAATAGTTAAACTCAGGGTATTTACGCATACCATGAATTAAATATTCATTTCTAACTCTACCACCGTAAAAAGGTATTTCATGAACGGGGTATTCATGCGTAGGTGTAGTATTCAATCTAATATCTCTCCAAAAGTTAGATAAGTAAGCTGTTTTAGTGTCTTTTGATTTTCTTACCGTCGTAGCGTCCTCTGAATATAAAGCAGTGTAATCACCACTTTTCTTAACATGAGGGTAGTAATTACCAGTAATAACAAAAGACTGTATCCACTCACAAAAAACATCATATAGAGACTGACCTTCAGGGTTGACTTCTTTACACCACTCTTTAAAATCATCTGGTAAATTATTATAATTAACAGGCTCACCGTCTACTATAAAAGTAAACTCTTTACCCTTAATAAACGTAATTTTTTGATTTATGATACTTGAATGAGTTGAAGACCTTCTAGCTCTTTTAGCTAAGTCATTAACATAAACATTATCACTATCATTAAAAAAAGGAACCCACTTCTGCTCTATGTTTTGGTTAGGCTCTTTTTCTTTTCTTACTATAGGTGTACTAATAGGGTCTGATTTAACCGAACTAGCCTTGATATTATTAATCTTCTTTTGGCTCATCTTTAACCTCTTCAATTTTTACAACATTAGTAAACCCTGCTGAATGTAATTTTCTTAAATCCTTCTGGCTTGTTTTCTCAGTAAGGCAAATAACACCCACCTTACCAGTTATTTTTTTACCTATAAATTCAGGCTCTATAATAAAATACTTTTTCATATCAAATAAAAATACTAAATATTTTTTACATATAAACAAAAAAAGAGGGTAAAAATTTACCCCCTCTAATTATCGCTCGGTTAAAAGCTTAGTTAAAAACTATTTAAGAACCAAAAGAAACTGTACCGCTAGAGTTAGTATCGATTGAACCTACAAACTCTCTAAGAAGTTGAGCCTGCTTACCTGCGAAAGTTACAGTGTAACCGTTCTGACCTTGTAATTCAGCCTCTAAAACTTCTGAAGCCATAGCGTCAACCGCTGCGTCTTTCTCCATGATTTCATCCCATCCTAAAACGAATGCTTTATTTTCTGAAGTTTCTTTGTTGTAAGTTTCAAAAATAACTACAAGTCCACAAGACTCTACGTAAGAGTTAATTCCTGCTGCTTTAGTCTTCTCCATTTTTGGAGCGAATACCTCTAAAGAAGTTTCGTAAGAAATACTCCCATTCTCTCTTGACCCCTCAGAAGAGTATAATTTAGTTTCTAGTTCTCCTTCAATTTCGTAAAACTTATCATCTGTAGTACTTAAAGTAACAGCAGTGTAAGAATGGTCTGAACCTGAAGCAGTAAAACTAGAAATGTCGTCTTTGTTTATAACGAATACACGCTTGATTCCACCGCGTCTGTTTTCATCGTTACAAGCTAACAAAATATCTGTTGAAATTTCTGCCATTTTAAAAAATTTTATTAATTAAAAAAATGCCCTCCCGAAAGAGGGCTTGTGTTTTAGTAGTAGAAAGAAATTAATTCCCCGAATACAAACTGAGCACCCATTTTGTATTTAGCAATAATTTTCAATAACTCATCGTCATCATCATTACTTCTAAACTTCAATTGAGAACCAGCGTCAGCAACATCAGTACCAATAACTAGGTTATCATTTACCGTGTAAACCATCATGTTCTTTCCTATGTCAATACCGTTACCTTGTGAGTTAGGGTTAGCAGCGTCAGCTAATTGAGTGTCCCATCCTGCGATTTCAACAACTGGAATACCTCTAAAAGATAAAGACTGACCGTCTTTAAGCAACTGAAGACCTAAAGCGTTACCAGTTCCTAACTGCTCGTAAGTAGTCATTAAGTTATCTACGATAGTAGCAGTAACTCTGAAAGACTTCGCGCTATTTGGCATCTGTCTTAATACTTTAGTTTGGTTTTCGTAAGCAGACTTCATAAGCTCGTAAGCTCCGTCAGCTACTAAGTTACCGTCAGTATCTTCAACGTTAGCTATAGTACTCATTTCAACATACTGTCCTAACTCTGAGTTATCAGCTACAAAATGTTGAATTAAACCGTCAAACTGTGCATAATCAGCGTCAGCAGCAGTAGAAGCAGCGAACCAAGCCATACGACCATTGTCGTCAGCGATAGCCTCAGCAACTCTTTTTCTTGCAACCTCACCAACAACAGTAGAAGTTAAATCATCAATAGAAGTACCTGAACCGTAAAACTCTTCGAAGATAGTACCGTAAAAAGCATCACCACACTCTTCTAAGTTTACTTTAAGCTTTGCAACTTCTAAAGTTCTGTCAGAAACGTTAGTAACACCACCAGTAGCAGAAAAACCACAAGTAGAATACTTTCTTACAATTTTTGTAAGAGTTGAGTTAAGATACATGTTTGCCTTAACTTTGATGTTAGGAATAACTCTGATTCCTGCTAAATCATCGCTTCCTTCTTGTGGAGCGAATAAGATTTCTGTAAATTCTTTTCCTGCATAAGTAGAGGAAATAGATTGTGTAATAAAATTTGCCATTTTTTAAAAAAAATTAATTATTAAGCTTTGAATGAAGATTTTAAAATGTTAAGGATAGCAGCACCTAATTCGTCAGCCTCTTCAATTTTAGCCTCTGGGTTAGATACGTCTTCTTTAGCCTCTAGTGGCTTTCTTGACGCTTTAGCTTTATCCAATTCCTTTTTTAATTCTGCTAACTCTGAAGCGTGAGCCTCTTCTTTAGCAATTACCTCAGCTTTAATCTCAGCCATCAATTCAGATTTAATAGCTTCAACATCAACTGAATCCTTAGGCTCTTCTACTGCTTCTTCTACTGCTTCTTCAACTTCTTCAATAGTTTCCTCAACAGCTTCAACCTCTTGAGTTTCCCCAACAGTTTCTTCTACTGATTCTTCTACTGCTTCAGCTTTAGGAGCTAGTAAGTCAGCAACGTAAGCCTTCAACTGGTCTAATAGACCTTCTTTGTTTTCAGACATATTTATAGATTTAAAATTAAAATTCTTATAACCGTACTTATCAGCCTCAGCTTTAAAAGCACTAGCGTATACCTCTTCATCTTCGTAAACAGAATTAATGAAACCTAACTCTTTTGCCTCTTCTGCGAATATCCAAGTTTCAGCCGCCATCATGTCTTGAATCTTAGACAACTCTAATCCTGTAGCGTTAGCGTAAACCTTAGCAATTTTAAGGTTAATCTTGTCCATTAATTCAGCTTGTTTTTTAAGCTCTTCAGTGTACGCTTCAATCTCTTCGCTGTTCATACCCTTACTAGATACAACAGGAGTCCAAGCGTTATGCACCATAATTACGCTATTCTCTGACATTGTTGGTAATTCATCCCCCGCTAAAGCGATAACACTAGCAGCACTAGCGGCCATACCTTCAATCCTTACAGATACCTTTTTATCTAAATTCTTGAAATAATCGTAGATAGCAAACCCAGCGAAAACACTTCCACCACCTGAGTTAATTACTAATTCTATTTCGCTAGCACTAGACGCGCTAACTTCTCTTATGATTGATTCTAAGCTTATCTCAGAACCTACTTCCCCTTCTAAACGTAGTGATAAAATACCCATTAAAAGCTAATATAAAACAAATTTATTTAAGTAATATATAAAAAAGTTACAGAAAATCACTTTTTATTCAAAACAACCTTAATTATTAAATCCGTTGACACCTCATATTTAAAAGATAAAATAGTGTAAACGTCTGACATTGAGTGCAATGGGTTCTTTTTTAGTATAATAAAATCATCTAAAATACAAAGATTTCTAACCGCCTTTAAATTAATTAATTTATTATTTAACAGAGTGTTAATAACATCCTCACTACCTGTAAGTGTTAGTAGTTTATTTAGATATGTTTTATTTACTTCCAAGTTGTTATCTGTGAAGCCCAAAACGAGCAAAGGTTTCTTTTACAGCGCCCACAAGATAATTTAAAGTTTTTATCTACGTGTTGAATAAATAAATCGCTTAAGTAATTTAACGCTAAAGTATCTGGGTTAATTCTGTTTTTAACCAATGGTAAATATTCGATAACTTTTTGCTTTTCTTCGTTTGTTAGCTCCATCTTTTATCTGGACATTTCTCGTTCTTAAAAATAACTTTACTTGTAACAATGCAACCGCATAAATTACACGTGTCATTTTTTTTATGAATACACGAATTACAAAATAAAAGTCTTTCTTCTTTTTGTTCTTTTCCAACTACCTCAACCCCTTTTGAAGTTAAGTTTTTTAACCAACCGTAAACCAATGATAAAATTTTAATCATACCCAAATATAATAATTATTTTCATTGTTATTATTATTATCATTATTAGTTGTTGTTATTCGTTTGTTATTTGATTGTTATTTGATTGTTAGTTAGTTTGTTATCTACGTTTTTAAAAACCTTATAACTTATTAGTAATTAGATAATTACCTTTGTTATTTGTTTGTTGTTTTGCGTGTTGGTTTTTTCATAAAAAAAGGGAGAGTGTTAAAAACTCTACCCTTTGTATTACGTGATAAAATAACGTTTTACCCAAAAGAAGCCTCACTCTGAATATTGCTAATCTTTATCGCTTCAGTAGTTGTGTCAGTGGCAACGTTTTGAACTTGAATTGCACCTATCGAACTTATAACAGCTTTAGAAATCCTGTTTTCCATATCTGTTAAGTCCATATTTGAACCACTAGTAAAACCACCGTTAGCAAATCCAACATTAGGGAAAGATACTGGCTTATTCATTCTCATAGACTCTAAAGCACTAACTAATTGACCTCCTCTCTGAGACTCTAATACGTGTTTAGGGACTACGTATTCACCTTCATGAACTACACCCGCTTGTTTAAATCCTGTACTATCTGGGCTACCGAAACCATCACCAGTATATCCACCTTCCGCAAATCTCTGAGAGGCTACAATACCAGCTTGTACGGCAGACCTAGCAACGGCTAATCCAGTTAATACAGACGCCTGAGAAACACCAGCGGCACCAAAAGTAACAGCGTTAGCAGGGTTAGCAGCAGCGTTAGCATTAATCGAGGCTATTTCTCTAGCTAAACTAATAGCTATCTGTGCTATTTCTAGTTTCTTTTGCTTATTAAACGCCTTACGTTCTATCTCTTCTCTTTTCTTTTCAAATTCGTCTTGAGATATTAAACCTTGTTCTAACTGAGCATCTAAAGCAGCTAACTCAAGTGTTTTTTGACGTTCTACACGTCTATTACTAACACTTATTAAAGCGTTAGCCGTTTGTTCTGCTAGTGCTATTTTTTCGTTTCTTAACTGTTTTTCAAACTCAACCTCTAACTGTAATTTTTTATTAGCAGTTTCAGCGAATTGAGATACTTCTTTTTCTTGCTCTTTATCTCTTAACTCACCTAGTTTTTCACTATCCTTTAGTAGAAAATCAAATCTATCTTTAGAGGCTTTCTTGTAGTCATCCTCATTAAACTCAGGACTATCTAAAGGGTCTTCAACCTCTTCTAACTCTTGGTTAATATCTTCTAATATTTCAACACGTTTAGTATTAGCCACATTGTTTTTCTTAACCTCTTCTGTGTTCTCCTCAGTCTCTTTAGTGTTAGTGCCAAATCTCTTTTCTAAAGCTTCTGCCCTTTTTTCAATTTCAGCTAGAATATCACCCTCTTCTTTTAAGTCTTCGTTAAGTCTTCTAGTGCTTCTTCTAAGAGCAAACAATTCAGCCACCTCTTCACTTCTAAAACTAGCTTGGTTAACGTCTGCTAATAGTTGTGCTTGTTCTTGCCATGTTAAATTAGTTTGTTGAAGTATAGCTAATTGCGCTCTTCTAGTTTTAGTTACTTCTGTATCTTTACCTCTTTGGTTAGCAAGCTCGATACTAGTTAATGCTTTTAGTCTTATCTGACCTAATAACTCTTGAGCCTTAATTTCATCTTTTAATTTATTTCTTTCAATTTCAGCAACTTCAGCAGCTTGTTCAGCTAACTCTTCTTGCTCTCTTTTTAAGATGATATTTTTAATTAATTCTTGATTACTCTTTTTTAAACTTAGCGTTAATTGGTCATTACTAACTTTCTGTAAGTCTTGACCTTTTAACAACTCAGGGTTTAATATATTTAACTCGTTTAAAAGTTTTAATCTTTCTTCATCACCTTCTTTTAGTTTTACTATTCTACTAGCTAAAGCATTTACTTTAACACCTTGTTCTTGCATGGCGTCTGATTCAGCATGTATGTTTTTAGTTAAGTCGCCTAGTGTACTTATTAAATCAGTGGCGCCCTGTACTATATCTCTAAATAAATCTTCTCCGTTTTCACCTAGATTTAATATTAATCCTTCCCATGCTGAATTTAATCTTTTAACATCACCTTCTAAAGTGTCTCCTACTATTCTAGCCATAGCCTCAGCAGCACCTTGAGCATTTTTAAGCTCTCTAGTAAAGTTTGCTGTTTTATCAGTGCTATTGGCTAAAGTTATAGCTACAGCGGCACCTCTCTTACCAAATAAATCAAGAGCCGCGCTAGATGGGTCTGCACTCGCTTTAATTTGATTAAACGCCTCACTAACACTAATACCAGCCTTTTGGGTATCTAATAAAATATTACGCAAAGCAGTACCAGCAGTAGAGGCGTCAAAACCAGCGTCAACTAAAACACCTAAACTTGCTGTAGTTTCTTCTAATGTCATTCCAACAGTAGCAGCAACGGGAGCAACAGCGCTCATAGCTACTTCAAACTTACTTAAATCTAAAGCACTAGATGTAAATGACTTAGCCATAACGTCCACTATTCTCTGTGTATCTTTAGCCTCTAGTCTAAAACCGTTAATAGTAGCGGCTGCAACTTTTGCAGACTGTGCAAGGTCTGAACCTGTAGCCGTAGCAAGTTCTAAAGTAGCCTCTGAAGCGTCTAATATTTGTTGAGTACTAAAACCTAGTTTAGCGTATTCCTCTTGTAGTTTTCCAACTTCTGACGCTGTAAATTGTGTAGAGGCACCCAACTCTTTAGCAGACTTTTCTAGTTTAGCAAATTCCTCAGCAGTAGCGCCAGTGATAGCTTTTACATTGGCCATTTGTTGTTCAAATTCCGCTACAGTTTTTACCCCATCACTTATTACTTGAAAAAACTTTTGGACAGCAAACATACCAATAAAAGCACCCGCAATAGAAGTACCTAATTTAGAAAAGCTTTTACCTAGTTTTTTAGTAAAACTGTCTAATCCTAAGATGTTTTCCCTAGCTACTAACATTTCGCGTCTGTTAGCTTTTAACTTAGTGTTAATCTTTGCTATTTCTTTACCGTAATCAGTTAAAGATATAGTACCTTTTTTTAATGATTTATTAAGTTCATTTCTTCTTTGAGTTAAACTTTTAACTTCTGCTTCTAACTTAGCAAGTTTCTTTTTCTGTGCTTCAGTTCCTTGTAAATCTACTTTTATTGCTATTGTCTTTGCCATAATTATTATTTAAATACTTGTCTATATCCTGTACCGTCTGATAACTCGTGCCACACCTCAACTAATAAACCATCTCTTTCTATGAAAATAGGGTCTAACGTTTCTTCTGAGGCGTTATCATCACTACTATTATTATTACCTTGCTGTGAATCGTCTATGTCTACACTACCTAAATCTTCAAATTTAAACAAACTAACTTTAGTTAACCCGTTCTTTATAGGGTTATAGTCTTCTACACTTTCAACTAAATAATACCCTCTAGCTTGCGCAGGTGCATTAATATAAACTAATTTTCTGAAATCAAGATTATCTATGTCTACACTCGTTAAATTAAAATAACCTACTAATCTACCACCCTCTTCGATGTTTTTCATCATTTTAGAGTAGTATGTATTAAATAACCCGTCATCACCTGTAAAACTTAGGTTTTGAGGCGGTGTAGTATTGTTATACTCTTCGAATGAAGCATAAGGTATATCGTTCGATTCATTACCTTCAATAGAATAAGTTCTTAAATCTCCATTTAATTCCTGTTGTTGCCCGTACTGAAAGAAAAATATTCTAGAATTATAGCCGTTTATTCTGGTGTCTGGATACTCTTTTTTGTATTCATTCCAATACTTTAATGTAGTATATGGCCTTTCGTCCGAAGGTGTTACCTCTTCGGCTGTATGTTGATAACTAGCACTAAATAAATCTAGTTTTATTTCTGTTGTACCTTCTCCAAATCTATTAGGTAATTCGTGTGTATATTCCCCATATTTTCTTTTGTAAGTCTTTTGCCACCCCTTCAACCATTCGTCACTATCTAAATCTTTGTAAGAAAACTTAATATTGCGCTTATAAGAACTTACGTAATCAATTTCATAAGATTTATTAAGGGCTAACTTATCAGACCAATCTAAAGCTTCTATAGTGTCTTTAAAAAAGGTGTTTCGAGGCTCTAAGTAGATAGTTTTAGTTTTTATATCAGTCCAATAGTAGATATTAAACATCCTAGTAAAGTCATTAATAACATCTATTAACTTAATATCATCTGGTATGACTTCATTTAGGTTAAAATCATCACCATCTTTTAATTCGTAACTTCTTTGAACTTCACAACTTGAGTTAGACTTTAAATAGCCTCTACCCGAAGCTATAAACGGTTGATAAGTTATAAATATACAGGCTTTTTCTCCCTTTTGTAGTATAGCTGATAATTCAATGTCATTTGTTTCATCATCAGCTTGAGTTAAATCATCGTTTCTTATTTTTAACTCTACCGTTTTATCTGTTTTTAAAAACGTGTTAACTTGATAATTATTACCTGTACCAGAGGCTAAAATAACCCTGAAATCAACATTTTTTAAACCAAATTGTTCTGCAAAATCACCAGTAGTTAATGATAATGAAAAGTTATATCTACCCGTTGAAGGCACAGTGTATTCACCTGTTGAAGGGTTGTAGTTGTTTTTAATGTCTTCATTTGGAAAAGTTGAATCGTCTTGAAATTTAACTAATGTTGGCCCATTTGAACCGTAAAACTCAAGATTGGAAGTTCTTGAATATCTACTCTTTGAATCATCTACTACGCTTTGAGATACTCGCATATCTCCATTTAAATCACACGCTAACTTGTTAATATCAGCATCATTTAAAAAGTTACTATTAACGTTCCACCCTAACTCGTTTAAACCTCTTTTAAGTGTATTAGATAAATAAAAACATGGGAAGTAGTCCTCTACTTTAGAAGTGTTAATACCCTCAGTACCACCCCTTGAAATATAAGGATAACAGTGGTCGTATGTAGATGGAGTAGCTGAGTTTGCAGCTTGTATACTTGTTAGGTTATACACTTGCGCATTATTTGCAAAAGTTAAAGAATTAAGCTTTTTTTCTGCTGCTTGTTTAACCCAGTCAATATTGTTACCAAAAAAAACCAACTCAAAGTTTTCAACTTCAAAACCGTTATAACTTTTTGATACCTGAACAAAACCTTTCTCAATCTCATTACCATTAACAATAATCGCGCATGGTTTACGGTCTAAAGAGTTATTAATATCTTTTCTAGTGTTTATATTATCTACGTTAGAAAGTAAAGTGGAATTGTTTTTAGTGTTAGGTACTTTAAATGTTTTAGTATAAGTACCCGTTCTAGTTTTTAAATTATCAAGATTTACAATACCCTTAGTAATAACTAAAGGGAAGTCGTTAAAGTCTTTTAAATCTAAATCACCTAAAACGTTATTAGAGCTATCTAGTATTCTTATAATTACTTCATTCATCCTTTTAGTCCTTTTGTAGCGTTAGCAAAGCTATACTCTAAAACAAATTGTATAGGCATATTCCTTTCATCAGTCTTAAAGAAAGTACCGTCTTCTATGATTATAGGTAAATAATTGCCGTCTATTTCTACCCATGCTCTTTTATTTATAAGCATATCGCTTAACCAATGGTACTCTTCACGCCCTATTGTTTTACTGTACGCGGTAAAATTAGAGTTAGATATATTTTGTATAACGCTAACACCTCTGTCATCTACTGAGTAAGTTTCATTCTTCGCTTTTGTAAATGTAGAAGAACTATGTTTTAAACTTTCTTTTTTGTTACCCTTGAAAGTATAACTATCTCTTTTTCCGTATTTATTTTGCCAATGTATACGTACGTCTTGTTCGCATGAGTCAACTATATTAAACCTTTTTAACTCGCTAACATCACCACCATCATTAACTATTCTTATAGTATAATAAGCAACGTTAGTAAGGCTAACGCTAGCAGCTATTAGGTTAGAAGTGCCTACGGGTATAGTTATGTAATAAAAGTCAAAATTTAAACCAGTATAACCAGTGTTCCAGTCAGTAATATTAATATAATCTGTATTTAATAAAGCGTCTGAAGAGTTGTATGTTAATATTTCTACTTTAAAATTTTGTGAAGCTGTACCATCATACCATAAAACACCTAAGTACTCGCTCTGTCCTAGTTCTATATTTTTAACACTAGGCGTGTCATTTAAGAACTTTTTATCATTAGCATCTAACTGATAGTCATAAACAGTAAAATTATTCTGCTGTATAGCGTTAAAAGTAGCGTTAAAAGCTATTGCGTCTGTTGTTCTTGTATAGTCGTAATTGCTGTTATTGGCATCGTCAGGGTCGTAATTGGTTTCTAATAATCCTGAGTTATCAACCACCTCATATACTTTTATATTATAGTCTTTTTGCCCTGTGTCGTTAGTGTCGTAATTACTTAAAACACTTGTATATAATTTAAAGTCTAAATTGTTTTTAACTATCTCATTTAATACTACAGTAAATTCGTCAGTAGTTCCTAAATCTGGTTGAACGTTTAAAGCAGAAACCCTAACACCGTCTATCAACACTTCTACAATGCATGACTTTATATTAGCATCATCACTACTAAATTTAAAAATCATTTTATCTTTTTCACCGTTAGCTGATTGAGCTACTCCTAATGTTGGTGAACTAATTAATGTTATTGCCATTATGCTTTACTGTTAAAATCGTTTACTATTGTAGCTATTGCAGCGTCATAGCCTTTAAATACTTGCTCTTCTAATTCGTTGTAAATATCGTTTAACTCTTCACTTATAACAAAGTCAATGAAGCCCTTTCTTCTACCGTTATTACTAAATCTAAAACTCCCTTTAGTAGGGCTACCTTCTTTGTGTATAGTCTGCTGAATAGCAAAAGCTAAACTCTTAACCTTTTTATCTCCACTTACAATAGCCTTGCGCTCTATCCATGCTACTAAAACATCAATAGGTACTTTCTTACCTCCCTTTTGTCTACCGTTGTTAACATATGTACCGTAGTCATCCATTAGTATTTCTAACACTAAGGAATTAGGTAAGGACAAAGCTCTTTGCTCAAAGCTATTAACTAGGTTACCCGTAGCCTTATGGCCTTGCTCAATTAACTCCATCTGTAGAGCCTTTATTATAAAGTTACCTACTTTTTGAAAATCTACCATTAATAAGTAAAGTTACCAGTTTCACAGTCTGAGTCTAACTTAACAGTTATAGTGTATGTTGACTGTACTAACTTATCGTTATGTACGTCATGGGCTAAAAAACCACTCAAAGCAGTATTATTTACAATGTCAAAACCATTAGAACCGTCTATGTTTCTTTTAATTAATTCTGCTATGTATTGGTCAAGTATGTTGTCTATTTCCCCTTGCTTTTCTTGTAAGTTTTTAATTTTTCTTTCTGCTGTGTTATAATCACCATAACAGAAGATATTAAATGTAAATTGTTTATTACGAGGTAAAAAACTATTGTTATTACTGCCTCTTTCATGGTTAGGAGTTGAGTTTACTAAGATCATTGGATAGGCTTTATTCTGTAAGTTCCCATTAACCCTGCTAACCCTATCATATACAAAATAGTTTACAGCGTCAAAAGCGTCTGCAACCGTCTTAAATTCATCTATAATATCATTATATTTAGCCATGTTTTAAATATACAAATTAATATTTAATTTCCTTGAATCTACCGTTCAAAGTTTCGAAAGTAGTCTGCATGTCGCGAGGTAACATATCAATCCCAAAAGCCCACATTTCAAAGATAGCTAAAAGCCTTCTGTTATTGTTTTCATGTGTAGTACTTCCAAAGATTGAATTTATCCTATGTTCAAATGCTTGAATAACATCGTACCTAAAGTCCTCAAATAAATTTATTACGTGGTTAACATCGTCCTCTTTAATACCTTTTTTTATCCAGTCTATTTTAATTTTATCTATGTAGGTATTATGTAAATCTATCTGTAAATCGAATATATGTTTTTTAAACGCGTCAGGTGTCATTTTTTCAATCTTTAGCTTTAAAACCTCCTTAAACCCTTCTACACATACATCTACTTTGTAATTAGTAAAATCTCTACACATTTTTGACTTTGTAACATCATAAATTCCATGTGTGTAAAATTTCATTAAAGAAACCTCTTTTTTAACTCTAGTACAGGTGTTAAATAAGTCATGACTTAATAATGCAGACCTGTTTAGCCTGTTTTTAATGTTTGTTAGCCTTTCTACCCAAATTGGTATACTCTTTTTAAAACTTAAGATAAACGTTATTAGAACACTGCCTATAACTAATAAATACTCATTTTCAACGCTATCCGCTAAAACTTTTAATATATTCTCCATTTTTTCCCTTTTTAAAAAAAGGAAGGGCTTTTACACCCTCCCCCTTATTTCACTAAGATAAACCAGAAATATTAACATTTTGAATATCATTACTCACCATGCTTATCAAGTTAAGTTTTGTGTAGTTTTGGTCATTAGGCTGTACTTGGTTTCTTATCATGTTTGAATAGGAATCATTAGTACCGTCACCCATTAACCATACTTGAGCAGTATAAGCAGAAGAACCGTCATTCAATGAGAAATTGAACCCTGAGTTGACATTATGCCAAGGTAAGCGCAATTCAACACCTACTTTGTAGTCATTCAACCACTTAACTGGGTCAGTAATCATCATTTCTATTTCAGTAGTAGTAGGCATAGCTACACCAACACGAAGAGTGGTTGATACAAAAGAAGCTATTTTACCGTGAAAACTACGGTTAGCGCCTCTACCACCTATAGTCATATATCCTGTGAATTGACGATTCATGCGTCCACCGAAACCACCAGTAGTCCAATTAGTTTCATTCGAGATGTTGACAGGTGCAGCCCAGCTAGAACTGCTGTTAGTGTAACGGATGTCAAAGCAGGCCGCAATATCAGCAGCAGAGTGTCCGCTACCTAAACGAGTACCGTTGAACCCAATGTATATACCGTGCCAACTACTCATGGCGTTACTGATGCTTGTAAGGTAACACTCATTAATTTCACCAGAGCGACCCCAACCAAACCAAATGTTACGGTTAGCGTCTCTTCGTAGGTAGATGTTATCATCTGTACTTCCAGAACCTTCACCTAAATTCCAAATATGTTGGTTACTATTAGTAGTATCAGCTTTAAAAACTACCACGGTAGCCCATGGATGACCACTACTTACAGTCTGTCCTGCTGTTGGGGCTGAAACTGTTGAACTGCTATTACCCATTTTCATAGGTACTCTGTAGAAATCATTAACCACTTGTTGTGCTCTTTCTGAACTTCCTGAGAAGTCTAATGCTTTATTCCAGTTAGTTAATATAGATGGAGCTGTAGGCTCTGTGTATTCGTTAAAATACTGTAAGTCTAAATCTAAATCAGTTCCATCTGTAGCAATTATTATTTTCTGACTACCAACAGAAGAAGAATCGTATAGAGTCCAGTTCCAATCGCTACTATTAGCGTCAAATACCTTAGTAGAAGCGTTATGCCCCTGAGAAGCTACTAATGCACCTGCTCTTAACGTAGAACCTTCATTAATAAATACGTAGTCATAAAGTCCACTTGTTAACCCTCCTATACCTACATTAGCAAAAGAACTACCTTGAATATGAGTTTTTAATCTCCAATTGTTATTAGCTCTCGAGCTATCATCACAGTAGAATTGATATGCTACTTTAAAATCTGCGTTAGTAATAGCTGTATAGTCAGCCGTTACACCTTGTGTCTCAAAACCTATCCAAACAGACTTAGTACCTGAACCACTTGTGATTTTAGGTAGTACATAGTTATCTAGCCACTCTTTATCTATTACAAATCTGTTACCATTATTAACAACATTGTCAATAGATATAACAGAACCGTCAGCCATGGTATCTGAGTCAATTAATGTAGTACCTCCTTCGTGAGTCACACCGTTAATAGGTGTTACAGCGGGAGCTGTTAGGTTAGTAATATTAATAGTTAAAGTACCTTGGCTAGTTCCGTATGAGTTAGTTCTGTAAACTGTTACAGTAGTAGTATCACTAGGGTTAGCTACGTTGTCGCCTGTTACTTCTGGTGCTGTACCAAACAAAGTAGTACCATTAATCAAGCTCCATGCGGGAATACCTCCAATACTAGTAGTATAGCCTACATCTACAGGGCTTAACTGATAATTAACTGTACTTAATTCGTCTACTGTTATAGTAGTATCAGTAAAAGCAGCAGGTATTAAGTCTGAGTTAGTTAATGATGTAATCTCAGTCCAATTAATCGCGTTACCTTCAAAAGTTTGAGCGTTAGTAGGCATTACCGTAGCCGTCATTGTACTATTAGTGTCTGGCATGTACCAAGTTGTATTAGTAGGGTCATCTACATAAACATGAGTATGAGAAGTGCCACTACCGCCCTCAATAGTATCATAGTAATTAGCTTCTTCCTCAGTAGCGAATAAAGGATACTGAAAATTACCGTCAGGGCTTTCAATATATCTAAAATACATTGTAGGTGCAGCAGGCTCTAGCAAGTGAACTTTTGGTTGTGTTCTTAATCTTGCTCCTGTTGTTTGTAATTTAATACCTAATCTAAAAGAAGAACCTTGTGGCACTGGGTAAGAACTTCTAGCATGTAACCTCCAATTAACTCCGTCATCTGCTAAAGTAGAAATAGTAATAAAACCTAGTGTATTAATACCTACTTGAACTTTCACAGGGTCTCCATTGTTCCACTCTTCCTTCAAGTCAAATCTATTATTATGGTCATACCATGCCTCACCCATGTTGTAAGCTGTGTTAGCCCCGTAGTTAGTCCATGAAGCGTGAGCATTACCAATATGGAAATGGTGTGAGAACTGATAACCTAAGTGAGAACTATTAGCACCCACACAAAAATTAGAAGGGTCTGCATAAGTAGCATTACCTGAGTAGTAACCCGCATCGTAAGATTCCTGAGTATGTACTAACCCAAATCCGTAAGTAGCTTTCCCTGCTATATCAAAAGTAAAGTATTCTCCCGCTTGGTCTATAACGTTATCAGACAAGTAACCTGCCGCGTTGTTGTGTGTCGCTGTTGTTCCTAATATATCATCTCCAAGAGGGTCAATAGCGTTATTACCTTCAGCAGTACCTAAATCAGTTTCACCGTTGACGTCTGCTATTGTAGTAGCGTCAGGGTCAGTTATTACAACAGAAGTAAAAGCACCAACCGTGAATAATTCGTTTAACGTATTTATAACATCGTTTAAACCACCGTTAACAACAGCACCATTAACACAAGCGTTACCAACTTCTAAATTAGTAAAGTGTGTAATAGTTTCATTTGAGTCAATAGACACTATGTCAATATTTCCGCCATTCTCAACAGCTTTGATAGTGTTTACTCCGAAGTGCTGGCCATTGTCTAATAAAATAGATGTGCTTGTAGCATCTAAAGAAAAACAAACAGACTGACCTATTAAGTCAGTACCTGAACCGTCACCCCCTGAAGTATTAGGTGATAGATTAGACTGCTCATTAATATAGTCTATTACTTGTTGAGTTGTATAACCTAATTGGTCAACTAACTCTTCACCCTGCTTATTACATATACGAGAAGGGTTCATTCTTTTGAAGATAGTTCTAAATGTAACACCATCTTCTTCAAATCTATCAGTCCTCTGAATAACTATTCTGTCTTCATCGCTCTTTAAAGAAGCGATAATAGTACCCATTGGTTTAGGGTCGACTGTAGAATTAAGAAAGAAGATAGACGCGCTGTCAATATCTCCGTAAATTTTAATTTTTGCCATTTTATAAATTTAATTTATTTGTTAATATACCAAGTTAAAGCCCTTAATTTTAATACTCCTGCAACGTTAGATTTTATTTGGAATCTACACTTCCCTGCGTCACCTGCTGCGTTAGTGTCGATAGTGTCACCCACGAAGAAAGATAGCATAGGCTCGGATACATAGTCAATATCAGCGCCCTGCTGCATAGATAAAGATACCTCTTCAATAGGAAAGTCATTACTTGGGTTAGTCCCGCTATGTCTGTTAAAAAGTAATCTCGATTCTAACTGTCCTTCATCTTCTTCAGGCTCAAAAGCCATAGATGCTCTAAAGTTAGCAAAACCTCTAGTATCTAACCCTTCAAGTTTAAAAACTATTGGACTTCCATTACTACCGTCACCTTCATGGCCTACGGGTTGTGCTGTTTTCATTGCTAAAGGTCTGTTATCAAATAACCCCGAAGCGTTTACGCTTAATTCAACATCCACCCATGTGTTAACGTCTGTTATTGTAATATTAGTTTCAGTAGCAGAACCACCGAAATAAAAATCAGACAATAAACCGTAATAACCTTGTGTTAATAGCGTAGCGTCACTAATAATTTCGTTCAATGGTTTAGGCTCAAAGATACCTGAAGCGTTAGCCACTAAAGCATCACCTTCCTGTACATCTGAATTATCAAAAGGAATGTTACCACTAGCAACGTCAACAAACCCCTTAACAGTGTTAAAAAGTTCATCTATGTCAGCAGTAACAGGACTAGTTACCTCACTATGACTTATTGTCATGTAAACTTGTCCTTTTTGACCTCCGTCATCGTCAGAGTCATCGTAAATGTTAATATTATTACCCCTTTTCAAGAGTTTTACGTTACCATGTTTAATATAGGTAACAGAGCCACCAAAATCTATCTCAATTCCAGTGTTTAAGTTTGTAATTGTAGCCATAAAATTAATCTATAAAGTTTCTAATAGTTGTGTAAAGCTCGTCTATATCACTAACAACGGGGTTAGTAATTTCTGAAGGAGAAAAACGCAATGCGTCCGCACCTCTTCTGTTTTCTGAATTGTCGTAAATGCTTAAAGCTGTACTTGATTTGATTAGTTTGCAGTTAGCGTACTTGATAAAGTAAACGCTACCGCCATTGTCGGTTATCTCTAACCCGTCTGTGTTGTTTATTATTGTAGCCATATCTTAGAAATACAGCCTTTAACCGAGAGATTGTATAAATATATAAAAAAAAAGGGAACTATAAAGCCCCCTTAAAAAAAATACTCCTAAAATATATTACTAATTGTTTATTAACTCAGAAAGAGCCAATACTAATAATACCGATATTAAAAAACCAAATAAACTCAATCTTTAAGTTTTAAGATATTATGGATTTGTCTGAAGTCATTTAGAATAGCTTTATGGTCTTCACTGTTAAACCTTTCTTCTATTCCATCTATAATATCACTCACCTCGTATACCTGCATTTCAACCATCTTTATAGCCTCTTTAATCTCTTTGGTCTTCTTAGCTGTTTTAAGCTTGTCTAAGTCATCTAACATAGCGTCATAAACCTCTTTAGACTTTTCGATTAATTCAGGCATTTCTTCAATAGCTTTTAGCTTTAGTTCTTCCTGCTCTTTAATCTGCTGTATCTGCTCTTCTCTTTGCTTAATTAGAGCCTTTTTGAATCCTAGTTCATTTTCTAGTCTATAAGCTTTGTCGACACCCTCTAAACTCTCGTAAACTCTATCACCGTTCGCGTTAGTAGTGTACTGTGTTAAATGGTCAATGTACTGCTTTAAAAAGTTAACTCTTACTTTATAGTTTTCTAACTCTTCTTCTAATACTTTCAATGTAGCGTTCATATTAATTATCTTTAATCATTTTGTATTTATAACTTTCTGGAATATGAGCTATAGCCATTTGATAGCTTAGCATCTCATAATGTAAGTCCATTTCTTCTTCATCACTGTTAGCCTTTTTCTCAACTAGTGTGAAGTATTCTATTTCTTCGTGTTCGTCTTTTTCTTCGTTGTTCATGTTAGTAGTATTTTTATTACTAAAATAATAAATATTAAGGTTAATGTAAATCTGTAAATCATTAGGTTTATCAACATTATTTAACATGTTCACAAATAATGTTACTATCTATCAACACTCTAAAACCTTTTCTTTCAATATCAGTAAAGATAAAAGTATCTGAGAAGGCTCTCTTATTTAAATCTAAATCAACCCTAAAATTAACGCATTCTAAAGCCTCTCTAGAAAAAAGGGTACATCCTATACCTGTAGCAGTTAACTTAGCGTCAGGGTCATTTAAAAGCTTTTTTAACTCTACACAACCTTGTCCCATTATTTCATAACCATGAGAACGGTTTAACAGTTTCTCACTTCTAACAAATCTACTGTCAACGGTAGCAGTTAGACATAGCGTAGGTTCATCTCTCATTATCTCATAGGTAGCAGTAACAGCACCCGCATTGTAAACTTCAGCATAACTTACAAGCTTTTCAAGTATGCACTCACCAGTAAATACATCGCTCTCAATCATCATTAGGTAATCATAATCACCCGCTAAGAAGTAATCTTTTATGATGTTTTGATGTCGTGCTAGTTCTTCTCTGAAATCACCGTTTAAAGGCTCGTGGATAGCTTTTATACCTTCTTTCCAGAACTTTCTAACGTGTTTAGGGTCTTTAGAGTTATCTACTACAAAGATGTCGTATAAGGGGTAAGTGAAGTTTTTAATTTGGTCTATAAACCTTTCAGCACAGTAATCTTTTTTGTCAGACGTAGGAAAGGCCACCAGTATTTTAGGAATGTATTCTTTCATAGTACAAAGATAATGTTAAATATTAATACTACTAAATAGGCTAGTAGAGTAATTAATAAAATGTTGATTAATTCTTTCATTGTTTAAATCTTTGTTATATAATACACCATCATTTTCATATCTGAACCAACATTATAAGCTAATGTAATTGAATCTTCAGCATAAAACACTTTGACATAAGAATTATCTATATCATAGCCGTTAATAGAAACGTACTGTGTGCCGTCATCCTTTTGCTTTAATTCTGACTTACCTAAGTAAATAGTTAACCTTTGATCAGTATCAGACGGAAAAAATACATCGATATTTCTATTTTCAGTATCTAAGCTAATAACACCTGTACAGTTAAACACTTTTGTTAAATTAGGTTTCTTTGTTACGTTATCCAATATATAAAATTCAACCCCGTCAACTTTGTAATAAGTTTTCTGTCCAATCACCATTGAGAACGCTCCCAACATTAATACTAATACTGCAATAAAATTTCTAGTTTTCATAATTGTTTGTTTTTGTTGTTATTGATATATCAAATATAATAACTTTTTAATACAATACAAACTTTTTTTTATTTTTTTTTCATGTTATACGAATATGCATATAAAAAGCATTTTTTTTAACATGTTA
>TARA_R100001591_G_scaffold20946_2_pt1 | contig 27460 bp, 38 predicted proteins | sample TARA_R100001591 | Tara Oceans TARA_R100001591 (sample SAMEA2622725) | marine metagenome | biome: marine biome (ENVO:00000447); feature: surface water layer (ENVO:00002042); material: "saline water (ENVO:00002010), including plankton (ENVO:xxxxxxxx)" | depth 5 m
AAACAACCTTAATCGGACATTGTTTGGAGGATTGCACTTTTTCTTCAAACAGTAATGACTGGTTGAAATAACCCCATGATGAACATAGGATTCAAGAAGATGATTAGAACCTTCGGGAATATCAACGCCGCAGGATTGACAGATGTAATCCTTTTTTGCTTTAACATAGACTTCTTCTACTAAACGCATCAAATCACCCAAAGGAGGGAGAAGAGAGGAAAAGCCCGAAAGCCCCCAAGTTCATGCGCCTCTCTTCCCCCATTTGTGGAGAAAGGGAAGAATAGAAGGCCGTAGCCTCCTATTCTCCGTTGTTCAGTTCAGAGAACTGGAAATGCAAAGGATGAAGAATTAACTTCACTCTTCGGAGGAAAGGAGGGAATCAACGCTTCCATCCCAGTTTCCGTCCTTATACATCTTTCCGAGGTTGTTGCGGGTTCGCTTAACAACTGCGGAAGCGTATTCATTTGCATCCTCAAAAGCACCGCCACCAGACTTAATGTGCTTCATGGTGATTGCACCGATGATTTCATCGTGGTTAAAGTAGCCAATAGCGGCTTCTTCAACAACTCCGCAAATTCGGTCAATTGACACACGAACTGCGGCTGGAACAGCAGATTTCTGACCTCTTCGGAAAGGGGTTCCATCTCTGCCCTTCAAAAGTGCTTTCAAAGCACCTTCAGCGGCGGTTCGCTCATCAGGGTTGTTAGACCCAATTTGCAGGTTCAATTCAACGACTTGGCGCAATCCAGCGTCAAGCGAGGTGTCGGCTTCAAGGTATTCATTGACCTCAATAACGAGGCTTTCCCATTGTGTGTTGTCCATTTTTTTTCAACTCCGAGCCAGTTCTTGTTGGCTCTATCCTTTCCTCTTGTCAATGGTATATAAGGGGCTTCATTTTCAAGGATGGGGTGTTATTTTCACACCGACGAAGGCAGATTTGAATGCGCCGAGGGCAGATTTCAACTCCGATTGCACCGTCTTTCAATCGTGTTTAAAATGAATGAAATGATTTCTTTTATCCTTACTTTGCCCTAATGTAATTAATTGTTCAAAATGAATAGCGATTGAAAGACATTAACGCTACCACACCATGAGAACCTTTCTCATGTGTTTCGCATACATGAGAATCGGGGGTTATGCAACACAACCCTTTCAAAACTAAACGAAAACAGCATTTTGCCCCACCTTTTTCGCATTTCTCATTTTCGCATGGGGGGTCATGGTATTCTCTCCCTCATAATAGGCCACTTATGCAAGGACACATAACCCCTTAGTTTTAGAGGGGTAGATTTCAGACACAGTATGATAATAATGAGAATATGATAATATATGTAAAACATATATCTTCTGCTACACAACCCTCTCATTTTTGAGGGGATAGTGTTTCTCATCCCATGCGAACCCCATGCGAAAGAGCCAATACTTCATATTAATATTCATATTCATATTCGTATTCTTATACGAATTAATATAAGCCCAATTGGATAATACCCAGTTAGTCCGATAGTCGGTTGAGGTGTAATAAATTATACAAACTAATGCAGTTGAAGGTTATGTAAAACAACACAATGTCGCTTTCAACGATATATTCAAACCATATGGTTTTAGACACTTTGTAGAATAAAACCCTATATTCACCAATGGAGGCTTAATCATGTGCCAAAAGTGTGTAGAAGCCTTGACCACCATTAGCCCAATGATGAAAGCCCACCTCAAAGAACGGTTCGTTGAGTCCATGCACAAAGATTTGGCGGCTCTTGACCCTCATGTTCCTTTTCTCGTTGCTTACGAGGTTCACGCTGAAGCCCTCAAAAACACCGTTGATGCGGTTTTGATGGATGAAATCACCGACATGATGATTTCAGTTATGTTGGGCGATATGTCGGGCGTGGTTGAGATGTTGGGTGAATCTACCGATTTTCAAAAGGAGTGGGCTTGAATGAGTGAAATGTGGTGTCAATCTTGTGAACAATACAAACCCTCTCAAGGGGCGCATTGGATTCGTGTTTATCTGCGGATTCCGCCCTTTTGGGGTTCCCAACTTGAATGTAGGGAATGCAATTCTGCAAGGCCTTACTGAGCCTTCGGGCCATTAAAACAAAGTAAGACCATATGGTTGTATTGCTTTGCGATTAAAACCTTATACTGTATAAGCAAGCCCCTATTGCTTCGGGGGTCGCTCCCCCGAAGGGGATTGACCGAATACCCTTGTTGGTGGGGGTAAGGTGTGATTTTTCCTGTAGTGGGACACAAAGCAGTTATGACGGCCAAGCGGTATAGATTAATTGTTCCCTGTGAAAGCGACTAAGGCTCAAAAGGCGGTAGACTACTAATCTACTTCGTAAAATCAGCAGCATGGCTCTATAGAACAATAGAGCACCAAAAAGTGAGAGCGACCCAATCGCTTCATGCTTGGAGATACCCAATTCTTCATCCCATCCTTTTCATATTCCCTTGGTTGATTGGCCATAAACACCAATCGGAAACAAAGCCGAAACACAGAGCAGTAAAGCGCGAAAGCAACGAGTAGTCATTTATTGGCGCGCCAATTCTTGATGAAGAAACAAAGTAGTGGTGTGAGTCTCATTTGAATGGAGTAGGCGGCGTTTTACATTCACAGCCCCCGCTTGAGAGCAACTGATGTAGGAAGCGGCATAACGGCGAGCAAAGGCACAAACGGGCATATTAGTGCGAATATCAATAACAATGGAGACTTTTCCCTGCCCTGTTTGTTGCCCCCAAAATATATTGGGGTTAAACATTACATTTGCAAAGCATTAAACCATATGGTTGTATACTTTGTATTACAACCCTATATACTCAAAAGGAAATGTATTGTTGCTTCAAGGGGCTAACTTGAGCAACACCAACCGAAGAGGTGAAAAACATGAAGAAGAATAACTGGATTAGTAATGCAAACAAAGTGCGAGCATGGGCTGAAAATCAAGACCCAAGCGATAACTTGAGTGCTGTTATGCTTTCCCTGCAATTGGGAGACAATGCGGCCAATGACGACCTTCGTTCAACCTATTGGACTGCAATTCGTTCAATTGGTTCTACTATGGATGGTTTTCCACAGGCCCGTCGTGGTCGGGAAAGCAATCTTTCGGAAACGCAGGAACTTGTTTTGGCGACTGTGGAGGAAAGCGTGGCTTATGCCTTTGCTCAAATCCCTACTGAATTCCACGAACTACTCCTTACGGTGATTGTTCCACACGGGCGAACTGGTGGCGTTTATGGCTCCTTTGACGAATTGTGCGCTTCTTTCAAGAAACAGGCGCATAACTACATCATTCAATCAATGAAGGATGGTCGTGTGGCTATGACCAAAGACGGCGAATTTGACATGAAGGGCGACCTTCTGCAAATCATGCCCCGAACCAAGCCTGTTAAGGCTGAATCCAACGGAGGTTCGGAAGAAGAGTGATTGCAACAGGTTAGCCCCTTGTTGCCCCCTTTAGCCTTCGGGCTATTGGGGTTCGCCATTACATTAACAAAGTCTCAAACCATATGGTAAGAGGAACTTTGTGGCTACGCACCCTATATTGAACCATTTGTGCTTTATCATGTTCAGCCGCCAGCACTACCGACGAATAGCCGAAAACCTTGCAGATAACGCCGAGGTTCACCCCCGAACCATTGAAATCATCATTTGGTCGTTCAAATGCGATAACCCACGCTTTGATGCTTGGCGATTCGTTGAATATTTTCAAACGGAATACCTTGATTCACATGGCTTTGAATATCCCTTTGAAGTCGGAACTGAGGCTTCTTCACGCCTTTGGGCGTGAACGACCATATTCCTCATGCATGAGGCAAAACAGCCCGATAATTGGCGGCCCTCGGCCAATTCGCCCGACCCGACTGGAAAGAAACAGGGAAGGCAGGGAATTAAGACCACCTACGGAGAAAAGGGCTCAATTCTCCGTAGGTGGCAATTGGGGTCGTTTCACTTAATTGACAAAGCATATTACCATATGGTTGTAATGGCTTTGCCTGCACTTTAATTACAACCTTATACTGAATAGTGGGGTCTTGGTTGCTTCGGGGAGTTATGAAGCATCAAACCCACTTGGAGGAATTGATATGAATACGAAAAATTGGACGAAAAACACGAATGCCGTTCTTGCGTGGCTTGAGCGTGAAGAACGAGGTGATAACGGTAAGGCCATTGAATTGAGCATTATGCTTGGAAATGGTGCAGAGAACGACGATATGCGTTCTACTTACTGGACGGCTATCCGAAGTATTGGGAGCGTTTATGACGATTTCCCAGTCGCTCGCCGTGGTCGGGAGTCTTCACTTCCCGACGATGTGGAGCAAAATGCGCTTTCTGTGAAGAATGCGGTTCAAAATGCCTTTGCCACCATTGGTAGTGCTGACTTGATTTTGCAGGTCATTCTCCCTCATGGTCGGACTGGCGGTGCTTTTGCTGATATTGACGCATTGGCCGCTAACTACGCTGAGAAGGCGTATAAGGCTCTTTTGACTGGCTACAAAGAAGGTCGTTGGGATGGCTCGCTTGATGGCGATATGCCCAACATGACCCCACCAGCGGTTAAATCCGCCGAAGGAGGTCAAGAAGAGGAATGATGCGGATTAACTCCCCGTTGCCCCCTTTGGGGGGTTTCCGTGAACTGGCAAAGCCAAACCATATGGTAATATAAAACTTTGTGAGATATTACCATATATTAGAGGATTTGCGCTATATCATGTGCAAAGGCGGAAGCAAGAGCAAAAAGAAGGGAACATGACCTGTGCGGGGGGAACCCGCTTTCGCATGGCTTTTTGGGGGGAATCTTGGGGATTATTGACAAAGCACTACCATATGGTTGTAAAGTTGTTAATAACTACTATATTGGTTTGTATAACTGGTGTAGTTATTCATCATAGATGGCTGTAAATAATGTTTAAACAGTTGCGTAATGCGTTCTATAGAAAAGCGTTAGCATGAATCTAACGAAACGAATAAAAAGAAATGGTAGTTATTAACAACTTTTCGCGCTTAACAAGAACATACAACCATATGGCTTTGTTTCAAATTTTTTATTTTCTCTCGCTTTAAAGAATTATCGTTCAAAGCACCTATTTTGAATAAAAAGGCTTTAATTATGCAGCCCTAAAGCATTAATTTTAAATGTTCAAAGGTGAAACCGCCACCATTATAGGGTATGGCGTTCACCCAGTAAATGATACAGAATGTCTGCCGAGCAAGAGGCAATAGACAGATTAAACGAAGTATTCACAATAATCAAAGATACCCTAGAAGAAGCAAATAAAGATAAGCGAGATTCAAGGAAACTTACTGATGCAGAGAAAGCAGCAATATCAGAAATAACAAATAAATTAAAACAAGTTAGAACTAATTTATCCAATTATTTAAAAACATTTAGAGTTCAAACAAGCCTACAAGATTTTAACACGGGCCAAAACTGATAATCTTTAAAGCATATACTTTTTATCCTGGGAATACATTCTTTATCATTTAAATGAGGGCGCAAGTGGCAAAAAAATTCCGAGTCATTTTTTGAGAAATTTAAGGTGATTAACATGAATTGGGAAGATATTCTAAAAGCAAGAAATAACCCTAATCCAAGAACAAAGGCTTTAAAAGAAAATGCAAACAGAGAAGCATATAGAATTATGGAAAAAAGACACGGTGAAGATTTTGTTAGGCAATTTAACTATGGCCTAAATGCCATGATTGCCCCATATAGAAAAGAATATTTAAATTTGGTTAGATTAATGGAAGAACAAGGAATGTCTCCTGATATGGCAGAAAAGCAACCTTCGCCCTCAAGAGGAAGTGGGAAGTATTACAAAGAAACCAGACCTAAAGGTTCCCCTCCTCCATCCTTTACAAGATTTTACTGAAAAAAAATTCCGAGCCAAATTTTGAGAAATTAAGGTGATATTATGTGGGAAGATATGTTAAAAAACGAAGAACCTGATTGGAAACCGCAACTGGGGCGAATGCTCAGAGAAGCAAAAAAGCACCATAAGGAAGCCAGCAATTCCTTTTTCCGTTTGAAGAAAAAATTGAAGGAGAAAGACCTTTCCGAAGACGATAAAAGGTCAATTGATGTTGTTGATACTTTTATAACATATTTCCCTGCTGGTGGTGCAACCGTTCACGACCTTCTCATGTTCTTGGAAGAGCGTGTTTTGTAAATGCAAAAAAATCCGCCAAAAATTTTTGAGAAATTTAAGGTGATATTATGTGGAAAGATGAGATTAGAAAGCGAGCCTATAATGAAGACGACTTCTTTATGACGGAAGAAGCAGTTGAGGGGAAAGTTGGAGAAAAAATACAGGAAATGTATAGGATGGCAAAAGAACTATCTAAAATGCAGAATATGTTGAGTAGTCCTGACTTTCAACGGGGTTTTCCAAAGTATTCATTGAAAGAAATTGAGAATGCTCTAAAAGGGCTAGGTATGGCCGTTAGTGCTATGGAGAGTTTTCCTTCGTGAAAGAGGATGTGATATTATGTGGCAGAACATTTTGAAGAGAGGATTGGTGAATACCAAGAAAATTATAGAGCAATTCAATGGTAATTATGGTCAAAGGGTCGTTGCTCAAGAATTGAAGCGATACACGGATGAAGATAGGCTAGAGGTTGCCGGGGAGAAATTAGTAGATATTGATGTAAAAATGACGAAACTACAAGGTCGTGAAATTGGTTTAGAAGGAGACTTTGAATTAGAGTCGGGCAAGAAAGGCACTTTTGAATATACTAGTGAGTATTCCAAGACTGTTTCTTATCCTAACAAAAAGAGAAGATTTCCTGTTGAAGCCGCTAAAGAACAAGATGGTATGCCAAACTTCCCTAGAGGAAGGACGGAAATTGAATTAGATGGCGAGACTACGAATAAAGGGACAGGTTCTCTAAATGTGTTTTTAACAGATATTATAAACGCCGTGATGCAATCCTATTCCGAAGATTATGGGGATGGCCCGATGGCGGCTGTTCCTAGGACTGACGACGATGATGGTAGTTCCTTAGATTTTGGTCAAGGAATGGACAGAAGAAACTATGACCCTTACGGATATGGTCGTGGATTAAGAGAAGATTTCGGTAGTCGTAAAAATAAGGTTAGCAGTTGGAAGGATGTTTTGGGGGCGGGAAGTGTCGCTAGTGAAGAAACAAGGACAGCCATGAAAGTATTTAGAGAACTCAAAGAAGCGATGAAGGGATATAATAAGAGAATGGACGACGATTTAGAACTGGCCTTGACCAAAGAAGAGATTGAAGAGTATTTCCCAAGTATTGATTTAGAAAGATTGGAGGGAGAGGACATGTATAGCGTTCTTGGCCCATTTAGAATGGTTAAGTTTGGAAATGTTTCCGAAATTTCTTTCACTTTTGATGAAGTTCCTAACGCTAAGGAAGGGGGCTTTACTACTGCTAATGGTGCTAAATTTGGTGTCTATGCTAGCCTAAATAATAGAGTGATGGACAATCCCTCTATAGGTCAAAGTAGGGTTGAAGGGCCAAGTTTCGGTGATTTTAAGAGAGAAACGAATGCTACTCCTCAAGAGATAATGGCATCAACAGAAGATATTCGGAACTTTTTGAGACTTACAGAACCGGTTTTGAGGGGTTATCTTAAGCGTTCCCAAGAAGGAAAGTTTGACGAAATGGAAAAAATGATGGACGAAATGTATTGGTATAGGTGATATTATGGTAGATTTTAGAAACATCTTAGAACGCGGTAAATCAAACTATACGGTAGTTTTCAATAAACTATCGCCAAGAAACAAAGGTGTTTTTAAGGCAGCCTATGATTACATCAATGATGCTTTTCCTAAATTAGAAAACGAAGGTATTTCTGCTGATGATGTAGATACTATTATTTCTACTACTATTGGTGGAATGTTGTTTGGTGTAAATGAAACTTATAAAAAGTTTGATTTCAAACAAAATCCCGAAGAAACAGATGATGAACTTGATTTAGATGGTGAAGATAATCCTTTTGAAGTGCCAGATAATATTCTCTCTAAAATAAAAGACTTAGCAGAAGATGTCATCAAAGAAGAACTTTCTGAAATGGCTGAAAAATTATCCGAGCAATTAGGAATTAATTCTGATGAAATGATGGAAAAGTTCGCTGAAGTATTATCCTTACCAAGTGCTACAAACCTTATGGGATATTTACTTGGTCTAACTGCCTCATTTTATTACGATAAGGCACAAGAAATGGAAGAGGCAGATGAAAGAAAAGAACCTCTTCCCCGTGTTAAATTTGACGAAAGTGGATTCAGTTCCGCTTTCCAAGATGAATACAAGATGGAAAAATGGTTTGACAATCTAAGGAAGTGATTTCTTGGATTGGTTCTCTATTTTGAAGAATCAAATGGCTTCCACCAAAGGGAAGCAATTTCAACTTGATTTTTCTCAACCAATGGTTGAAGATGACGATGATTGTAAGCGTAAACTTATTAAATTATATGAGAAGTTTAAAAATAATTGGGATAATATATCTAAGCCTCTTGAAAATAGTATAGGTGGGAGGGTTATAGAACAAAATCTCAAAGGTGAACTTTCTTCAGTTTCTGAAGAAGTTTGTTGTGAGGTAATTAGATTATGGAATGAATTGCAGTATGGTATAACTGAAGTAACTTTAGATGGTTACTATGTTAGATTATATAAGCAAGTAACTAGTGGATATTTTGATAACAGAGTAGTAGTATATACAGGTATTTTAATAGACCGTAGAAATTTACCTGAAACAATATATAGTGTTGGATTTTCTATAAAAACCGATAAAGTAGAAAAAGAAACTGATGAATTTATTGATACTGTAGAAGAGTGGACTAATAGGGAGATGAGCCTATGAGTTGGTTTGATATTCTGAAAAACCAAATTTCTTCCACTAAGGGAAAGACATTTCAATTAGACTTCTCAGAGCCAATGGTAGAAGATGAAGAAACCTGTAAAGAAAAATTTCTTGCTATTGTTAAGAAATTTTGGGAATTAGATTTTAAACAGTTTTTGTTGAAAGATATTGGTTTTGATGATGGGCCTTATGTTTCTACTAACTATAAAGTAAATGATGGTAATAATTGGGAAGATGCTGTTGCTGTGACTTTTGCTAGAAGTAATCCTGAAATTGATATATTAAACGATATGCCAGAAGAAGTAGCCTGTTGGTTTTTAGAAAATCTGAAACGAAATGCACAAAAGAATTTTAAAATAAACGATAAAGTTTCAATGGCACAAGTAAGAATTGAAGAAATTGGAAAGACAGGAAGATTAGTATATTCTTTATGGTATGACTCAGATTCAGGAATAAAAATGGCTTTTCATACAACTATAAGAATTGAATCGGTTGCGTTTAGAAGTGATGATGTATTTAAGAGCAATGTTAGAAAATATGTAAATATTGAAAAAATACACGAAACAATTAGAAATATTGTAGGTTGATATTATGTGGTGGGAAATTCTAAAACGACAGGTTGCCTCTACCAAAGGCAAACAGTTCCAATTAGATTTTACTCAACCTATGATTGAGGATGAACCGTGCAAAGAAAAATTAAAAAATATTTTTAGAAGGGCTCATAAAAAACATAATTTATTGAACATAGATTTGTTTCTCAATGATATAGATAATTTGTCTGAAGAAACCGCTTGTCGGATATTAGAAAATAGAGGTAAGAGTGGCACTTTAGTCAAAAGACAAATTGCTTCCACCAAAGGCAAACAATTTCAGTTAGATTTTAACCAGCCTATGATTGAAGAAGAGGAAGAAAACTGTAAGAAAAAATTCCTAGCAGTTCAAGATAAATTAAAAAGTTTGACTATTGCAGGACTTACAAAGGCAGACGCGCATTGGAGTCCGTATGACCAAAACCATTTTTATGACGAAAAAAGAGACCCTATTGGAATGAGACCAGAACTGGGTATTTTTGTATTATTTGATGAAAGCATCCCTGATGAAATCTATTGTAAAGCAATAGAACAATATGAAAATACTGCTATTAGTAAAAGCATATTAGAAGATTATGGTAAGTATAGAATTCTTACGGAGAAAAGAACACTTGGAAAAAGTCGTGGGAATGAAGAAGAATATAATTTTGATAATTATACCTATGATATATCTATTTATTTGAAAGATTCCCCTGAATCACTTCCATTGGCGACTACTGACATAAGACATAGAATTTTCTATAAAGGAAGGTATGGAGATGATGGTAAATTAAATCCAGAGTTAGATGATAAACTTGAACAAATTATACAGGGGGCGTTAGTATTTTGAATTGGTGGAGTATTATTAAAAACCAGATTGCCTCCACTAAAGGTAAAACTTTCCAGTTAGACTTCAATCAACCCATGATTGAAGAAGAGGATGATTGTAGAAAACGCTTTTTTGAAATTATAGATAAAATAAATAAAGCCGAAAGAACAGATACTTCAATCCTTTCTACGAGTTCTTCACAAAGCACTAAAAAACGATGGGAAATAGAAACAGACTTTCCTGATTTTAAAAGGGTTCTTATAGGTTATCATACTCATAACATAGGAAACACAGATAAAATTCCCGAAGAAGTTTTTTGCAAGGCCTTAGAGATGTTGGACAGAAGAGCATTTGATAATATAACTAAACACGAAGAATTTAATAATTATACATTAAAAATTAATTTTAGAGATTTTAGTAAAATAAGACTGACTAAAATAAATTATGAAGTTGTTCCAGGAAATATGTCAATATACTTTGGTGTTGAAATTCGTGATTTAAACCTCGGTGCTTATTGCGGCTTTTTAATCTCACTATCTATTTACTTTACAGAAAGCAGAACAGCAGGTAGAGGAAAAGAAATTTATTTGCTTAGTAAAAATTTAAAACAAACAATTGAGGAATTACTATGACTTGGTGGAGCATTATTAAAAATCAAATCGCTTCAACGAAGGGCAAAACCTTTCAGTTGGATTTTAATCAGCCTATGATAGAAGAAGAAGATAATTGTAAGGAACGCCTAATTAAAATGGTAGATGTTCTTACTAAACTTGATTTTAGAGATTACTTTAGATATCCCTATAAAAATATAAAGATGCCAGTTGAGGACTTTAGAACATTAGGTGAAGGAGAATATGTTTTTGAAACAGGAGAACCTGAAAATGAAACTTATATAAGATATAGACTTTTTAATAAAATACTTGAACCCTTTAATAATATAACTGAAGAAGCCGCTTGTTATATATTACAGGAATTAAAGAAACACCCAACCAGTAATTTTGGGCTTTCTCGCTTTAGTGCCGATGAAGACACCTATATTTTTCATTTATCAATTAGTGCAGACCTTCTTCCTGGGAATTTTAATATCAAAGGTGGAGGCACATATGTTGCTTATCTTTCTATTGATTTACTTGACCACTATGACCATTTTATTCACGAAGTTTTTGAAAATGAAAGGTTTGAAGGAGACATTAGCAGAATCTTTGCCAACGCTTGAACATGAAGTGAGCAAGGTTGATAAGGTCAAGAAACATCGGTTAGGTTGAGGTCGCATCTATGAGTTGGAAAGACATTGTTCGTAAAGGCGATTGTGATTGTGAAGATTGTAGGAAAAAACGATTTGAAAAACAATTGTTTGAAAAGAAGGGTGCAAAGCCAGATTATATTGATTTGGACAAAGATGGCAACACTACCGAACCTATGAAGGAAGCCGCTAAAGATGCAAAAAAGAAAGAGGAATAAACATGACTCGTTGTTCCTATCTTGATTCGTGGTTTGATTCGCAATCTAAAAAGATTGACGAAGAAGAAAAGAAAACCAAGAAGTGTTTCGCTACGGGTGGGAAAAAGGAATGAGTTGGAAAGATGTTCTCAAATACTGTGAGTATCACAGAAATCCACCCGAACCTATTCCAGCAAAAGAAGAAGAAAAGATGGCTGGAGCAGTAACGACCGCTTCTGCACCTGCTATGTTTAATCAAAAGGCAATCCGCCGAAAGAAGAAAAAGGAGGATGAAGAATATGCCTGAAGATAAAAAGAAGGCTCCAAAAAAACATAAAGGAAACTCTCTTGACCAAACCTTTGATAATGAAAGGTTTGTTGAAGAGTTTAATGAATGGAGAGATAATTGTCTTTCTGTCAGCGCAGGTGATATGAGAGTCCAAAGAGTTCCATCATTATATGCTTTTCTTAAACAACACATTAAAAAGGCAAGAAGTAAAAGCAGAAATAAAGATGTTGAAGGTCAAGGTGTTGCTGATATTTTGACTGCAGTTGAAGGTTTTGTTGATAATGAATTATTGACTACTGGAAACATTAAAACAATTAAAGCCCTTGCTAAGACATTAAAGGGCATGAAAGGAACTGGTCATGTTATTGGTGAAAAGTCTCCAGCATTTGACCCTGCGTTCATTTTATTCACAGATAAACCTGTTGGTGAAGGTGAGCAGAAAAGAAAGGAAAGAAAAGTCCAAGGACATTATGCCACCGAAAGTTATGCAAAGAAGAACAAAGTGCCAAAGGCAGACGATGAATGGTTTGCTGGAAAAAATCCGCCACATCAGGCTCTTTTCTCAGAATCTTCAACAAAGTTCGCAAGACCAAGAGGACTTCTCCATATTTTAGAAGATATTGATAAGCCAGAAATTGAAGACTTGGGCATTGAAAATTTATCAGGTATTGATGCTGAAGAATTAGAAGACCTCAGTTCAATTCAAAGTTACTTTAATAAAGTTGTTCGTAATAATGCATTTTGGAACGCAGGTGGTAGATTATTAACTAATAAGGTTAGAACAGATTTTAAAAATCAAAAGTTTAGACTAACCAATAAAGACCAGAACATCGCAAGAGAACTGGCTAAACTTGGGCCAGCAGACGAAGATAATTCTATTGCTGGTGATATTGCTATAGTTTCATTTCCAAAAGCAGTAGGTAAAGAAGTCTTTATTGAATTAGTTGATAGAGCCTTAAAAAGAAAAGGAACTAACAAAGCACCGAATGGTTTTCGTGCGTGGCAAAATGATACAAGGGGTGGTTTTGATTACAGAAAGACAGCCAAAGAAAAATATCCAGATACATATCAACATGATGACTTTAAGTTGAATCCTAATCAAAAGGTTATTTCTAAAATGTGGCAACAGGTTTTATGGAGAAAATAATATGTGGAAAGAGGTTTTAAAGATTGATATGGATGAAGCCCGTAGATTAGGAGAAAAATATGCTCCCGAAGATATGGAAGAAGCCAGCCTTAATAGAAATATGGTAAATACTGGTAAAGAGATTAAAAGACATACCAAAATATTTAAAGACATAAAAGAAAAAATTATGGCAAATAAGAGCAAGATTATCGCAAAAGAGCCTACTGTTTGGCTTGCTATGCAAAGCACATTAGATTTGATGGAAGAAAGTATCGGAACTGATGAATTTATGATGTATCGTAGTGGGCTTGTGAACTTATCAAGAGGACATGACATTTTTTATAGGGGTTCTCCATAATGACAGTTAATCGCAAGCGTTGTGGTCTTTGTCAAGCAGACAACCGAGAAGAGTTGGAATCCCTTCTTGAGATGGGTTCAATGACTTGTGATGATATGGATGCACAACATGGATGGAGAAGCGGAACTGCCGCACAACATCAAAGAAACCACATGGGGAATTATGAAATGTCGTCAAATCCTCGTTGTGTTCTATGCACAGACCCCATGAGGAAACACTACGAACTTGCGATTAAAGAAGGTAATATCACCATTGAGGCTGTTTCTTCTGCGCTGAACACCACAAAAGAGCAGGTGCGTAGGCACATCAAACACCACTTAACGCCAATCGTGCAGGAATCCGCCGCCATGATGCTGGCGAAAAAGGAAGTAAATGAAGTTGATTTGCTTTCAAACAATGTGCAAAAGTTAGATATGCGTTTAGAGCAAGTCTTCAACGATTTGGGGAATGACCTTGACCCTAAGATGATTGACGCTCTTACCAAGTTAGCAAGAGAGATTAGAGAATCTTTAAAGTATCTTATGGAGTTCAAGGGTAAATTGATTCACAAGAGACAGGACACGATTATTGTCGCACAAATGCAAATTGTTCAAGAAGTGTTAGCACAGAACAATCCTGAGATTTGGCTGGATATTAAACAGAAGATGCAGGAGAGATTACAATGAGTTGGAAAAGCATACTAAAGGGAGACTTCCCTAAAGAAATAAAACATGATGGAATAGAATATTATGTTGTTGAATATTTAGAAGATGGAAAAAAAGGAGTATATCGCACAGATGATAAAAATGCTCCCGACCAAGTATTAGAGTTATACTTGGATGAGGCTAATACTAAGGCTTAAATGCAGGAGAGATTACAATGAGTTGGGAAGAAATTTTGAAACTAGACCCAAATCAAATTGATTTTAATAAATATCCTGATATTAGCAATTCTATTGCTATTTTTAGAGAGATGCAAGAAGAGTTTATTGAGGCCGAATACCAAAGACAAAAAGAACTTTTGGAAGAAACAATTGATGATGCTCTTAATCAATTAACTCAAGAGAATTTAGATAACCCCGATTTTGATATGACTGAATTATTGAACAGTTTAAGCAGACAAGAAGATTTTAGAATACAGGAAAGATTACAATGAAGTGGCAGGACATTATTAAAAGAGGATATGCAGGAAGAGGTGATGCTTTTGATTTTAAAGAATATGGCGCATCCCCGACAAAAAGACAGGCTCTAAGAACAAAAAAACCTGGAAGAATATATGCTGATAAGCCAAGAAAACCTCTTTCTCCTGAAAGACGACAACAGGCTAATAAAAAAGCAGCAGAAACTAAAAAACTCAATGAAGAAAAAAGGCTAAGAGAAGAAAAAGCCAGAAAGGAAGCAAAATACACAGGCGGTCAATTTTTGGATAAGCCTGTAAAAGAAGAAGAAGAAAAAGAACCCTTTAATCCTTTTAATGTGTAGGAGAGATTACAATGAGTTGGGAAGATATACTGAAAATTGATACTAGCAAAATGACCCCGATTAGGGATGGAGTCGCTATTGGCGAAGCAAAAGAAATGGTTCAAAATCTAGCGAATGAGAAAGGAAAGACCCACTACTTAATTCGCTTGTTCGGAGGAAGACTTCTATATTTCACCGATGAGTCTTTAGCAGAGCAAACAGGGTATGGGCGTAAGTTGGATAGAGGAAACAATGTCTTGAGATTTAAGCCTAGAAAGACTCTTAGAAAGGCAGATTCGGTGTGGGAATAGGAGAGATTACAATGAGTTGGTTTTCAATTATTAAGAAACCTCTCCCGTTTATCCCCGAAGATAATATGCCATCTTACTTTCTCTTCCCTGCTTTAATGGATGAAGGTAATTTCAATACAATTTTAGATAGAATCAAGACTTCGAAAAAATTCGTAAAGAGTTTGAGAGGGACGCTTTCTGCTCTAAAGGACGCTCCTGAAAAATATTATGAAGAATATGATACAGGCGAAGCAACATTGGAACAATTTACTGAAAGATTTAATAAATTAAAAGAACTTATTTCAGAAATTGAACCAGATAAGAAGTATTTATCAGAAAATGAAGCAATTTCTCAACTAAACATGATAAGAGATTTGATAAATAATAAAAAACCCGATGAAGCCAAGCAAGAATTTTCTGAATTCAATAAAAATACTCCAAAATATAACACAAAATTAGCATTTTGGTCTAATAAGCCAAGACTTCAACAAAAATATTTGTTTGTAAGCAACACATTAGGTGCAAAAAACTACATTACCTTCAAAAATCCACCAAAAAACAAAAATTTACTAAGAATTTTTGCTGAACTCATCGGTGGAGAACTAAGTGAAGACATTATTTTAACAGATTTTGAGAATTTTACTCAATTACAAGAGAAAATTCGTGGAGATTCTGGAGTTTCACAGTTTTATAGCGAACATTTTGCCCCTATTCTTGGAAAAAGGAAATCAGTTGGGTTAAATTTTGTTGAAGGAGGCAAATCTTCAAAAATTCCTGATAATTTCCTCATTTCTGACAAAAAATTTAAAGCCAAAGCGACATTTGATGCAAACGATGTATTTAAATTCATAGATGTTCTTAATTCTGGCAAATTTGCTGGAAAAAAGGACAAATTTCTTCCAAAAGAGTTTGATAGAAGTGCTTTAGGGCCAAATATAGAGGATGAAACTGTCCCAGATATGCTATTTTTAACAAAAAGCGGTAGTGGTGCTAAGTCGGTTGCCTTGAATCCTATGGCTTCTTTAATTCTTAAAACTGAGTTTAAAGAAGATTGGTTTTCTAATTTCTTTAATGAATTTCGTATTAATGAAACACAGACTGATGGAGAGGCTGAATTAGAAGTAATTGATGATATTACAGAATCTATTTTTCTAGGACAGGATAATTCTCGTAAGTTTAATGTAAATGTCAGGCCTTTTATTAATGAATTAGTTGAAAATAAAAGCAGAACAGATACTAAAGCAGCAAGAACGGCAGTTAGAAAAGAAATAAGAAATCAAATGCGACTCTCTAGAAACATTAAAAATATAGTTAGTAATACAAAAGATATCTCAAGAAGACAACAATTAACCTTTTTGAAGGATTATTTTACTGTTTCTGAATTTAAACAATTGAAGGCTACTATTGAAAAGATATATGATGCTGACGACTTAGAGTATCAATATATTGATTATTCAGGAGAAAATGTTGAAGAAGATGAGATGGGCGACCTTGCTTTCTATGTTCAAATAACATTTGATGATGGAATAAGAAAACTTAATTTAACCCCAAATACTATTATTGAAAAAATACCTGACGATGTTTTAGAATTTAGTAATATTCCCAAGGTAAGAGATTTAATTACAGGCTCTTCTTTCCCTGAATTTGTAAAACAAAAGGCAGATGAAATGGATAAACTAATTAATTCTAAAGATGTTGGTGCAAGTCCTCTTGAACAGTTAAACCCAAAGAATTTTATCTCTTTTCTTTCAAGAATGGCTGACCACGCATTAAATGACATGACCCCGAAGGAAGTATTTAAGTCCGTGAAGGCCAACCCGCAAAGCGAAGAGGTCGCTTCACGGCTTCAAGACTTGGATAAAAAGATTCCTGATTATCTGAAAAGAATACGAGATGCGATTATTAAGGCATTTGAATTCCAAATGAAAGATATTGCTGAAAATTATGAAAAATACATGACAGGTAAAAATGTAGAAAATACAACCAAAGCACTTAACGCATTTAAAGAAGAAGGACTACTGGAGGACTGAAAATGGTCGTTGTTGAGGGTGTTGAAATTGAAGACAGTTTTCTTAGTGAATTGAGACAACTGCCTTTTGATGAACAGGATAATTTTAGAATCAAATATACTGAAGAAGTTATTAAGCCTAAAGTTCAAGAAATGACAAATGTTAAAAAAGTCCGTAAAGCAATATTGTATGGTATTAGAACATATATTACTGATTATTTAAATAGAGAAGGGACTAGCGAACCAGCACAACTTGAAAATAAACTAAAAAGAGTATTAAATATGCGTATTACTTATGGTGGAACGAGGGTTGATGCTCAATATCTAAATAAACAAAACTTTAGCGATTTATCTCAATTAAAAATTGGAAACCCTGATGAGAGTGTTCTTGAATTGAACAATGCTCAGTTTATTGATTCATTAAATCTTACTGAGCGTGGTGAGTCCAATATTAGGGCAATTATGTCCAAATTAAAGACTACTTTTACAGAAGCAGAAGTATTTCAATTAGATGTTGATGCAAGATTGAAAATGTTTTTAGGTGCGCTTGATATTTCAAAGAAAGACAATAGAGAATCTGTGTATGAATATTTTGAGAAACTAAACCAGTCTGCTCTTGATAAATTCATTGAAGATGGGAAAAAATTCTTTGAAGCAATTAAAACAATGCCTAATCCGTTTCCTAAAGATATGCTTCAAGATGCCTTAGAAGATGATAGAACAGAAATTACTGAGGGTGAAGGGGATAAATCCCCAAGACAGGATAAATCTCAAGCCAAAAAGATAATGGAAGAAGGAAATAAAAAGCATAAGGAATTTCTTGAAGATATGGAAAGTCTTTCAAAGTTATTAGATAATTCTAAATTAGACTATATCGCTGTCTTTAAACCAGTTGAACAAGATGTTATTCCTCCTAATTTAAGATGGTATACCCAAATCGCTAAATTGGCTTCTCTTAAAAGATTAGTTGATTTAAGACCACCTGAAGAGGGAGGCAGAACATTAGATGACCCTCCTGAAGAATATTCTGAAGGAATGGATGAGGATGAAAATTGGAAAGAAAATGCTATTGTTGATGCTATTGAATCCTCAAGAGCAATTGATAGTAAATGGGAAGAATCTTCTACTCTTGATTTAAGTGTAGAAGATGTTGGTCAAAAGGAATTGGATGCAGTAATTTCGCAAGCAGAAGAGGATTTACAGAACCTTGACCCTCTTCTCGCTCTTGAATACTCAAGAAATGATAGATTATTAGCAATCACCGAAGAAGGAGATGAAGCACTATATAGTCTTCTTTCTGGGGCAAGAGAGGCTTTAGAAAGTGATGAAATTGTTTTAGATATTGACTTTGATACTGATATTGATGATTGGATTGAAGAGTTTAGTAATACAACTGTTATTGATGATAGAGAAGAATTCTATTTACCTATTTCTGTTTTAGAAGATGGAGATATGGCTAATCTTTACAATGAAAAAGATGTTAGGGGAGCAGAATTAGAAAACATTGAAAATATTAATTTTTTCTTTGAAGAATTGGCTAATTTAGTAAGTAAAGAACTTCCGCAATTGTTAAACTTTTACCGTAGAGGTGGAAAGGCTTCTGCTGGAACAGATATGAGAGAAACCTTTAGAGGTTTTAGAGGAGAATTAGCAACATCAGTTAAAGAAAATGAATATGCTAGACAGAAAGGAAGAGATGCTCCTTTGATTGGTCTAAGTGAAGAAGTAAAGTCTGCTCTTGTTCAAATGTTGGAATCAGCAAATGAATATTTCTTTGAACCTGCATTTACAGGAAGAATGGTTGTTGTGATTCCAGACTTTGTTTCCAATGTCGGTGGCCGAGTTATGCAAATGCAAGGTGCTAAATTAGGATTAGAAACTGTAATGAGTGGGGCTTATTCTGTTATGGCAAATGCAAGAGTAGAAGATTTAACAGGAGATATGTTAAGTCCTATTTCGGATTTCTTGGAAATGGCTTTCCTTAAGAGCATTTCTATTGATGGACAGTTAATTGATGCTGGTGAGAAAGCAGCGAAAGCATTGACTCAGATTTTTGAGAATAAAGAAAGAAATTATGATTATGTTGCTGCTTTGATTTCTTACTTAATGGTTCAGACTGGAGATTTTAATTTGAAAGATAATAGTCTTGATGGAAAGACGATTGAAAGTAGAACTGAATCTTTCTATGAAGATTATCAAAAGGGCAAAGCATATCCCATATTTGCTTTACCTTATTGGCTTGATGCAAATACTGGGGCTTTTACTGCAAGGCAAAGAGATAAAAGAACAAAGGAAGAGTATGATAGGCTTCTAAGAATCTTCCAAGAGGTTCAGCAGGATTTACCTATTCTTTTGAGAAAAATGTTGAAAGCCCACGATGTAGTAAGAGAACAGTTGGGCAAGCCCATTGTTTATGGTTTCATGCCCTTTAATGAAGTTGGTTTTGATACAATTATTAAGAAAATGCAAGTAGAAGAGAATCTTGATTTATCTTCCTTTGAGGTAGAGAATATTGTTAAGGAAATGGATTCTCACCAGAATATTTCCAAAGAGTTCGGTATTAGCACAGAGCAAGTTTATTTAATCAAAGCACACTTTAGGTGAAGTTATGGTTTCAAAGTTTTCTGCTGCTGATATTTCCTTTAGAGAAATGTCTGAGGATGATGCAGTAAAGGCTTTTCAAGACGATGGCTATTTTGATTATCAAAAAAGAAGAATGCGCTATCGTTCAATGTCCCGTGATTCTTCTTGGGCTACTGCTCCTGCAACAATGTTTGTTGCTTATTATGAAGATAAACCAGTTGGTGTGATTGGATTTTCAAAACACAAGGGTAAGTTGCTTGGCGCAGGTATTCATGTAAGAGATGAGTTTAGAGGTCGGGGTCTTTCGGGAATATTAGTTGATAAGATTATTGCAGAAAAGGGTTCTAATACTTTATATGTGAATATTGCGAATGATAAAATTGCTAACACATATAGAAATAGAGGGTTCGGTGATATGAATATTAGTGAACTTCCTGAAGATTCTCAACAAGATTTAGAAGGATTAACTTATGCAGACCAAGTTCAAAAGTGGATGATTCATAAACAGGCCAGTTGGTTTTCTATTCTTAAAAAAAAATATAATTTTCAATTTATTAAAGCAGCAGTAAGAAAAATTGTGGAAGATTTAGACGGAAAGGGTATTGAAAATAAAGACCTAATGAAAAGAATTGCAAAAGAATACCGAGAACTTATTATCGCATATGGAAATCATTCAGAAAAGGCACAATTAAGAAGAATAAAAGATAATCATATGACATTTATGCCTTATACTAAACTTATGAGAAAATATGGTTATTATCCAAAGGCTAAGCAGGGTGTTAAAGGTAATGTCAGTCTTTATGGTCTGTCTAGCACCTCTCCTATTTTAAGAACTACTTATTGGACTATGGGCAAAGAGGAGTGAAATTAAATGGAAGTGGAGGCGTTTAATTTTGAACATGAGATGGATATGCGCCTGTCCAAAAATTCTTTTCCGTATTTTTTCCAAAATGTGCTTGGTTTTGACTTTCCTTCTTATATTCAAGAATGGCATCAGTTAATGAATGAGACACAAAGAACAGTTATCATTTGTAGTCGTGACCACGGTAAATCTGTTTTTATGCATTCATGGGTTGTATGGAAACTTATTTTTGAAGAGCCACCATATCAAATGCTTTATATTTCTTCTAACCAAAAGCAGACTCTCGTTCACATGAGAGATATTGATAAGATGTTCACCCACCCAATGCTCAAGAAATTCAAACCCGCAAGAGGTTGGGCTATTGGAAACATTACATTAACAAATGGAAATCAAATCCTTGAGCGTTCTGTTGGTTCACAGATTCGTGGTCTGCACCCTCAAGAAATTATCATTGACGACCCTTTGAAAGAGTTTAGTATGACTGGTATTCAAAAAGTGACTGATTGGTTTTATGGTGATATGATTCCTACACTTCACCATACTGCATCTTTGCGTGTTATTGGAACGCCGTTCAGTTATACAGATATTTATCAGCAGTTATCAGAAAATGCTGCTTATACCGTTAGAACATACCCATGTTTAAATGCATTAAACGAACCGTTATGGCCTGACCGATGGAACTATGAAGCGTTAATGGCTCGTAAGGCAGAAGTAGGTTCATTGATGTTCACACGGGAATATATGTGTGTGCCTATTTCAACAGGAACTTCTCTCTTTAATCCCGAACATTTAGATAATGCAAAGAATAAAGACTTAGTTTTAAAACCTTTGAGAAGAGACGGATATAAATACTTTGTTGGTGTAGACCCCGCTATTTCAACAGATGGCGACTACAATGTGATTACTGTTATTGAAATGGATGAAGATGAAAATAAATCTATTGTCTATGTTGATAGGTCTAAAAATGTTCAATTCCGAGAGAACATACAGAAGGTAAAATTGATTGGTCAATTGTTCCGACCCGAAGTTATCTTATTTGAAACAAATACATTTGCAAAATCATTTACTCAAGAACTTCGTCAAGTTGCAGATTTAAATGTTCATGACTTTGATACGACACGAAGAAAGAAACAAGAGATTATTCTCAATTTACAAATGACACTTGAAAACGGTAAAATCAATTTCCCTTATGGGAACGAAGAGAGTAGGAGGGTTTCATCCATATTGATTGAAGAAATGTCAATGTTTGCGATTACTGAGCGAGGGAAATTTGAGGGAATCGGGGCGCATGACGACATGGTGATGAGTCTTGCCTTAGCGAATGCCGCCACCTATCAAGCCTCCGAAGCGTTTATTCTCTTAGATGATTTGGGGTTATTTGACGATGGCGGCGGAGGTCAAAACCCGCAAAGAATGAACTCCATAGGCTTGAACTTTTGAGGTATTTATATGACAGAACAGGCAGATAAATACCGACAAGCGGCTGAACAAATGAACCGTTTGGCCGATTTAGATGAAGAAGAAGAAGAAATGAAAGATAACATAGAAACAGAACTTGATATTGAAATCAAGTCTTTCTTTAACGGTTCTCATGTTATGTCAGAGTATGATGAGATTAATAAAATTTCAACAACTTACAATCTAAACGCTACTGATGCTAAGAAGCATATTCCTGTTTTTCCAGATACCTATGTTATTCAAGATAAAAGCATTCCTGACTTGATTAAAAAGATGAGAATGTCAAGAAGAAAACTAAAAGGAGAACAACGAGACAAAATGTCAAAAGCAATTGATACTATGATTGATGCTTATACTGACCATCTAAATAAGTGCATTGATTCAATTACATGGCTATCGGAATACACGGCCCCTCTTAAAAAAATGAGATATAATGAAAAAGATTTACATAAACTATACAAAATGAAAACCATTGATGAAAGAAGGGAAGTTGTTGATTCTCTTTGTAAATATTGGGAGGCTGAATTAGAACAGAACGGAATGGCTTACTCAAAGGAATATAGTGAACTCTCAAAAGAAATGAAATTAGCAAAGAGACAATTTAGAGAAGCCTTATCAAAAATCACCCAACAGTCATTAACTAAATCAAAGAAAGAAAGACAGGAAGATTTTATTCTTAAAACTGTTTGTGAAAATCCAGGAATTAGTGCTCAAGTTATTCATGAAAGAATGCCTACATCATTAGCAAAAATTTCAAGTGCTAATTCTATTTCAAAGATGGTAAAGAAATTAGACATTTCATCGGTTGGTGGTAAATACTATAAAGTTCCATCTATGATTAAGAAAAATATTTGGGCTTATACTGCTGCATTTATTGATTCTGATGGCTATATTACTCTTGACCGCAATATGAATCCAAGAGTAGGATTAGTCGCAACAGGTGAAAGAGGTAAGGCTTTTATGCAAGAAATGCATAAATCAATCGGTTTTGGTCGTATGCACTTAGACCAGAAATCACCGCAAGATACTCGGCTTATTAATAGATTGAACTTTTATTCTCAAGATGATGTATCTAATCTTTTAACAAAGTGTCTTCCCCACTTTAGATTAAAGAAAGGAAATGCTGAACTATTACTAGAATTAATTCGCATGAAGAAATCATATAAGAAAGCCGATTGGTATAAAGACCGTTGCGATGAAATCTTCAAACTTATGAAGTGGGAAAACCATAAAGACCATGTGGGCTTTGACTGGGCTAAGGAGGGCATCGTCCTTGACGATATTCAAAAGTATAAGGATAATTGTAAGATTTCTGTAATGGATTCTCTTGAGCAGGTTGGAACAATTATTAAGTCAAGGCAGGTTAAAATTAAAAATATTCGTCTTGATGATAAAGAAGAAACTATGAAAGAAGATTTCACCGTATCTTTAGAAAGCCTACAAAGTCAAGGAATTCCTATTGATGAAGAGCAAAACTCTTGGTCGCAAAACTATGATGTTATTCAAGATTATTTAGAGGATAAATATAAAAGTTTGGTTTTTAGTTTTGACTACAATATAGAGTGATAATATGCCTCGTAAACATTATGATGTATTTAAGCATAAAGTAAGAACAAAACTACCAAAAAGAATTAGATATGCTACTGTTTGTAGAAGATGTAAAACAGAAATTATTTCAAAAAGATGTTTGACTTGTAAAATTGAGGAAGCGATGTTATGGACAAAACCATATTAAGTTGGTTTTCTGTTCTTAAAAAAAGAACTTGGGGTGGAACTCTTTCAAGAAAAAAAAGTAAAATCTTAGAGAGAAGCCCAAAAATAAAAATAGATATTCCAAAAATGAGTTATCCAAAAGAAGAAACTGAGATTCCTAAAATTTTAGCAGTAATGAGAAAAAAACAACTAACACCAAAACAAATGAAAGATTCTGATTTAAAACCTGAAATAGAAATGCTCAAAATAGTTGATGCTGATAGAAAAGATTACGAAGATTTTATGAAAGATATTAATTATTATGCTATCTCTTTAAAAATGAAATATCAAAGACCAAGACCACATGAAATATCTGATAAAATTAAAACAACTAAAACAAAAACAGACGATACCCCTGCATTTCCAAGTGGACACTCAATGTTGGCTCATGGTTTAGAAAAAGTATTAGGGAAAAAATATCCAAACAAAAAGAAAGAACTCAAAGAAATGGCAGATAGAATTTCTTTATCAAGAATGCAAATGGGAAGTCATTATCCAAGTGATATTCAAGCAGGAAAAAAATTAGGCTATATGATAGGTGATAAATATGATTGAGTGGAAAAATATTCTTAAAGCCACCCGTGGCGCAGCAAAAAAAATAAATCACCCTGTATTTACTCAAGCGGTTGAAAATGTTACAAAGGACAGAAAAACATTCAAACTTCCTCTAATTGCTGAAGAAGTAGTTAGAGAATATGCTTCTCTCTTGGTTGAGGGAGGACATATGACTAGAACTAATTACGCAACAAAACACGCTAAAGCAAGGGTGAATAAAGAAACTATTGGTCAAAAAATTAATAAATTAGGTTATCATAAAAGAAATAAAAATACTGGGTTTTATGAAAGAATTAGAGAGTGATATTATGAATGAATGGCAAGAAATTCTTAAAAAGAAGAAAAAACCTTTTAAAGGATATAACAAAAAAATTCACGCAAGAACAGGTGGACTAAGTGCGAAAGGTCGTGCTAAGTTCAAAAGAGAAACTGGTGCTAATTTAAAGCGCCCAGTAACTAAAAAACCAAGTAAATTAAAACCTGGCGGTAAAGCAGCAAAGAGGCGTAAATCTTTTTGTGCAAGGTCAAGAGGATTTAAGAGAGCAGATGGAACTTACAGCGAGAAAGCAAAGGCCGCAAGAAGAAGGTGGAATTGTTAATGAAAATTGAGAAGGAAGTGAAGGTCTATTCAACAGGTAATGAATATCATTTCTTTTTTGATGGTAAAAAACATGGTGGTTTCTCAACAAAAGAAAAGGCAAAGAAGGCGGCGAAAGAAATGAATAGAGCAAGAAAAGCGGGCGGCAAGAAAAAACTAGCCACAGGAAAGGCAGAAATTCGTAAAGGCCTTTGGTTTGAAGAATTAAAGAAAGAAAAAGACGCTTGTTATCACAAAGTTCGTAGTCGTTATAAGAAATGGCCTTCTGCTTATGCTTCGGGTGCTTTAGTCCGTTGTCGTAAAGTAGGCGCAAAGAATTGGGGAAACAAATCTAAAAAGAAGTGATTATTGTGTCTTGGGAAGAAATCCTCCAAAAGAAAGGAGACAATTTTAAAAGAGAAAAAAGTGAAGGACTTCACGGTTGGTTCTCAAGAAGAGGGGGAAAAGAATCTAAAGGAGGGAAAACGCAAGGAGGATGGATTGCTTGCGGAACCTGTAATCAAAAAGGCGGCCCTAAACCATGTGGAAGAAAAGATGCTTCTAAAGGAACAAAAAGAAGATGTAGGCCAACTTGTGCTGCTTGTAAAACATATAAACGAAGGAAGGGTTCACCTTGAATTGGATTAATGTTTTAAAGAAAGACCCAAAAAAAGGAACGGGAAAGAAGCCCAAAGGTTCAGCAAGAAGATTATATACAGATGAAAATCCAAAAGATACTGTTCCTGTCAAGTTTAAAACAGCAAAAGATGTAAGAGAAACATTTTCAAGTTCATCATTCAAATCAAAGCCACATAAGAGACAATCTCAAATTATTAATTTAGTTGAACAAAGAGCAAGAGTAGCGGCTAAAAGAGCAAAAGACCCCGAAACAAAAAGAAGATTAAATGCTGCACATAAGGTAGCATTGGCTAGAAAAAAATCCAGCAAAAGAAAAACGGAGAGGATGAGCAAATGAAATGGAAAGATTTTACTAAAGGCATCCTCACCGATGTTTTGCCAAGAGATAGAACAAAATATGTTAAATTTAGTAATCTTGCTGATATTAATAAAAGAATGGTTAAGTATTATTTAGACATTGGGAAGGCTTCTCCTGAAAGGAGAGTTCAAGCAGTAAGAGGCATCTTAGAAGAAATGCTTCGTTCAAGTAATGCAAGGTATGATATTGAAGATAGCGGAAGCCCTTGACCGAAGCGTTGATAGGTAAGCGAACCGTAGGAATGAAACAGGGGGTGTAATCTATGGCTGATGAAAAAAGAAGATTCAGTTTTACAAACCTGTTTAGGAGACAAACTCCCAAACCTGCGGATAGAACCGTATATAACATGGGTATTCAAGAAAGAGAAAATCGTCATATGATGACTGGCCCTTTGTTGTATAACATCATTAATCAATCAGTTATTGGGAGAACTTGCATTACTCAATTAAAGCAAGAAGTTTTCCGAAGAGGATATGTCTGGGAAAAGGCATACGAAGCAAAATGTAAGAACTGCGGTAAAGAACATCAAAGACCTGTTCAAGAATGCGCTCGTTGTGGTCATTTGGAATTAGATATTCCCGATGCAAAACAATTAGAATATGCTGAAAAATTTATTGAAGGATATGTTAATAAGTCAGAGCAGTTATTTATTGATGTTCTTCAAGAATTAGAAGACGATTTGAATATTATGGATGATGCTTATATTGTCCTTGTTAAAGAATATTTTATTGACGGTAATCAAAAAATTAGAATGCATCGCATTAAAGAACTTTATCGTGGCGACCCAGTAACTATGTTTATTTATTCTGATGAATTAGGTCAAAGAGGAACTAAGGGATTCACCTGTGTTAATCATAGAGATTTTATCACTACTGAACCACATGAGCGTTGTGGGACTTGTGGTGGTGCTGTTTATCCTGTTCATTATGTTAATAGAGCAAATGGAACAGACCAATACTTTTTGAAGGGAGAGGTATTGCATTTTAGTAAATATAGTCCTTCTCGTCTTTATGGTCAATCGCCTGTCATTACTTTGTTTAATTCTATGATGACTCTTATTGCTATGGAAAACTATGTCAATTCATCTTATACAAAGAGCCGTATGCCGAGAGGTCTTTTAGCCGTTCAAACAAGAAATATGGATTCAATGCGAGCCTTTTGGCGGTCTGTTAAAGAAAAGATGGAAGCAGACCCACACTTTATTCCTGTTATGGGAATTGAAGCAGAAGGAGGAAAGGGTGGAGTTGAATGGATTAAGTTCATGGATAGTCTAAAGGAAATGGACTATGTTTCTGTCAAAGATGATTTAAGAGATAGAATTTCTGCTTTTTATGGTGTAAGCAAAGTCTTCATGGCTGATAATACTACAAGCGGCGGATTAAACAATGAAGGTATGCAGATTTTAGTTACGAACAGAGCAGTTCAAAAGGCGCAAACTGTGTATAATAATTATGTTTTCCCATTCCTTGTAAAACAATTTGGTATTAC
>TARA_R100001591_G_scaffold26931_3_pt1 | contig 27114 bp, 31 predicted proteins | sample TARA_R100001591 | Tara Oceans TARA_R100001591 (sample SAMEA2622725) | marine metagenome | biome: marine biome (ENVO:00000447); feature: surface water layer (ENVO:00002042); material: "saline water (ENVO:00002010), including plankton (ENVO:xxxxxxxx)" | depth 5 m
CCTTGTTGCTATTCAAAGAGTGACGGATTGGTTCTTCGGGGATATGATACCCACTCTACATCATACGGCTAATCTAAGGATGATAGGAACGCCATTCACATATACCGACATCTTCGCACAATTAGAGGAAAACCCTGCATATACAGTTAGAAGATACCCATGTTTGAACGCATTGAATGAACCACTATGGCCTGATAGATGGGACTACGATGCACTCATGCAGAGAAAAGCAGAGATAGGTTCTCTCAAGTTTACAAGAGAATACCTATGTGTTCCCATCTCTACCGGGACATCTTTGTTCAATCCAGATTTCGTAGAGGCTTGTAAGAACAAGGACTACGTGTTAAAACTAGGACATAGGAAGGATAAGGGATACAAATACTATGTCGGAGTTGACCCGGCTATCTCAACCGATGGTGACTATAACGTGATAACGGTCATTGAGGTAGATGCCGAGATGAACAAGACTATCGTTCATATTGACCGTGCTAAGAATGTTGAGTTCAGAGAGAATCTGGATAAGATTAGACTGATAGGTAAGATATTCCAACCAGAGGCAATATTCTATGAGACTAATACGTTCGCTAAGGCATTCACTCAAGAACTGAGGAACATCTCCGATTTGAACATACATGATTTCAATACCACTAGAAAGAAGAAACAGGAGATAATTCTCAATCTCCAGATGAATATCGAGAATGGTAAAATGAGGTTCCCCTATGGGGATGAGGCTAGTAGGAGGGTAATGAACAAACTAATCGAAGAGTTGTCCATGTTCTCAATTACCCAATCTGGAAAGTTTGAGGGAGTTGGCGCACATGACGATTTGGTGATGAGTTTAGCACTTGCTAATGCCGCCACACAAAATCCATCAGAACAGTTTGTTTTGTTGGATGACATGGGAATCTTTGATGAAGCCCCTCCATCTCCGAAACCCGTAGCCGAAGGTATATTCGGTCTTAATTGGTGATGAAAATGTCAAAAGCCGATGAACTTAGAGATTTATCAGAAAGGTACGGTGATTTGGCAGAAAATGCTGAAGAGTTTGATAATGAAAAAGAAAAGGCTCAACAAAAGGCTAAGGATTTAATGATTTTAAATTGGTTAGGAGAACAACCACTCAGTAGTCATTTTGACATCGAGAAAAACTATGCTAGAGAAAACAAGGTTTCTCTCTCTGAGGCTCGTAAAGCCTTAGAGAGTCCGTTGGTTAAGTACACGATACAGGACAAGTCAATTCCAGATATCGTGAAAGACCTCAGATACCACAGAAGAACTCTAAAAGGTGACACAAAAGTAGAATTTACACAGTCAATTGACAATCTCATTGACGCATACAGTGACCATTTGAGTAAGAGCATTGATGAAATATATTGGGTCAAGAAGTACAAGCCAATAGTGCAAGACATGGTTTGCTCAGAGGATAACTTACTCTCTCTATCTAAGATAGATGATGAAGATACTCGGAGAGAAGTGATAGATACTCTTTGTAAGTATTGGGAAGCCAAGATTGACCGTAGTGGTTTGAGATATGGATATGACCATAGTGTATTGACGAAGGAAATGACATCGGCTAAGAAGGAATTCAAGAAAATACTCAAGAATCAGAAGAAATATCTTGCTAACTGGTCTGAGAAAGATGAGATTAAGAAACAGATTCTAACTTACGTTTGTGATGACCCCGGTATCTCAGTCAGGCAGATACATGACAGACTACCCAGACCCCTACAAAAGAAAACATCACCCACTATCATATCCAAAATGGCTACTAGTCAAAACATCACGAATGTTAGAGGACAATTGTACAAATTTAGCGATGAAATAAAGAAAGATATCTATGCCTATACTGCCGCATTCATTGACTCAGACGGATACATCACAATGGACAAGAACTACAATCCTAGAGTTGGTCTTGTTGCTACTGGAGATAGAGGAAAGGCATTCATGACGGAGATGCATAAGTCTCTTGGAGTAGGCAGACTGCATTTAGACCAGAAATCACCACAGGACACAAGACCAGTAAACAGATTGAACTTCTATGCTATGGATGACGTAAAGGAACTACTAACAAAGTGCTTACCTCACTTCAAGATGAAGAAGGCAAATGCTGAGATTCTTCTAGAACTCATACGAATGAAGAAATCCCATAAGAAGGCAGAGTGGTATGACCAGAGAAAGGACGAACTATTCAAATTGATGAAATACGAAAACCACAAGGACCATGTGGGATACGACTTTTCACAATATGACATTAACATTGACACCGTTGCAAAATTGCATGGGAATTCCAAGATGGTAGAAATGGATAGACTTGAAGGTGTGATAGCATAATGGTAGAAAAAAGACGATTTAGCATAACTAACCTGTTTAGGAGAACAACTCCTAAACCTGTAGACAGAAACGTGTACAATCCCGGAATACAGGAAAGAAGCACGAACTATATGATTACGGCTCCGATTCTGTTTCATATGTCAACTCAGTCCGTAATTCTGAGAACTTGTATTACGCAGTTGAAGAATGAGATATTCAGAAGAGGTTACGTGTGGGAAGAGAAATTCACGGTCAAATGTGCAGACTGTGGTAAGGAACACAAAAGTGCTACTAAGCAATGTATTGACTGTGGCTCAACTAATCTAAAGAAACCGGACCCGAAACAATTGACTTACGCTCATAAGTTCATGGAGAGGTACGTAAACAAATCCGAGCAGTTATTCATAGACGTATTGAAGGAACTAGAGGATGACTTGAACATCATGGATGATGCTTATCTCGTTTTAGTCAAGGAATACTTCATGGATAGTGATAGTGAAATCAAGATGCATCGAATCAAGGAGATATACAGAGGCGACCCTGTAACTATGCATATCTTTGCTGATGAGTTGGGACAGAAGGGTGTTAATGGATACACTTGTCTCAGACACAGAAACTATTTCTCCGAAGAAGCAAGTGGCATGTGTGAAGAATGTCAAGGCAGACTACATCCTGTTCATTATGTCAATAGAGCAAAGGGAGATGACCAATATTTCATCAAGGGAGAAGTATTGCATTTCAGCAAGTACTCACCAAGTAGGCTCTATGGGCAATCTCCTGTTCTAACACTGTGGAATCACATTACTACTCTAATTGCAATGGAGAACTACGTCAATTCATCATACACCAAAGCACGTATGCCTAGAGGATTGCTTGCGGTTCAAACTAGAAATATGGATTCGATGAAATCATTTTGGCGTAGCGTCAAGGAGAAAATGGAGCAAGACCCACACTTCATTCCTGTAATGGGTATAGAAGCAGAAGGAGGAAAAGGTTCAGTTGAGTGGGTCAACTTCATGGATAGCATCAAGGAAATGGATTACATTGCAGTCAAGGAAGACCTGAGAGACAGGATTTCTGCATTCTATGGTGTTAGTAAGATATTCCAGAATGACCCATCCACTAGTGGTGGGTTAAACAACGAAGGACTACAGATTCTAGTTACAAACAGAGCAGTAGAAATGGCACAGACCATCTGGAATAATTACGTGTTTCCATTTGTCACAGAGCAATTCGGAATAACAGATTGGGAACTACAACTACCACCATCAGAAGAAGAAGACCAAGTTGCTGAGAAGAGACTGAGAGAAATCGAAGTGGGTATTGCAGGACAAATAAAGAATCTAGGGTTTGAGGTAGATATGGATGATGAGGGTAGATTCATCTTTACAAAGGAAAGACCAGAAGGAGAAGGTAAGGCACAGGGTGCAATGGGTTCCGATGCAGGTGGAGGTGGAGATTTCAAACCAGACCCATACGCAGGTACGAACATAGACCAATCTAGATTAGGAGAAATGATGGAGGCAGGACAGAGAAATACAACTCTAGAGGAAGAGGGACTACCTGCTAAGGTAAAAGGAGAGGGTGAAGGAAAACCTCAAGAAAACCCACCTGCCGCTAGAGCCAAACCAAGTATGAGTGTTGGTCCAGATAAAAGACTTACAGGATTACCAAGAGAAGCAGGAAATGAGAATGTGGACAGAAGAACTGAGAGGCGGGTTGGTTGAGCAGACTGCTTGAGATAGCAAGGAAATGGAAAGAAGAGATTGACAAATTGAATGCAGAGACAGATGAGAGAATCAGATTATTCGTGGAGGAAGGAATATGGAATGGCAAAAAATATTGAAGTTGACAGAAAAGCAAAAGAAAAATCTTGATGTGGATGATGATGGAGACATTGACGCAAAGGATTTCCAAGAACTAAGGAGGAAAAAAGATGAGTGAAGAAAAGAGAGGAGTAAAAGAATTGAGAGCAGAACTCAATAAAGCAAGAATGGAAGAAAGACGGGCAAATAACTCTAACATTACAGTTAGCAAGGACTTTGCAATTGGAGTTCCACAGAAGACCGAGGAAAAGAGAGTAGCACCCAAAGAAGTCCCTAACGTTGGAATAAACCCAAGAAAGAAAAAGGGCAATCGAGAAAATATACCGTTTTATTAAGTGAGATACATGGTTTTAGAGGACTCCTTCTTTGATATCCTCAAGTACAAGGAACTTGACGAGTATTTGGAGGGACGAAGAAAGCGTAGTGAAGAATACGTCAAGAGAACAAAGGAAGAAAAAGAGAAAGAAAATCCAAAGCCAAAGATAACAAGGGTTCCCAGTAAAAAGAGAACAAAAGAAGAACAGAAATTCTATGATAAGAAGAGGGAGGAGTTTTTTGAAACCCCAATGTCATCTTCGACAAGACTACGAACTAAACCTTTAGGAACTAAAGAAAGAGTCTCAACGTCAGTACCATTAGAAAGAGTATTAGCATTAGTTGAAAAAAGACTAGATTATTACAAGAAGGAAGTATCTAGATTCAGAAAACCAGATGCATTCTACGAGGAAAAAATATCTAGTGGTAAGTTAAGCAAAACACAAAAACAAAAGTATGCTAATCTGTTAGCGGTGAGAGATGCAATAAAACAGTTAGAAACAATACAAGAAATGAATCCTCCTAGTCAACCTAGAGAAAGACCAGAGCAAGAACCAGAAGAAGATGGACAGGAAATGAGCCTGTATGATATGCTAGAAAGCAAAGTTACCGAGAGTCAAAAAAACGAGTTGAAACAAGCAAGAAGAACAATGCTAGATTTTAGATTAAATGATACTCTTAGTCAAACTGTCACAAAGTGGGATACTGTTAGGCGATTACAAAGGCCACTAAATCGTGAGATACAGGATAAGATAAGAGATACTCAAGAGCGAATTAAAACCTATCAGTCTCCTATGTTTCAAGGAATAGAGGTACAGGGAAGAGAGAGAATCCTACCTAAATTAAAAGAAGAACTGGAGAAATTGAAGAAGGCACAACAGATATTTGGTAAGGTAATCTATAGTATAGACCGAACAGAATCCGGTGAGATGGAAGATTCTCGCACCTTGCAACAAAGAGATGGACCTAGTTTGATGAGAACACTTCTGGAGACAAAGGCCACAGGACAAAGTTACCAGACCGTTTGGAAGATATTGATAAGGAAGTATTTCAGGGGAAGCAAGAAGGAACAATATCTGAATGCAGTAAAGAGAAAGACGGAATATGGTGATAGTCCCGCTATGGACAGCGAAGGAAACAGAATTCCTGTTTTCAAAGGAATCAAACTAGACAAAAAGGATAGGAAGGTATTGTTAGACACATACTCCAATGGGCAGAACGGTTGGCAGATATTGAGAACTATACTAAGGGAAAAGGACATCATGTTGCCTCAAAAGGTCAGAGAACCGATGACAGACACATTTGAGAGAATACGCTCTGCAAGAAGTGAGGTTCCTAAATTGGAGAGGGACATGATAGAATTAGAGAGAATTCTAGAAAGTAATGACCCGGATGATGATGTAAATTACATTACTGGTGCAGATTCACATAGACATATACAACAACTACTATTCCTAACTGAGAAGACATATAGAAACAAGAAAGATGTGATGCCTACTGATAGAGATGTGCAACAAAACAAAATCACTCAAGAAGGCAAGGACATGGCAGATGAGTCGTTACAGAAAGTCGGAGATTTCTATGGTAAACTAGCATATATTGCAAAATACATCAATGAGAACCTAGAACCGTCAAATCATATACAAGTTTCTCCGAGTATTTTGAGGCAGAATAACATGTCATACGCTGATTTAGAAGACTCATTTGCTGGTTTGTTATCTGAAAGAGTTAGGACTATTTTGGAAAACCCAGAAAATTGGCAAAGTAGACAACGAGGCACAGAAACATGACTAAGCAGAGAGTACCGCCTAAGATAGAAAGTGACCCGAACTTTGCGGCTATGCGTGAAGCAGGTCAAGCGGCTCCATTATCTCCAGATTTACTAAAGAAAATAGAAACCGCATTAAGAGGTCTAGAGTCTATTTTACAGGAGATGAAATCCGAAGGGATTAAATCAACAACAGAAACTAACGTTGGATACGGATATAGTCCGTTAGACGATGTTTTGGGTGCTATTGGTATGCTAAGTAACGCATTGAAGTGATATTATGTGGCAGGAAATTCTCAAGTCTTCGGTTTTGGAAAAGGTTGATTCCAAGAAGAGAAAGAGATTAAAAAAACTACTACAGGCATCACAACCCTCTGAGTTCTTTGGGCAGGACATGACTAAGTTATCTTCACTATTGGATGAATTCAAGAGTCTGGATATGAAAAAGGATGAAAGACTACAGAAGAAGATAGAAGTCTTTGAAGAGAAGAACCTAGAAATACTTGCATCTGCCGCAGAGGTGCGTAAGGACTACGAAGTATTGTACGAACAAATGAGAAAACTAATTTATCCTAAGCAAAAGAAGGTGGAAAAGAAATGAGTTGGAAAGATGCACTTCTAAAAGACGACAAAGGCTTAGGAGATACCATCGAGAGAATTACTACTGCTACAGGGATAAAGAAGGCAGTTGATTATATCTCAGAAAAGACAGGTAAAGACTGTGGCTGTGACAGAAGAAAAGATGCGTTAAACAAGAGGTTTGAATATGAGTGATAAGATGACTTGGGAAGGTATTTTGAAAGAATATGATGGAACCAGAGAACGCGCTAGAAGTCACTTAAAAGTGGATATTGCTAACGTTATTCGGGAACTAGAAGACATGGAAATGAAGATGGAAGATACCGATTTGGATGAAATGTCCACTGAGGAAATGAAAGAACTTAGCGATGCACTAGGAAAAGTAAGCGTACTACTACAATGAGATGATAAGATGACAGAACAAAATGAAATGTTAATTCTACTAAAGGAACTAGTAGACAAGGTGAAGAATCTAGAACAAGCGGTATACAACAAGGATAACTTGTTGATGAAGTCAGGGTTTGTGGTACATGAAAGCCCAAAGCCACATATAGAGAACACTCCTACGAGTGGCATTACTACTGATACCGTAGGAGAAATGTCTTGGGATGAAATACACAAGATGGCTGGAAATTTGAAGTGATAAGATGGATTATGGAAAGAACACAAAAAAGTTGGAATTAGCAGAAGCGGCTATCGCTAAGGCAAAGGAACTCCTAGTTGAACTAGGAGAGAATAATGGCATGATGGTGAAGGATGAATCTGAGATTGTAAAGGTCAAGAGGCCAAAGGCGCAAGAAGAGAAGACTAAGATTCCCAAAGATGCAAATAAAGCCCAAGCCGGAGAAATTAACGAAGGCTGAGTGAAATGAATGCCACGTTCCGGTTTAATGTTTGACAAGAAAGACAAGCATCTAACCAAGCGTATACTAACGTTTTTTGAGAAAGTTAGATTCTCATATCTTTCCGCAAAGGAAGACCCTGCTGAGTATGGCAGTAAGTGGAGAGAAACGGTAAAGTCAATACAGAAGCAATTTGATTCTCTGAATGATTTCGCAAGAGAACTAAAGAAGTACATAGACGAAAAACTGCCTTTTGAAAAGGAAGCCATGAATCCAGAAAGTGTACAGGCTGAGAAATTATACAAGGCAATCAAAGAGATGCGTTTCAAATCAGATGAGGTTAGTGACCCATTTGGTAAGCAGATAGGAAACGACAAGGTAGTTGATGCACTACTTGAAAATGATTCCTTGTTTATTTCCTTCATTCACTATGCACTACGCTCTCATTCAAACACACTACCGGACAAACTATTGGATAAGCATGGTTTCAAACCCGATGAAATAACGATGGGAGTTCCGGGTTTGGACTTAGAACCAAAGGACATTCCACTATACATCTCAGAACACTATGGGGATGACAAAGACACTAAGAGATTGAAATCCAAGTTCAAGACTCTGTATAGGGACTTGAAGGAACTATTCAATGAGAAATACGGTGGAGAGGACTGGAAGAATCTAGTGCAGTTGGACGTTGCTAAGGCAGAAAAATCAGAGGATGAGAAATTAGGTTTCCTAATACCCAATAAGCCGATGTACAGAATATTTGAGATTGACGACATGAAATCATTGAAGGGGTTAAGTGGAGAGTTCATCGTACAAGAGAAGTATGATGGTATGAGAATACAGATTCACAAGATAAAGGACAAGATAAAGATATATTCCTTCAATGAGAAAGACATCACAGATAAATGCCCAAAGCAAGTCGAGGCGATGAAGAACAAGGCATTCCAAAATTGCATATTGGATGCAGAACTACTATTGTTCAAGGATGGTGAGCCTCTTCATAGAGCAGATACAGTCAAGCACGTATTCAAGAAAGGAACCGATGGTGATTTGAGAGCGCACGTTTTTGACATAATGAAACATGATGACAAATCTATCATAGAGGACACTCTCAGAGAAAGAATCAACATACTTTTCTACCAATATGCAGAACATTCATCAGAAGATTTGGCTTTCCCATCCAAAAAGGATACTAGGATTGCTGACTCTATTGATGAAGTAGAAGAGTACTCACAGGCAATAATGGAACTACCTGCTTCTGAGGGAGTGGTGATAAAGGACATAGAATCCACATACTATCGTGGAGTCAAGAAGAATCCAAAATGGATTAAATGGAAGAAGTTTGTTGATTTGGATGTAATAGTCCTAGATAAGAGTAAGACGGGAAATAATCTGCATTCGTACACTATGGGAATAGGACCATTGATGGAAGAAGATGCGGAGGGAATGAATACCGTTGTCCTAGATGGGGAAGAGTATCTGGTGGTAGGTAAGGCTCTCAATACAAAGAAGTCGGTACAGGTAGGTTCAATCATCAGAGTCAAAGTAGATGAGGTAAAGAAGAAAAAAGACGGCTACAGTCTTTATTCTGCGAAACTTATTGAGATACCTGAAGTAGAACTACCGGACAAAATAGAAACATTAGAGAAATTATCTAAGAAAACAAAGAAATCACTATCGTTGGTTACTGAACTACCAGAACTGTCTAGAGATGTAGGGAGGGCATTCAAGGTTAGAAGTGGACTCAAAAATAGGAAGGAAGAGAAGAAGTCCTTCTATATCACAGACAACATACATGGAGAGGCAGAAATAATTCTCAAGTCCAATTACGAAGGATACACGATATATGGATTTGAAGGCGATAAGTTGATGCAGAAAAACGCACTATACAACCTTGAACTCTGGAAGAACCAACTAGATGAAATGCTAGAAAAGGCTACTGAGGATTTTAGAGTTGGAGTAATGGATTACATTAGGAAAAAGGGAAATAAGCCCATGCATTTCAATGAAATACTCGATTGGGTAAAGATAAATCTAGAAGAGCCATTTAAGGATATATTTGAGAGTAACGATAATGAATTGTTACAATTCCTACAATCTCAAGATAAACACGGATTAGTTTTTGATGGTAAGAATATGACTTTCAAAACCGATGAGGGTATAATAATTAAAGAAGAAACCGATGAGGGAACTTTCATTCTAAAAAAAAGAGAGGATGGTAATTTAGATTTCATTATCAAGTTGGGCGACTCCACAAATGCATGGACTATTAGGTTGGAGAAATCAGCAGATATATACGACTTGTTTGGTAAGTCTGGTAAGTATCCTGCAATAGTTGCTAAGACTACGGGAGATGGGATTACAATTGATGAGGGAGACTTGAAGTTTGGAATGCAGAAAGAAGGGTATCATGAGTATCGTTTAGATGGTGATAAATTCAAGACTCGTATGCACTTTAGAGTGATACCTGTAAATGAAAAGAGAACTTGGTTAGCATGGACAGGAAAGAAACAGGATATGCTTACAAATAAGGGAGATGAGGAATTGAGAGACATTACTAAAGATAGATTTGCTATTTTACCATTTCCAGAATAACCAAATCGTTGATATAGTAAAACTTTAGATTTTCGGGGAGTGTTAGCCTCCGAGGGAATACTATTGAAGAGTGGTGAAGGATTTTTTGACATACTAAAATCAGCAAGTGGACTAGTAATCGGAGGGTATGCATCAATAGAGGTTGTTGACAAGCAGAACGACCTGATTACACTAGAAGCACTAGATGATGCAGTTAACAAATACATGGGAGAACAAAAATACAGGAATGTAATGTCTAACCATTCAAATGTTCAAGTCGGGGAGGTAATAGAAAACTACCGAGATAACAACGGTATACTACACAAGACTGGTGTAGATGACGTTGGTTTCTATGTCGTCATTAAGATGAGAGATGACATAGAAAAGGCAAAGGAGATTTCTAGAGGTATCCGAAAAGGGACACTTAGGTCATTTAGTATAGGAGGGCAAGCAATTTCTAAGAAAAGCAGAACATCTGACAGTCTAGGAACGTACAACGAAATAGACAAGTTAGAACTACATGAAGTAACAATCTGTGAAAAAGGAATTAACCCCGAAGCAAAATTCGACATTTTGAAACAAGATGTTGGAGGTGAAAGACAAATGAGTGAAAAACTGGAAAAAGCCCTTACTGAACTCAATGATTTGATTGGTCAAGTCAATGAGATTCGTAAGGAAGGAAATGATGAGATGGCAAAGGAAATGAGTCGTATGGATGAGAAAGACATCATGGAAATGCCTGAAAAAGATGACCGTGAGATGAACATGAACTATGAGGACAAGGAAAGCATGGAGTATGCTGACTATACTGCCAAAGAGGACAAAGATGATTCTGACGATGATAAGAAAGGAGAAGGAGGCGCATCAGACAAGAATGCGGCTCTTGATGAAGAAGGTGCAAGGAATGAAGCAGGTACAGAAGTCGTAAGTGGCGGAACCCCTGCGGCATCCACAATTGCCCTAAAGGGATTTGAGGATGGAGACTTCTCAACTCTGAACTTATCTGTAGAGAATGTGGAGAAGGCTTACGAGGCTTTCAAGGCAGAGCAATTGGAGAAGATTGCATACGATGACCTACAAAAGCAGTTTGCTGAGAGGTTTGAGGCTGAGAGAGAAGTAAGAAAGGAATCTGCTGAGAGAGCAGAATACGATGCAAGGAGCGAAGTTTCTCTACTAAAGGAAGAGTTTGCAGAACTCCGAAAGTCACTATCAGAAAATGATGGTGAGATTCGCAAGACACAGGAAGTTTCTTTTGAACTTCCAGAAGGATTCCCAACTACGCTAGATGAAGCGGCTGATATGTCATGGGATGACATACACAGAATTACGGAGGGAAGGTGAAGTAAATGAGTGGATACATTAAGACAATGAGAGATTTGGAAGCCGCAACCTATGGGATTGGCGGGGGAAGCGGTAATACGCTTCTTAAGGCTGGAGGTGTCGTTGGAGGTTTCGGTGGAAACTACGATGGCATAGGACACGATGTAACGTCTGCGGCGTTTTCGGGCGCAGAAGGTTTGAACGACCTTTACGGTGTTCTGTATGGACAGAAAGTTTGGTCTATGCTAAACAGAGAGGTAAATGCTTTTGCAATGCTCTCTAAGCGACCTTACACTTCTTCTGGTTGGAGAATACTAAAGTCAAGGCCAGCAGGTGGTTCAGGTGCAAAGATTACCACAGGAACCGAGGCTCTTGATTCTACGTTTACTTCTGCTAACGCAAAGAACATCAGACCAGACCACATTGGTGGTGTTGGTGAGAATGCGGCTCTAGAGTCCGATGGATTCAGGCCACTTGCTCCAGAGTACACCAAACTGTTCATGAGTCCGAAGACTGTTGCTCACATGTTTGAGTTCACAGAACTAGGTCTAGAAATGGCACAGATGGATGACGGTGTAGGTGATGTTAGGGCTATTGTCCGTGAGGATATGGCAAAGCACCATGCTGAGATGCAGAACAAGATGCTACTAATGCCTCTTGAGGACTACGACATAAACGGTATTGACGGGATGGAGAAGAACTATACTTCTCTCATGAAGGTTGTTTCTTCGTCTGCTGAGTTGGCGGCTATGGCTAACGCAGGTGGAATGATACACCTTGACAAAGATACCAACAGTTCCGCGACTGATACTACCATAAACAGTAAACTATCTCTGCTCTATGGTTCTCATGACAGAACTGGTGACTCTACTCAAACACAGAGTGGAAACAGGTTCCTACAGTCTGGAAATGACGGTGGATATGCCGCAACTCCATCTTTCATGGATGCAGTTGTAAACTTCGGTGATGGATATGGTTCAACACAGGGAAGGACACTAACTCTCTCTCTTCTGAACACAGTAATCCGCGACATAAGGCTAAACGGTGGAAACCCGAAGGTTATGCTAACTGGATATGATACTATTCAGCACATCTCGGACCTACTACAGTCTCAGGAGAGGTTCATGGATACCGCAGAAATAGTACCAACACACGGTGGTGTGAAGGGTGTCAAGGGTTCTGAGGTTGGTTTCAGGGTTGCTTCGTACTACGGAATACCCCTAATCCCATGCAAGGATATGCCACAGACCGGACAGTCTGCCGCTAACAAACTAAGCGACATACTGATGCTAGATACAGACCATCTATGGCTTGCAATGCTCAAGCCTACTCAGTACTTTGAGGATGGTATTGATAGTGGAAACCCATTCGGTGTCAAGAAACTAGGAAACCAAGCCATGTACCGAACCATCGGTGAGACTGGTTGCTCCTTCTTCAAGGGACAAGGAAAGATAACCAACATTACGAGTGCGTGAGGTGTTTAGATGGCGATTACCATTCTAGCAGACCACAAAGGTATGACCACACCCAAAGTATCGGGTGACGAATACTACGTAGACGCAGTAGTAGACATGGATACTGGAAACACCGACTATGATGACGGTATTCTAGTTACAGGTGCAGAATTGGGACTGAGCAGAATCAATGCCGTCATGATTACCGGACAGGCAGATTTGCCACACACATATCATGTGCAACTAGCCGTACAAAGCGGTGCATATGAGTTGGCTGATGATTCTTCTACCTCTACCTCATCATTCGTGATAAGGGCAATCAAGGGTGCTTCTGGTGCTAATACAGAAGTAGTCTCTGGTGATAACTTTGAGCCAACACTGAGAATCCGTGTTTACGGTTTAATCTGAGTAAAACATAAAGTAGTGGCCCTCTTCCTAGAGCAACAGGAAGGGGGTTGCTACCCCCTAACGACAGGTGAAACTATGGCGAAAGTGAAGTATATAGGAATAGGAACGAAGGAGTTAGGACGAGGAACATACAAGTGGAGGCGTGACGAGACAATAGAAATGCCAGCAAAGTTGGTAATAGATATGGTCTTCGGACACAAGGATTTGGTAGCCACTTTTGATGCATCCGACAAGGAATACATTGTAAACGCACCAAAGTCCACACAAAAATCACTAGTAAAGTGGTTTGGTTTGAAGGACTACCATGAAGTTGTAGATAAACTTCTAGGTGGAAATGTTGCTAAGAGGAAACTGCCAACATTGAAACTCAAACCAAAGAAGGAAGCAATACCAGAACCAGAACCAGAGGTGGAAGATAAGTTAGAACCTCTTCCTCCAAAACTGGATAAACTAACCATAAAGCAACTAAAACCTCTACTTGAGGAAAGAGGACTTTCTACGGAAGGTAAAAAAGCAGAATTGATTGAGAGACTAGCGGAGGCATAGGCATGGTAGCAACAAGTGGAGTCCTTACTGGAAGCACAGTAGTATGTACATCTAAGCATAAACTAATGAGCATAAGTGCTACTACGATAGCGGATTGTAGTAGTAGCACATTCAGTGTTAAAATATGGGATTCTAATAATTCGACCACTACTGGTAAAGTAGAGATGTTTAGAATACAGACGAAAGGAAATCATTCCACTGGAGAAGGATTCAACTTTGAGATTGACACACATGGGGCAATAGCGGGAAGTGGTCTATTCGTTCAAATTGCAGGAACAGGCCAAGTCTCCATAACCTTTGAGTGAGTAATATGCCAAGTATAGATACAGACACAAGACTAGTAATGACGATACTATTTGTTGGTGCAATTAGTGGAATGAATATTTTCTTCTATGCCCAATACGGAATTTCATTTCCCTATGGACATTTGGAACACGCGCTTCTCTTTGGAGTAGTGACGGTAGGAGGAATAATGTGTATCAAAGCCTTCTTTGATTTGTTCCTCAACGATTTCATAGAGGAATGGCTACTTCAAAGAAGAATTGACGCATATTGGCAGAGAATGGCTAGGGAAGAGGATAACCGAAAGAGAGTCAGGGATTCAATCAGGTCATTCCAACAAGCAAATCCTATGTCAAACATATACGGTGACAGCACTCTACCAAACCTAGAACCTGAACCACAAGGTGTTAACCCAACATTTTTGACAGTAGAACAGTAGTGTGAGGAATATGTATGGTCAGCGAAATACTATTCGGAATGGATGAGTCTACGCTCGCATATGACTTACAAAGGGCGCATTCTGCTGATATCTGGTTTCTCAGGGCTAGATTCTGGTTTTGGGGTGGAGTGGCATCTCTCACTAGTTTTGTATTAGGACAAGCATTTGCTATAGCAGGAATAAATACTCTATCAATTGCTTGGAATGGAGCAGTAGATTTCTGGAATCATCTGTGGTGATACCTTGTCAGTGATGGCAGGGTTCGCTATTCTGATAGTCGAGGGACTAAACAAAATATACCAAAGGGTACATGCAATTAACTTTGGAATATACGGTGCTACCCAAGCAGGTAAAACCACAATGAATCACCAACTTAGAACAAGAGGTGAGGTTCCTGATATTAGAGAAAGGACAGTCGGCAAGGGTAGAGCAACTAGGAAATATGTCAAACTAGATGGTGATGCTCATACTGTAAAAAGTGCTGATATCGGTGGACAAGTAACATATTGGAACGATTGGATACACGATATGAGAAGTCGTAGAGTCAAATACATTATTTTCATGATAGATGATAGGCACATGAACAAGCACTATGACATCGAACAACAGTTATGTTGGACATTTCTAGTAGATACTATTTGTTCACCTGAATGGAGCCTACCCAACGGTAAAAGAAAGAAGAAGAGAGAGTCGGACTATCCTCTAGCAGTAGGAGTATGGGCTAACAAATACGATTTGTGGAAAGACAGATATGACTACGATGGACCAATAGAGAAACACCCAATTTTTTCTGCATTTAGAGATGGAATGCAAAGGTTAAACGACAAAGGAATACCTTGTTTCAAATACATAGTTAGTGCTAAATCAGACTCAGAGATGGTTTACAGGGGTGTCCTAACAATGATAAAGGACTACTGATACGGGAAGTACATGTCAATGCAATACCAGATGCCCTCATTAATAGGGGCAGAAACACCAACGGCTTCATCCGTGTTTCTGAATAAACTAGATGCCGCAAGGTCTTCTGGACCGATTACCACATATGAGTACAAGAGCGTAAAACCAAAGAAACAGTTGAAAGAAATAGTAAAGGTGCTGAAACCAGAAAACAAGACATTTCTGAAAGTACCATACAAGTTTGCATACAACATAAAAGATAGATGTGTAGTATGCGGTACTCACAAAGTATGGGATGCTAGTGATAATCTAAGACCTCCTTTACCATTACACAAGGTACGTAAAGGCTATCCCATGAGAGGCACTTATTGTGACAAACACGCCGCCATACACAGACAGTATGAAATGCTAGAGCAACAGATACTAGCAGAAGAACACGGTCTGTCTTTCAGCGCATACATTCCAAAGGCTCCTACTATGCAGACGCTAAATCCGTTGTCAGCAGGGCCACTAAAGAGTCTGAAAGAATCAGATATACAGTCTCTCTCGGCATTGGGTTGGACAATCAAACCTCCATCTGGAACAGAAGAAACTAAAGAGGCTGAGTTGTTCAGATTAATCATAGAACATAATGCAGTAGGAGATAGAATGAAAGTTTTATTGACTGAAGGCGCGAGAATAGAAGAGGAACAAGAAGAGGGAAGTGAATAAAATGGGATTATTTGGCACAAGCAATAGTAGTTTAATGAATACAATGCAAAGTAATCAACAGGCTCAGTTCAAGACAATGAACAATCTGTTGACCTTGCAAGAGAACCACGTAGAGGATTTCTTCCAGTATCATGGAGAAGCGTTTCTAGCCGCACTAGCACAGTTGATGACTGATACTGTAGAGAAGGTATTGGGTCAGATGTTACCACAAATAGCGTTTGTAACAAATAACAATGGTGACATAACAATGTCTCCAGATGCAGTTGCCGCTATGGGTTCAATAACTGAGGCTAACATAAATCTAGACTTACAGACGCTTCTTGCTTCTGCAATTAACTCAGAAGTGATAATGCAAAGAAGAATGGCTAAAGCACAATATCTAGAATCTCAGGGTTTTGCTTCTCCACAAGCACAAGGAGGAGGCCAACCTCCTGTTGCTAATCCCGGTGGAGTAGACCCATCAATGATAACTGGCGGTAACGCTTCTGTTCAAGCGAATGCAATGATGCAACAACAACAGATGGCTTTCAATAATCAATCTGGATATCCTATACCACCTGCGGGTTATGATAACATGAACAATCCGTATTGGATTGACCCTAACACTGGTCAGATGTCATACACCCCACCGTCAAGCGGTCTTGGTCTAGCAAACGCAATGAGCAAGGGTATCGCATGGGCGAAGTGGTTGGCATAATATGGACATCAGAATACCACTAGTAGATGAGGAAGGTAACACCATACCTAATGCTCTCAAAGAAGTAATAGCACTTCCAGAAAGAGCATTGGACCGTAGTGCCTTAGAACTACTAGAGGGAAACACAAGAAACAGAATTTTTGAGTTAATGGTAGGATACATTCTACATGATTTGGCTCAAAACCCAACAAACACCATGAAAAAGGCTAAGAAAGCAATGCGAGGAATCACCTTTAATCATAGATTTACAGAAATGAATACGGAAAAATACAAGTTTTCCAATGATGCTTGGCGTAGGGCTTTATTGAATTTTCAAAATAAGATAGAAAATATGACACTTTATTCTGATGATGGCGGAGAGAATGTCTTGCTCAAGAAATTTAAAGTCGTGCGAGATGGAGAAGAGTTTGAGCAAAGAAAACAACAGTTTCAGATTAACGTAGAAGATGGAGATAAGTTCTATCTAAGGTCAAAAATGAATATAACATCATCTGATTCTGGTGTGCCCTCATTAGACAATATGTCCATAAAGGAACTAATTGAAAACAGAAGCCAATTAGTTGGCTATAGTTATGATAGAGGAACAATGAGACTACCCTATGGACCTCAAGTAGAGAAACCAGCATTGAGCAGGGAGGACGAAGAGTCAAGACAAGTAGAAATGATGAACTTCTTTATTACTGAAAGTCCTCTTATAGATGAGGATATTCTCAGGCAATCCGTTAGTGTGACTAGAAAAGGTAACAATAATGCTCCTACTATGGTTGTTACTGTTAATTCATACGAGTATTGGAACAAGATGTTTGAGAAATATGGTTTTGGTAAACTCAAGGATTTAAAGTCAACTACAGTTACAGATAAAGAGACAAATGAAAAGACAAGAAGAATTAGAAGAACCAAAATAGAAGGAAAACCCAGACTACAGTATGTAGCGTCAAATGAACAAAATGAAGATGGAACTCCTAGAAGAAAAATAGAAAGCAAAAGAGAAGAACTGATGGCGTATGAAACTCAGAGAATGGAAGACCCTGAATCTGGTTTCTTTGATGTTTACTATGTGCAAAACCCAAAGAAGGGACAGGATGGAAAAGAAAGTTATCGTGGTGCAAAGGCAACAGATTTCACTGTTAGTGACCCTAGAACACACTCATTAACTATTATGGGAGATAAGGCATCAGGTGAGATAAGAACAACTGGGCTATTTGCGGAAAAAGAAACATATGATTTGCCAACCGATGAACCAGATTCTAGTTACGATGATTTGAAAAAGATAATTAATTATCTGAACTCATTGAAACAATCTGAAAATTTCAAGGATGCTTTCATTTCAAATACAATTAGAAAGACAACTGGTAATTTTGGAGAAAGGGATGAGTCCGGTTATATCTTGAGTAAACCAGAACATCACTATGAGATACAAGAATATCTAGTGCCCAAAGACATGACATTAGACTTAGGAGTGTTGATATTTGAGTACTCTTTGAATTATGAAATGAGTCTTGGAAATGTAACTAAGAATTTGACTGACCCATTAACTTTCAAGAATCTTTTCACACAAGGAACTACTTCAAAAACTAAGGTTAGGAGTAAACAAATAAAGGACCAAGAAAAGGTAGAAGCCAATAAGAATAGAGAACTTCTTGAGGATATAACTAGTGATAACGAATCAGTTAATTTCGATAAACCATCAATAAAATTCTACGAATACATGATTGATGAAAAATTTGTAGATGAGACAGAACCGGGAGAAATAGAGGAAAGATTGGAAGAGGCTTCTGATTATCAGTATTCACAAGTATTTGACTCAGATATAGACGAAGAATTAGAGGAAGAACAACGTCAAGTTACTGATATTAATCCTAGCGAATTAGAAGGTAACTATAGGTCTGATTCTAGAGAATTAGATAACATAATGGAAGAAGGTCAGGAATCTGATAATGCAGAAGATGAGACTACTCCTAGACTTGTTGACATGTCTGATACAGCCTACATTACGGATGAAGTATTTCAAAATTACATACAAGATTATCCAGATGAAGCACCAGAACAATATGTTAGAAAGATAAAGATAATCAAACAACGATTCTGGAACAGATTCAAGCATCTTTTGGAAACTGCACCATACGAAGCAGACTTTGAGCAGACTGGAAGAGTAGTAGCAATAAGAATAGACAAACAAATCAAACAGGACATTGCTGTAGTAAAGGCCATACCTTCTGGTGAACTACAAAGGGACATAGGTTCTACTTCTAGATTTACCCAACAGAGAACAAAAACTAGAGGAAGAGTAACATTACAACAGAAGAATCAGACTTTGTTATTAACATTGAATAAATCTCTCAAAACCTTAAAATCACTAATAGATAAAATAGGAAACAGAAGAGGTGATTAAGATGGGCAAGGTTAGTTCCCCTAGTGATTTTACAAACATTAACGCAGGAGAATACGATGAGGGTAATGGGTTCTATACTACTCATACAGATGTCTCAAATCTCTTGCAAATAGCCCCATTTGGCACTAATACAACTCCTACTAAGGCAGAAGTAGGAAAGATAATCAAAAGAGTAGAGGATAAGATAGACGAGAAAACCAAGATGTCTTACAGACCTATTATTTATCATAATGAAGTACATGATTTCAACTATGGCAGACTGGCACATTATCCTGTTAGAGAGTGGAAGGATTACGTAGGATTCATCAAATTGCAACATCGGAAGATACAGAAAATATTGAGATTAGAGGCTTGGCAAGGAAGCGAATACGTAGATTTAGCAGGTGTGACGGCTAAACTAAAGGTTCCCTCAACAGCGACAACAAGCGATTGGACAATATCATTGACAGTAGGGCTACCTGCCAAGTTAAGGTTTGATTTGAAGAATACATCTTCGGTTCAAGATTTCTTTGATGACTACGGACCTAAGACAACAGCAAGTCAGATTGCTGATTGCATCAATGAAGTGTTTCCGGCAAAGACTGCTAAATTTACAATGGAGAATGGTGCTAAATCTATCATAGCAGTAGACCCATCAAGTGGCAGTACAATTGTAGTTAATGGCAAGAATTACCATGTGTCTGATTTCTTCTATGCATCTGTAGATACAGAGTATTCTGATACTGTTTGCATTACTTCTCTCTTGCCGGGAGATGACGGAAAGAATAACGTCTTGACCTCTACATTTGGTACGGTAACTGGCTTTTCCACAATAGAGAATCAAGGTAGAAACGAAGACTTCTGGAAACTATCTGATGAGGGCATAGTTCTATTCAGACAAGAATACCCATACCGTAGGAGCCATTCCTTGAAGGTATCCTATGTTGCTGGAGATGCTAGAGTACCTGCTTCTATTCATGATGCCGCAACCAAATTTGTAGCGGCAGAAGTTATTCGTCATGATGATAACTCTATACTAATTGCTGAGACAGGCTCTAATATTGACTTACGAGCAAAACATGACATATTGATTGAGGAAGCGAATAAGATAATTGATGGTAAGAAGGAGACTATCGTATTCGTGGACTGATATTATGTCAATAGAGGAAGTAAATGCACTAATGACTAAAGCCGCAGATGTTGATACTCTACGAAAAGACATCATTAGAAGAGAAATGGATATGGAAGAATATCTGAAAGAGCATGGGTTAGAAAACTACTACCGTACAGATAGTGAGGTAATAGAAAGCGCAGTAAGGCAATCCCTAATCAAATCTAAAGAATTGATGCTAGAAGCCAATAAGAAAATGATACAGTCATTTAAGATGTCAAAGGCTCCAAAGGTAAAGGAGATAAAATAATGGTAGTAATATTAGATGAAGTAACCTTTCTAGTGAGGCTACTCAAGGATAATTGGTCTGCTTCCTCTGTGGCGTTAGCAAGTGCTAATCAGATACATGGTGCAGTAACAGTTCCTCAAATCGTTGATGTACGCTCAGTTGAGGCAAATGAGGGAAGGAGAGCAGATGCGGATAGTGGTGCTATTATTGTAATTTATGAGGATAGCAACTCAACCACTTACCCTACTATTGACCATTCAGTCAGGAATGATACGTTTACCTTTACGGTACACATAAGGGTTCTATACCGTAGAGACTTCGTAAACACGGATGGCAATAAGATTACTGGTAGAACTAGGCTTCAAGATTTGTATAGAATCGTAAGGCATATCATAGAAAACAATTCATTGCGACCACAGGTAACTACTACAGAAGGCGGAACCACATATAGAGAAAGTGCCGATACGATTAAAATAACTAGTCGAACTGATGCAAATGATAGGGGAAAGAAACTATTAGGTTATAGGTTATCGGTGGAGATGAAGCGAATGGGTAGGGGTGTAGCGTAATGGCAACAACTAACAGTATAATTCAGAATGAGGTGTGGTCGGGTGCAGGTGCTTCTGCTACATTCATTCCAGAAACTAGCATATATTTGGGAAACAACGCAGATTTGGATGGAGCGACATTGACTCCTCACGCAGATTTTACTAACAACTACGTATTAGTACCAGATTTGTATCAGGGTTGTATGATTAGAATCACAGGTTCAAGCAAAACCATGTCTTTCATGGTTAAGTCAAATACTGCTACTGCTTTCACCTTTGATGAGAATGCAGAGGTTGCATTGGGAGAAAATACAGGCAATGCCACTAGTGTAACTGCTACATTGGAAGCATACGGTAGTCCCTGTGTCTCAGTAAACCCGACAAACGGTACTTCCTCTCTTCTCTCAGACAATTGGCTAGGTCTAGTCAATAGTTTCACCCCTCCTTCACTTGAAGTTGAGATAGCACAGATGAACTTGGCTTTGGGCGGAACTAGAAATCTCACATACCAATACAAGAAAGGCTCCACTGTTACAGGTGTATCAATGGATATCTCGATGAATCATGGTGCTTGGTTGTATTATGCATTGGGTAGGATTGAATCCATTGACACAACTGATGATGATTTACCCGCAGTTACTGATGGATACACTGGATTTGCCGTACCCGCACATGATACCACTAGAATATACAGAATCGAAGGCAACAAGATATTTCCTCCAGCCCCTAGTACTTGGACTAAGGGAGTAATGACTGGTGCTTTAGAGGCATACAATGACTTAGAGAAGTTAGACACGGATGAGGGTTCAAGTGCCATGCTATACACCTTTACCGAAAGAAACGATGGAACTCTTCCATCATTTGCAATCGAGGTTAGTTATGAGAAAGAGGATATAGCCGCCGCACAAAGATTCACAGGAGGTCTAGATAATACTAGTCCATATGCAGATATCTTCACAAGAATAGTGACGGGTTGTCAAATCAATACTTTTACCATGAACTTTGAGGAAGGACAGGAACTCAAGTGTTCACTGGATTTGATGTCTAGAAGATTGTTTGATGTTCCCTCTGGATACGCACCTAGAAACGGTAAGACGAATGAACTGGAGAAACTATCTAATTTCAGGGATAATGCCACCATGTCTCCAGATAGAAACGTAGAGCCTTATTTCTACTCAGACGGCACAATCACCCTTTATGGACAAACTTGGGCTAAGATAAAGAGTGGAAGTCTCACTATCAATAACAACCTAACTGCTCACAGGTACATTGGAAATTACAGCAAGGACATGGTTTCTGCACACATTGGTGGACAAAGAACCTACGATTTGAATTTCACGATGCTTGTAACAGACATGAAAATCTACAACTATCTTAGGCAGGAAGGAGAGCATCTAGGTGCAGACAACAAGATAATACTAAAATTCAGCAAGGATTTGGAGTTTGACTCGGATGCTGACAACACCTTACAAGCAGATGAGAACGTAGGCATTGCTGATGGTGATTTCATAGAGATAGAACTAAGGGACTTCATAACTCAATCAGTAGATTTCCCCTTCCCAGAAGACAAGGGACCAGTAGAACTGAATCTAACACTATCAGCAAGAACATTGCATTCTTGCAAGTACAAGGGAATGTGGGCAATCATAAATCAAGATTATTAGGAGGGTATTCAAAAAGCAAAAGAATACCCATTAGTTTCCACCAACATTGTTTGTTTGTTGGTTTTATGAAGGTGGAAAGAAACATGAAAGTAGTAGAAGATAAGAGTAGGCTATTTGCCAAAAGTGATACCGAATGCCATGAATTGAGGGTTAGCCCTGATTCAGACGATATATTGAAAGTGTGGGTGAAGGAACCCACATGGCTTCAAGTGGAACAAGCACTTGGAACCTTGATGAAAGTTGATGGTAATCAACAACTTGACATCAACATGGATAAAATGTATCGTTATATGATAGAAGAGTTCGTTGAGAAAACAGAACCTTCGTTGTCTCCCATAGAAATGCTGAGATTGAGTCCCTATATTGGGTCACAATTGAAGGAAGTTCTTCCGAATCCCTTTGGTGAGATGATGGAGGCTGATACAAAAAAAGCCAACTAATCCGTAAGGGATTACAAGGCAGACAGACTGATTTGAAAGTAGGTATGCAGATTCTATTGTATACCTACTGTAGAACATTCAACATCAGTCCCAATGAAGCGCGACATACACCGTTGCCTTTGTTGATAGACATGTTACTCATACATGGGGAAGCGGAGAAAATGCAAGCAGATGAGTTAGACAATATCAAACGGAGGGTAAAGAGTGGCGGATGAGACAAAAGAAATCTACAACATGGCGGCGGCTAACGAAGCCTTAGCAGGTTCTACTGATAAACTAACATTTTCGTTTAACAAGCAGATTGCAAAAAGCCGTACTTGGATTATGATGAACAGATTGTTCGTAGGTAGTCCTTTTTGGAAAATATCAAACAAATTGAAGGGAATAAATGATGGTTTTATCTTGATGTATGATACTCAAAAAAGAGCATTAGACAGACAAAAAGAATTAACAAAAGCCTCAGAAGACTTTGTTAAAATATCAAAGAAAATACCAGAAACGGGCCTGTTCAAAAGAGATGGTTCTGCCTTAACGGGATTAGAAGAAAAGAAAGCCGCATTAGAAATAATGGAAGGAAAGGAATTTCAGGATAGATTAGCCCTCAATCAACGTTTGAAACAAGGCGGTGCATCTCTAGGTGGTTTATCTGCAATGGAGGCAACCAAGAAACAATTTGATGACATGATTAAGATACAACAAGACCAATTAGATGCTCAAATAGAAGCATACGTCAAAGAAGAAAAATACAAAGAACAGGGGTTTATGGGTAAGATTGCTAGACAATTTGACAATATCAAAAAAGCCTTCAAAGCGTTACCGAGTTTCTTGTTCAAAGGATTAATGGTGTTTGGTAAGTTATTATTCGGTTTCGGCTTGCTTATTCTACTGGCTCCATTACTGTTCAAAATCCTACGTTGGGGTGTAGGATATGTACGTAATCTAACACCAGAGCAAAGACAGAAGTTTGCTAATGCTAGAGATAGGATAATTACTATTCTAGGCGGAGTAAAGGAGTTGATGATTGCTATCTTTGAAGGAAAACCAATAGAAGCACTTAAAATCTACCTCACTAAAGTTCTCGTACCTATAGGAGAAGGAATAATGGCACTACTAAAGGTAGTTGGACAATTTGCCCTTGAGAAATTTGTAGAGTTAAAGGATTATGTTGTAAGTGGTGGATTAGCCGAGGACATTGGACTAGCCATAGACAAATATCTAGGAGAAAAATCATCCGGTGTTAAGAAGAGGCTGAACCAATTGGATAAAATAGCACAAGGGAGTCTTATTTATGGAGGAATAAGAGCCTCTCAAGGAAATCACTTCTTGCAAAGGATGGCCGCAGGACAGAATATGAACACATTTGCTAGTGGCGGAGTAATGGCAAATTCTGGTATGGCAATAGTCGGTGAGGGTGGACCAGAACTAGTATCATTACCAAGAGGGGCTAGAGTTCATTCTAACTTTGCTAGTAGAGGAATGGGTGGAACTGTCATCAATGTGAATGTAACAGGAAGAGTTGGAGCATCAGACATGGAAATACGAGACATAGCAAACAAGGTCGCAAGGGAAATCAACACTCAGGTCAACAGAACAAGTAGTTCAACTGTGAGGTTTGCATAATGTCACAGGGTTTCAAGGGTCAGAACTTCAAGTGTTTCTTGGAACTAGGTAGAAGAAATGACATAGGAAGCGGTCACGTTAACCGTATTCCTCTATTTGTGGATAACATCAGTATCTCCACATCTAAACTTGTGATAAACGCAGGTGTTCCATTCTCTGGTGCAGTTAGAGGTGAGTCTCTCAACCTCGCTTTCGATGTAGGTCAAGCAGGAAAGAACCTGAGTCTAAGTGGGATGCTGATGGACCAAAGAATATCAAAGCAGAAGGATGCTAATAGCCTAAAGGATAACGTAAGGTTAACTGCATATGAAATGGCGCAACTCATACATTCCTATGTAGATTCAAGTACGTTTCAAGATGACCAGAACCTAAACAGATTAATTGTTCTGATTCCTAGTAGGGTAGATGAGAACTTTGCCTATCATAATGGTACTGCTGAGAACGATGACATAGAGGTATTGCCATTGATTCCATTTACTTTCAAGAATAGGGGATATGACAACGACTTTGCATCTCTTGGTGCAAATGCAAAATTCTTCACACCATTTACAGTAAATGAGTCTGATGAAACAATAGACGGAACTGTAGGATTAACTGGTTTTATACGTTCATTTAGCACTAATATTTCTGGTGCTGAGTTTCCTAATGTTAGTTTCAGTCTAGAATTTGAAGAGGCCGTTGTGTTGTCAGACAATTTCTTGGATGGGTGAACATGGTTAGTGCATATGTTGGTAAACCATACAAATTGGTTTTTCCCCTGTTGTGTAAGGGCTACTTGAATATTAATCATGATGAACCTGTTACTGTAGGTAGCGATAGTAGCACTAGTGCCGCTAGTGCGAGATTAAGACCACTATGGGCACATAAAGACACATTTACATTAGAAGCCCTAATTACTCCATATGATGTAAATGGTATAGGAAGCGGTACTGCGGGTAGGCACGGCATTCTAGATTCTACTAAGACTCCACCATATCCGAACGATACCCTATCCGATAGAAGTAGTACATATGAAAGCGTAGGATATCTAGGCGAAGGCACATCTGCGGCTTATTTGACTCACAAACTAATGTTGTTTCACAACACCAACCTAAAGTTATACTTACAAAACACGACTAGCAGTTCTTACAACCAACCCGCAGAATACAAGATAGTAGCAGAGGTTACTTCTGGTGGTGTCACAAAGATAATACAATCTGATACTGTAATTAAGCCAGTGGGAACACTACGAAATTACTATGATTCCTCTGCATATTATGACATAGCAAGCACATCTTACCAAAGAGTATCCACTAGTGCTACAGGTAGCAATCCGCAAGGAACTATAACAATAAGTAACTTCAATAATCTTCCCGTAGATGTTAAGGCTACTGGACAAATAGTGGTCAGTGGAACACCAACTCACTATGTTTCTCCTATTCAAGCAACTTCTACGATAACCATAGCAGGTCAGGCTAATTTCAAGACCGATGTTTTTCCGGCAGGAAGCACAGGAGGTCACATCAAATTTGGAGCCATTCCTGATTCTGCTACACATACTGATACTACTGAATTTATACAGATAACAAATGAAGATGGCTCAGTTGTGACAAAGTGGTTTGCAGTAGATGGAGCAACGAATGGAGCCGCATTAACAGGAGGTAGTTGGCCCGCAGGTGCAAGAGCATACACAAGGTCAACTGATGTATCGGTCTTAGTAACTAATCTAGCAAATGCGATAAATGCATATGACAATGGTTGGAAAGGTACTGCTTCTGCTGGCGCAGACCCATTTGATACAAGTCTATCTCCACCTACGAATACTGTTAGTTTTACTGGAGCCATATTTGGTTCTGCGCCCAACAGAAAAGGAGCAGACGGTGATATTACACTAGGAAGCGGCTTACCAAATCAAATAACTAGAGTTCAGATAAGTGGTGGAGCAAATGAATTAATTCAGGGTGAAACTACAGGGCATACTGCTGATTCTAACATCAATTATATCACAATTACAGATAGTGCAGGAAACACTCGCAATTACTTCCCTTCACATGATAACACGAATCAAGCAACTGCATCTACAGGAACTAGAACTTTAGATGATGGCAGTACAGTTTCTGT
>TARA_R100001591_G_scaffold62305_1_pt1 | contig 26790 bp, 8 predicted proteins | sample TARA_R100001591 | Tara Oceans TARA_R100001591 (sample SAMEA2622725) | marine metagenome | biome: marine biome (ENVO:00000447); feature: surface water layer (ENVO:00002042); material: "saline water (ENVO:00002010), including plankton (ENVO:xxxxxxxx)" | depth 5 m
GTGTGCCAAGTCAATTCAAGGTCGAGCATTCTATTTTGAGACATATTTACCAGAATATGGTGCAATGTACGATAAATTGCCGATTTCTGCGTTTTTATCCTCTCCAAAAACACCTGATCCTGACATGGATTTGGTAAATTTGCAGTTTTGGAACTGCATGGACTATGATTTTACTGTAATTGTCAAGCAATTTGTTGCTCCAATGGAGTGGGAACTGCGTACAAGGCACTATGGTAATCAAAAAGGTCAGTACATTTGTACTTTGGACAATTATCATGGTGATTTTGACCAAATTGATGCCTCTACAAGTGAAATGCCTGATGAACACAAGTCATTTAACCTAGTTGAACTCCGAAATGGGCAGTTTGCACTCTATCCAAACAATAGATGTCGCATATATGACACCTCAATGACCCCTGATCCAGTCAAAAGACCTGATTTTAAGGTATCAACACGCATCTTTGAAGTTGAAAATGATGTTAACTGGGGTCGATTAGGTGATTGTGATGATTATTTTTGGACAACACCCGATGAACGAAAAGAAATATAACCATATTATTAAATGGATACAAGAATTATCCAAAAATCAACCAGAATTAGGTAATTTTGCTATATGTCCCTATGCATCAAAGGCAAAATTTATCATTTTGGATGAAGAATTACGAAAAGTGAAACCAAGATATGGGTGGGATGTCGTCATTTACGTGGTTGAAGACGATCATGACGCAGATTTCTTGTATGCAATGGTAGATGACTATAATCGCACATATAAAGAGTATAAATTTATTGCAGATCATCGAAAATCTGGCACAAAAATTAATCAAGTGCCTACAAGTAATGGAAAATACAACTTGGTGCTTTGTCAATCAAGAAAAGAACTGACTGAGGCAAGAATTAAACTTGCAAAAACTGATTATTACAAATATTGGGATAAAAATTACCTCAAGGAGGTGTTAGAAGAGGATTATAAGGTCGTAAATATACATATTGAACCAGAATTAGGATAAATAATAGCATTTACAAAAAAGTGTCATAAATAAAACAGGAAAACTCTTGTTTAAATGGCAATAAAAAGGATATCAAGGGCATTTAAGGACATAAGTTTGTCTTTTACACCCCATCCAGTCACAAAAGACCTCACAATTCTCAAAAATGAGAATGCAATTAAGAGATCTGTAAGAAATTTAATACAAACAATACCTACAGAAAGGTTTTTTAACTCTGTATTAGGTTCTGAGGTGCGTGACAGCCTATTTGACTTTGTTGATTTTGGTACTGCGTCTGTTATTCAGAACCAAATTGAAATAACACTTGAAAATTTTGAACCTAGAATCGAAAACGTCCTAGTTGAAGTAGATCCAAGACCAGATTTAAATGAATTTGAAGTTAAGGTCATATTTGATGTTGTTGGACAGGAAATTCCTACACAAGATTTCACATTCATACTCGAAGCAACAAGATAAATGCCTTTTACTAAGTTTACAAATCTAGATTTCGACCAAATTAAAACTTCAATTAAGGATTATATCCGTGCAAACTCTGATTTTACGGATTTTGACTTTGAAGGTTCTAATTTTTCTGTTTTAATCGACACGTTAGCATATAATACTTACATCACAGCATTTAATTCTAATATGGTTGTTAACGAATCTTTTTTAGATTCAGCGACTTTACGTGAAAATGTTGTTTCGTTAGCAAGAAATATTGGTTATGTGCCAAGGTCTAGGACAGCATCACAAGCAACGATTTCATTTGATATTGTTACAAGTGGAAATACACCTACGTTGACTCTACAAGCAGGTTTAGTTTGTGTTGGATCATCAAATGACACATCTTTTGTATTTTCTATTCCAGAGACAATAACAACCACCACAACTCAAACTTTTGATAGTAATGGTAATGTTATTAGTAGCACTGGATCATTTAACAATATTTTAGTATATCAGGGAACTTATTTGACAAAAAATTTCAGTGTTGATGGTTCACTTGATCAAAGATTTATAATTGAGAACTCATTTGTCGATACATCAACTATTAAAGTTAAAGTAACAGGACCTAGTCAAACAGAAGCGAGAGAATTTCGTAAAGTTGATAACATATTGAATATAACTGACACTTCAGAAACGTATTTAATACAAGAGGTCACTGATGAAAGATATGAAATACTTTTTGGTGATGGTATTTTTGGTAAAAAATTAGAAGATCAATCACAAGTTCTAGTCAGTTATATTGTAACTGATGGTGTTGATGGTAATGGTCCTTCTCAATTTTCATATGCAGGAAGTGTTGTATCATCAAGTAATCAAATACAATTACCATCGTCCACACCCACCATAACGACGATCTCAGCAGCATCAAATGGTGGTAGTATAGAATCAATAGATTCGATAAAATACTTTGCTCCTAGACTCTACTCGTCACAATACAGAGCAGTTACATCAAGAGATTATGAATCAGTTATACAACAGATATATCCAAACACTGAAACTGTTTCAGTTGTTGGTGGTGAAGAACTAAATCCACCTGAATTTGGTACAGTATTCATAACAATAAAACCTAAAAATGGTGAATTTGTATCAGATTTTGATAAGAAGAACATTCTATCTAATTTAAAAAGTTATTCTTTAGCTGGTATTAATCAAAAAATACTTGATCTTAAATTATTATACGTAGAAATAGAATCATTTGTTTATTACGATCAATCAAAAATAACTGGTGTATCTGAATTAAAGACTAATATAATAAATGGTCTGAATACATATGCATCTTCAACAGAAATTAGTAAATTTGGAGGCAGATTTAAGTATAGTAAAGCACTTAATGTTATTGATAGTGTTGATAATGCAATTACATCTAATATAACAAGAGTCATCATAAGAAGAAATTTAAAGGCATTAACGAATCAATTCGCACAATATGAGTTATGTTTTGGTAATAGATTTCATATTAACCCAGAGGGTAAAAATATTAAAAGCACTGGGTTTATGATACAAGGGCAAAATGATATGTTATATTTCACAGATATACCAAATAAAAAAGTTGATGGTTCATTAGATGGAAGTGGTAGAGGTGTAATAGCAATTGTTAAGGGAGATGCTGAATTGTCTGAAGGTCGTTTAGTGGTTGCTTCCGCAGGTATTGTTGATTATGTTCATGGTGAAGTAATAATTTCAACTTTGAATATAACAGCAACTGAAAAATCAAATAATATTATTGAAGTACAAGCTTTTCCAGAGTCAAATGATATCATTGGTTTGAAAGATTTATATTTAAATTTTTCAGTTGGTAATAGTAACATAAATATGGTTAAAGACACGATTTCATCTGGTGAACAAATATCAGGTGTAGGATTCAAGATTACGTCAAGTTATGCAAATGGAGCACTGATAAGAGGATAATATGATAACCACTGGAATTGATAAAAGAGTCAAAGTCCAACAGATTATTGAAAACCAAGTACCAGAGTTTTTAATATCTGAGAGTCCAAAGGCAGTAGATTTCTTAAAACAATATTACATTTCTCAAGAATATCAGGGAGGTCCGATAGACTTAACTGATAATCTTGATCAATACATAAAATTAGATAATTTAACTCCTGAAGTTGTTGTTGGTGAAACAAAATTAACTATTGGAATATCAACAAGTGATACTACTATAAACGTCAGTAGTACAAAGGGTTTTCCAAATGAATATGGGTTATTCAAAATTGAAAATGAAGTTATTACATACACAGGTATCACTACAAATAGTTTTACTGGTTGTATTCGTGGTTTCAGTGGCATAACAACTTATCACTCTGAAAATAATCCATCAGAATTAGTATTTTCGGATACATCAGCAATAAATCATGAAAATGATGCTACAGTTATAAATTTAAGTGCATTATTTTTACAAGAATTTTATAAGAAGATAAAGAAACAACTTACACCAGGTTTAGAAAATACAAAATTTGTTGATAATTTAGATGTTAGTAATTTTATAAAAAATTCTAAATCATTATATCAATCAAAAGGAACAGAGGAATCATTTAGAATTTTATTCAATATTTTATATGGTGAAACTCCTATAATTGTTGATTTAGAGCAATATTTAATAAAACCATCATCTGCAGAATATATTAGAAGAGAAATAGTTTTAGCAGAGGCATTATCAGGTAATCCTATTAACTTAGTAGGACAAACAATCATTAAATCAACAGATAATGATACTAGAGCTTCAATTTCAGAAGTAGAACCAGTAACCAGAAAAGATAAAGTATATTATAAAATTGGTCTATTCATAGGATTTAATGATGTTGATTTAATTGAAGGTACATTTAATATTTCACCAAAATCAAAAGTAATTGGTAATGTTTCTGCAGGATCATCCGTGATTACTGTTGATTCAACAATTGGTTTTGGTCAAACTGGTACTTTAATATCAGGAGATAATAATAACATTTTTTATAAGGATAAATCTGTTAATCAATTTTTTGGTTGTGAAAATATTAATGATGACATTTTATCAACCAGTGATATCAGAGCAGATGAATTTTATTTTGGTTATGAAAATGGAGATTTAAACAAAAAAGTTGAACTTAGATTAACTGGAGTATTATCGAAGTTTGTTCCTACTTCAGATATTAGATTATTATCAGATGGTGAGAAAATTAGTGTTAAGAATGTTGGTGAAAAAATATTAAATCCAACAGATGGTAAAACTAGAAAAGAAATTTTTGCAAATTCATGGATTTATAACACATCCTCAAGATTTAAAATTGAAAAATTTAATATAGGTCAATCTCAAGCAAATTTTAATACTCCAATATTATTTACAAAGGATATTGATAAATCAAGTTTATCAAAAGACGACAATGTTGAAATAATATTCAGAAATGAGGAAACTAGAGTAGCTAAGGGAGTTATTAGTAACATACAAGGTAGTGCTATTACTCTTGATGTTTTAACTCTTGCTGGTATATCTACAATACCTGAAAGTAATAGAGAATATGATTTAAGAAGAATATTGAATCGTGCCTCATCCTCATCAACTGATATTGAATTTGGAAATGATGTTTTAACATCTGATATTACAAATGTATATAATAATTTAAATAATACTTTCTTTGTAGCTGCAAACTCATTACCATCTTATCTGATAAATGCAACATTACCAAAAGGAATTTTACCTAATGCAACTGCAGGGATTGAAATTCAGGGTTACGATCCTAATACATTACTATATCATGTATTATCATTTCCAAATTCAGTTCCATTTATAACTGGTGATGAAATTTTCTACACAGCACAGGGAACAACATTACCTAATTTACCAGAAGGATCATATTTTGTAGAAGTTATACCTAACACAAATAGTCAACAAATTAAATTATTTAAATCTAGATCCTTTATTCCTATTAATGACTATCAAGAGTTTGGGACATTGCCTTTAGGATCTGGTACACATACATTTTCTTTGGTAGGTATAAAAGAACAAGAAATAGCACCACAAAAATTATTAAAACAATTTCCATTAAGTCCAAATCTTGTAAATTCATCATCTATTGAAACAACACCAGGTACAATAGGAATGTTGATAAATGGTGTAGAAATAAGAAATTATAAATCAGAAGATAAAATATTCTTTGGTCCTTTAAGTAAAGTAAGTTTATTAAATGGTGGTTCAAATTATGATGTAATATCACCACCTATTATTGAATTATCTGCACCAAGTACAGGTGGTGTAAACGCATTAATAAAACCTGTTGTTACTGGATCTATTAAGGATGTTCAAGTTGACCCACAAGATTTTGATATTAAAAAAATTATTTCATTAACAATTGAGGGTGGAAATGGATCAGGTGCAATTCTGAAACCAGTTTTAGCAGAGAGAAGAAGAGAAATTTCTTTTGATGCGTCATTGACTCAAAATTTAGGTGGTGTAGATAATACTAGTGAGAGAATAACTTTTTTAAGTAAACATAATTTAAAAGATGGACAACCTATAGTATATGATCGTAATAATAACCCACCTTTAGGAATAGGACCATTTCTTGGATCTAATCTTGGAGTATCAATAACAGGAATAGGAACTACAACTTTAATTAATGCAGCTACTTATTATCCTGGTGTCATTAACCCTACAACAATAGTATTATACCAAACACTTGATGATTATAATGCAGGTATTAATACAGTTGGATTTTCATCAGCTAATAAAATTGGTGTTCATAAATTCAGAGTTTTTAATAATGAAAAAACACTCAAGGATATAAGAGTTATTGATGAGGGTTCAGGTTATGAAAATAGAGAAGTTTTTGTAAAACCAACAGGAATAAACACTATTACAAATACAATTCATTTTGATAATCATGGATTCAATGATGGTGATAAAATTGTTTATTCAACAGCTGTCGGTGTAGGATCAACTCTTCCAACGACAATATCAGGATTATCAACATATACTGGTATCACTACAACTTCTATTTTTTATCAAGTAATTAAAGTAAATAGTGATTCTTTCCGTATCTCATCAGCTGGTTTAGGTGGAACAAGTGTATCTGATTATCAACGTAATGATTATATTAAATTTTCAAATCAAGGCACTGGATTTCAAGTTTTCAAATATCCTGATATTAAATTAAATTTAAAATTTGAATCATCTAACGTAGGTGTTGGTATTATCACTGCAACACCTATTGTTAGAGGAAGTATTACAGATATTTTACTATATGAAAAGGGTGAGGGATACGGATCTAATATTTTGAATTTAGAGAAAAGTATCAATGTTAATTTTAAAACTGGAAAAGAAGCTCAACTTAAACCCATCGTATCAGGTGGTAAAATTTCTCATGTTGAAGTTCAAACAAAAGGTAAAGAATATGTCTCTGCTCCAGATTTAGAGGTTGTAGGATTAGGAACTGGTTTAGGTGCTAAATTAAGAGCAGTTCTTGAGGATGGAAAAATTTCTAGTGTTGTCATATTGGATGGTGGTTTACAATACCAACAAGATAAAATTGATATTAAAATAACTCCACCAGGAACTGGTGCAAAACTTGATGTAAGCACAAGAGGTCTTGTTGTTAATACATTTGACAGGTATGGAAAAGAAGCTATAGTAGAGAGTGATAATAAATTAGGATATTCTATAGTTGGATATTCAACTCAAGTTGGAAATGATCCATTCAATGATTCTAGTGTTTCAAACCCTGTTCACTCTCCAATTATTGGTTGGGCGTATGATGGAAATCCAATTTATGGACCTTATGGATATAGTGATCCTAATGATCAAAACTCATCTATTAGAATTCTTAATACTGGTTATATTTTAGAACCTTCAAATATAATCAATAGACCAACTGGATTTAGTAATGGATTTTTTGTTGAAGATTTTAAATTTGCAAATAATGGTGATTTGGATGTACATAATGGAAGGTTCGGTAGAACTCCTGATTATCCAAATGGAGTATATGCTTACTTTGTTGGAGTTCAAACAAATTCTTTAGAACCATCATTTCCATATTTCATTGGTAAATCATTTAGATCAGATCCATTAATTCAAGAAAAAAATATAAATCAAAATAATTTTGAATTTAATCAATCCAATTTAGTAAGAAATACATATCCATACAAAGTTTCTGATGAGTTTGCTGATAATGATTTTATTGTTGAGTCTAATGAAATAACATCACAATCATCAATTGTGGAATCAACGACATCTGGATCTGTTGATTCAATCAGCATTATTAACATTGGAGATAATTATAAAATTGGAGATGCTGCAATATTTGATAATACAAATACAAATGGTGGTGGTTTAAGTGTATCTGTAAAAAGTATACAGGGAAAACCAGTCACATCTATAGAGACTAGTGTTGACACTTATGATAATACAGTTTTTATATGGAGAGACCCACAACATGTTTCTGCATTTATATCAACTGCACCAAATTTAAATGATCATGATAATGTAATTGTATCTGGTTTAAGCACATCAGCAATTAAAGGTTTAAGTGGATCACATAAAATCGGTATTGATACTGCACAATGTTCAGTGTATAAAGAAATTCCTAATTCTACAACAACTGGTATAGTAACAGACATATATGTTTCTCACATACCTAATAATATATCGGCAGGTAGCAGTATTGGAATTGGAACTGAAAAATTATTAGTTTTGAATACTTTTGTAGATAACAATGTTATAAGAGTAAAAAGAGGAGTATCTGGTATTCATACTGCATCAACTAAAATTAATTTAATACCAAGTTTCTTTAATATACCAATTAGAACTAAAGTTTTTGATTCAAAAGTAAAAGACATAGTATATTTTAATCCACACGAAACAATTGGTGTTGGAACAGTTGTTGGTTTGGGATCAACCTCACAATCTACTATTGGTGATTTAATAAGTGTTGTATCAACTCCAACTCGTAGCATCTTTTTACCGAATCATCCCTTTGAGACAAATCAAAGAGTAACACTAACAAAACCACCATTAGGTTATGGTCTTACTGTATCTGATGATGATGGTGTAACCACGTTCACAATTCCAAATAGTGGGAATAGTCAAGATATTTTTGTTATAAAAAAATCAGATGATTACATTGGAATCGTAACACAAGTTGGTCTAACAACTTCAACAAATGGATTATCATTTGTTGGGGATACAAAAGTAGGATCAAGTAATTTTGAATACCTTTTACAAGATAATCCAACTCAAGTAACAGGAACTTTACAACGTGTAGATGCGGTAGTTTCACTATCAACTGCTCATAATTTAAGAGATGGTGATGTTATAAATCTAAATTTAACTCCTAAATCATCAGTAGGGATTGGCACTTCAACATTAATAAATGTAAAATTTGATGAAACTACTCAATCAATTTTAATTAATCCTATTACTTGCACTAGTAGTGGAGTAACAACATCAACAAATAATTTTAACATATCAAATCATAATTTAAAAACTGGTGATAAAATTAAATATTCTTCAACATCTGTGTCTCAGGGATTAACAAATAATGAATCTTATTTTGTCTTTAAAGTAAATGATGATAATTTTAAATTAGGTGAGACTCTTATTGATGTAAAAGGTAATCCAGCAAATATTGTTGAAATATCAACCACTGGTGGAACTCATGAATTTTCATTAATAAATCCACCAATCAAAGTACATAGAGAAAATAATTTAGTTTTTGGGTTAGGTCATACATCTCTAAATGGTTATGATTTAAATATTTTTTATGATAAAAATTATAAAAATGAATTTGTTTCTGTAGGCAACACTTCTAATTTACAAGTTATCAAATTTGGAACAAATGGTATATCTACAAATAATAATCCTGCTGATGCTACTTTAACTTTAAATTATTCTATTGATAATCCACCTGTTCTTTTCTATAACTTAAAAAAATCTGGTTTTATTAGTACCTCTGATACCGATGTTTTAAATTATAATAGAATTGAATATGTAAACAGTAAATATGATGGTCAATATAGTATTTTTGATGTCCCTAACGATCCTAATGTTTCTTATACAAATTTTACAATTTCTTTACCAGAAGTTCCTGAAAAACTATCTTATGCTTCGACTGAAACCAGTGTTTTAAAATACTCCACAAAATCTCTTCGAGAAAGAGGTCCTATCGATAGAGTTGGGATTGATTTTGAAGGAGATGGTTATGATAGTCTACCAACATTTGTTAGTTTTGGATCAACACAAGGAACAAACGCAACTTTACTTCCAGATTCAACATCAATAAACAGAGTTGATAATGTGAGAATATTAAATCCAGGATTTGAATATTCATCAGATTCAACCTTAAAACCAGAGGCATTTGTATCACCAGTTATTCAAATAATTAATTCAAACACCATCGATAATATTGAAGTAATAAGTGGTGGAAGCAATTATACTACAATTCCTGATTTAGTTATTGTTAATCCAGTTACAGGTCAAATCGATAACACTGGTCTTATTGAAGCAACTACTATAGATGGTAGTTCTGTAAATAGTGTTAATATAGTTGTTCGTCCAAAAGGATTACAATCAATTACACATGAAATTTTTGCTATTAACAATACAAATGGATCAACGGTAAATAAATTATTTTATGACTCTATATCTGGTATAGTTACTTGTTCATTAATTACACCAGTTTTAGGATTCACAACTGCTCCATTCTCTGTTGATGATGAAATATTTGTTGAGGGTCTTCAAAAACATGGTAATACTGGAACAGGATTTAATTCATCTGATAATGGATTTAAATTATTTAAAATAACATCAGTAAATAATACAAACCCAGCTACAATTGAGTTTGATTTATCAAATGTTACTAGTAACGCTGGTATTGCAAAAACGATACAAAATTCTTTTGGAACGATAATAAGTAAGGATGATTATCCTTCATTTAAAGTTAGTCAATCTATATTTAATTTTAGTGTAGGTGAAAAATTATCGGTATTAGTTGGTTCCACATTTGAACCACTTAACTTAATAATATCAGAAGCAACAAATGAATTTATAAAAATTGAAGAAAAAGTACCAGGTGCATTCAATTTAAGTAAAGGTCAAATATTAAGAGGATCTAATTCTGGAAATATAGGTGAAATATGCACCATTTCAAAAAATAGTGGTGTTTTTGAAATTAATTATTCATTAAGACAGGATCAAGGATGGAATGATGATATTGGTAAATTAAATCAAGATTATCAAGTTACACCTGATAACGATTACTATCAAAATCTATCTTATAGTGTAAAAAGTTCAATAACATTTGATGAATTAATTAATCCTGTTAATAGATTATTACATACATCTGGTCTTAAAAATTTTGCAGATGTTGAAATAACTGGTATTACAAGTGCTGGTGTGACTAAATCTACAAAAACTGATGTCCTTGCACTTGATTTTATTGAAGAAAAAAGAGTTGATACAATAAATTTCTTTGATTTATCTGAGGATGTTGATACTTTTGACGGAAAATCAAAGTTTTTAAGATTATTAAATACAAAACTATCACCCTTTATTGAGTGTAAAACAAATAGAGTATTAAAAATAGATGATATAAGTACATTATTCTCTAACACTAATATTAATTTAAATAAATTTTTAAACTTACCATTAAATTCAAGATATGCAACATTTTTAATTCAGGCAAGAAACCCAAACAATGATAATATACAATTATCTGATTTAATTTTATATAAAGATAACAATAATGTTTTTACTGCTGAGAGATCTAAAATTCATAATACTTCATCAGAATTAGTTGAAATAAAGGGACAAAGAAATAGTGCAGGAGCTTTAAGTTTAGAATTTACACCTGATGACCCAGATAATAATGATTATGATATTAAAATACTTGAAACTTCATTTAATACAAATTTATCAGGTATTGGCACCCATAGTATTGGATTTATAAATTTAACAGGTGTTAATACAACAGTTGCTACTGCCTCAACATCAATTATTATATCTGCTGATATTAATAATACAGATGCTTTATTTGCTTCAATTGAAGTTAACAATGTAACATCTCAAGAAACTAATTTTGTCGATTTATATCTGACACATGATGGTAATGATTCCTTCTTATCTGAATTTTATTCAGATACAATAAATGGTCCAACATTGAATTTCATAGGAACATTTACCTCTGGCATAAGTACAAATAATATTTTGTCATTAAGTTTTGAAAATGATCAAGTGAATGAAGTTCTTGTAAGATCAAGAGTAATAGGAATAGGCACAACCACTGCAGGAATAGGAACTCATAGATTTAAATTATCAGGTCAAAGTGATGGAACAGAAAAAACAACAATATTACAATCTCATTTTTCTAATGTTTCCACATCATCAACTATTGCAAGTTTTTCAAAAAATGAGATTTCATCACTTAAAGGATTTGTAAGGGTATCAAGTGGATCTACTAGTTCTCTTCATCAAGTCCTTGTAGCACATAATTTAATTGATGCACATACAACACAATACCCATTTATTTCAATAGGTAGCACTTCAGGTATAGGAACATTCTCGTCAACTATTGTTGGTAATGATTTCAATTTGAACTTCCATCCTGATCCTTTATTTACAGGTGGTACTAATAATGTAGAAGTTCAAACATTTACCGAGGCATTTTATAAAGATATTGATCTCCTTAACATACCTCCCGATTTACAATATGGAAGTGTAACTGAATCATTATCAATTGAACAATATAATGCGATTAATGGAACAAGATCTAATAAAAGAAGTTTTCCACTACAACACAATTCAATTCCTATATTTCAAAAACAATTTAATCCATCAGATAGTTCAAATTTGAATCCAGTAACAGGTTTATTTACAATCAAAGATCATTTCTTTGAAACTGGTGAAAGATTAAATTATGTCCCAAATTCTACATTTACTGGAATATCAATCACTGGTATTTCTACATCTGGTGGTGTTTTAGGATCTGAAGTTTATGCTATAAAAGAAACAAAAGATACTTTTAAAATATCAAAATCAAAACCAGATGCTGTTGCTGGTATAGCATTAACATTTACAAATTTAGGAAGTGGTAATGCACATGAATTTGAAATGTTTAAAAAGAATGAAAAAGCATTATTGTCAATCGATGGTGTGATTCAATCTCCAATGGCTTTTACACCAATTACAACAGATTTAGAATTCAATATTACTAACAATGTAACCACATTTAGTGTAACAGGAATTACTTCAATAACTTCTAATGATATTATAAAAATAGATAATGAATTTATGAAGGTGACAAATGTTGGTTTAGGCACTACTTCTGTAGGACCTATTACAGAGAGTGGTTCGGTTTTATTGCTTGATGTAGAAAGAGGAGTAATAGGTTCTGCTGCTACAAGTCACTCATCTGGTGCAACAGCAAGGTTATTCTCTGGTGGATATAATATTGTTGATAGCACAATACATTTTACAGATGCACCAAAAGGTTCTAATACGACACAAAAAACAAGATCTAATTTAACACCCGTTAAATCAGATTTTTCTGGTAGAGTTTTTCTAAGACAAGATTATAGTTCAAATGTTATATTTGATGATATATCCGATAGTTTTACTGGTATTGGAGAAACATTTGTAGTCAAGGTAGGAGGGGCAAATACATCAGGAATAACTACAGGCAGCACCATGTTGCTATTAAATGGTATATTCCAAACACCATCTACATTTAATAATACTGGTAATAATTATGAGTATAAAGAGATTGGTGGAGTAAGCAATGTTTCTTTCTCTGGACAACCTGATGTTTCTGCTGGAGGAGTCAAATTCATAAGTGATGTTGATGTTAATCAAAATAAATTGCCAAGAGGTGGTATTATTGTTTCAGTTGGATCAACTGGAGGTATGGGAGTTGCTCCATTAGAGGGAGCAAAAGCATCTCTTATAATTGGTGCAGGTACGTCAATTATTGGTGTTGTGGGTGTACCAACAACTGGAAAGAGTTTCAATGTATCCTCAGCTGCATTTAATAATACTACAGGTACTTTAGAAGTAACAACATCATCTAATCACGATTTTAGAAATATTAATGAATTTGTAAGATTCGATGGATTAGTATTTAATCCTGTGTTAGGAATTGATACAAATAGATCATATAGTGTTACTGGTATAATATCATCAACTACTTTTACAACTAATGTTGGAACTAGCACTATAACACATGCTTATGTTGGATCTGGAACAGTGTTTGAATATCAAGGAGACAATACCTTTGGATCAGGTTATCGTCATCCCGTATCTGTTGCAGTTACAGATAGAGATGGTAATGGTTCAGGTGCAGTGGTATCCGCTGTAGTTGGTGCTGGTGGTTCATTATCATTTAATGTTGTTAGTAATGGTTCTGGTTATACTAACCCTGTACTAACTATACCTCAACCATCATATCAAAATTTACCTATAACTGGAGTATCAAGAAGAGGAATAGGATCAACAACCGATACTGGAATAGGTGTTTCAATTACAATTGATGTTGGAAGTGGTTCAACAGGTGTTGGTATAGGAACAACTTTATTCTCTGTAAGTAATTTTCAATTAGAAAATAATGGATATGATTTTAAAGTTGGTGATGTGTTCAAACCAGTTGGTCTTGTGACTGCAAAGGGTTTATCAGATTTCGTAAGTGATTTTGAAATAACAGTTACTGAAGTATTCCGAGATCAATATTCATCGTGGAATTTTGGACAATTTGATTTTATAGATTCTATTAAAGATTTACAAGATGGTGCAAGAAAAAGATTCCCATTATTCTTTAATTCTACCTTATTAAGTTTTGAAATTAATGAAGATGATGAAAATTCTCTTCTTATTAAACCAGGATTAAGTGATTTATTACTAATTTTTATAAATGGAGTTATGCAAAATCCTGGTGAATCATATGTATTTGAAGGTGGAACATCATTTGATTTCATTCAAGCACCAGATCCTGATGATTTAGTTGACATCTTGTTTTACAAAGGAACTTTTGGAGTTGATTCTGTGCAGGTATCTGCAGGTTCTTCAATTCAACCAACTATTAAACCTGGTGATGTTGTTCAAGTAGTCAAAAATAATTCTGGCATCACAACGACACAGAATGAGAGAACAATATTTGCGATCACATCTTCTGAAGATGTTGAGACAAATTTATATACAGAACAGGGTGTAGATGAAGTTAACCTTAGACCTTTGCATTGGACTAAGCAAAAAATTGACAAGAAAATAGGTGGTGAAATAGTTTCAAAATCTAGAGATTCCATAGAATCGCAAGTTTATCCAACATCTAAAATAATTGGTGATTTATCATCAGATCCATTTTCAGAGTCAGGAACTGAATTATTTGTTGATAATGCTAGATTCTTTAATTATGAAAAAGATAGTGCCAATATAACTATACCTTCTATGAGTGCTTTGATTGTAGACTTTACGGAACCAGTTGCTGCTGCATTAACTGCAACCGTTTCTATTGGAGGAACAATTAGTGGATTAACAATTGTAAATTCAGGTAATGGATATTTGGGATCTACAACATCTATTTCCATATCAGCACCACCATCATTGGGTATTGGTATAGGAACGACTGCATCAGCAACAGCAACTATAACAAATGGTGTTATCACTAGTGCGACTATCACAAATCCAGGTTTTGGATATACAATCTCATCTGCTCCTCAAGTATTGATGCAACTCCCTAGACCAATTAAAGAAAAAATAACTGACATAGATGATAGTGAAGTTACAGGTTATAGTGGTATCATTACAGGTATTGGTGTAACTGATGGGATAGGAGGTCATCCATTAGCTCTTAAATTTGCAATTGAACCTGATTTTATTAGTAATTTAAATTCTCAGATCGATGATTTGCAGGTTGGATTCCCTATTCACATCTTTAATACCAAAGTTGGACATGGAGTGACCTCTGTATCAAGTAGTAACAATGCAATAGTTGGAATAGGGACAACATGTGTTGATAACATCTACTTTATAAATGCATTTAATACTGCTGCTGGTATCATTACATGTAATATCATGACTGGTGTAAATACTTCAGGAATTGATTTTAATTCTCCAGTTGGTTTTGGAACGGGAGAATTTTCTTGGGGAAGAATACGTGGATTTACCAGAAGTTCAAACCCAATATCAATTGGAGTTACTGGTTTAAGAGTAGACTCTGGATTAACAACTTACCCATCTGTCCAGAGAAGAGGTTTTGGTCTTAGAGATACTGGTTCTCTAAGGAAGGATCTTGGGTAGTATAAATATAGAAAAAAGCTAATGATATGGCTGCAATTGTAACAGATCAATTTAGAATTCTAAATGCTAATAATTTTGTAGAGACAGTTGAAAACTCTGCAAATTCATATTATGTAGTGGTAGGTCTTGCCAATCCAGAACCAGCTAGTGTTGGATTTGGAAGAGTTGATGATTGGGATAATAAAACTCCTAATCCAACAGATAGTATTAATTATATGAATCATGTAGGTGATACTCAAATATTTGGAAAAAAGATAACAAGTGCAAATATAAGAAGATTGATTAAAAGAAGAGATTGGAAACAAGGGACAAAATATGAAATGTATCGACATGATTATAGTGCAGATAAACAATCACCCATTACAGGTAGATCAAGATTATATGATACTAGTTACTATGTAATGAATAAAAATTTTGATGTATATGTTTGCATTGATAACGGATCATCTGGTATTACTACAACGGGTAATGCATCTCAAGACGAACCATTATTTACTGACTTAGAACCATCTAGAGCAGGTGAAAGTGGTGATGGTTATATTTGGAAATACTTATTTACAGTCCCTCCTAGTGATATTATTAAGTTTGATTCAACTGAATTTATATCAGTTCCAGGAAATTGGCCAACATCATCGGAGACACAAATTCAATCTGTTCGTGAAAATGGTGACTCTACAATAAATAATAATCAAATAAAAAAAGTTTATATTGATAAGCAAGGATCTGGATACACAGAAAATCAAGTGGGTGTAGAAGTTGATATTATTGGAGATGGAACTGGTGGAAAAGTAGTTTTGGATACTGATAGTGATGGAAAAATTGTAAGAGCAAATGTTTCTTCAGGTGGACAAGGATATACTTATGGTATGGTTGATTTAAAACCAATTGGTAATGATACTGTTAATACTAGGGCAAAGTTAATACCTATTATTCCACCATCAAGAGGTCATGGTTTTGATCTTTATAAAGAATTAGGCACAGATAAGTTACTTATCTTTGCTAGATTTGACTCTTCATCAAAAGATTTTCCTACAGATACTAAATTTTCACAAATAACTATCGTTAAGAATCCGACATCAATTGGTTCAACCCAAGTTTTTTCAGAAAATCAGTTTTCTTCAGTAAACGCTATTAAAGTAATTGATCCCTCTGGAGAACCTGAAATAGGCAATAAAATGACACAAAATGTAACTGGAGGAGTAGCTAAAGGTTATATTGTATCATATGATAGTGATACTCAAGTTGTTAAATACTATCAAGATAGGTCTTTGTATTTTAATCAAACAACAAAAGATCAAGAAGATTATGCAAACGTTGAAAGTGTATCAAGAGTTTTACCATTTGAATCAAGTGCTGTTGAAATTAACGTTACAGGTGGTTTTTCATTTAAGGTTGATCAAAACTTTACTGGTATAAGTACTACATCATCTAATGGAAACAAAGTTGTCTCATTAGGTGTTAATTTCACAAATGGTCTTGCTTCACCTGAGATAAATAAAGGGTCAGGTGAAATAGTATATTTAGATAATAGACCTTTAATCACTAGAAACTCCAGACAAAAGGAAGACATTAAAATCATCTTGGAATTTTAAAAAATGCCACAAAAAACGAATTTAAATATAAGTCCTTATTATGATGATTTTAATAAGGAAGACAAATTTTACAGAGTTCTGTTTAAACCAGGATTTCCTGTACAAGCAAGAGAATTAACATCTCTTCAATCTTCTTTACAAAATCAGATTGAATCCTTCGGTAGTCACATCTTTAAAGATGGGTCTATGGTTATACCTGGTAATATTAATTTTGATAATACTTATTACTCAGTAAGAATAAAAAACACTCATTTAGGAATTCCAGTTGAATTATATCTTGAACAATTAAAAGGTTTAAGATTAAAGGGAGAACAATCAGGCATTATATTTACAATTGATAGTTTTGAACTCATTGGGACTGAAGATGATCTATCAGATTTTACACTTTATGTGCAATATTTACAATCTGGAGTAGATAACACTATTGGCAATTTAATTGATGGTGAACAATTAATAACAGAATCTACATTTGTATATGGTAATACTGCGGTAAATGAGGGTGAGAGTGTATTGACACTTGTTGAATCTAATGCATCAGCAGTTGGATCTGCTGTTGGTATATCTTCTGGTACTTATTTCATAAGGGGCACTTTTGTCGATGTATCTACAGATAAAATTGTTCTTGAACCATATTCAAATACACCATCTTATAGAGTTGGATTAAACATTGATGAACAATTAATAAATGCAAAGAATGATGATTCGTTATATGATAATGCAAGAGGTTTTTCTAATTTTGCTGCACCAGGTGCTGATAGACTAAAAATTACAACAACCTTAGCTAAAAAAAGTTTAAGTGATTTCAATGATACAAACTTCGTTGAACTTTTACGTATTGATGAAGGTGAAATTAAAAAAATTATTACCAAATCTCAATATTCATTAATAAAGGATTATTTTGCGGAGAGGACATTTGATGAATCAGGTCACTATTCTGTTCAAAAATTTGATGTACAACTAAAAAATTCTTTGAATGATGGCATATCAAATGAAGGTATTTTTAGATCAAATGAAGTAACTGATCAACAAAATACCCCATCAGATGATTTAGCATGTGTTAAAATATCTGCAGGTAAAGCATATGTCAAGGGTTATGATGTAGAATTAACTGGGACAAGAATAATTGATGTTGAAAAACCAAGAGATAAGCAAAAAGTAGATGCCTCATTAGTTCCATATCAAATGGGAACTATTTTAATAGTTAATAATGCCTTTGGTATACCTGCTCCTAATATTAATGATGATTCTAAATTTGTAGAATTATATGATCAGAGAACAAATTCTAACACTGCTGGTACTGGTGATCTTATAGGACAATCCAGATGTTATTCATTTAATGTAAAAGATGCATCATATAAAAATGATAAGAGTGAGTGGGAATTACACTTATTTGATATACAAACATTTACAAAGATAATCATTAACTCCGCAGTTAGCAATGCACAACTGCCTGATACATCATATGTAAGAGGATTAAGTAGTGGTGCCACAGGATATGCAATTGCAGCTGGTGGTGGTAGCACAACCATAAAATTAACACAAGTTACTGGTTCATTTGTAAGTGGTGAAGGAATCATTATAAATGAGGATCCTGAATTATCACGATCAATACAATCAGTTACTATTTTCGGAATCGAAGATGTAAAATCAGTTTATCAAGATACATCTAATGTTTCTGGATATGCCTCTGATTTTGTTGCAGATACTGTACTTAATCGAAAAATTCCTACAGGATTTAATGTTGCTGATAAGTTAAATATCAATGCAGCTGGTATTGCAACATGCGCGGGAAAAAACTTTGCTGCAACTAAAATTGGAACAATTGTAAGATATTCACTACCTGGTGAGGTTACTGAAAGATTTAATAGAGTTTCATCTGTATCACCAGATGGACAATTTATTAATTTAGCATCAGTTCCAAATATAACTGGTGTATGTAATGGTGCTTTACCAACAGGTTCTTCTGTTGCATCAACGTTTGCATTTGGAGTACCAAACATTAAACTTAATGAAAATAAAGGATTATATGCTCCAATAGGTAATAGAAATATATCAGATATTGATTTGGGATCATCTGATTTAATTGTAGGAACTAATATTACAGGTGAAACAGTAGATGGAAGTGGAGTTTTACAATTTAACTTATCCCAAAGCGGAATATCAAGTGCTTTTTACGAAGCATTTGATGCTGAAAGATATTCTGTACACTATTCTGATGGATCGATAGAGGATTTAACTAGTGATCAAGTAGTTTTAAATACAACAAGTCAATCAGTAACTATTAGTGGTTTAACAGCAAATCAAACCAACGTAGTTGTTTCAACAACTCTGAAAAAACGAGATATAAAAAGCAAGCAAAAAAATTACATTAGAAGTCAAAAAATTGAAATTTTAAAAACTGCTGTTGGTGTTAATACTACTGCAAGTGGTATGTCAAAAAGCACATCTTATGGTTTAAGAGTTGAAGATAAAGAAATATCATTAAACGTACCTGATGCTGCAAGATTACTAGGTGTTTTTGAATCTATTAATACTAATGCACCAATTCTTGACAGACTTACTTTTCCAAGTGGTTTAAATTTAGATACAACCTCAATATTAGGAGAGAAAATTTTAGGAAAAACAAGTGATGCCATAGCACAAATAACAGCACAAATATCATCTAATGAATTAGAAATTGTATATCTAACCCCTACAAAATTCACAATAGGTGAAATAGTTGATTTTGATGAATCAAAAATTTCTACAATTTTGACACAAATAGAAGTTGGTAGTTTCTTAGATATCACAAATAGATATGAACTTGATAAAGGTCAGAGAGAACAATTCTATGATTATTCCAGAATAGTAAGAAAACAAAATTTCCCTCCAGCTACAAGAAAATTATTAGTTGTTTATGATGCGTATACTGTACCATCAAATGATGTAGGAGATTTTTATACAGTTGATTCTTATCCAGAGGAAAGATTTGGATCTGATATACCAATTTTAGAAAATGATTTAAGAGCGTCTGATACTATTGATTTTAGACCAAGAGTTTCAACATACGTTGGTGCAGAATCACCATTTGCATTTAAAAATAGAACTTTTGACAATGGATTTAATCCGTCATTTATTGTTAAACCTAACGAAAGTTCAATATTAGGATATAGTTTTTACTTACCAAGAACAGACAAATTAATTTTAGACGTAGATGGAAGTGCATCAATTATAAAAGGAACATCTAATTTAAATCCAAAAGAACCTCCAATAATTGAAAATTCAATGGAGGTTGCAACAATTGAATTACCTGCTTACCTCTATGATCCTGATGATGCAATCATAAAAGTTACTGATAATGTTAGATACACAATGAGAGATATAGGTCTTCTTGAGGACAGAATTGAAGTATTAGAAGAAGTAACCTCTCTAAGTTTATTAGAACTTGATACAAAAACTTTACAAGTACAAGATGTAGATGGTTTAACAAGATTCAAAACAGGTTTCTTTGTTGATGATTTTAAAAACACAGATTTACTCGATAGAGATGATCCTGATAACAAATGTGCTGTTGATGTAGCAAATAAAGAATTGAATGTGCCATTAGATTTTTGGTCTATTCAACCTGAAATAGCATTTGATCAATCAATCAATATTGATAGTGCTGATTTTTCTGATGATTTAAAATTATTAGATTCAAATGTAAGAAAAACAGGTGATTTAATAACTTTAGATTATACTGAAGTTGATTTCTTGGAGCAACCATTAGCTTCTAGAGTTGAGAATGTTAACCCATTCAATATGATTAGTTTCTTTGGAAAGGTAAAATTAACTCCAAGAACTGATAGTTGGGTACGTAATATCCAAATTGATGGTGGTGAAAGAAGAATCACAGGTGGATTTAATGGATCATATATTGATACAGTAAAAACTAGTAGTAAACCTGATACTCATATTAGATCAAGAAACGTTATTTTTGACACATCAGGATTAAGACCTGTTGCAAGATTTTATCCATTCTTTGATAGTACAAGTGGTATTGATATTGTACCTAAATTAATTGAAATTAATATGTCTAATGGCATATTTGAAAGAGGTGAAACAGTTGATGTTTTTGATTCTTCTGGTGTAAATGTTTGTACTTTTAGATTAGCACGACCAGATCATAAAAAAGGAAATATATTAAAACCAAAAGAAACATTTAATGCAAATCCTTATAATACATCTGTATCATTAGGAAAAAAATATTCTGCCTCCTCTACTACTTTAAATGTAGATATTAACGCTCTTGGTGATGAAGCGAGAGGAACATTTTTTGGATACATTCCAACTGGAACAGGAGTTACTTTATTAGGTAGATCAAGTGGTGCACAAGCAGAAGTAACTGATGTTAGATTAGTTGCTGATACATTTGGTGATTTATCAGGTTCATTCTTCTTTAGAGATCCTTTAGCATCTCCTCCACCACCATTAAGATTTAGAACAGGCACTTCCTCATTTAAATTGACATCAAGTTCTGAAAATGCCGAAAATTTACCTGGTAGTGTATTAATTAGTAGTGGTGAAACAACTTATCGTGCAACTGGTAGAGTTGATACTTATACTAATACCTTAGTGATAGTTAGAAGACCACCACCACCCCCAGATGATTGCGATCCATTATCACAATCATTCACAGTCGATGAGAGTGGTGCATTTATAACATCTGTTGATTTATTCTTTGGAAATAAAGATCCTAATGAAAAGTTAACGGTTGAAATAAGAACTATGGAATTAGGAACTCCAACCAGACAAGTCGTACAAGATTATGCTCGTGTGGTTGTGCACCCAGATGATATTAATACATCTTCAAATGCCGAAGTTCCAACAAATATCAAATTCCCATCTCCAGTATATCTGGAACCAAATAGGGAATATGCTTTAGTTCTTCTAGCACCATCAACTAATCTCTATGAAGCTTGGATCGCACAAATGGGTGAGAAAACTGTTAACACCCAAAGTTTACCAGATGCTGAATCTGTGCTTGTAACTCGTCAGTATATTGGAGGTAGTTTATTTAAATCACAAAATGGATCTATTTGGACTGCAAGCCAATTTGAAGATTTAAAATTTAAATTATATAAAGCACAATTTACTACTACACCTGGAACTGCGTTTTTCTATAACCCAAAAATGGAGAAAAATTCTGCATTAATCAGAAGATTAACTCCTAATGCAATCAAAACTTTACCAAGAAAATTAAAAGTTGGAATTACAACAACATCTCACTCTGCTGTAGTTTCTCACTTAACAATTGGTACTCAAGTTAGTGATAGCACTTCATCAACTGCAATTAAAGGATTTATTGAAAGAGTTGGTGCAGCTGCATCCTCTCTATCAGTAACAGGTGTTGGTACTGGTTTTGATGCGAGTCAAACGTATAATAATGTGCCTTTATTTGCAATAACAGGTAATGGTTCTGGTGCCACTGCAACTATTGTTACAAATGCTGGTGGTGGAGTCCAATCTGCTACAATTTCAAATAATGCAGGTATTAATATAGGTGGTAGTGGTTATGCTATAGGTGATGTTCTTGGAATAACAACAAATAATGTTACGAAAGGATCTAATGCACTTATATCTGTTGGATCAACAGGTGGAATTAACACCTTATATTTGAATAATGTACAAGGTGAAGAATTCACAACTGGACAAAGTCTTGGAGTATTAGTTGGTTTAAACACAATTTCTCTTGCAAATACTACTATAGTATCATCAGCAACGTATGATGATAAATTTACAGGAAACGTAATTGAGGTTGATCATTATAATCATGGTATGACAGCAAATACTAATGTAGTAACTATTTCTGATGTATTACCTGATACTAATCCAATAAAAATTACAGATTCACTTGAAGTTGATGATCAAGTAATATCAATCGGTAACACTACTGAATTTGCTACTTATAATGGTGTTCCTACTTCTGATGGTTATGTAAAAATTAATAGTGAAATAATTTACTATGATAGTATTGGAGTTAATCAATTAGGTATTGGAACAAGAGGTGTAGATGGTACAATTGTGAGATCTCATAATGTGGATAGTCTAGCATTTAAATATGAATTAAATGGAGTTGATTTAAGACAAATTAACACTGATCATAATATGCCAACACAACAAGCATTATCAAATGCCAAAGATATTGATGTATATTATCTTGAAATAAGTCGTGGTGCACAAACAACTGGTGATACACAAGTTAGTTTTAAAAACGAAGCTAATTTAGGTGGAGGTAACATTTTTGCCTCACAAAATTATCAGTTTAATCAAATTATTCCAAATTTCAATGTGTTTACTCCTGCTGATAGTACATCATTAAATTCACAGATAAGAACTGTATCTGGAACAAGTGCAGGTGGAGGTGAAACTCCATTTATAGATCAAGGATTCCAAAATGTCACATTAAACCAACCTAATAGGTTAGATACACCAAGATTAATTTGTTCTAGAGTAAATGAAACTACAAGATTAACTTCTTTACCTCAAAATAGATCATTTACAATAGGTGTAACTTTTGAATCAACAGATCCAAACTTATCTCCTATTTTAGATACATTCAATGGTACAATGATCTATCAGAGATCAAGATTAAACAGACCAGTTTTAGATTATATTAAAGATGGTAGATCTGAATCTGCATCAGGTGATCCACATTCTGCTGTTTATATTGGGCAGAGAATAGATCTTAAGAATCCTGCAACTTCATTAAAAGTTATCGTCGGTGCGTATCGTGATGCGTCTGCTGATTTCCGAGTGTTGTATCAATTATTCAGATCAGATGGTGCTGATACTGAGTTATCTTACGATATAATGCCTGGTTTTGATAATCTTAATGATACAGATGGGGATGGTTTTGGTGATCAAGTTATTGATTCATCCAAAAATACTGGTAGACCTGATGCTTTTGTTTCAGGAAGTGCAGAGGGTGAGTTTAAAGATTATCAATTTACTGCTGATAATCTTGAAGAGTTTACTGGATTCAGAATCAAAATTGTATTCAGTGGAACAAATGAAGCACTTGCTCCTAGATTAAAAGATTTAAGGGTGATCGCATTAGCATGATACCAGTTGAAGGGCATAAACATTTATATCGGGATGAGAAATCTGGGGCTATCATTAATTGTGATGACCTCGGATACTCTCAATATAAAAAGGCAAAAAAATTAAAACTATCTGAAAGAGAGGAGATAGATAATATAAAAAAAGATATTGAAGAAATAAAATATTTACTAAGAGAAATAGCAAAAAAATAGACGGGTTATCGAGAATATAAATATATCTTAGATCCCGATATTGTTTTTAAATGGCAGTTTACGTTAGCAATTTAACTGTTAATACTGGTACTACATTTTCTCAAATTTTTACATTGGAAAGTGCAGACACGAATTCTGCTACAGATTTGACTGGTTTTACTGCTTCAGCACAGATGCGTAAGCATCCTGGCAGTAGCACAGCAACTAATTTTTCTACGACCATAATCAATGCAACTGGAGGGAGGATCAGAGTTGGACTTACAACAAGTCAAACTTCTGTTCTCAAACCTGGTAGATTTATGTATGATGTGTTAGTTACAGATCCATCTGGTGAGGTTACAAGAGTCTTAGAAGGTTCAGTTCTAGTTAGAGAAGGAGTTACCAAATAATGGCGGATATAAAGGTAAGAGTTGGTCAAAAAAATGCTATTAAGGTAACATCCTCTTTAGCAGGTGCGTCAGCAGGATCTCTTGGTGAACTAAGTGATGTGAATGTCAGTAATCCACAAAATGGAATGGTTTTAGTATACAACAGCACGACACAACAGTGGACTGGAACATTAGAATTAACTCCAGGTGCAACACAGAATTTGGACATAAACGGAGGTAGCTTCTAGAAATGGCAAGTATAATACGAGTTAAAAGATCGACTGGTACTTCGGCTCCATCATCTTTACAATTTGGTGAAGTTGGTGTTACTCTGAGTGGAGGAGGTACGCAAGGTAATAGTGGTGATAGATTATTTGTTGGAGATAATGCAGGTAATCCACAGGTAGTTGGTGGTAGATATTTCACAGATTTATTAAACAATACACCTGGCTCAGTTGCAAGTGGTGCGAACGCATCAACTGCTTCTAATGGATTTGTTGCGATTGTTGATCAAAATAGAAAAGTAGATCAATGGAATGTAGATAATTTAAGATTAGATGCGAATGTCCTTTCATCCACAAATACAGACGGAGATATATTCTTTGTACCAAATGGTTCTGGTGAAATAGTAGTAGGAGATAATATATTTTTAACTTTCGGTGATAGTAAGGATTCAAAAATAACATATGATGAATCTGGAGATGATAGAATCAATGTAACAGGTGCTGATTGGGTCTATGAGAATGGTGTGGCAATTGTAATGGCAGATGTGACTGATTCTGCCACAAAAGACACAGGTGCCCTTATAGTCGAAGGTGGAGTCGGTATAGAGAAGAGTGTTAATATAGGAGGAAATCTTAATGTTGCTGGTGTATCAACTTTTGTTGGTGTTGTAACCACAACTGGTGATTTATTTGTAGGTGGTGATCTTCATGTCAAAGATGATATCTTCTTTGATGAAGCAACAATGCGTAACCTTCGAGTTACTGGCATATCGACATTTGAAGGTGATATGCATCAAACAGGTGGAGTATTTCATGCTTTAGATGCAAGAATTGGTGGAGTTGGAATTTCATCGAATGTCATTTCGACAAAATCTGGTGGTGGTAATACACTCTTCATTGACCCATTTCCTGATGGTTTAAGTAATGAAGGTCAAGTTATTATAAAAGGTGATCTACAAGTCGATGGTACAACTACAACGGTTGATTCATTTACAGTCAATCTTAATGATCCAATAATTAATCTTGGAGTTACAACAAGCACAAGAACTGTTATGGCAACAGCTCTTGCAGGTGTTAGCACAATTAAAGTTGACTCAACTGCAGGTATTAACACAGGTGATGGAATTTCTGGGACTAATATTGGTAGTGGAACAACTATTGCAACTTTTGATCCATCAGAAAAATTAATTACAATTAATGGATCTGTTGCTGTTGGTGGTATCGCTACTACGACTCAGTTAGAAGTTACATCAAATGTTGATACTAACACTGATCGAGGTGTGGCGTTTAGTTATAATACAAGTGCTGGTTCAGGTAATAATAAAAAAGGTTTCTTTGGATTTATTGATACTGATTCCAATTCTAATAGTAATGCACCTGCCAGAGCATTTACTTATATTCCTGATGCAACAATCACTGGTGATACAGCATCGGGCACAAGAGGTGCATTAGATATCAAAGATATTTACTTCCAATCTGGTGATTTTGATACCACTGGAAATGGCATTGTCTACTTTGATACCACTGGTAGACAAATTGGAGCTGCTGGTACTGCTGCTGGTATAACTACTTCTAACTTTGTACTAAC
>TARA_R100001591_G_scaffold23458_1_pt1 | contig 26024 bp, 43 predicted proteins | sample TARA_R100001591 | Tara Oceans TARA_R100001591 (sample SAMEA2622725) | marine metagenome | biome: marine biome (ENVO:00000447); feature: surface water layer (ENVO:00002042); material: "saline water (ENVO:00002010), including plankton (ENVO:xxxxxxxx)" | depth 5 m
GTTGACGAGATGAAATCTAACTTAGATGCACAGATAGAAGAGAAGATTAATCCAACATCTGTTACACTATCAGTATCTGAATAAAAAAAATTATAATTTATTCTAGCTATCTTTGGTCATGTTTAAAATAAAATAAAAATAACATGGCAACAAGTGGAGTTTTTAACGCAACAAATTTATTGCTTAAATTATCGTCAGATGGCGGTTCTACATTTACTAATTTAGGACATACTACGAGTTCCTCAATTTCATTCACTCTTGATACCCCTGAAAGTACATCAAAAGACAGCGGTGGCTATAGAGAGGTTATTGCAGGTACAAGAAGTATTGAGATTAGTTTCGATGGTCTCGTAGCTTATGATGATGGTTTTGGTGCAGAATCTATTGTTAATATATTAAATAACAGAACTAAAATACAAGCTAAATTTGGTACTGCTTCTACAGGAGACCCTGTATATACAGTTGAAGGTTTTATATCTTCAATGGAAGTAAGTAGTGAAATGGAAAGCCCTGCAAGTTATTCAGGAACTTTCATTGCTACAGGTTCAGTTACAATTACTAGCTAATTTTGTTATTCCAATATCTTTATTTAGATTTGGTTTATGAATAAGCAAAGAGGTTATTACTCTTTAAAGATTGGGGGTAAGAATAGAACCATGCATTTCAGCATGAATTTTTGGGCATCATTGACAGAGGTTTTAGATGTTGGATTACAAGATTTAGAAAAAGTTTTTTCAGATAAGTCACAGTTATCTTCTATAAGGGCGATTATTTACTGTGGCTTATTAGCTTATGACCAAGAGGAGGGTAACGATATTGATTATAATATTTATAAGGTTGGTTCTTGGTTAGATGATTTGAATCAAGAGGAGTTTCAAAATGTTATGCAGGCTATGACAGAAACAAAGATACTTGGAAACGAAATCAATGCAGGTATAAAAAGGACACAAAAAAAAAATCAACAGCCAACGAGATAAGTGACTGGAATAGCATCTTAGACTACTACATAGGTCAGGTTGGTATATCACCAAACGAATTTTGGAAATATACATTCAAAGAATGTTACCTTGTTGCAGAACACTTTCACATAAATAATAATTTAGATTGGGAAAAATTTAGGTATGTATCTTGTATGATTTATAATACAAATATTTCTAAAAGCAATCAAGCAAAAAAACCACATCAATTATTTAAGTTACCTCAAGATAATATTACAAAAGACTCCGGCCCAAAATCAACAAAAGAGGAGTACGAAACATTCCTTAAAAAAATAGAAGAGAAAGAGAAAAAAAGCAAAGCTAAATAATTCTTATATTTGTTGTAAATATTTATTATGGCTCTCAGTAATTTTGTAATTCCAGTAAAGGTTGATACGTCGCAAGTTTCTAAAGGTCTTAGAAGCGTTTCATCTCAATTTCAAAATTTATCAAATAATCTTAAGGCCACAGGACAGGCTCTAACATTAGGTGTAACAGCACCTTTAGCACTCTTAGGTAGAGAGTTCGTAAGGACCGCATCTGACGCAGAAGAAACTCAAGCAAAATTTAGTGCTGTATTTAAAGAACTTACAAATGATGCAGAAGAATTTGTACAAGCTACAGCACAGCGTATAGGTCGTTCAACAAATGACCTACGTAAGTTTATGGGTACATTGCAGGATACATTTGTTCCGCTTGGTTTTGCTCGTGCAGAAGGTCTTGAGTTTTCAAAAGCGTTGACACAATTAACATTAGATTTAGCCTCTTTCAACAATATGGCTGAATCAGAAGTTCTAGAAGGCCTACAATCTGCTATTGTAGGTAATCATGAAACAATGAGAAAATTTGGTGTTATAATAAACCAAACAAACTTGAATCAAGAGTTACTGAATATGGGCCTTAAAGATGGCATTAAAAATGCTACTGAGGCACAGAAGGCACAAGCTAGATTAAATATTATAATGGCAGGTACCGCAGATGCACAAGGTGATGCTGAGAGAACCGGTGCTAGTTTTGCAAACCAAACAAGAAGATTGCAAGGTGTTTTTGAAGAACTTGCTGTTGAACTTGGAAATATCATAATGCCAGTAATACAAAAGATTATTACATTTTTTGGTAATTTAATTACTAGGTTCAGGGGATTAAGTTCAGAAACTAAAATACTTGTTGTAGCATTAGGCGGAATTGCTTTAGCATTAGGTCCTGTTCTAACCGTACTAGGTATGCTGATTTCACCTATAGGATTAGCAGTAGCAGGGTTCCTCGGTTTCATAAAAGTTATTAATGATAACAGCGATACTGTTATTGAAAATCTTGTAGCAATAGCAAACAATTTAATTAATATTTATAATCAAAGTTTAATTGTAAGAGCCGGTGTTCAATCTTTATTCTTTGTATTCAAAACAATTTTTAATGCAATCAAAACAGGTATTGAAAGTATTGTTGAATTATTTAGTGGGTTTGGTAAAATCGTTGTGTCTGCACTAAAAGGTGATTTGAAAGGTATACAAACAATTTTTAGTGAAACATTTTCTAATATTGGTGAGGATGTACAAGGATTTGGTGAAGATGTTGCAAATGATTTTCTTAATGGTTATGAGAATATTATTAATGGACAATTAGAAAACATTACTAAAGAAACACTACAGAACGGTGTGTCAAGTGGTATCGATGCAATCAAAGATTTTATTATTACCAAAGCAAAAGAGTTAGGATTAAGTATAGGAACTAATACAAGTTTAGGAGTATCAGAAGGATTAGGTACATTAGTCTCTGATGACGAGGACAGCCCATTAACAAAACTAAATAATAAATTGAATGATGTTAAGGAAAAAGGTCAAGAAATGGCTAATGCTGTTAGCGGTGCTTTTGGTCAATTTGCTACAAATGTCGTCAGTAGTTTTGAATTAGCCAATGAAGGTGCAAGCCAATTTTTTAATCAGATTGTTAGTATGATGATTAAATTAATACAGATGGTTATACAAGATGCTATCATTAGAAAAATGACAAATAAACAAGTTATATCTGACGAAGCGAAAAAAATAGCTACGCTAGCAGGTCTGCAGTTCGCAGGTCTTTCATCTTTAGCATCCGTCACAAGTGCTAAGATGATTATTGACCAAGCTTCTGCAACAAGTTCTGCCATTGCAGGTGGTGCGGCTAGTGGTGCGGCAACAGGACCTGCTGCAATTTTTACATCCCCAGCCTTTATCGCTACATTAGTTGGTGGTGTTTTAGCGGCATTTGCATCTATCCCAAAATTTGCTAAAGGTGGTATTGTCACAGGTCCTACAATCGGTTTAGTTGGTGAGGCCGGTGCAGAGGCTATCATACCATTAAATAAACTAGATAGCATGATGGGTGGTGGCACAAAAGGTGAATTTGTATTAAGAGGTCAAGACTTAGTTTTAGCACTAGAAAGGGCTGATGATTTCAGAACAAGAATAACAGGATAATGGCTTACGGTGAAAGATTCAATGTTGACTTTTTTGATGTAGATGAAAATAAATTTAAGGTACAGATTTTCAAAGATGGATTTACAGGTTCATCATCAAGTAACTTAACTTTAGGACCTAATCCTGTTCAGATTTCTTGGAAACAAGCTGACGATTATTTTAATCCAATTATAGGTAGTAACTGCAAATTACAATTCTATATTGATGATAGTACAGGTGGTGATGAATGGGAGGATGAAGAAACTAATTGGGAGGCGGCCTTTTGGAAGTGGGAAGAGTCTGGACTTGAGTTTTTAATACCCACATTTGACAGAGAATTCAAAGTTGTTATTTCATTTAATAATCTTGCAGGTACAAGCGATGCTCATGCTGTAGCAAGTAGACTTAAAGATACAAGTGTAGATTTTACTGTAGCTCTAAACGTTGGAGATATTGTTGTCAATACATCAACAGGTGCCAGTACTACGGTTGCACAAGTCAGTAGTGCAAATATTATAAAACTAAGTGCCGATATTTTTTCAGATGCAGGGGGAGAAAATTATGAGATTTTCCAAAACTATTGGACCGGTTTTATTGTACAGGACCAATTTACTATTCCTATGCAATCCTATCCTTTCTTAGTTGAAATTAACGCTTCTGATTTAATAGGTACAATAGATGGTTATAATTACGAGTTAACAACAAAAACACCCACAATATTTCAAGCTATAAGAGAGACATTAAAAAATATAAATGTACAAAACGGAGCAGCAGACACAGGCAAATCTTTAGACTTTGGTTATAAGATTTTATGTAGATATAACTCCAAGATTGCTAGTGGCTCTTTAACTTCTAATGGTAATCCCTTTGATTCTGTATATGTAAATGATGTTACTGCTTTCCAAGATGAAAATGGCAACGCTCTAAATTGCAAAGATATTCTAAAGTCTCTATTAAAAATATTCAACGCAAGAATTTTCCAACACGAAGGCACATGGACCATTATTGACAATGGTGCTTTATCTTTAACAACCTTTAGCGATGGCGGTGGCTCATACTCAAAAGAGTTTTTAGCATTTGATAAAACAGGTTCTTCTTTAGCAAATTTCTCTATAGCAAATCCAATTACAAACATTGACGATACCTCGGGGTCCGGTACCTTACAACCTCTTGGCAGAACACTAGAGAGAGTTATAAAAAGTCCTGCTATAAGAAACAGAGTTATTGTTGATTTGAAATTAAAAAGTGCTTTTGATAATTTTGGATTTGAACAAACAACAATTAATACTACGGGTTATGGCTTTCTTCCAAGCGGTACTAATTGGACCCTACAAGATTCTTCTGGTACAGGTTTAAAAAATACTATTGTTAGTTCTAGCACTTTCAATTCAACTTTATCTGTACAGGTTGGTATAGAGCCATATGGAGGTTCAAAAAGCTTATTAGCACAAGGCTCAGAGGCTACATCATTTAATACTTTAGTTGCATCTAATAACACAGGAAATATTGGCACTACATCCGGCTCTTTGTCTTTCAGCTTTGCACATTATGCAAACGACCCTGCACAAAGTTCTATCAGTTATACAATCAGATATCAACTTGTCTTGGATGATGGCTCCGGAACTTTATATTACTGGAAAGCTAGTACAAATGAGTGGGTTACATCATCTACACAAGGTCAAAATACAGTTTCTAGTTCAGTTTCTGAGCAATGGGTATTGAATGAATTTACACCAACAGCACCACCTGTTACAGGTTCTTTAACTGTTAAATTATATACCTCTCATGAGTCGCTACATAATAGTTCTCTTTTTAGAACTTACTACGATGATTTTGTTTTTAAGAGTTCATCAGACTTAAAATATTATGTAAATACAACAATAGTAACTGAAAGCACAATTAATCAAAACAGTTCTGTAATTAAAAAGTCAGACGTAATTTTTGGTCAGTTGGGGGATGTTAAATTTTCTAATTGCTTAACTAATTCTAGCAATGTTCCTATTTCTGCTTTTAAATATTTTGATACGATAACATCTGAAACAAGTCTAGAGAACTTAACTTGTATGCTAAGGTTAAATGACCTTGCCATAAACAATGATAGATATACAGGAACTTTTAGAAAGATTAAAGAAAGTTATGGCTACCTTAAGCCCGTAGATTTATTAACATTACCCAAGCTTAATTTTACAACATTCCAATCTGCTACAAATCATCTTGCAATAGATAATATAACTTTTAATTTAGCCAAGAATAGAATAAAGATTAATACACACACACCTCAACAAACTAAGTTAACCGCAACTACTGACGTTAGCAATAATCGTTCTTTCTATGAGGAAAAGCCTAGTGATTAAAAAAAGGCTGCCCTAAGACAGCCTAAACTTAGTATGAATAATAATTCAAATATAACGCTTTTCAGCAGTTATTTTTTCTATATCATGTTTACACCCCATTTCAAAAAGAAAATCTAACAGAGGCATCTTAATTTTGTAATATTGGCGTTTATGGTAATAACCATGTACACAGGTTTTTTCAGCCATTATATCTTCATGCGGTTTTGTTTTATGATAAAGATAGACAACAAATCCTTCTTTTTTGTCTTTATACTGCCAAGAATCTATTATTCTTTTTAACATTATGTTTTGCCCATCCCTATTGAAATCTTTAAAGCTTTTATGTTTTCTTTCTATGTGCTTAAATTCTAATAGAAATAGAAAACGGTTATCAAATTCTAAAACACCATCAATATCTGAAGGGTGTATTTTATCAAACTGAATTCCGCTATAATTAATTAATTGCTTTATTCTTTTGGGATATTTTATTAAGCCTGTCATCCTCTAATTTCTTAAGACTTTCATCCTCAATCTTAATAAATTTTTTAATTTTTTTCAACTGTTCTTTATATAAATTAATTAACTCTCTACGATGGTTCAAATCGTGCATATTATTAGAACAGCTATCTAAAAAACGTTCTTTTATATATTCAGAGATTTCCATATTTTTAATTTCTCTTTAAGTTGTCTTTGCTCTTTGTTCAATCTTCTTTTTTCAGACGTAATATAATCTATTCTGTTTTTAATTATATAATCTAAAGAATCTGTAATCTCATCAGCGGGTATGCTGACATTATATAATTCATTATAGTGTGTCATACCCTCAAAGACTAATTCATTATCGTGGCTCCAAAAAGCATCAATGTTCCTAAATGAAATATGTTTTGGAGAACTCATGATACTAAAATTAAAGCTATCCAAGTAAATGCCGTGAGCATTAAAAGAAATAAAAATTCTGTTATAGCTTTTACCATTTTACATTGCTTTTATGTTCTACATAACCAACAACTTTCAACACAACGATATCAGTCCCGTTATCAGAATCAATATCTAAATAATCTAAATGTGCATCCCATATATCAGGGTTATCATCTTTTTGTATCTCAAACCACACCGGCTCAATATATCTAGTGTGTCTTTCTTCGTAGATGTTATCAGCCAAATCTTTGATAGACTTAACGTTGTCATTAATCGACATTTTTCTTTTTTTTAACTGTTTGTAAGCATCTGTGTGCTTCATAATCTCATTTATCTGCTTCATAATATTTGATTAAATTTCTTATTTTATTACGAACAGAAAGCCACAAGTCAGCTTCAAACTCACTTTGTGACCATTCTGTGTACCTCTTACAAGTAACATCAATTTCTTTGAGTTCCTGTAATTGATTAATTAAAGGTTTAAACCTTTTCACTTAACTGTTCAAGTTTTTCTTGAGAATCTAAGATGTTATCGAAAAAAAATTCATCTCCGGTCTCATGGTCTGTAATCAAGTACTCAACCTCTTGACCGAAGCAGGAAACAATCTGTATGTCGTTTTCTAATGAAATGTAAACATAACCAGACATTTCATTAAATCCCATTTGAAATATTTCTTCATTAGGAAAATATTTGTTATAGGAATCCAAAACAAGACTCAAGCTGTGTTTTTCGCTTGAACCCATCTTATCAAAATTAAAAATATTCATATCTAAAGTTTTAAAGTTTTAAAAAGATTGAGAGTTTAGCTTAGTCCCCTGCAACTGAATAATTTAATATTCTTACTGAGAGGAATTAAATGCCCGCATCTAAACCAAACCTCAATCATATAGCTAATATCGAAAGTTTTTTTATAAATTCAAAATATTTTTAAAAAATATTTTTAAAAAGTATTGATGATTTTGTTGTCGATTAACATCTCTAGAATCTCTAGCCAATCGTTCTTTTCCATTATTACGTATTCTCTGCCACCTTTACGCTTATGATATATCAATTTGTATTGAGGTTTGTTAGGCCTCATCTCATCTAAAATTTTATGATAACTAGGATTGTTGCTAGTGGCTTTACATTGAATTGCAAAGGGGTCCGTAGCAACTAAATCTATTTTTGCATTATCAATCATCTTAGATGCATACCTAGATGTCTCACAATACTTCCAACCTAATTTACGAAATTCTAGTCGTATTTGTCTTTCGTAATCGTGGCCACGCTTTCTTGACGTTCTCCCTGACATATAATAAAGATAATATACTTACAAGTACAATCGCAACTAATTTAATTATTCTTTTTTTGCCCATCTCTTTCTACAAACAGAGCATAACCCAGATAACAATAATTAATTATATCTGCAAACCTAGAATGAATAGGCTCTGATTTTTTCAAATTTGCGTTATTAATGTGAGAAAAAATTGATTGTAACTGTTTATCAAAAAAAACTCCAAAGCATTTTAATTCTGAAATGCCTAACCTTTCTGCTGTATTTCTAAAATTGGTTAAGACATCAGAATTTTCTAATGTATATTCCGGTCTTTTGGATAATCTAATTTCCTCAGCATAGTTATTTAATTGTCTTACTAATTTATCAAATTCTTTTTCTGTCATATCACTTTTTTTAATACATCATATTTTAAAGGGTCAAGTTCTTTTATCTTACTTAGATAAACTAATTGTTGGCCCTTTGCATTTTCTATTTCTTCATCTGTACTGTCGATACCTAGATTACATTCTATAATCTGACATTTGTGCATAAGTGCATCAATTTTTGCTCTTACAATCTTGTTTGTTTGGTATGCACCAAACAACTGTCTTTTTTCATATTTGCTTAAATCGTCTGTTGTTGTCATAAAATTAAACTTCCATCTTTATTATAATTTTCCCACCAAAATCCTCCAACATCATTTGATTCTAAATACTCCTTCCAACAATCAAAAGCTATTCTCCAAGCATCTTTACCATAATCAATCATATCATCACTCATTGCAAAAACTTCAACTGAATATGGATATTTATTTTCTATTGTTATGAATCTAAATCTTGAAGGGTTAAACCCTAATGCTTCACAGTAGAAGCAGGCCTGTAGATGATAAGCAAAGTTATATATAGAACTTTTAAAATATCTAGGGCTAGCATCTGCTGATGTTTTGATATCTATAATGTAATCATTTTCCTTAATACCATCCGGTCTTACTCTTACAGGCACATCATTAATTTTACCATAATAAGAAACTTCCTTTTCAGTCAAGCGTTCAATTAAATTCTTTGCCAAACTATGTTTACTGAAATTATATTTAATATTATCTATAGCGGCTTGCTCTTCCTGCCTAATAATTATTTTACCTTTATTTTCTTTTGTGAAATCCTCCTTTATTTTTTTTCCCTTGTTTGTTCTAAGATTAACTTCCGGCATTACTGCAATATCATTACTATCTTCAAGTATTGCAGAATGAACAGCACTACCAAAGTTCATTGCATCTGTCATTCTAAAAGATTCTTTCAAATAATGATTAACAGATTTTTTGTAGATAGTCTTAAGACCACTAGCAGAAATGCTGTTCTGTGAATGGTATTGTTCGTTACTATCTTTTATTTTTTTCATTTTGTTTTAATGCTTGATTGATGTAATAGAAAAGTCCATATAAGATTGGTGAACTATATAAGATAGTCCATAAATTAGGGTGCCATGTTTCACCGCAAAATCCTAAACTGTGTTTTACTATTTCTATCATATACAAAAAAGTGCCGGCTTTCAAGGTGCTTCCAAACTACCTATTGATACCGGCACATAAATTAACTAACTTAATTATGAAATGTCTGACGACCTAAAAAGGCATATCATCAGAACTATCTTTTACCGTTTCCTTTCGTTCAAAATTATCCCATTTAATGTATAAATCTTGACCCCCCTTACCTTTATCTTTTCTCTTACCAACAGTCAACCATAAAGTCTTTTTGTCATCCTCTTTACGGATGCAGTCTGGATTTTTTGCTAATTCGTTTAAATCTAAACATAAAGTATAGAAGTCACCCCATTTACCTTTTTTGGTCCAACCACTACCTAACCATATTGTATTGCTCATTATTTTAAAAGTTTATTGTTTTTGTTATACTTCTTACCATGATAACAGTAATAAGCTATTTCACTAGCTGTATCTATTATGTCATTAATGGTAATATCTTGCTCGTTTGTTTCTGTTTTAATCTTCCAATAATCTATTGAAGATTTTACAGAACTCTGTCTAATAATCATTTTTTGTTTCTCATCCATTAGACCTCTATTATAAAGCTTTTTATAAATCCTACTTTAGTAAGTTTTTTTAATTCTGAAATTTTAAATCCATCAGGGTTGTTGAATTTATTATAAACAGTCATAGTCGTAACATCAATCTTGCTAGCTAGTTTCTGTTTATCGAGTTTCATCTCCTTGAGACGTCCTTCTAAAAGTTCTGTAGTCAACATAAGAACAAAACTATAAACTTTTTTTGATTTATCAAAATTTTTTTTAAATTTATTTTTAATTTTGTTCTAACTTCTTCTAGCTTCTATTATTTTTTTCTTAAAAAAAAATAATAATTTCTTAAGGAAGTTAACTTCTAGTAAAAAAAATAAAAAATAATATGCACTTAAAAAAGGAAACACTCAAAAAATTTATTGAAGATTACGAAAACGACCCAATAACCAAAAAATGGATTGATTCAGTTGACAACCGAGGGAAGTTTCAGAGAGATTTAGATAAACAATTTTATGATTTATCAAGATTGACAATAAATAAACTAGTTGACTTGATAATTTTTATGAACACACTACGTGGTGGAGCAGAAAAAATAACTGATAGTATTCAAGTTCAGCAAGAAAAATATTTAGATATTGTGACCGATTTAGAAAAACAAATAAACAGATTAAAAAATGGGAATAAAGGTTAGAGATTTCGATGATATATTAAAAAAAGATTATAATAAAAATGCTTGCAAAGAAGTATTTGTAGATGATATAAAAGACAAATTATTTGATTATTACGAGAAAGGTTATCCAATGGGAGAGAGTTCTATGATTAAAGGCCTAGATGATAATTTTAGATGGCGAAAAGGATTCTTATATTGCTTTAGTGGTTATCCCCAAAGCGGTAAATCAGAGATTATTAATTATTTATCAATACTTAGAGCATTTCATTACAAAGATAAGGTTATGATGTACTCACCGGAAACAAATACTGCTGAACTTGTGCTAAACTTATGTCAAGCTTATTTAGGTAAAAATGTAAATCCTTTATATGGTGACACCTGTAAAGAGGACGAAATGAAAAAAGCTTTAGAATTCGTAAGCAATCATTTTGCATTTCTTGAGAACAATGACGAGATGCCTACAATAAACTCACTTGTAGATAAATTTGAAGATTATGTTGCAAAAGGTTTCAATAATTTCATTATTGACCCATTAAATTGGGTGGTAGAGTCTAATGCAGGAGAGAGTAATATGTATCAATACTTAAAGCTTACTTTAACAATTTTAAAACAATTTGCTAAAAATAATGATAGTATAATGACTTATATAGAACACCCAAAGACTCCAAGCTTAAGCAGGGCCAATATCAAGCCTCGAGCCAATTCCTATTCGCTTGCGGGCGGGACTATGCATTTCAACAAAACTGACTGTATGGTAATTATGCATAGACTTGATGATAATGAGGTTGCAGAAAAAATCAAGGGTAAAGATTTAGTTGACACTTTACTTTTAAATCAAGAAAAACATATTAAATTTGTTGAGTTCGAAACAGTCAAAATGAAGTCCCAACGTTTGAACGGTACTTTAGGAAGCTGTTTCATACAATACGATTTAAAAACAGGTAGATATAAATAAACAAATTATGACAAGAGAACAGGCCACACAATTATTAGTTTCTGTTTGCGAGAAGGCAAATAAGAGCGGACTTTTTACATTATCAGAATCTTCATTAGTTTTACAGGCTTTAGAGCAATTTGGAGTGCAACCACCAAAGGTAGAAGAACTAGAGAAAAATGAAGTTGAGGAAGAAGTTACAGAAACGAAAAAAATTAAAGACTAAATACTATTATATAGATAATAATAATGAAATTTTCGGGGAGACAGATAATTGCTGTCGAACAATGATAAACCTCTTTACTGTGTTTAATGCTAAAAGTAGAGAGGTTTTTTTTGATGTTGATAACTTAAAGAAAATTGTATTTGACAAAGAAAACAGCTTACAACTTAAACAGACGAAAAAAATAAAAGTATATAAATATCAAAATAAGGTTATTAAAAGAAAGTATTTTATCCTACTTTTAGGATGTGAGGAAAAATAAAAAAATTTTATTAAGAAAAATCCAAACCTTTATCACAAAAAACAAAACGAAAGCAAGGGAAGATTTATACAACATAGATGATGATTATAAAACATTCAGAATGATTTATGCACTCGCTTCATTATTTCCTGTTGATGATGAATATAATAGAAATGAGCCAGAAGTTGAAAAACAATTAAAAGAATTATGGTACTTGTATTTTTTTTTTAAACATAAAATAGAGGGAAAAAATATTAAATACAGTAATATTGTTAAAAAATATTGTTAAATGAATACAAAAAAATTAGTTAAAATAGAAGAAATTAAAGAAAACACTTCCAACCCGAGGGTTATAAGTGACTTTAAATTTAAAAATTTAGTAAAGTCAATTCAGGATTTTCCTGAGATGTTAGAAAAAAGGCCTCTGATTGTAGATGAGAATAACACAGTTCTAGGTGGCAACATGAGACTTAAAGCTTTAAAGGCTGCTGGTCTAGAATTTGTTTATGTAGATGTTGCTCATGATTGGACCGATGAGCAAAAAAAAGAGTTTATTATCAAAGACAATCTATCTTTTGGTGAATGGGACTGGGACACTTTATCCAATGAATGGGAAACAGATGAGCTTAATGATTGGGGTATGCAGGTTCCATTTTATGAGGATGAACCAGATTACTCACTTTTAGATGATGAGGACCTCTCTGAACAACTTTCAGAGATGCAGAGCAATGTTAAAAAAGCTATACAAATACCTTTTGATAATGACGATTATGAGACCGCTTTTAACTTAATTAAGTTTTTTAGAGAAAAAGAATTCGATTTGGGAAAATTAATCATTGAGTTATTATCCAACAAAAAAAATGAGGTTGATAAGGGATGAAATTAACGGAATTAAGTTTTTTTATCGTGATGGATTTTCAGATAAAAGAACTTTTGAAGAAGTCATTGGTAGGGACATTTATCAAAAAAAAGATTTTCAAATAAATAATGACGAATATTGGATTGACTGCGGTGGCAACGTAGGTGCTTTTGCTTTACTTTGTTTGAGTAAAGGTGCTAAAGTTGACATCTATGAACCAGACCCATACAACTGTAAAATCATTGAGAAAAATTTAAAATTAAATAACTATGATGCTAACATTTATCAAAAGGCCCTTGTTCATAATGATGTAAAAAAATGTTACCTTTTTATTGGGAATGAAAATCAAGTTTGGAGAAATTCAATAGTTAAAAAATGGAACAATAAAGGAATTAAGGTAGATTGTGTAAATTTTGATTCCGTGCAAAAGAAATATGATTGTTGTAAAATGGACATTGAAGGTGCTGAAATTTTAATTTTACAGAAAATTGTTACTGATTTTAAAAAATTTGTTTTTGAATGGAGTTTTGATGTTGATAGAGATATTGACAAACTTAGAAACGCAATCAAAATACAATCAATCAATTACAATAAAATTACTGAAAATAATATTTTGAAAAATAAAAACTTTATATTGTGGGGGCCAAATTGGTTTCCAATGGCAATGAACATTTTTATGAGCAAATGAAAAGATTAGATTTAAAACACAGAAAACACGACGTAAAAGTTGGTGATAATTGTGGCAATATAGAACCGAATGTTAAAGAAGATACTATTTTTTATTTAGATGACGAGCCTGTAGGTTTCTTTATAGCTGACCTTTCTAAAAAATACAAAAAAGCCGCACAGCTTGCTGACATAGCTGATAATGAATTAAGAAGCAAAAGGGTTCCTAAATCAACCATGAAGCGTTCCTCTGGTTTCGCTGATGGCAATAAAGACAAAGAGGTGTTGCAATATTCTACAATTATAGGTAGCATCCCACCTAAACCGCATATGAGGAGGCCATATCCTACAATCTCTAGTGTACATAGAAAAGAATCTGCACAGACTTTTATTAAAGCAATGTATTTATTATGCTTAGAATCTGAAAAAATAATTCAAGATATTATACCTAGCTTATATAAAGAACAAAAGAAAATCATAACAAAAAACGTTGCAAAGAAATGGAGGTTTGGAAATCTATTTACAAGTTCTATTTCAAATTACAATATACCTGCTCCTTTTCATATAGATAGAGCAAATTTACAAGGCTGTGCTAATGTTATTATTGCAAAAAGAAAAGACTCAATAGGTGGAAATACAAGCGTGCCAGACTACGATATAACAGTTGATTCCAAAGACAACTCTCTTTTAGTATATCCTGCATGGAAAAATGTACATGGAGTCACTCCAATTATACCAACTAAAGAAAATGGATACCGTAATACTTTAGTATTCTATCCGCTAAAAGCTTTCAATGGGTTAGATTAGTGCCTGAGTCAAATAAAATAAGTTTAATTGTTAAGATTAGATTAAGTATTTTTGATGTAAATTGACGACGGCACTTTTTTAATATGAAAAACAACAAAATACAACACACTAAAAAAGCATTATTAGAATCCTTAGAGAAGTCTTTAGGGGTTGTTACCACTGCATGTAAACAAGTTGGCATTGATAGGACAACCTTTTATAGATATTATAAGCAGGATAAAAGTTTTAAAAGACAAGTCGATGACCTCGCTAATGTAGCGAAAGACTTTGCTGAAAGTCAGCTTTTTAAACAAATACAAGACGGCAATCCAACAGCAACAATTTTTTATCTTAAGACTAAAGCTAAGGACCGAGGATATGTTGAGAGACAAGAGATATCGCACACCGGTGGAGTAAAGACAGAAGTAATTAAATGGAAGCCGTCAAAGAAGTAGATTGTAATATTCAGTTTTATCAATGCTTAGACAGCAAAAAAAGGATTAAAATTTTTCAAGGAGGCACAAGGTCCGGAAAAACCTACGCTATATGTCAATACATAATACACATTATTTTAACACAGAAGAAACCGCAAATAATTACAATAGCTAGAAAAACATTACCTGCTATACGAGCCTCTGTGTATCGTGACTTTATGGGCATATTAGAAAGTCTTGGAATCATTTATAATGGTTATATGAACAAGAGTGAAATGATATACTATTATAATCAACACAAAGTTGAATTTATTAGTGTAGATGAGCCACAAAAGATACGAGGCAGAAAGAGAGATATTTTATATATCAATGAAGCAAACGAATTAACTTACGAAGATTTTCGTCAATTAATTATGAGAACAACAGGGGAGGTCTTACTTGACTTTAATCCGTCAGACCCTTTGCATTGGATATACGATGAACTTATGACCCGTGAAGATTCAGAAACTTTTGTAAGTACATATAAAGATAATGCCTTTCTTGAGCAGGAAATCATAGACGAAATAGAAAGATTAAAAAATAAAGATGAACTATATTGGAATGTTTATGGCTTAGGTAAAAGGGCAACTTTTGCAGAAGGTATGATTTTTAATGACTGGAGATGGATTGACTATAAAGACTTTCCCGATTCAGATGAAGTATTTTTAGGCTGTGATTTTGGCTACACGAATGACCCAACAGCCATCATAGAAATAAGAAAACAAAATAACAAAGTCTACATAAAAGAAGTTCTTTATAAAACAGGAATGACAAATCAAGACATTTCAAATTTTATTAAATCAAATAATTATATTGATAGTATTATGTACTGCGATTCTGCAGAGCCAAAGTCAATCGCTGAACTAAGAAATACAGGTGTCTTAGCTAAGCCATCTGTCAAAGGTCAAGGAAGTTTATCAGCGGGTATATCTCTAATAAAAGAATATGATATTTTTGCGTGCGAAAAATCATTAAATTTAAAACATGAATATCAATATTATATATGGGAAGAGCTTAAGGACGGAACAAAAACTAATAAGCCAAGAGACAAATTTAATCATTTGATGGATGCACTTCGTTACGGTATGTACACGAGATATTCAAATAAAGGAGAATTTTTTGTCTATTAAATAAATTATTTATTTTATATAACTTTACAAAAAAAAATATATGCCTACATTTTATCAAAGAATACAGTCAGCATTAAAAGCTTTTTCACAAAATACTTCACCAGAGTATAACAGGGCTGTCTATAGTTACATTGGTAATGGTAATATATCTAACAATGAGAATGATGATAATTACATTAGGAAAGGTTATCAAAAAAATCCTACAATATATTCTTTAATAAATCTAATAACTAAGACCGCAGTAGCCGTTCCGTTTATTATTTATGAAAAAAAGGATGAAGATGCACTCAAACAATATAAGGCTTTGACCTCTGGCATAGTTAATGATGATTCTTTAATCAAAGCCAATATGATAAAAAAACACGCTTTGATAAAAACAGAACACACACCCTTACATGATATATTGGATAGACCAAACCCTGCTCAGAGTTATGCAACCTTTATGACAGAAGTAATTGCATTTGGTAAGCTTACAGGTAATAGATTTATTTATGGCATAGGACCAGATACTAGAGAAGGAAAAGTATTCAATGAACTTTATGCACTTCCTAGTCACCTCGTAGAGATTAAAAGCAATGGAATCTTTGAGCCTGTGAGTAAATATTGTATGAGTTATGGAAGGAATCAATATGATATTGAGGCTGACGATGTATTGCATATTGCAGATTTCAACCCTGATTATGATGGTAGCGGCTCACATCTATATGGGCAATCACCTCTCCTTAGTGGACTACGTTCTATGACAAGTAATAACGAAGCTGTAGAAACAGGATTAAAATACTTACAAAATCAAACAGCAAGAGGCATTTTAACAAGTGAAGATGAATCACTAACACCAACACAGGCACAACAATTAAAAGATGCCTTTAGAAGAAATTACCAAGGCTCACATAATGCCGGAGATGTGATTGTAACACCTAAGAAACTAAGTTGGACCAACTTTGGATTAAGTGCAGGCGACTTACAGCTTTTAGAAACTTATAACGCAAGCATCAAAGACTTATGTAATATATTTAGTGTGCCTGCAGTTCTCTTAAATAATATGGAATCTAGTACGTATAATAATATGAGAGAAGCAAAAAAAGCGTTGTATCAAAACTGTGTAATACCCGAGTTAGATAAATTAAGAGATGAACTTAACAGATGGCTTGTGCCTTTATATGGTGAAAATCTTTTTTTAGATTTTGATTATAATTCAATATCAGAACTACAACAAGAGCAAGAAAAAATTGTCTCACAATTATCTCAATCTTACTGGTTATCAAATAATGAAAAAAGGATGGCAATGGGCTATGGCCTTGATGAGGAAAAAGAAATAATGAATGACTTTTTAGTACCAAGTAATCTAATACCTATAAGTGATTTAGATTTAGGCTCTGAAAAGAATTTTTTTGAAAGTGCTGTTGTTGAAAAACAAGAAATGAATGAGAGGTTAAGGAAAGCTTTAAAAAAGAAAGCTGACGACCACAACGAAAGCGTAACATCTAAAACAAAAAAAACTAATGTTAGAACTTTATTTGCTGTTTACAAAAGAGGTGTTGGGGCCTATAGAACTAACCCAGAATCAGTTAGACCAACAGTAAATAGTGAACAACAATGGGCGATGGCCCGTGTAAATTCTTATATTTATGCCTTAAAAAATGGTAAGTTTAGAGGTGGTAAACACGACACAGATTTATTTCCAGAGGGTCACCCATTAAGTTCAAAAGGTAAAAGTATTGATTTAAATCATAAAAAATTAGTACCGGGCATGACAGATGTTTTTACAACTCAACAAGAAGCAGAAGAAAGAGCAAGAGAACTAGGAGGGAGTGGCTCTCATTCACATAGCTGGGATGGTGAACAAGTTTTTATGCCATTTGAATCACATGATGAATACAATGAAGCTGTCTCTAACGAAAAAACTCATTACGATGATGACGAAGAAGAAAGAAGAAGAAGGAGAAGAAATAAAGACTTATCAGATGAACATTATGACACCCCTGATGAAGCAATGGAAAGAGCTAGGCAAATAGGTTGTAGTTTGACCCATAGTCACAACACAGAAGATGGAACTGTTTATATGCCATGCAGAGATATGGATGAACTTGAACAAGCTTTAGGGACAGAAAAACAAGAAACCTATGGGGGTTATCCTAAGAAAGCTATTGCAAATGCAGAAAGAGCAATCAAAGTAAATGATAAGTATAATAATCCTTGTGCTACAGCTGTAGGAAAACAGAGGGCTCAAGATATTGTTTCCAATAGAAGTTTTAGTTTATCTGTTTTAAAAAGAGTTTTCAGCTACCTCTCAAGAGCTAAAGAGTATAACACCGGCACTTATGAAAAAGATGACAAGCCTGTATGTGGCACCATTAGTTATAATCTGTGGGGTGGTGATGCTATGCTTAATTGGTCTGAAAGAAAGCTGAAACAAATCGAGGAGTAATGCCTTTACCTAAGCCTAACCGCTATGAATCAAGAGATGAGTATATTTCTAGGTGTATGGCTGACGACACAATGAATGAGGAGTACCCTAGAAGAACACAAAGACTCGCTGTATGTAATAATATTTTTTCCGATAAAGAGCAAAAGCAGTTCAATTTTTCATTAAGAAAATTTATCAGAGCCTTCAAGGTTGGTTATCAAAAATTATTCAGACAATCTGAAAGAGCAAATTTTCGTGTTGCAAAAGATTTTTATAGAACAGGATTTGATAATGCTATAGATGATTTTCTAAAAAATGGCATCAAAGACAAAGAATCTTATGAGATTTTTTTCCAAAAAACAGAAATACAAAATATGTATATTAGTATTTATACTACCACAGGATTAACATTTTATAATTGGTATAAAAAAAATTACGAGACCTTCATTGGAAAACAAGAGGAAACAGATAATATAGTTGAAAATTTTTTTCAAAATTATGCTATCAATAGTACGTTTACTAAACAGACTTCTGTGCAAGCAACAGTTATAAAAAATATTGAAAATATCTTTTCTAAATTTTTACAAGATGAAGATTTTGTAAAAGACTCTTTTGAAGGAAAATCTAGAAGGCTACATAAACAACTTGATAAGAGAGCCTTATGGGAATCTAGAAGAATTGTTAAAACAGAAACCACATTAGCATCTAACCTAGGTGTAAATCAAGGTGCCTTATCTGTTATGAAGCCAGAGCAAATGGTAAAGAAATGGATATTAGGTGGTAGTGTAGACCATAGAGAGGGCCATGTCGCACTTGACAGAGAGGGCCCGATACCTTTTGAAGATTCTTTTGTGAACCCAGTAACAGGTAATATTTTGCCGTATGCAGGCCAAGGTCCTGCAAGTGAAGTAATAAATTGTTCTTGCTATGTAGCACCTATTCCCAAACGTTCAGAATACCTCTTTAATGGGAATTAAAAAAAATATTAAAAAAATGTACTATTTTTGAATTTAAAATAACGTTATGATTTTATATAAACAAGCACCGATTGGTGACATTGATGAGAAAGCAGGCGTAGTCAAGGGCTATGGTTCTGTATTTGGCAATAGAGATAGTGATGATGATGTAATTGAAAGGGGGGCGTATGCTAAAACAATTAAAGAGAATGGTAAGAGAGTAAAATATATCTATCAGCACGACATCACAAAACCTATTGGAAAGATGTCTGAACTATATGAGGATGAAAAGGGATTAGCTTTTACTGCAGAAATACCTAAAACTACATTAGGAAAGGATGTAATTGAATTAATTAAAGCAGGTGTCATAACAGAAAATAGTGTTGGTATCATGCCAATAGTTAAAGACTATAAAGAGGAAGAAAAAACAAGATATATAAAAGAAGTAAAATTATATGAAATATCTGCTGTAACAATAGCTGCAAATGACCAAGCTATGATTAATGATGTCAAAAGCGAGGAAAAAAGACAGTTAGATATTAACAAGAAATTTGATGCAATAAATAAATTATTAAGAGATGGTAACATTTCTGATGATTTAGGATATGCCATTGAATACCAGCTTCAATGTTTGAAAACTGATATGAGTATCACAAAGCCGGCTGTAGAAGTCACTTTGCCGAAAAAAGAGAGTACAAGCGATGAGGTTTTTAAATTTTTTTTCAACCGTTTAAATAATTTTAAAAATGAGTAGTATAGACGAAAACACTCAAGAGCATCTCAACAAACTCGCTGACTTAATCGATGAAAAGATTGAGAAAGCAGGGAAGGCATCTAAAGATAATTTAGAAGGCAAAGTTGATGAGGTGGTTAAGGGTGAAGTACAAAATCTCGTTAATAAATTTAACGAGGACACAGAGGCTCTGAATAAACGTATTGATACTTTTGAAGTTGAAAATAAAAAGAACAACTTCAACAATACTTTCACGAGCAAGAAAGAAGCGTTTAATGACGCTATCGAGAAAAGCGAATCTCTACAGGCTATGAAAAGTGGCTCAAGAGGTAACGCTTCTATGGAAATCAAAGCAGACGTTTTAATTTCTTCAGATTTTGCAGGTGCAAGTTCTGCTAGAGATGCGACTGGTGTATTACGTGTAGATGGTATCAAAAGAGACCCATCTAATGTAACAAACATGATGGGCATTATACCTGTTGGAAATACAGATTCTAACGTTATTAGATACGTAAAAGAGTCTGCATATACTGACAATGCTGCTAATACAGCAGAAGGTTCTGCACCAACAGATTCAGAATTCCAGTTAACAGCTGAGGACGCAGTAGTTCAAAAGACAACTGCAGTAATGACTATATCCCAAGAGATGTTGGAAGATACTCCGGGCCTTAGTTCTTACCTTTCTCAAAGATTACCTGCAAAAATCAGTACGGTAATAGATGACCAACTGATTGGAGGCTCTGGAAGTTCACCTAATTTATTAGGTTTAATGAATGGTGGTACAACTTTCGCTGCAGGTGGTTTTGCAAATGCTATTGAATCAGCTCAAGAACTTGATGTTCTTTATGTAGCAATGAATCAATTGGCACTTGCTAATTACGCTGCTAATGGAATCGTATTAAATCCAACTGATTTTCATAAGATAGCACTCTTAAAAGACACAACGAATGAATACCTTAGAGGTAACTCTTTAGTGTCTGCAGATGGCTTCTTTAGGATTAATGGAGTACCTGTTTACATGAATAACAAGATGGCTGCCGGTAACTTTGTTGTTGCTGATTTTTCACAAGCTTCACAAGTATGGCAAAGAGAGGGTTTACGTGTCGATTTTGGGTACGAAGATTCAGACAATTTTTCCAAATATCTCGTCAGTGTGCGAGGCATTGCAAGAATTGCACATTCAATTTACTTACCTACAGGTATTGTTAAGGGTTCGTTCTCAACTGCTAAAACAGCACTTGAAACATCTTAATATAGTTTAATTGATTGATTTAAAAAGGGCAACAAATTAGTTGTCCTTTTTTTTTATCTTTACATTGAACAAAAATTTAATTATCATGAAAGTAAAACTGAAAACAGAATTATTAAAGGATGGTGTAACATACGACAAAGGTTGTGTTATGGACGTTTCTGATGCTAATGCAGAAGTATGGATTGCTAAGGGTTGGGCCTCTAAAGAGGAAAAAGGTAAAAAGGAAACAAAAGAATTGAAACAAGATAAAGAGACTAAATAATGGTAAGCGTACAGATTGATTCTACTACCGGTAGTGAATTGGTATCTACTTCTGAAATAAAAGATTATGCAAGAATCGAGACCACTAGCGATGATACTTTAATTGGTATTTTGAATACTGCGGCTAGGACTGCATGTGAAGATTATATCAATAGAGATATCGTAGCTAAAACAAGAACTTATTTCAGAAGTCATATACCTGAGAAGGGTGGTAATTATGATGGTCTTTACGCTGACAGATATAAAATTGTTTTACCATATGCCCCAATAAATGCTATAACTAGCGTGCAAACTCAAGAGAGTGATGGCTCCTTGAAAACCGCAAGCTTTGATACCTATGGCTTCGATGATAAATATATCATTTTAACGGGCCTACCTAACGAAGATATAAAAATAGTATATACGACTACAGGACTAACAGATAGTGCCTTAAAACTCGCTATATTGCAACTAGCGACCACGTATTATGATAATAGGACAGACTTTGTAACAGGAACAATCGTATCTGAAATCCCAACCAATATTAAAAGGATATTGGACCCTTTCAAATTTATAAGCGACATTTAAAATGAATATCGGTGAATTTAGAGATAGAGTAACGGTCAAAAGGCTAACTAAATCTGCAGACGGATTTGGGGGATTCACATCTTCACAATCTACGGTTGCAACTATTTGGGCTAAATTAATTTTTACAGATGGTGATATGTCCTTTGAAAATGATAAAAGACAGTTAAACAAGGGGATTGAATTAACAATTAGAAAGAATACTGCTACTGCTAATATACAAGTTGGTGACGTACTTTTCCCAGAGAGAGACAATAATCAGTATAGAATCAATACAATTTTAGAATTAGATTTGTATTATTTTAGCGTTAAAGGAAATAGAACAGCATAATGAGAATAGGAAATACATCTTCTCAAGTTCAAAAATTAAAAAGGGAACTAAACCAAAAAACTAATTTATTAGATGAAAATCTTTTTAAAGCTTTAAATGGTTTTAGTTTAGTCTTTTCTGCTTTAGCAAACTCTAACTTAGGTGCTAAGAACTTTAATCTTACGGGAAAGGTGGAGCCTTTTTTATCTAAAAGAAATCTTACAGGCGGTGCTCAAGTTGATGAATTATATGGAGCCTTTCTTGAATTTGGTACAAGAAGTCAAGTAAATGTTCCAAGTGAGTTCGCCAATATAGCAAAACAATATAAAGGCGTTAAGTTTCAAAGTGGTGCAAGCTTCAAAGAATCTATTGAAAGGTGGATTGTAACAAAGCTTGGTAAGACGGAAGAAGAAGCAAAACAAATATCTTTTCCAATCATGATGAAAATATTAAAAGTTGGAACAAAACCTCAGCCATATATGTTTCCTGCTTTCAAAATAGCATTAAAAGATTTAAATAGAAACATTAGAAAAGAAATAAAAAATACAACTAAATGAAAGAGCCGGCACACTTTGTTAGAAGAGGTTTGTTTAATGTTTTAAATGGCAACATCTCGCACGATGGAAGCAATGTACCTGTATATAATGCTGTGCCAAATAATGCAACTTACCCTTATATAGTAATTTACTCTGTCAGTACAAATCAGATTGAAGATAATATAAGCAATTATATTGCAGATGTTTCTACAAGAATTGAAGTTGTAACAAGATTTGCAGATGGAGATGGTGGACAATTACAGGCAAATCAAATAATTAATTCTATTTCACAGCTTGTAATTTTAAAAAGTGGTCTTATGAATCTTAACTCTGATGGCTTTAATGTTTATTCACAAGTAAATGAGGGTATCACATATTTAACAGAAGATGCACCTGACCATACGTATTACAGAGGTGTCATATCTTTATCTGTTAAATTAGAACAAATATGATAGGACTTGAGTTATACAGATTTAGTTCGCAAAAAGATAGTACCTTAGGAATATTATTTTTTAAAAACCATGAGACAAACGAAAAAGATTTTTTATGCTTTACTATTGAAGATGAAAAGAGAGCGGTCAAAGTTTATGGAGAAACTCGCATACCTCAAGGGACTTATAAAATTGAATACAGAAAAGAGGGAGGTTATCACAATAAGTATTCAAAACGTTTTCCAAGCATTCATAGAGGTATGCTTGAAATTAGGGATGTGCCTAATTTTAATTACATTCTTCTTCATATTGGTAATAGTGATGATGATTCAGATGGCTGCTTATTACTTGGAAATGTTTTATCACAAAACATTACGAAAGATGGATTTCTAGGGCAATCTACAGAATGTTATAAAAGAGTTTATCCAAAAATCTGCGATGTCTTAGATAAACAAAAAAAACTATCAATTAAAATCATTAATTTTGAGGAAAGCTAAAATCAAAAACATGGAGGATATAACCAATAAAAAGGTTGCAATAGACGTTGATGGTGACGGAAAATCAGATTTACGTATAGATATTAAATTTATAGGTCTATTAGTTGGCGGCATCATATCACTTACAATGACTTATTCACAGCTTACTTCTGAGATTGAGATAGCTAAAACTCTTCCAGAGTATAAAATTGAACAAGATGATACTAAAGTTATCAATCAAAAAATTGATTATTTGATTAGAGAACTTGAGAAATATGAGGAGCAAACTAACAGAAGATTAAATAATTTAGAAGATAAAGTATATAAGAAATGAAATTATTAAGCGACATAAGTTTATCAGAAAAAGATGTTAATGAGCAGTTGAAAACCACACAAACATTATCTAAAATAAATACACTTATGGATGTTGCAGATGGCTTGAAGGAATGGGAAGGTGTACAACGTATAGAAATTTTCTTAAGAATTGAACATAAATTAATGGATTTAATAGATGAATTATAATGAGAATAAACTTAGAGAACGTGGATTTTGCTGTAGTAGCTGTGACACTTGCTGGTGCCTTGCTGGTTGGTGGTCTAATAATTTATGTTTGGCTAACAGATAAAGATAGATGAATAAGATATTTCAGAAACTCTTTGGAGAAACAGCCACAGGTATTGCTAATATTGTTGACCGCTTTGTGCAGACTAAAGAAGAAAAGCATCAAGCTAACAAAGAGATACAGCAATTATTTCAATCCTTTGAGATTGAGATGCAAAAGAATACCACAGAGAGATGGAAATATGACAGCACATCTGATAGTTGGCTTTCTAAAAACATTAGGCCCTTGGTTTTATTAATTTTGGTTATCAGTACAATCTTACTCGTTTTTATAGATGCAGGAAAAATATCTTTCGAGGTTAAAGAAAGTTGGGTAGATTTATTACAAATTGTTCTGATAACTGTAATCGGTGCATATTTTGGTTCACGTGGTCTTGAAAAGTATTCTAAGAAGTAATGGCCAAAAGGTTTTTTCCAAAAGCGTACGAGGCAAAACCAAAGAAAAAAAGAAAAGGCATACATTCAAAAAATCGAAATACGAACAACAAAAAAGGAAAATACTATAGTGGCTCAAAATACAGAGGACAAGGAAGGTAAAATTTGTGCAACATGTAAAAAGGTAAAACCCTTAACTAGATATTACAAAAGGGCCAACAAAAAACCAGAGATTCATTGTAGAGATTGTAGAAATAAAAAAAGAGAAAAAAATCACAGGCATTGGAAACAACAATTTATTTATAAACTATCAACTTACATAGATATAAAGTGTGTGAAGTGTGGTTATGATAAAAATTTTAGTGCATTAGACTTTCATCATACTAAAAGAAAAAAATTTGCTATTGCAAGAGCGATTAGAAATTTATCTAAAAAAAGCTTTCATGATGGTAAAGTTGATGCTATACTTACAGAGATAATGTCAAAGTGTGAGGTCCTATGTGCCAACTGTCACAGAGAGCATCATAACAAACATATAATGAAAATGAAAAAATAGTATATTTGTAAATAAAATATTCTTATGGGTACATCACTTACTGGTAATACTATAGCATCCTCGTATTTAGGACTTTTAAAAACAACTGATAATGCAATTATTGGCTCAAGTGGTAAAAGACTTACTGATGGTGATGGAACTGATTCTCCATTATACTTATCTACAGGAGGTCTAGGTATAGGTGTTACACCAAATACTTCTTTTAGTTTAACAGTTGAAAATGACACTTGGGTTAAGGACCAATTATTAATCGGTGGTTCCAATGGCGTAGCAACGAGTGGCTCTACATTAACCTTAGATGGTGGTTCTAACACATCAGTTAATTTAAGATTTAAAACCAATAATACAGGTAATGGCACAGGAGATGGCGGCCAAATAGGTTTTGATGATAGTAGTGGTATTTTATTCTTGAAGAGTTATGAAACAAGTGCTAGTAATGCAGGAATTAATATAACAGATGATGGCGGTAATACTATTTTGTTTGCTAAAGAATCTTCAAAAAATGTTGGTATAAATACTACAAGTCCATCTTCTAAATTGACAATATCAGGTGGAGATATTCTTCTTGATAATTCTAATAAGCTTTTATGGGGCAATACAAGTGATGTTTATAT
>TARA_R100001591_G_scaffold34617_1_pt1 | contig 26003 bp, 12 predicted proteins | sample TARA_R100001591 | Tara Oceans TARA_R100001591 (sample SAMEA2622725) | marine metagenome | biome: marine biome (ENVO:00000447); feature: surface water layer (ENVO:00002042); material: "saline water (ENVO:00002010), including plankton (ENVO:xxxxxxxx)" | depth 5 m
CCACCAGATATGGAGGGAAACTTCATGAAGCTAGAAAGAGTTATGGAGTGTTTATATGAAGGCGTTTTAATATTAGGTACTGATAAGCTGTTGAAATGGGAGATGGCTAAAAATATGATGCGTAGTAAATCTAACTTTGATAAAGTTAAAATGAACTACAGTATCGTAGCACCTAGAATGTATAATGGTAGAATAGAATCTGTTGTTAGTAGAATAACAGGTTTTGCAGATATGATACAACTTACTCATTTAAAGCTTCAACAAGTTCTATCTCGCATGGTTCCTGACGGTGTGTATTTAGATGCTGATGGTTTAGCTGAGGTTGATTTGGGTAACGGAACTAACTACAACCCTCAAGAAGCTTTAAATATGTTCTTCCAAACGGGTTCGGTTATCGGTAGATCTTTTACTTCTGAGGGTGTACAAAACCCAGGTAAAATTCCTATTCAGCAAATACAAAACGGTGCTGGTGGTAATAAGTTGCAGGCTTTAATACAGACTTACAATTACTACCTTCAAATGATAAGAGATGTCACCGGTTTAAACGAAGCTAGAGATGCATCAACACCTGACAAAAATGCTTTAGTAGGTATACAAAAAATTGCTGCAGCTAATTCTAACACAGCGACTAGACACATACTACAATCTATGTTGTTATTAACAGCTGAAACAGCTGAAGCTTTATCACTTAGAATATCTGATATTATAGAGTACTCGCCAACAAGAGAGTCTTTCATACAATCTATAGGTGCTCACAATGTAGCTACATTAGAAGAAATGAACGATCTTCACTTGTATGACTTTGGTATATTTATTGAATTAATGCCTGATGAAGAGGAAAAACAAATATTAGAAAATAACATACAACAAGCATTAGCACAGAAGTTAATAGATCTTGATGATGCTATTGATTTAAGAGACGTTAGAAATGTAAAGCTTGCTAATCAACTTCTTAAAATTAAAAGAAAAAAGAAGCTCGAAAGAGATCAAGCAATGCAACAACAAAATATACAAGCTCAATCACAAGCTAATATTCAGGCTCAGCAAGCTGCTGCACAAGCGGAGACACAAAAGAATCAAGCTAAAGCAGATATTGATATGAGACTTGAACAACAAAAGAATGATCTTAGAATACAGTTCTTAGAGAAAGAAGCTATGGTCAAAAAGGAGTTAATGAACCACGAAATGTCCATAAACGAAAGATTAAGAGAGACTGAAAACAAGGTTTTAGATCAAAGAGCTGAAAGGCAAGAAGATAGAAAAGATAATAGAGAAGCGAAAAAAAGCGGTAAATCACTTAAAAACTTTGAATCATCAGGTAATGATGTAGTAGGAGGAGGAATGGGCTTAAGCCAATTTGATCCTCGATAATTAATTTTATAATATTTTATTATGGCAGAAAACGAAAACAATGTAGTTGAAGAAACTACAGAGCAAGAAGTAACTAAAGTCGATATGTCTAAGTTTAAAAGCGCGGAAGACGATGAAGTTATAAAAATAGACTTAAGTAAACCCCCAACCCAAGAGACTAATGAAACTACAGAAGCAGAAGCTGACACAGCAAGAGTGGTGGGAAGCGATGAAAACGCCGACACCTTACAAGAACAAGAAGAAGTACAGCCGGAAGGAGAAGTACAAGAAACAGAAACACCAGTATTAGAGGAAGTAACTGAGGAGGAAGTACAACAGGTTGAAGAACAAGTTGAAGAAGCAGTTGAAGAAGCACGGGCCACTGGTAAGCCTTTGCCAGAAAATATCCAGAAGTTAGTTGACTTTATGGAAGATACTGGAGGAGATATTAACGACTATGTAAATCTCAACAGAGATATAAGTAAGTTGGATGACTCTGAAGTTTTAGACGAATACTATAGAAAAACTAAACCTCACTTATCAGCATCAGAAAGAAGTTTTTTACTAGAAGAAAGATTTGGTTTTGATGAAGAAGTAGATGAGGAGCGTACAATAAAATCTAAGAAGATCGCGCTCAAAGAGCAGGTTGCTGAAGCAAGATCTTATTTAGATAGTCAAAAAACCAAATACTACGAAGAGATTAAAGCTGGTAGCAAACTTACTAGTGAGCAACAAAAAGCTATTGATTTCTTTAACCGCTACAATAAGGAATCTGAAGAGAATAAAAAACTAACAGAATCTACTAAAAGAAATTTCTTACAAAAAACCGATAACGTATTCAACAAAGATTTCAAAGGTTTTGATTACAATGTTGGGGACAAGAAGTATAGGTTTAATGTTAAGAACTCTGAAGACGTTAAGCAAACTCAAAGCGACATTAATAATTTTATTCAAAAGTTTTTGGATAATAACAATCAAATGAAAGATGCTAAGGGTTATCACAAGTCTTTATTTACGGCAATGAATGCAGATGCTATAGCTCAACATTTTTATGAGCAAGGAAAAGCAGATGCAATCAAAGATACTGTAGCTAAAGGTAAAAACATTAACGTCAACCCTAGAGGTACTCATAGTGGTGATACCAGTGGGATAAAGGTTAAAGTGTTAGGTGAAGATTCTAATGATTTCAAATTCAAGATTAGAAAAAGAAAATAGTTAATTTTAAAACAAATTTATTATGAGTACAGTAACTCAATCGGGTTTTGATCTAGGTGGAACGTACAACGGTACTGCCGCACCTGGAAAACAAACCTTAGCTAGTAATTACATTGATTTTACGGACAATGTTACTAAAGGATGGTTCCAACAGTATGTCCCAGATCTAATAGAGAAAGAAGCTGAAGTGTTCGGTAATAGAACAATATCAGGTTTCTTATCTCAAGTGGGAGCTGAAGAAGCTTCAACTGCTGATCAAGTAGTCTGGTCAGAACAAGGTAGACTGCATTTAAAATATACGGCTACTATAGAAGGTCACCAAGTAGATGCATCAGGAAGTGGGCTTTACCACCACGATAACTCTGTTATATTAATGGATGATGCTAACCACGCTGTTAGAGTTGGTGACACTGTATTAGTATCTTCTGCTGCTAAAGGTAAGACAGTACCTTGTTTGGTAACTTCTATTTTCGGCGATGCGGGTGCTAACAACATTGGTGGTGCTATCACTTTAACTGCTGGTGAAATAGCTGTTGCTCCAATTGGTACTGCATCCTCTTATAAAACTGCTTTAGGGCACAATAATGGAGAAGGTGATAATGATCCTCTAGTTGTTTTAGTTTACGGTTCTGCGTACGCTAAAGGTACTAATGGTAGAACTGAAGCTGTTGAGCCAGAGTTTAAGTCTAGAACTAACTCTATGATGATCATGAAAGATCTTTATGAAGTTAACGGTTCTGATGTATCTCAAATTGGTTGGGTTGAAGTTTCAGGTGAAGAAGGTCAAAGTGGTTACTACTGGTACTTGAAAGCTGCTGGTGACACTAGAACTAGATTTACTGATTATTGTGAAATGGCAATGATAGAGTCTGTGAAAGCTGTTGAAGCTAATATCGTAGCAGCTAAGATTGCTGGATCTGAAGGTTTATTTGCTGCTCTAGATGATAGAGGTATTATTCACTCAGGTATTGATAACACTGGTGGTACTGCTGCTGCTGATAACTTAGCAGACTTCGATGATATATTAAAAGAGTTCGATAAGCAAGGTGCTATTGAAGAATACATGATGTTCTTAGGTAGAACTACATCTCTTGCAATAGATGACATGCTTGCAAGTCAAAACTCTTATGGTCAAGGTGGTACTTCTTACGGTGTCTTTGACAACGATGAAGATATGGCTTTAAATTTAGGTTTCTCTGGTTTCAGAAGAGGTTCTTATGACTTTTACAAAACTGACTGGAAATACTTAAATGATATTCAAACTAGAGGTGCTTTAACTGGAGATGCTAGTCACAAGAGAGGTGTTTTCGTTCCAGCTGGTGTATCTTCTGTTTACGATCAGAATTTAGGTAAAAATCTTAAGCGACCATTTTTACATGTTCGTTACAGATCTTCTGCTACTGATAATCGTAAAATGAAGAGTTGGACTACTGGTTCTGTTGGGGCTACTACTTCAGATTTGGATGCAATGCAAATGCACTTCTTAACTGAAAGATGTTTAGTTGTACAAGGAGCTAACAACTTCTGTATGATACAAGGATAGTTTATTTAAAGGCGTGGGGGAAACCCCACCCTTTTTATTTTTAATTTTTATTATATTATATTATGGCAAAGAAAAAAGTTGCAGCTACTGAGGTAGTTGTGGAGCAACCTGCAGTTGCACCGGTAAAAACCCCTACATTAAAAAATAAAAAACCTGATTGGGAGTATAAAGATAGAACTTACTTTCTAAAAGACATAACACCTTTAACTTATATTATGAAATCAAAAGGTATAATTTGGTTTGATGAAGAGAAAGGTTACAACAGAGAGGTTATGGCTACAGAAAACCAAAGAACAGTTTTTGTAGATGAAATGCAAGGTGTTAAAAGGCCTGCTAGGATAATATTTAGAGACGGTGTTTTAACGGTTCCTAAATCAAAACCTATGATACAAAAGATCTTATCTATTTACCATCCTGGATTAGATTCGTTATACTATGAATACAAACCTACTGAAGAAGCTAAAGATGAGGTTGCTAATATTGAGTTGGAATTAGAAGCACTTAATGCAGCTGTAAACTTAGATATTGATATGGCAGAGGCAATAATGAGAGTTGAGATTGGATCTGAGGTATCTAACATGAATTCTAAGGAGCTTAAAAGAGATTTACTATTGTTTGCTAAGAGAAACCCTGTGGTGTTCTTAGAATTAGTAGATGACGACAATATACATTTAAGAAACATTGGTATTAAAGCTACAGAAAGAAATATAATTTCTTTATCTAGCGATCGTAGAAGTTTCCTTAGTTCTACAGGCGCTAAGCTTATGACAATACCTTTTGACACTCATCCTTACACAGCGCTTGCACAATGGTTCAAGACAGATGAGGGTATGGATGTTTTAAGTTCTATAGAAAAGAGATTAAAATAAATATATGTTAATTATAAATTATAGCCATCCTTTCGGGTGGCTATTTTTTTTACCTATACTAACTCCTCACTTTACTATGTAACTATATTATTGATATGAAAGCAAAAGGATTAGGAGATACAATAGATAAGTTTACAACAATTACGGGTATAAAAACTTTAGTTAAAATAATAGCTAAAGAAAAAGACTGTGGTTGCAACAGTAGAAAGAACTGGCTGAACAAACAGTTCCCATATAAAATGTTTTAACAATGGCGGTAAGTATAGATAACGTTTATCAACAAGTTTTAGCTATAGCTAACAAAGAGCAAAGAGGTTATATAACACCTCAAGAGTTTAATTTATTTGCTAGAAAAGCACAGCTTGAAATATTCCAAAACTACTTTAACGAATTAGACTTTTTTTTGAAACGACCAGGGTCAAACGACACTGTTCATGCAGATGACATAGATTCTATTAGAGAAAAAATAGATAGGTTTGAAGTTTTTGATCAATACCTCGTTCCTGACCCCGTCACCGTACAGCACACTTTACCTTCTTACTATAGAATGGGTAAGATATACTACAACAACGCCGCTATATATTTGCAGGTTAACGGAGCTGTAAATAATGGTGCTACTATAACATTTGACGATCCTAATGCTGATAATGGAATATACAATTCTTCAAAAGGTCTTTCAGTTATAAAATCTTCTAATGGTCAAGACTTAGGTGTAATTGTTTCTCAAACCGGTAGTAGTATAACTATTAGTCAAAACACAAACTTAGAAGACGACGAATACGTTACTATAATGCCTCATAGAAATCATAAACCAATTGAATTTAAAGAGGTAGAATTAATACCACAAAACAGATTACACTACTACACTGGTTCTGATAAGTTAAGACCTAGCACTAAATTTCCTATATGTGTTAAATCTACTACAAATTCTAAAATAAAAATATATCCACAAAGTATAACTCAAGGGGTTGTTTGCAATTACATTAAAAGACCTTCTGATCCAAAGTGGACTTACGTAGTGGTAAACGGAAAAGCCTTGTACAACGCTAGTGACGCTGGTCATCAAGATTTTGAATTACATATATCTGAAGAAGGAACTCTTGTAAACAAAATACTAGAGTTAGCTGGTATATCTTTAATGAAACCGGGCTTATCTGAAATCGTACTTAGAAATGAACAAATGAAACAAGCAAGTAAAAATCAATAACTATGGGATTAATAAGCTATTCACCTCAAGGCGATTACTACAATAACTTTACAAACAAAGGTGATTACCAGTTTGTTTCTTTAGATAGTATTATAAACTCTTTTATGGCTGTGTACGTTGGTGAGTCTAAAATACTAACTAAAGTAAACAAGTCAGACGTTCAGTTTCATGGCATGAGAGCTATACAGGAACTATCATATGATGTTTTGCGTTCTCATAAAACCGTTGAACAAGAAGTGCCCGCAACATTAGTAATGCCTCTACCTATAGATTACGTTAATTATACTAAAATAGTTAGGGTAGATTCTAATGGTGTAGAAAGAGTTTTATATCCGACACGTAAAACTTCTAACCCATTTCCTATACGTCAAACAAATGACGGCGCTTACTCTTTTAATAATGGTGAAATAACGACAGAGCTTGACAACGTAACTACTACTGCTAGGCCATATGTCTCTGATACTAGTAAAAACTTTAAATCACAATCGAACAATGATGCTTATTCAGATGACACTACTGACATAGATATAGATAATAGAGGTAGAAGATATGGATTAGAACCTGAGCACGCACAGTCTAACGGTGTTTTCTTTATTGATCAAGCCACTGGGTTTATACACTTTGGATCTAGCTTGGCTGGTGAAACTATAACATTAAAATACATTAGTGACGGTTTAGGTACTGATGAAGAAATGATTGTACATAAGTTCTGCGAAGAAGCAGTATACAAACATATTATGTACGGCTTGCTGTCTGGTAGATCAAATATACCTGAAGGTGTTATTCAAAGGTTTAAAAGAGAAAAGTTTGCTGAGACTAGAAAAGCTAAGATAAGACTTTCTAATATCAAAATGGAAGAGTTTACTCAAGTGTTAAAAGGGTTAGGTAAACCTATTAAGTAATAGCATATGCCACAAATTAAACATACATTTCAAGCTGGGAAAATGAACAAAGACCTTGATGAAAGGTTAGTTCCCAACGGTGAGTATAGAGACGCTTTAAATATAGAAATAAGAACATCAGATGGTAGTGATGTTGGGGCTGCTCAGACTTTAGCAGGTAATGAAAAAAGAATGACCGCTTTAGACCCAACTAAAGATATAGAGGCTACAGTTAATTGGCCTGGTGTTAAAAGTGAAACGGTTGGATCTATAGCTAACGAAAAAACTAACAAGTGTTATTTCTTTATAGCATCACCACCTGTTTGGCCTTGGGACGTTAGCTTAATAACAGAAACTAAACAGTTTAGAAACACTATAGTCGAGTATGATACTGAGACTAGAAAAATAAACCCTGTGTTTAATGATGTGTTTGAAATACATACTACACACTCATCACTAGGTAGTCCAACTGTAACTAGTGGTGATGCTTCAAACCCGTCTACATTCACTTATATAACGGTCGACGCTTCTCTTATAAACAACTTAAGACCTGGAATGAAAGTTCAAGCCTTAAACACCGATAGCTCTCAACTATTGCAAGGAGGTGAAGCTGGTACCCACGGACCATTACCGCTTATAAAGTCTGTTAATAAAACAACTAATAGGGTTTATTTTGATAGAATACTTGATGACTGTGGAGAAGTACCTGCAGTATGGATTTTTAGTATTGATAGTGTTCTTAACTTTCATAGAGGTAATATTGTTGTAAGTAAAATAATAACGGGTATAAATATAATAGACGACTTTTTGTTTTGGACAGATAATAATTCTGAGCCTAAAAAAATAAGTATAAAAAGATCAAAACAGGGTACGCCTGATTTTACTACTCACACAAAGTTAATGATTACAAACCCTGGTGCTATTCCTTATGAGCTAGTAAGTGTTGATCAGGTTGATGAGTTTACTCATGAAGCTATTAAAGAAGAGCATATAACAGTAATAAGAAGAGCTCCTAAAACTTGCCTAAGACTTCACATGTCTTCTGAAACTAGAGAAAACGCAGAAGGTACTTGTGTTAACCCTTTCGTTAATAGTGCTAACGACTCTGGCCTCTCTGAACAGGGAGACATTATTCAAGAAGTGCATGTGGCAGGTGGTACTTTTTACGCCGGTGATCAAATAGAGTTTGAATACGTTTTAGCAGGCTCTGAGCCTAAAAAGGTTAGAGCCACAATATTGGGTGTTAATCAGTATGGTAACTACGAAATAGAAATACTTAGTATTAAAGGAAGTTTACCTACTAGCGCGTTAATATCTTACGATGTTAAACTATTAGATTCAAAACCTTTGTTTGAATTAAAGTTTGGAAGGTTTGGGTATAGATATAAATATCAAGACGGTGAGTACTCTTCATTTTCGCCTTGGTCTGAGTTAGCATTTATGCCAGGTGAGTTTGATTATGTACCAGTAAAAGGCTACAACTTAGGTGTGGTTAACCATGTTAGAGCTTTAAAGGTTAGTGGGTTTGTTGTAGAAAACGATCAAAGACCAGACGACGTTGTTGAAGTAGATATACTTTACAAAGACACTGTATCGCCAAATGTTTATATTGTTAAAACTATAAGAAGAGGCGTTGATCCTGAGTGGGATAAATATGGAGCACTTGGTGCGCAAGGCTCTTTAGATATAACATCAGAAATGATACATTTAACTTTACCTAGTTCGCAAGCTTTAAGAGCGTGGGATAACGTACCGCGAAAAGCTAGAGCTCAAGAAGTTACGGGTAACAGAATAGTATACGCTAATTATTTACAGAATTATGATGTAAATCAACCTTTAGCTATACAGCAAAGTATAATGACTAGAGATCATAAAGATGAAACACTCTCTTATTTAGAGGAAGAACCTGAATTTCTTGGAAAGAAGTCTGTAAAGTCTATTAGAAAATATAAGATAGGTGTTGTGTTCGGTGATAAGTATGGTAGAGAAACTCCTGTGTTGGGGATGGGTGGAGCTACAGCATCTTCTGTTGATGCAAGTAGTTCTATAATAAATGCTGATGTAACAAACCCTAAAATAAACGCGCCTAACGTTAACAAATTAGTAGCTCAGCAAATATGGGAAAACCCAAACGGTAACTACGAACCTTCACCTTGGATGGATTACTATAAGTATTACGTTAAAGAAACTTCTAATGAATACTATAACCTTGCTATGGATAGATGGTATGATGCGGAAGACGGTAATATATGGATTTCTTTTCAGTCGTCTGATAGAAACAAGGTAGACATTGAAACGTATTTAATACTAAAAAATAAACACGGCTCTAATCAACCAATTACAGAGGAGGCTAGATACAAAATATTAGCTATAGAAAATGAAGCACCTACTTATGTTAAAACTACAGAAAAAATATTAGGTAGTGCTCAATTAACAGGAACCGATGGCAATGATTTAGCTAATATTCACACATCTCAAATAGCAACCCTTAGTGAAGACGCGTGGAATAATACTTTTGATGGTGTTGAAATTGAGGGTATAGCCTATGCTAGAATTAGAGGTATACATGGTGGTGTTGTTTATTATTCTAAGTGGGTTAAAACTAGTAGGCTAAATGACGGTGCACGCACTATAACAACTATACAGCCATTCGGTGATGAAGCGAATATGGTTGAGATGTTTGGTAATGGTGCTGACTTGAGTAACACTATATACGAAATAGAAGTTAAACAAGATATTGTAGAAAATAGACCAGAGTTTGATGGTAGATTTTTCGTTAAGATATATAGAGACCACGTTCTTAAATCTCACGTACTGTCCGAAAGCGGTGCCAACATGAATTACAGCACAGTTAAATCTTTTAAATTTACATATTTAGCTAGCAAGAAAAAGAATCCAGCTCATAACGATCCTGACCTAGGCGCTGGTCAATACGCAGACTACACTTGGAGTTCACCTACTGGTAATTTTTCAGCTAATGAAGTTGGGCCTGAGTTTGCTACTTGTGGCTGGAGGGCTGAAACTAAAGCCTTTTGGAACGCTTGGGGTCATAATGGTTTTATGAACACAAGATGGTTTTTAGATAATAGAAGACGTAGGAAAGGTAACGGTCACGCAGATAATAAAGGGTTATGTAGTGAGGAATCTAGCATTCAAGGTATGGACACTATGTATTTTTCTGTAGCAGATCGCAACGATAACTTAGCTTTTCCTACAAGCGGTATTGACGGAGAGTTTAAACCAGCAATGCAAACAGCCGGCACGTTTTTTAAGTTTAGAGGTGATCCATCTAATAACGGTGCTGGTACTATATATGTAACAACAGGTTGTACCTCTACTTACCATTTGCAAAACGGTCACAGTGGTAGTGGTTGTAATCAGCCAGGTGATAACTGGGGTGGTTGTTGGAGTAGAATGTTTAAAACTAAGTTTGTTCAAAAAGACGATCCTACTAAAGGTGTTTTAACTGACGTATGGGATCCTAGAGGTGAATTAAAACACGATGGTAAAAGTATTTGGTATATAGATATTGTAAAACCATTTTACTCTAACTCTACTAAAGAAATATTTTCAGATGGTAATGCTATATGGGAGACTGAACCTAAAGAAGATGTAGGCTTAGACTTATACTATGAAGCTACAAGCGCTTTACCAGTTTATCTTAGAGAAGATAACAACGAGGCTTTTGCTCCTATAAACTCTACGGTAACATGTATACGCCCCAGTGGTGTTACAGATGAAAACGGAGTATCTATACCTAATTCTGTAGTACAGTTAGGTTCAACGCCTGATCCCGACTCTCCACCAAATAGAGTTTATTTAAGATCTATAGTTAGAGACGTTATCTCGCTTAAAGAGGAAAACGTGTTTTTTGATGGAGCTGGAACTACTAACCCTGCTCAGATAGGTGATAGACTTAGGTTTGAGTGGCCTGATGGTACGGTTACAGAATCTACAATCATAGACCATTTTCAGGAGTTAGATGATATGCAAGAATACTTAGATGACGTTCAGAAGTATACTAAAGGTGAATCAACTGTTACTATGCCTAGTAATGGTGTAGCGGAGATTGAAATAAGAACATTTACGGGTTGTAATGACGGGGAGTTAATGGGACAAGTAATAAATACTGGTAGCACTGGTTTAACCGCAAGTGAACTCGTAAGCACATTAAGCTCTGGACAATGGTATGTTTCCAATGCGCACTCAAATGTTGGTATAGATGGGTATTCGACTAACCAACTTCTTCTGCAGCTCATAGGAGCGAACGTTGTATTCGCTGGTCAAGACTCATTTAATAATAACTGTGGCTCTGGAACTGATTTATTACCTATGATTAGATTAGATAAAGGTGTAGCTCCTTTAAATATACTAGATAACTCAACTCATAGGTTCGCGTTTCAAAAAGCGTCACCTTATTATAGAATAGACTCTAACCTGTACAAATATAGAACTGAACTACCTTGGTTTAATTGTTATTCTTTTGGTAATGGTCTAGAATCTGACAGAATAAGAGATGACTTTAATGCACCAACTATAGACAATGGTGTTAAAGTTTCTACCACATTAGTTGGCTACGCCGAAGAGCACAGAGCTAGTGGATTGATTTATTCTGGTATATACAACTCTACTAGTGGTATTAATGAGTTAAACGAGTTCAATCAGTCTCAACCTATAACTAAAGATTTAAACCCTTCTTATGGATCTATACAAGCCTTAAAAACTAGAGATACAAATTTAGTTACGTTTTGTGAAGATAAGGTGTTTCAAATTCTAGCTAATAAAGATGCTTTATATAATGCGGACGGTAGTTCTAATGTTACTGCATCTAACGCTGTGCTAGGTGATTCAAAGGCTTTTGCTGGTGATTACGGTATATCTTTAAACCCAGAGTCGTTAGCTGTTGATGGTTATAGAATGTACTTCACAGATAAACAAAGAAATAAAGTACTTAGATTATCGCAAGATGGTTTAACACCTATATCAGACGTGGGTATGGTGTCTTATTTTAGAGATAACTTTAAACAGACTAGGGATTTAATAGGATCTTTTGACGAAATAAAAGGCGAGTACAATATAACACTTAAGCATGTACCTAGATACCCTTACTATAGAAAACCGGAAGGTATTGTCTGGACTGAGCAAAAGTATACAGACAAAACAGTTTCTTTTAACGAAAAAACTAAAGGTTGGTCTAGCTTTAAATCGTTTATACCCGAGTCAGCACTGTCTATAAATGATGAGTACTTAACGTCAGTATATAGTGATATATGGTCTCATCATAGTGGTGTTAAAACAGACAGCTCTGGATCTATTGTTGATAGTGATGTTAATGCTAATAATTTTTACGGTGTTCAGTATGAGTCAACTATAGATGTTTTGTTTAACGATAATCCAGGTGCGGTTAAAGGATTTACAACCATAAACTATGAAGGCTCTCAAGCTAAGGTAGATCAATTTATGGAGCAAGAAGTAACCGACATTGCTGGTAACAATGTAACTATCAATGATAATAGATTTTATAATTTATCTGCAAAACAAGGTTGGTATGTGACTTCTTTTGAAACTGATCTTCAGTCTGCTAAAGTAGATGAATTTATAAACAAAGAAAATAAATGGTTTAATAATATAATAGGTACTAGTACTACATTGTCAAACCTAGATGAAAGTGAGTTCTCGACACAGGGTATAGGTGTAGCTACTATTACTAAGAACTGGACGCAAAAATATACATTAACAATACAAGAAGACGGTAATTAATATGGCGTTAATAAATTGTTCAATAAACAGTATTAGTTTCGAGTTAGCGGAGATGGCTACAGACGTAGCCACTCAACAACTACTTATAACACCAGATCCTGGGTACTTGGTTTCTGCTCAAGAGTTTAAGGTTTCAAACATAAGCTATGCACAAAATAATAATAGTTTAGAATTTGTACATAATTTACCTGTAGACGGAAATGGCGAAGCATACGAAAACACTGTACTGCTTAATAACTTCGTTTCTGTTGACGAACCAATCGTGTTAAAGAAAATAACTTTATCAGACACTGTTGGTCCGTTTTTGCCGGGCAACTTAGTTAAAGTAGAAATAGACTTTGAAGACGGTTGGGTTATGCCACCTAGCAACTACAATGTTGTTGTGGACATTGACGGTGAAGCGCTAGATGAGACGTGGAAAAAGTACAGAGCATGTCTGAGAGTTCCTCATCCGCAAGTTAATCCTTCACCTAATCCGCTGTCTGTTGAGACTTATGCAGCCAACACGAGTATACTTAGTTACGAATCAATGTATGACGGTGGTAGTTTAACTGGTGGTGGAACTTTAGAGTCTGATTACGATGTTCATTATTTTACCACATACGCACCTAACGATCCTAACTTAAAAATAAAATTAGCCACTATAACTTTAGCTACAAGTACAAACAACGGTGCTCTAGATATAGCATTTGACCCAGTGCCTTATTTATCAAACGTGTCTAATAATGGTATAGATCCTTACGTAGGTTTATATAAATTTTCCGTAGAAAATGCTACACAAACGTTTAGTAATACTATAGTAAACACTGGTTACACTTTTGATTTAATGTTTACACCTAGAATAGAAATGGATAATGGTGACGTGTTTGAAGCTAAAGCAGTCGACGACCATCCGTGGTCCACTAACTACAGGGAGGAGCAACAATACTTTGAAGACATAACTGCTGACTTAGTTATTATTTCAAAAAGAGTTTATGTGCCACCAGCTGCCGTTACAGGTAACGTGTATAGTATCACTACTGACATTGTTAACGATGGTATGAATCCAGACTTTACAGATTTTTGGTGGAACAATAATGATTATTCTGATTCAGCTGTTAATCTTATTAATGAGTTAGATCCTAGTTTTCAAGTTCCAGCCGCAGGTACTGATGGTGAAAACACAAACATACTTATAACTACAGACAATACAGCTGATGTAACAATTGATGTTCAAGAAGATGAGTCTGGCGAGTCTATAGATGGTTTCCCAGTTAATATAGATATTTCAGCGTTTGACCCTGTTGCTTATCCAGATATAATCATACAACAAGCTTCTGGAAACTTAAACACAGTTAAAGTGCCAATTAGCATACCGCCATTAACAGGAAGTGGTGCCACTTATAACTTAATTATGACGGGTAAAAACGGTACGCTACTTGATCAAAACACTGGTGTTACCGGTGGTAAACCTAGTGGCGCGATAAATGCCGAAGTAGTAAATCAATTTAAGCAGTGGCCAAATCCTACAGTTAAGGTGACGGCCAATAAAAATACTAACTGGACATGGGTAACGGGTAGTACCGGCTATAGTCAAACAGGTAGACCTTTTGCGTACGCAGAAGACTTAGAGCACATACCATCTTGTTCAGCATTAACTATGGATTTTGATTTTAAAGTTGAACAAACAGGTAAAACTTATTCTTTCAAGGGAGCTTATGATGCTACCAACTTAGTTGGGTGGGATGGTTATTACGATGCAACTTACAATGTTGAATCTATCTTTACTACAATACCATCTGAGAACGATACTAACAATGTCGTTATAATAGATAACTTAGTTGCAGAGGTTGGATCTTACGCTAGAGTTCAAGGCACTGTAACTTTTGTATTTTATGGTAACGCTAACGTGGAGTACAATATTGACTTAGAACAAATATTTCAAACGAATTAAACAAAGATATGCCAGAAGTAACTTTAAATTTTGGACAGCAAGGAGGTAGTATAGCTACTATAAACACCTCAGTACAGGTTGGAGATACAGCCTATTACTGTGACTACGGCACTGACGGCGGGTTTACTACAAATACGTCAAACATAGTAGAAATAGGTATAATAAAAAGTATAGGTCAAGAAGTAAATGAGAGTGGTGTTTTGGAATGGATTATTGTTGTAGAAGCTGTAAGTGAATCGCTTCAACTACCAGTTCAAGCTTACATATTGTTTACTAAAGATAACTCTGCAAATATGAGTTCACCTTTAGGGTACTATAGTTTAATACAGTTTAAAAACAACTCAACAGTTAAAAGCGAAATATTTTCCGTAGGCTGCGAGATATTTGAGAGTAGTAAATAAGGGTGTATAAGTGTGATTATATATGAGTAAATTAAATATAATTATATGAAAGACAAGATAGATGAGCAGGTAGAAAATGCACCTTTAACTAAAGAAGAAAGTAAAGCTCAGTTTTACGAAATGACAGAAAGACTGGGTTTAAAACATTCTTTTAACTTTGATGAAGCTTGGGAGATAGGCTTGGAGATAAGAAGAAGGAGAGAGTTTAGAGAGAAGATGACTGAGTTAGAAAATACTATTACTGAATTTGGTATGCAAAATAACGAGCTTCATGAAGCGAACCCTGTTAAGCATACATTTGCTGGCGGGTGTTATATAAGGGAAATATATAATCCCGCTAACCATTTAATAGTAACAAAGATACACAAGAAAGAACATCCGTTTTTTTTAATGAAAGGTAGTATGTCTATATTAACTGAAGAAGGTATAGAAACTATTGAAGCACCTTACCAAGGTATTACAAAACCTGGAACAAAAAGAGCTATATATACTCATGAGGAATGTGTGTTTATAACTGTACATGCTACAGACAATACATCTATAGAACAAGTTGAAGAAGAAGTTGTCTGTGCTAAATATGAGGAGTTGCCAGCAAATTGTGATGCAATAAAAATATTAGAAAACATTAATTTAAAAATAGAATAATATGAGTTTTGTAGCGGCAGGTATTGGATTAGTTACTGGTGGTATACAGTATTTCAGTGCTCGTAAAGATAAAAAAGAAGCTGAAAAAGAAAGAGCAGCAGCAGAAGCTGAAATGAATAAGCAGAAAGAAGCTTTTTCAAATTTAGATACTAGTAATCCATTTATGAATATGGAAAACACTATGGAAGATCTGACTGTTAATCAACAACAAGCTCAGTTTGAGGCTCAACAAAATCAACAGAATCAAGCTAACATAATGGCTAACATGAGGCAGTCTGCTGGTGGTAGTGGTATAGCAGCCTTAGCTCAGACTATGGCTCAACAAGGTCAACTAGCTACACAAAAAGCTTCAGCTAGTATAGGCCAACAAGAAGCCGCTAATCAAATGGCGGCAGCCCAACAAGCAGCTTCTATACAGGGTAAAGAAAGAGAAGGAGAAGTAATGTCTAGAAACTGGGAAAGAGATAAAACCTCTACTCTTTTAGGTATGGCACAGAGTGATGTTGCTGGCGCTAGAGAAAGACAAGCTGCAGCTAAAGCAGCTCAAATGCAAGCTCTTGGGGATATGGCTGGGGCTGGTATGCAGGCATTTTCAGATAGAAGATTAAAGAAGAATATACAGCTTGTTGGTAAATCGCCTAGTGGTATAGGTATATATACATTTGAATATAAAAATAAATCTATTGGTGAAGGTAAATTTCAGGGAACTATGTCAGATGAAGTTCCTTTAGAGGTTGTAACAAGAAACAGCGATGGTTTTGATATGATCGACTATTCTAAAATAGATGTAGAATTTAAAAGCGTTAAATAATGGCAGCAGATTCAACTTTAGTAGAGGGCGCATATAGAGCTAGTAAGCATTATGATATGGGGTTAGTTGAAGCTAACCGTAGGCTTGCTGATGAAATAAAAGGTGGTATAGGTAAAATAAAACCTTTAGGTAATCGTGAAAAAAAGAAAAAGCAAGATAATAATGTAAATGTTCCTACCGGTGATAATACAGTGTCTTCTGATCAGTATCAAGGCATAACTGATAATGAAGTGCAACTTAATAAAGATGCTAATAACAATGCTTTAGCTCAAACTCCAGACGAACTGTTATCACCAGAAGACCAAGAGAAAAAAGAAGTTGTTATATCAGAGGAAAACGCAGATCAAATTTCTAAAGATGTAGAAGAAAATCCTATAAGCAGTCAAGACACTAACAATACTAATAATAATTTATTAAACTTAAAGCAACAATATTATGATGCTGTAAAGTCAGGTGATAATAACTTAGCTGAGCAAATACTTAACAGCGTAGATACGACAGCTGATGAGATAGAAGGTTGGAAGCAAGAAATATCTAGTACAGCTTCCAACTGGACTAATAGAAGTAAAGCCGGCGGTATTAACACGCCTCGAGGATTTGGTATGAGTTTAGAAAAAGATCCTGTTACTAAAAAATGGTTTTCAGATTTTATAGGTAGCGGAGAGAAAATGCAAATGATAGACACTGGTGCTGGCTTACAGGCAGGTGTTATAGGTCCTGACGGAGAGTTTATGACTAAAAATCAATATCAAAAACTCAAAGAAAGATACGAGGTAGACAACGAGTCTATGAATGCCTTACATGAACTTAGCCAAGGATTTTATGATATGGGTAGTCAAGGTGGTCCAGAAGATACGTGGAATACTAACATGGCGATGAACGTTCAGACTCAAGTTAGAGATATAGTAGATGCTAGTTTAGAAAAAGGTGACTCTATAAAATATGATTCTAACTTTGGTGGTACATCTTTCTTTGACGATCTAGTTGAAAGAGATCAGTTGAAAGGCATGCCATACTCTCATTTAGGTATAGATCCTGCAGCTTTTGATAGAGATGGAGACGGTAAACTTTCTGCTGAAGATGGTTTAACTGAAGAGGATAGAAAATCTATTTATGAAGCTGCTATGAAATCACCAGTACTCAAAGACGACATGAGGCAATTACTAATTAATTATTTCACAGAACATGTTAAGAGGAACTACAACGCGTCTCACAATATAATAGCTAGCAGACATAGTATGCCAGAAGATTTAAGCAGTGCGGAAGTAGTAGAATTATAGATAATACATTTAATAACGGGTAACTAACGAAACAGTATGAAGTATTATAAAGTAAACGGTAAGCTTAAAGCTATACCGTCAGGTACGCCACAAGAAAAAATAGATGCTTGGGTGAAAGCAAACAATGCTACTTTTTATAAAGAAGTAGAAGATGAAAAACCTCAGGAAGAGGGAAAGACACAAGGCGATGCAACAACAGGTGCGGATGCAACGTCAACAACTCCAGCACCGAATCAAGGGACAGATCCGTCCAACAATCAAGCAAATACGGAATTAACATCGGAAACTGGTTCTTCGGTTTCTGGTTTAGACCAGAACACACAAGCTGCTGTAGACGAACTGACTGAAATAGACAGGCAAAATCCTTATCTTAAACAGTTTCAAGAGTTAGGTATAAACCCAGATGACTATAACTATAGTGAGGAAGGTGGATGGACTACTGTCGGGGTTGGTGAATCTATATCTGTAAACCAAGATGATCCAAAGCACGGCGAAGCTGTAAAGCTTTTAGAAAAGAAAAGATTAGAAGATAAAGCTTGGGGAGCTAAAAATGTACCAACAGTAGAGCCTAGTTTAATAGATAAAGACGACGGTGAATCTTTAAATGAATTTAGATCTATATACTCTGAATATGGTTTTAAGTTTGAAGAGGATAGCAGCTGGAGTGACTCTATAAAAATCACTGCTAAAAATGGTAAGAGTAAATCTTTTGACGTAGATCATTTTATCAACGCTGGTAAAAACGATGCACGTGTAGCTAAAGAAATGACTGCGTGGTTGAAAGAAAACGCTAGTAGATCTAGCCAAAGCTCTGCTGAAAGCCATGGATCTGTTGACGCTATGCTAGATAAAACAGATCTTACTGTTGAACAGAAATCTATAAACAAGGGTAAAGCCAATACTAGTTATAACGAGTACTTAGACTTAAAAGACCAGGTTGATAATATAACTCCTGAGATGGAGAAGGAGGAAGCTAGGATAAGAAAAGAAATAATTACAAGTTTTAGTAAAAACCCTGGCAAAGGTGGAATGAATCCTTACGCTACTTTAGAGACGTTGGTCGCGGAGCGCATGAAAAAGAAAGGTCTGCCCGTACCGTCTAATTTAAAGAGCAAACTAGAAGAGATGAGCAAGAGTGACGTTGGGCAGTCTGATGAAATCTCTAGAATGAGAGTTGCAAAAGAAAAATATGCAGATGCTCTCAATATGGAAGGTGAAGCTAGAAGGCAATGGTTAAATGCAGATATAAAGAAAGATGATTTGTCTTTATATGAAAGCGACGACGTTAAGTTAAAAGATATATATAATGATATAGATCCTAGAGACCCTGAAATAGCTGAGTTATCTAAGCAGCTTGTAGAACAAACCTTAAACGGTAAGACTACGTTGAAAAATATAACTAGTCAAATAGAAAATTTAGATGGTGCTTGGGGTAATTGGTTTTCTAAGACTGGACTTCAAAAAGACTTAGAAAAACAGGGAGAAAAATCTTTAACTAGTTTAAAAAACTCTGAGCAGAAAGCAATAGGTAGTATGAACATTGTTAACACTGCTTATGACAATAAAATAACACAGCTAAAAGACTTAGCTTCAAAGATAGATGTTGAAGGTACTAAGGCTAAAATAAAAGAAATACAAAGTAAAAAGTATTCCACTAATGATATAGACAATATAACAGAGCAGATAAAGAAAATACAATCTGGAAAATATACTACTCAAGCTCAAGCTGACGCGGCTAATAAAAAAATACAATCACTAAGTAGTAAGCAACAGAAGCTTATAGATGAATATAATTCTAACATAAAGAGCGATCAAGATGCTATAAATACTTTAGTGGGTGAGCAGCAAGCTATTATAGATACGTATAATGGATTAAGTAGCGATGTAAAAGCTTTAAGCGAAGCTAGAGCTTCTGGTCTTAGAAAGTTAAATCAAATTGGTGTAAAAGAAAAGCAGATGTCTGCTTATGTTAACGCTTTAGGTAAAAACCACCAGCTTGGTACTCAGATGGGTTTAGCAACAATGAACGGCGCTATAGATTTGGTTCAAGGCTTAGAAGAGTTTTCGTACATGGTAAATCCTTTTGGTGCGACTAGTGATTATTTAATAGAGCAAGGTTATTTAGACGATACACCTTGGTTGAAAGACACTATTAACGTAGCTAAAGTTTTAACAGGGCAGATCAACAGTGTTGATTGGGATGGTGATCCTAATACGCCAACCGCTAGAGAAAGAGGAAAAGAGGCTCTTGACAACTGGCAAAGCTACGTTTCAAGTACAGTACAAGATCCCCCAGTGTTCGATGATATTAGTTCTATTTCAGATGCTGGAGAGTGGGCTGCGGTAATGCTAGCAGGTCAAGCCCCTCAATTAGCACTCATGGCCGCTACAGGTGGTACAGCTGGTTTGGTTTTAATGGGAGGTAGTGCTGCTGGTCAGAAGTTTGATATGATGGAAAAAGAGCGTAAAGCTTTTATAGATAGTGGTGGCGAGGAAGGTATGGATCACAGCTTTTGGGAGACAATGGGTATTTCATTACTTAGCGGTACAGCTGAGGCTTTGTCTGAAAAGATTACTCTTGGCCAAATGAAATACGTTAAAGGTGTTTTAAGAGGCACAGTTAAAGAAGCTAGAGAGGCAGGTTTAGAAGGTGCTGCTAGTTACTTTAGAAAGAAAGTACTTAATACTAATGCTCTTTACAGAACTGGTAAAGACTTTTTAGAGGAAGGTGGAAGTGAGTTTGCTGCTCAATTTGCTAATAATGCTTTAGATATTTATACTGGAAAAGATGTAGGATTGTTTGATGGTGGTTTAGAGTCTTTTGTTAGTGGTACTTTAATGTCTGGTATGATAAAATCACCGGTGCTATTTAATCATGCAATGGCACCATTTAGATCTGTGTCTGCTAGTCAAGCATTAAACTCTAACAACGCTAGATTACAACAAATTAATAGACAGCTTCATGAAGGTAAAGATACTATGTCTGAAGCTGAAATAAAAGAATTACAAGAAGAGGTAGGACAGTTAATATCTACTAACAAACAGCTTGTAGAGCAAGATGTTAATAGAGTTGACATGCTTAATGATAAAGAAAAATCATCTTTATTAAAAATAGATGCTGACAATAGAAAACTTCAAAAAGAGTACAACAGAATACAAAACGATAAGACACTGCCTGACGCTCTTAAACAGCAACAGATAGATAAGCTAAATGAGTCTTACAGTAAAAATCTAGAAAAGAAAAACGAAATAATAGATAAATACCCACCTAGTGATGTAGCTAAGCATCACAAGCAACAAATGGCTTTATTAGAAAAGTACAACAATGATATAAAAGCTCAAGGTGGTTCACTAGATATACAAGTTAAAGAGATCTCTGACTCTCAAATGAAAGAAGATATAGCTCAAGATCAATTTGGTCGAAGTGTTAAGTCTGTTGAAAGTTGGATAGGTCAAGTTGATGCTGAAATAGAAAGAGCTAACAATATAATTAATAACCAAAACTCTACTCCAAAGCAGGTTGCTCAAGCTAAGAAAGATTTACAACAAGCTAAGAAATTTCAAAAGCAAGGAATTACAGCTATGAATATGCTTAAAGGTAGTTCTAGCACCTATGGTTCTATGATGCCTAGATTTTCAGCTGATGGTAAAAAGCTAGAAGGTTTTGATATTTCTATAAATAAAGATACTGCACTGAAGAACGGTAAGTTCGCTACTGCGGCTCACGAATTTGTACATGCTGCAATATACAATACTATAAAGCAAGACCCTGCGTCTAGAGAAGTTTTAGGTACACAAGTTAGAGAGCTGTTAGATTCTAATAAATTGAAGTTTAAAAGTGAACTTGATAAGTTAAACTACGAAAAAAGAATAGCTGGGTATAACGCCAACGAAAGAGGTGAGGAGATGCTTACAATAGCATCTGAAATGTTGTCTGAAGGTAAGTTAGAGTTTAACGATAGCTTACTGCAAAAGTTTAAAGACCTTATTAGAAACGCTTCTCAAAAAATGTTTGGAAGAGATCTTAGTTTAGAAACAAAAGAAGATGTTCGTGATTTCTTAAAAGCTTTTCACAATTCAGTTAAAAACAATGAAGTAGACCCAAGAATCACAAAGATGATGATTGACGGGTCTAGAACTAAAGATGTTGACACTAAAACTCCTGAGCAAAGAAAAGCTGAAAGATCTTTTTCTAAAGCCGTAGAATCTAACATGAAGGCTAATCCAGACTTAATGGAAACTTTTGATAAGTTTACAAAAAATGAGGATGGTACTTCTAAACACGACTCTAAGGAAGATTTTGAAGTTTCTCCAGATAGAACAGATGCTTACTTTGAAATAACAGACGGTAGGTCTTTAGATGGTCTTATACAACAAGGTATGACAGAGTTAGGTTTACCACCAGAAGCGTTAAGAGATTTTACTAGAGAAGTTAAGGAAGAACTAGGTAGAAGGTTTTTACAAAACTACAATTACGATACGAACAAAAGTTTATTTGGTTGGTTAACAGGTGTATCTGGTGGTGCTGGTAAATCTATTATATACAGAGCCAAGGGTGATGTTATGAATAGATACAAGAAAAGTCAAGAAGCTGATAAAGTATCTTTAGATAAACCTGTTGGTGAAGGATCTTCCTCTTTAGGCGACGTTATTCAAGATCAAAGAGACTCTTCGTTAAAAGCGTTAGATGATTTAGATTTAACTCCAGGTAGAAAAGCGGCAGCACAAGAGGTTATAAACGAACTAAAAGCTAGAGAGGTATTAGGTCTTAAAGAATCTACTACTAAAGCTATAGATGATGCTATTGTTGAAGCTGCTATACCATTAGATGGTTTAATATATAAAGATATAAAAGAGTTTGTTAGAGGTGCCGAAAAGATAACTAGAAAAGATAAAGACGGTAATACCATAATGGATAAAAAGACTGGTAAACCTAAGCTCTTTAAACCTACTAAAACGGCTGATGTTAAACCTAATGGTCCACTGTTTAAAGTATTGGAAGCTGTATCTAAAGAGTTTGGTGTTGATCCACTTAGAATATTAGCCGATCAAGATCTTAATGGTAAGCAAAGAAAAGCAGCTCAGAGTTTAATATACGAAAAGTCTGTTAATCAAGACGGAACATTTAACGATGATATATTTCAACTACTTGCTGAGGGAGAGACTAGAAGTGGTGTAGCTACTGGTGCTGCAAACACTAAGCTAGGTCAGTTGTATATAGAAGGTGATAGAGCTTCTTTTGCTGAAGGCGCTACTGCTGCTGGTAAGCCAACACAAACTAAAATGGACAAGATCGATATGGAAACTTGGCTTGGTTTGTTTGGTGTAAAACCCGATGGAACATTTGATGGTGGCACTAAAAATGATGGTGCTATAAGAGCATTGATAGTTCAAATGGCTCAGCTTGAGGCTAACCAAGCTATGAGAAAAAATGCTTACGAGAACGGAACAACGTCTGAAGCTGTTATATCTAAGTTAGGTGAGGGTAAGGGTAGAAGAGTTTGGAGTAAAGAGGTTGGTGGTGATTTGTTAGATCAGTTCTATCAAGATGTTTCTCAGTTAAGTGCTTTTACTCCAGAAGCTGTAGGTGTAGTTGCTGAAAGAGTTCTTGGAACTTCTAAAGGTAAACTTGATGGTATTGGTGCTACTATAAATAAAATAGTAAAAGACACAGTTAAAACACTTGAAGGTATTGTTGCTCAAGATGAGGTTTTACAAGGACAAAGAGAGTTAGTATCTGGTAAAGGTGTTTTAGATATATTAAGAGATACCAGAACTAGAAACGAGTACAACCAAGGTGTTAAGCAATTATTAAAACCTTTACTACCTCTAAACGAAAAAGGCAAACCTATCAACCCTGGTAATATAGCTTTAAATATAGACGGTGTTAACAAGCAAAGAGATCACATAGTTTTAACTACCAACAGTTTGGTTAACGATACTAATGTTCTAGACGCTGCAACAGCAATGATAGCTTTTGGTAAAGACGGCGCTGCTAGTGCAGGCAAAATAGGTGACGGTAGATTTACGGTTACAGAGCCAGGTGGTAAAGTAATATCTATGCCTAATTGGGTTGCTGGATCTCAGAACAGGCAACAACCAACGACTAGTGTTGCTGATTATTTAGCTTTAGTTAACAAAGGTTTACCTAAAGGTTATAAGATAATTAATCCTAAAACTGGTCAGTATTCTTTAGTATATCCAGACGGTAAAACTGTCAAGCTTGAAACTACGTTACCTGGAGAGTCAACTAAATCTTTGTTCGCTGACATAGCTAGAAACGGTTTGTTTGAGACATTTAAAACTAGAAAGAAACAAGCTTTACAGGCTAGAAAAATGGCTCAAGTATCTTTAGACTTAGCTTGGAAAAGAGTTCAAGATTCTAATGACTCTTTTAACGCTGGTGATTTTGGGCTGTTAGTAATGGCACTGGGCTCTAACATGAACGCGCCACTTAGAAAGGCTGCGTACGCTGATAGAATACCAGCTAACTATAAAGCTTTAGTAGCTAAGTATGGTAAAAATGCTGTTGGTCAACTATTCCAATATGAGCACGGTACCCCTAAAATAGTTGTAGCATCAAAGATAATTGAGTCGTACATGAACGATGGCGTTATGAATGATAACGTGTGGGATAACTACACCGTTCAAGTCATACATAAAAAACTAGATAACTTAATAGATGCTTCAGGATATAAGACCACTGTCAGACTCGATGGTGCGCCTAGAGCTTTTAATGAAGATACTTTAGCATTAGTTAAAAACTTAACAAAACAAGAATTAAGTGAGATAGCACCTTTAATAAGTATGGACCCTAGCAATCCAGATATTATGGGTGAGGCTTGGGTTGAGTCAGCTAATGAAATACATAAAGATATGTTTGGCTTATCTAATGTTACCTTACAAAGATTAGCTAAAGGTAGAAGAACTGGTATGTGGTCTAAAGACACGCCAACAAAAGGTATGTCAACGTTTGATTTTGATGAGACATTAATTATAGACGGTAAGAATTTTGTCGTGGCTACAGATCCTGCTAGTGGTAAACAAGTTAAAATAAGTTCTGACCAATGGCCTATTAAAGGTCCAGAACTTGCTCAGCAAGGTTATGAGTTTGATTTCTCAGATTTTGTAAACGTAAGAGGTGGGAAAGACGGTCCACTATTACAGAAAATGAAGAATCAAATATCTAAGTACGGTCCTGACAACGTGTTCGTTCTTACAGCTCGCATGCAAGATGCTGCTGGCCCTATACACGAGTGGTTAAAATCTAAGGGTATTAATATACCTTTAGAAAACATAACTGGTCTAGGTAAAAGCGAAGGTTCTGCTAAAGCAGAGTGGATGCTAAACAAGTTCAACGAAGGTTATAACGATATGTACTTTGTTGACGATGCTATGCCTAATGTTAGAGCTGTCAAACAAGTGTTAGACCAGTTAGATATAAAATCTAAAGTAGTACAAGCTAAAATACAATTTAGTAAAGAAGGTAGTGCTAAGTTTAACGAGATGTTAGAAAGAAATGCTGGCGTACCTAGAGATAAAATATTCTCTGATGCAACAGCTAGGTTGAGAGGTAAAAAAGCTGGTGGGTTCAAATTCTTTGTTCCACCATCTGCTGAAGACTTTAAAGGATTACTATATAACTTTTTAGGTAAAGGTAAGAAAGGTGATGCTGACATGGCTTTCTTTAAAGAGCATTTGTTAGATCCGTTTAGCAAGGGTATTAGAAATATAAACAAAGCTAAGCAGACCATAGCTAATGAATATAATGCTATAAAAAAATCATCGCCTGAAGTAGTTAAAAAACTTAACGATAAGGTTGGTAAATCAGATTACACTGTTGATGATGCTATAAGAGTTTATCTTTGGAATAAAAACGGTATAAATATACCGGGATTGTCACCAATGGAGATAACTAGACTGTCTGCCCATGTATTAAATGATCCTAAGCTAAGTGCATTTGCAGATAAATTATCAGCAGTATCTAGAGCCGAAGATGGTTACACTAAACCTAGCGACAACTGGATGGTCGGTAGTATAGCATCTGATTTACACGAACAAACTAGCAAGATAAACAGAGCAGACTTTTTAGCTGAATGGATTGAGAA
>TARA_R100001591_G_scaffold2493_6_pt1 | contig 25833 bp, 39 predicted proteins | sample TARA_R100001591 | Tara Oceans TARA_R100001591 (sample SAMEA2622725) | marine metagenome | biome: marine biome (ENVO:00000447); feature: surface water layer (ENVO:00002042); material: "saline water (ENVO:00002010), including plankton (ENVO:xxxxxxxx)" | depth 5 m
TCAACGTGCGAACCCTAGACTAAAATACAAGGATTTATAACAAAATGAAAATCACCACAAAAAGACTCAAAGAGATTATCATGGAAGAGGTCAAGGCCCTTTCGGAGAATGCTCCTGCAGAAGAAATCGAAGAGGCTCGCGACGACCGAGACGATGCACAGGTCATGCGCGACATTGAACACATGCTTGAGACCCTTAAACTCTCAGACGAGGTAAGAAATGAACTTGAACGTATTCTAAACGAACTCTTTAAAGGTCGATACGGCCGCGATGATAAGCCATCACCGGTCGAGCCGAATCCGCTAGCATCTCTCAGCATGGACCACTATGGCATGTCAACTCCGAGTTTCGAAGAGGGTCTGACCAAAAAGGATCTCGCAAGAATCATCCACGAGGAAACTGTCAAGGCCATCAAGGAAGGCGGCCAAGTCATCAACAAAGACGGCGAAATGATCTTCACCGACACAGATGGTGATGCATCCGACAAGGCTCGGATGGCGGCAAGACGAAACGACTACGAAAAGGTTTTGGAGAAGATTGCCAACATGATCAAGAGTGGCAAACCACAACTAGCATACGACGAAGCTCTCAAGATGCTCTCCGCTAGCAGCGAAAAAGGCAGGGAGCGTGCTAATGCTATCGAGCCCGAAGACGCGCTTGGAGAAGAGAATGAGGTGGAACTAGAAGAGAAGTTCTACGGTGGAGCATATGACAAGTCGCGCTATACCAAAGGCCCGGATGGTAAGGAACGCGGCGAGCAGTCTGCCAACACAGGCTCAAGGCAAAAAGACAGCTCCACTTCTCGCGATCGCAACAGGCATCCCAGCGGCCGATAATAATCCACAATAACACTTGACACAAAGCTAACAACCTGTTATATTATATGAATGGAATATAAGACAGGCGACATCGTCCTAGTAAAGAGCTTCGCAGGCCCAAACGTCCGCGTTCGCTTGGATGAGCGCCACGCCAACTTTGGTGATGGATGGGGTGCTGAAGGCTGGGACGCCACAATAATTTATAAAAAAGATATTGACAAACTACGCCAAAATGGTGTACCATATAAAAAGAGTGGAAAGCCGAATGTGTGGGTTTTCGACTTTGAAATAATCAAACTAATAAGGAGCAGCAGTGCTAAACCTAGACGACGACAAGAGAGCTAAGATCGTTGAATATATCCGTTCCCTCAAGACCATTGAGGATGCAATGGAGCCATACAAGGAGCAGAAGCGCGAGCTTCGCAAGGACTTTAAGGATCAGGGTTGGCTAAACCAGACAGAGCAGCGTCTGGCTACCAAGGCTTACCGGCTTATGAAAAGCGAGATTGATCTTGATGAGCTGTATGATGTGTACGAGGCCCTAGTAAAGCCTTCGACAGCAACTGCAACCTACGATAACACCGGAGATTAAGGTGATTCTAGAGTTTTATAAGACCCGAAAGGACGTATTGACGCCCACCCGGGCCAACCCCTCTGACGCAGGGTTGGATGTATATTTTTGTCCAGAAGACTCAAGTCTATCTGGCAAGTGGCTTGAGCCCGGAGAGTCTGGCCTATTCCAGACTGGTCTCAAGTTCGGAGTGCCCCACGGGTACATGTTGGAAGTAAAGAACCGTTCAGGGAATGCAGCGAAGCGACATCTGTTAGTGGGCGCGTGTGTAGTTGATTCTGGTTATGATGGCGAGGTATTCGTAAACCTGCACAATGTAGGTAATGAACGGCAACTTATTGAAAAGAACATGAAGATCGCCCAACTTGTAATGACGCCCGTGGTGCACTTCCGTCCACTTGAACGCTCAGATGACAGCTTATACAATCAGCCTATGACAATCAGTAATCGTGGCGACGGTGCCCTTGGAAGCACCGATGTATAATCAAGCACAAAAATTTAGTACCGTTAGTTCAACCGACATATACTCTCAAGGCGGGATGGCTAATCACACAGGCTCAATGAACGAGGCCCATGTGAATGATCAACTACGCAACATCGGACTTCAACCAGAGAAAAGAAGATACGAATCGTCATGGAGCTTACGGTCAGAGGTAGATTGCGATTTAGAAAAGTGTGATAAACTTGGAATCTGTGCTGAATACAAAGTTCAAAATGTCTCTGGTACCGCGGATCAGAAAGGCGGAACTGAACTTTACAATGCAGGCAAGAAAATTGTTTGTGATGATTATGTATTAGTTTTTTCTGGCTCACATTGGGAACATGGACGCGGCCAAAAGCTTTTTGAAATGTATAAAGAAATGGCATCCGACTTTAATGCGGCACCTGATAGATTTTGTGTAGCTGCTAAAAAACTTCATGTGATGAAACAATGTGAGTTTATCGAATTCGTAGAACAAAGACAAAAGGAGAGACTACAAAATGGATGAAAATACAAAAAAAGTAATGTTCAGTTCCAAGACTGGTGACTGGGCTACCCCACAAGATTTCTTTGACAAACTTAACTGGCGCTATGGACCGTTTGATTTGGATCCCTGCGCCAGCACACACAATACGAAGTGTGCCAATTTCTTTACCGAGGCTGAAGATGGTCTCTCAAAGGACTGGACCGGTCACACCGTCTTTGTCAACCCTCCGTATGGTCGAGGTATTGACAAGTGGATTGCAAAGGGGTATAATACAGCTAAGGATGAGAACTCTAAGGTTGTCATGCTTATCCCAGCAAGGACGGATACTCGATATTGGCACGATTATGTTATGAAGGCAGCAGAGGTACACTTTGTAAAGGGTCGCCTCAAGTTTGGAGACTCGCAAAACTCTGCTCCATTCCCATCTGCAGTTATCGTATTCGACGGCAGCTATGCAGGACCACAAATTTTCGGTGCAATGAACCGATAAGGAGAACACATGTTAGATGAAACAGTACAGTCAGCTATTCTACAGCTGCAAGCACAACTAACTGGCATTATTGGCCAGATGAAAGATATGGCCCGCCGGCGCACTGAGCCCGCTGATCCGCAGGTTCTAGGCAACCTTGCCCTTCAGGCCGCTCAGATTCAGGGAGCAATCCAGGCGGTCACCCAGCTTCGTCAGGATCTGGTTGAAACCGGCCGCGATGCTCTGCGTCTCTCTGAAGAGCCAGCCAGTACAACCGTGGAAGTACAGGAAGAAGACGATGAGGAGTTACCTAGTGTCATTACACAAGAGGTTCTAGATTCCCGCCGTGTTAAGCCACGCGACGCCGGTACTGAGGAAGAGTCGAGTGAATCGTAAGCAGCGACGTGCCATGGCTAGCCAGCAAAAGAAGGCCATCAAGAATTCTAAGGGCGCCCAAGATGATGTCGGCGCCAAGATGGCCTTGTTCGGGCACCTGCCAGATGCGTGCACAGCATGCAACAAGCCCTTTGATAAGAAGGACCAGTCTATGGTTATGTCATGGCACGTCACTGTTCGTGAGAAAGAAGAGAAAGTAAACTTATACTGCCCTCCTTGTTGGTCGAAAGCCATGGAGGTTGTAAAGCAGCTTCAAGAAGATATGGAAAAGGAAGAGTTCAGTCATGAGCATCAAAAGCACGCTAACGTATGATGATGTATTGTTGGTGCCCAAGTATAGCGACATTAGAAGCCGAAGCGAGATTGATATCTCAAGCAAACTAGATAGCAACATTACGCTAAGGCTACCAGTCATCGCCAGCCCAATGGATACAGTTAGCGGCTTTGAGATGGCTAGCTATCTTTCGAAGGTCGGTGGACTAGCCGTCTTGCATCGCTATATGAAGATCACCCAACAGGTAGAAGCAGTATCAAACCTCAAGAAGGAAACTGGTGCGATTGTCGCCGCGGCCATTGGCACAGGCAAGGAGCATCAAACCCGCGCTCTCTGTCTCGCCTCGGTAGGTGTTGATGTATTGTGCATCGACGTTGCTCATGGCCACCATATTGCTGTTAAAGAGATCATTGATTGGCTAAGGTCAGACCCGGCCTTTGATCATATTCACATCATGGCCGGCAATGTTGCAACACCGGAAGCCGTAGCAGAACTTGCAACCTGGGGAGCCCAGTCTATTCGCATCGGCATCGGCGGCGGTTCCATTTGCTCAACCCGAATCCAGACCGGCCACGGAGTGCCTACCTTACAGTCTGTGATGGACTGCGCAGCGGTGGCAGACGAATACAACGTTAAACTAATTGCTGACGGTGGGATTAGAAACTCGGGAGACATTGTAAAGTCTTACGCAGCCGGCGCAGACTTTGTTATGCTAGGATCTATTCTGGGCGGTACCCACGAGGCCCCCGGCCGAATCATTACAATGGGAGATAGAAAGTACAAAGAATACAGGGGTATGGCTTCCGCTGCAGCACAGATGGACTGGCGCGGCCGCACAGCCTCTTTGGAGGGCGTATCGAGTATGATTCCCTACAAGGGTCCTGTCGCCCCTATCCTAAGTCAGCTTGAGAACGGTATCAGAAGCGGGTTCTCATACTCAGGCGCTAGGAACTTCAACGAGTTTCAGCGAGCCGCAAGTATTATTCAGCAGTCCCCCGCCGGTCAGCTAGAAAGCTCAACTCATATTAAGGTAAGGTATGGCTGAGAATGACGATTACGGTGTCAACGATAAGAAGATAATGTTCTATGACACCGACAAGCGGCATGCCGATTTAAAAATCAGGCTGCACCATGATGGATTAACGCAATCGGGTTTTTTCCGCATGCTCATCACAGGATACCTAGAGCAAGATTCTGAGCTTATGTCCTACATTGACAGGTACAAAGAAGAGAACGAAGTTCAAAGCAAGGCAAAACGAAAAAAGATTAATAAAATGATGACCAAAGGCAGAGAGTTGGAATCCTCTCATGGTCTCAAAGACAGTGAAGTCGAGAGCATTTTCGACTTGATTCAACAGGAGCACCCGGAGTTATGATGTCGAACGAAAGAGTCGGAAGAGTTGTGTTACAGAACAAAAACGGCGTCGTCAGATACGGCGTCGTCACAACTGAAAAAATTAAACAAGATGGCTGGTTGTATTACACGATCTACTGGATTAGTAAGACCAGCGGCGAGTCCCCATGGATGAAGCAGATTGAATGGAGGCATGACAAGCTGCATCTTATTGATGAAGACAGGCATCTCTATGACCTACAAACTGCGATGCAATTTGGTAAGTCTAGAAAATTTACTGAAGAAGGTAATTTATAATGGCTAAGATTAAACATAAGCAGACAGAACCATCTTGTGGAGCATGGAAACATTTAGTAGATGAGAACAAGGTATGCAATCAGAAAAACTGTCGATTATGGATTGACTATCCAGAGGACAGAAACTGTACAAATGTTACAGTTTACGAGCACGGCAATATAACTTTAGCAGAAACAGCAAAAAGACTTGGCATCTCACTATCTAGAGTAAAGCAGATTGAGCAAGCGGCTTTGGCTAAGCTTAAAAAGAGAAAGATTTTTGATTTTTAGATACACGAAAAGCATTTAACAAAAGTATGCACTATTTATAAGTGTTGATTTGGGTATTATATTAATACGCTTGTTTTCATAATTTATTATATACACGGGAGATTCATTTAAAATGAGCAAGAAAACACTTCTTAACGAGACTCAGGTCCGCAGATTCATGAAGCTGGCCAACGTTGGAACACTAACCGATGGTTTTGTCAGCAACCTTTCAGAGGCTGGCTATTTTGATAATCCGCTAGCCGAGGAGGAAGAAGAGCTTCCCGGCGAGGATGATGAGGGCATGGGTGCTCTCGACGCCGCCGCACCTGAAGATGAAGAGGGCCCCATGGACGACGAACCCATGGACATGGATGAGCCTGCAATGGATGATGCTGTTGGCGACGAGATGTCTCCCGAAGTCGTAGCCAAAGTTGAAGATATCCTTGGCCACATGCTTGGTGCCGCAGTTGACGCTGTTAAAGAAAAGGTGCCCGAAGCTGATCTGTCTATTGATGACGGTAGCGATATGGACGACTTGGATGCGATGCCCCCGGCTGAAGAGCCAATGGATGCCATGGGTGACGAAGAGGAGCCCATGGGCGACATGGATGCCATGGGTGATGAAGAGGACGACATGCCGGCCGATCTCGATGACGAAGCCATGGGCGGTCGTTACATGGAGGAGTCAGCCTCCGGTGATGCCGAATTGGTTGAGGCAATCGTAAAGCGAGTTGCCGCCCGCCTCCGCGAACTAACGTAATTAGTTTACACACATACACATGATTCAAGGGCCGCAACAGCGGCCTTTGTTTTTTATGAATTTTAAAAACTCAAGGACTAATTACTACAGGTGCGCTAAAACGCCTCACAGCAATATAATCGGGATTACAAAAAATGTCAAAAGAAAAAGAAATGATAGAACAAGCAGTTGCACTTACAGAAACCGAAGAAGATGATTCGTCTAAGAGTAAGATTTTTATCATGCCCCCTATCGGAGGCCTGCTCGGCGGCTCGGGCCGCCCAGCGCCAAGAATCGTAAGACTGTTCGGTGAAGTTAATGACGAACAGAGCGAGAGAATAATTGATGAACTCATGACACTTGCAGACACGGCTGAGGAGTTGGTCCCCAAAGACCCACAAGACCCAGAATGTAAAGACATGGAGCGGGTGATTCACGAGATTGACTTTTTGATCTCAACTTACGGTGGCAATGCCGATGACATGTTCGCAATTTACGATTTCATGAAAAAGTTTAGGGACTTTGTCCCAATTCACACAGCCGGCGTCGGTAAAGTAATGTCCGCTGGCGTTCTGCTTCTTGCTGCAGGTACTAAAGGAGAGCGAAGAATTGGCAAAAACACTCGTGTCATGATTCACCATGTCGCCGGCGGCATCGCGGGCTCCCTACCTTCTATGGAAGCAGACTTAGACTCCATCAAGGCGATGGAAGATCGCTACATTGATGTAATGATTTCAGAGACTAAATTTACAAAAAGAACTTTGCGTAAATTGTTAGATAGAAGAGTGAACATCTATTTATCTGCAGAAGAAGCGATTGAATACGGAATTGCAGATAAACTTATTTAGGAAAAAAGATATGGCCAAAATTAGAGGATTCCACGCAGAAGTTATAAAGGAAAGATATCGAAAAATTATAGAGAAAAAAGGCTATAAATTTTTTGACAGTGATGTACCATATAACGTAAACATTATCGGGGTTAGAAACATGCATGGCCAAGTAAATAAGTTTGATGATCTAATTCTTGTTATTTACCGAGATTCGTACAAAAGATGGATCGTAGATTCTTATCAAGCAACAACAGACCCCGGTCTCTACTGGCTCAAGAAGCCAATGAACGTGGATGGAACAGCTATTTTATGCCCCGGCCAGTATAGAGGTTCCCACAAGATCGACAAACACCAAGGCAAATACGAAGCCCTCTGCCAACGAGGCGCCGAAGTGACTGTCTGGCGTGATGCAGACAGGGACGCAAGACACGATATGGATGATTCATCTAAGCAAACAGGCTGGTTTGGAATCAATCTTCACAAGGCTGGTAGAGCATCTATTCGTGTTGATAAGTGGTCAGCCGGCTGTCAAGTTTTTAAAAACGACAGTGATTTCAAGGGTTTCATGCAAACAATGAATGAGGCTGCCAAAAGATTGGGCAACTCATTTACTTACACACTCATCGAAAGTACAGACGTAGAGGATTAAAGATGTCAGACTTTGACAAATTAGTAGAAGGTTTCTTAAGGCCGCGACAAAAATTAGATTTTGATAGACTAACCTCCTTGGTAGAGGAAGTCATTAGTGAATGGAAGGTAGAGCCACTAAACGAAGAAGCTCCAGCAGGCGGCCGCTTCAGTGTTCATATTCCGATTCCAAAGTTGGTTCCAACAGAAGCTTGGGGTGACCCCAACTCAATGGCACGCGAAGAGATCGACAAGGTGTTCTCAGCGATTAGACGCCAAGGCTCCATTAAGGATCGTATTGCCCATGTTAACTCATTCCTTGACGCTGAGCAGGCCCTAAAGAAGGCTCCCGGTGGCAAGGTAAACACGCTGCTTAGCATGATGCAGATTATTGAGTCCTTGCAGGCTACCCTAAACGACTTCAACGAGTCCTCCGCTGGATTCGTTTTCGAAGGTTTTATGGCTGCACTGACCCAAGGTCGCCAGGAAGCGGGTCGTGTTGGCGGCACACTACCGATTGAGGACTTTATCACTGGTGACGACCGCAACGTCAGCCTGAAGCTCCTAGGCCCCACTACGCCGATTCATGGTAGCTTCACTAACTTGGTTGACTACCTGTTTATTCGCGGTGGATCCGGTGTGCCTTCCATTGATTATCTCGTTGCCTACAAGGACAAGGAGGGCGACAATGTGTCGCGTCTCGGTATCTGGGAGTTTGAGGTTAACAGGGATAATCTCGTAGATATGCTTTCACAAACTGGTAAAAAGAACGCAGGCCTTCTCGGAAAGATGGCACAGCCGCTAAAGCAGCATATTGCCAACTGGCAAGATTCTCCCGAGTGGCGAGTGCAAATGGCTCAGATTTTACAACAAACCCCTGGCTATACTTGGCCCCGCGGCATGTTTAACAAGAACCTTGACAGCTCCGGTGCTTTTGACGCAAAAGACCCCACAGATGAGCCATCAGCTGACGTTGGCAGATCGGCTAAGTTTGATAGTATGGCCGCCAGGGGCGCAAGAGTAAACTTGTACCACTCTGCCAGGACTGCTGGATTTGAACACTCCAGAGAGAACGGCCCAGATTTTGAATCTTGGTGGGCTAACATTTCATACGAGGATAAATACAAAATGGGCCTTGCTTCTGGTTCTAAAGTAGAAAGAACTCGCGTAAAGAAGGATGCCGAGATTGGTGCTAAAATTAAAGAAAAGTACTTTGATGCTGGTGTAGAAGAGGCCGAGGCCACAATGGTTGGCAATGACGAGACAGACCAGTTAACGCAGCAAGCCCCGGTCACCGAATCTTACTTTGGTCACTTCCACGAAAGAGAGAAGCAATTGATGGCAGAGGAGAGTGCCCTAATGGAAGGCGGAAAAGGCGGCGATGCCGGCTCGCAATGGGGGCTAACCGGAACCCATATTTCAGATCTCACCTCGCTTCTAAACACAGACTATTATGGAGAGATCAACCTTTCTAGCGACAACATTGAAGCTGTTGCCAAGATCTATATTGAAAAGCTTGGCGAGGACATGATGACTCTGCTTCAAACAACAAAAGAATTCTCAGAAAATATTGGAGTTTACTTTACAGCAGAGGACCGCACCAGAGGCGCCGAGGCTAGCCGCCAAGCACAGGACCAAGGAAAGGCGATTGTCTCCTCTCTTGCTGAGCGCAAAGAAGACACAGAATAATTTACTAAATTTAGTTGCAAGTCTCGCAACACTAGGTTATAATGTATAAAAGACAACGGAGGAATAATTGTCAACATTCAGCTATGATTCAAAAACTACACTTCGTGAGAAGATTCTTAACGGAGTAAACACACTGGCCGATAACGTGGCCACAACCCTAGGACCAAAAGGTCGAAATGTAATCTTACAAGAAAAGGACAAACCCCCGTTCATCACGAAGGACGGTGTTACAGTAGCACAATTTGTTCATCTTGAAGATCACTTTGAGAATGCCGCCGCCCAGATTATTAAGCAGGCTGCTATCGAAACCAATACGCACGCCGGAGATGGCACCACTACAGCAACGGTACTATCACGGGATATCCTTAGAAATGCTCAAGGGTATCTTGCTGCTGGCTCATCGCCTGTAGAGCTTAAGCGAGGTCTGGACAGGGCAGCAAAGGTTGCTGTTGAGCACCTTCGCGAAGTAGCCACGCCGGTAAAGACCATCGCTGACGTCGAACACATCGCAACAATTTCAGCAAACAACGATAAGTTTATTGGCAAGCTCGTAGCCACTGCTGTTGATAAAGTAGGCAATGACGGATCGATTACTATCGAAGAGTCGAGAACGATGGAGACTTATGTTGATATTATGGAAGGCTTTCGATTTGATTCGGGCTACCGAGCCGGCGCATTCGTAACTGACGAGCGCCGCGGCACCATGAACTATAATAACCCGCTGATTATGGTAACAGACTATAAGGTTGAAATGGTTGATGAGATCTTGCCGGTCCTAGAACTGGCAGCCCGAGAGTCCCGACCACTGATTATTGTCGCGGACGACATCGAAGGTCAGGCCTTGTCTGCTCTTATTATGAATACAATGCGCGGCTCCCTAAAGGTAGCAGCTATCAAGGCCCCTCGTTACGGCCAAGAACGCCGTGATATGCTGGCTGACCTTGCGCTGTCCGTTGGCGCAAATCTGATTACTCGCGCAAAGGGCATGAAGCTAAAAGAGACAAAGCTGACAGATCTGGGCACCGCCAAGACTATTGAGGCAACGAAAACACACACCACAATTGTTGGCGGTCAGGCTGACTATGAAGCCATTGAAGTGCAGATCGCTCGCCTCAAGGAAGAGATCAAGAACGAAGAATCGATGCAGCTTTGCGATGCTATGCAGCAGCGCATCACGCGTCTGGCTTCTGGCGTGGCGGTGATTCATGTCGGAGCGCCCACACAAGTTGAAATGATTGAAAAGAAGCATCGTATTGAAGATGCTCTTGAAGCTGTAAAGTCTGCACAAATTGATGGCATCGTTCCAGGCGGCGGCACCGCTTTATTGCGCACCGCAGCCGAGATTGAAAACAATATCGAGACAGATAATGAAGATCAGCAGAGAGGTGTAGAGATTCTCTTGCGCGCCATGACTGGTCCTATTCGACAAATGTCTATCAATGCCGGCCTCAGCGCCGACTTGATTGTTAATCAGGTTTCCTCTGAACCAGCCCCAATGGGATGTAACTTCCGAACCCTAGAGAAGACCAACCTTTTAAAGGCAGGAATTATAGATCCGGTTAAGGTCACCACAACTGCACTGCAGAATGCAGTATCCGCCGCTGGGACTCTGATTACGACAAATTATGCCATCATTCAAAGCTGAACTAGATCGGCGGACTACTTACAGAAGCCATGACAGATGAAATGCCAGACATCAAGGACGTCAAGAATGAGATCGAGTTAGATCTTATGACCCTTGACACGAAGCTGCAAAGACTTGTAGATGCAGTAGAAGTTGTAAAGGGTCGCCAGGAACAAATGGCTCTTGATATCTCCAAGATTAAAGAAGCAGTTTATAACCCCGACCAAGGTCTTTATGCTCGTCTGCGCGCCCTAGAGGCTTGGAAAGATACAAGCGCTCGTCTGACATGGATCATTGTAACTTCTATCCTCGGTCTCACAACGGCTACGTTGTGGAATATGCTAATCGGCTCATAAAAATATTTGACATTCCTATCACAGGGTGTTATTATATATCATATATTAAGCACAGGAGGGTGCATGAACAAACAACAACAAAGAGTAAATATTCAGTATTCCGTAAACCTTGAGGAGGTTCCTTCGGTGTTGCTGAAACTGGCTACAGGTGCTATCAAAAAGCTATCTACTGTGGCTACAACTTCAGGTCATGTCGTTGGTGAGCTTACGGAACACACTTACGATAATCCACAAGAGGCTGCAAGGCAGATTGATAATATCCGACGAGCATTGGCCGACATCGACTATAGATTGTCAGAGTGTCAGTCGATGTATACGTCTCTGTCACAGCTGGATGAGTCAGGTCACCCCCCACAAAACCCCACAGAACAACTGGACACCACCGCCGCTACCGAGGCCTTGCGAGAGATGATGGCTTCACAGGTGCCAAGCGTGGCCGATCAAGGAACTACAGATGAGTAAGGATGCTTGGCCGACCTCTGGTGATTTGGTATATGTCCCATCAGAAGTCAACCTTGTGCGGCATGTGTGCCACACCAACGGCCCAGTCGTCAAAGACTATCTAAGACTAAAAACTCCTGCAACAATGTTAGTGTCATCTAGCCGAGTAGGCTCTAATTTTGTAGAAGTTATCTATCGCGGAACCAAATGGAACGTCGATAAAAGAGAAACATACCCAGTAAACAATGAATACTAAAGGAAAAGAAATGAATAATCAAGTTGTAAGGTTTGTAGAGATTGTACAAAACAATTCGTCCACCGGCTCTCGGTATTTTTTGCAAGAAGTGTTTATTAACCCCAATCACATTGTGTATATTCGCAACGCTTCTGGCCTCAAGCAGGCCCTGACCGAGGGGCAAATGCCTGCTGATCTAGACAGCCGTCAAGAGTTTAGCACAATCCACCTGAGCCGCGGCACTTCCGGGGTAGATATCAATGTAATCGGAACCCCCGGCGCCGTCCGAGAGAAGCTAGGAATCGGCGCCCAGCAGGAGCTTCTGCGAGGATAATGTTACACTATTATCATGTTTACGCCAAGGCTGCATGCCCATGGTGCGTCAAGGCAATTAATATGCTACACGACTCAGGCCATGAGTTCGTGCTGACTCTGGTAGACAATTCCCCAGAGTTTTATCATACTGTAAAAAAGAAGTATGATTGGCAAACCGTACCGATGATCGTTGAAAACGATATTACAGGCAACGAGAAGTTCATCGGCGGATACACAGACCTAGAAGAATATTTTTCAGAGAATTTACAAGATGCTGAGACAGTTCAAGAGAACGAAAACACCGCTGACTTATCCGAATGATAGGCCTCTGTCGGTCTCTCTGTTGGAGTCAACATTACCAGAAGGGGTAAACAAGATTGTTACTCCTTTTTTAGGTGGTGGTTCGGTACAGATCGGATTAGCTGAGAAGAACTATGATGTGACCGCGTATACGGAGTATCGTCTTCTGTATGACTTCTGGGAATGTATAATGAGAGACCCAGCAAAGATATACCACATGGCAAAGGCTTTTCATCCGATTGAGGATAATAGAACCTTCACCATGTTACAGAAAAAGGTTTATGATCCACACGATGAGTTTCTACGCTCGGCGCTTTTTTATGTTTTAAACCTTTGTTCGCAAGACGGCGCCACTACTTCGGGCGAGATGGAATTGGGGACGCCAAGATTTACAAAGTTACGACTTGATAGCATGGCGAATTTTAAAGCAAAGCCTTTTAAGCTGCAACTAGATAACTATAAAGAAGCACTCAACACAACAGACTATCTCGTATGTGAGATGCCGGATTATATCCCGCCTATGATTCTGGGCGCGGTCGTCATTCCCGAGAAGCCTCAGATCAGTCATAAGAAATTCAGAAAGTTGATTGAGCAAAGTCCATGTTCTGGTTTTTCTTTACTTTATAAATACTGCGAAGAGGTCATGGACCTGTATAATGGTTATGATATTACTCTATTAAATGAAGGGTACAGGCCCGTAAAGAACGTAAAGTCAGCGACCGAGGTTTTGATTCGTGGATCTTAAGCTAATATATGGAATGCTGTTGTTCATCGCAGGCCACACGTTGGCTTGGTTTCAGCTTAATTCACAGTTTGTGTGGGATTGGTGGAGGGAACACCCGATTCTCACCATAGCAATTTATTCAATACCTGTTGGTTTGTGCTTTCTATATGGCACCAAGCTCGTAGTTGGGTCAACAGGTGCCCTGTGGACTTCTAGGTTTATTGCTTTTGCGGCCAGTTATTTTACGTTCCCCTTATTTACATGGTGGTTCATGAATGAGTCTCCATTCACCGCAAAGACTATTATCTGTAGCCTGTTGGCTTTTCTAATAATTATCATCCAAGTCGCGTGGCGTTAGTTTAGAGGCTGTACTATTTATAAATGCACAAATCGCACTGGAGCCTATTAATGAACAAGAGCATGAAACGAATCCTCGCAGAGTTTCGCGAGTACAGTCAAAAAGTAAACTCTCTAGGAAAAGTCATCGAGGCTAGGCATGCTAGACAAAGACGGCTTCAAGAAGATCGGGAGATCTTTAATGAGATTTCAAGGTCGTCCGCCGAAAACATTTACAACTGGATGAGTGACACTAGTGGCATGCCGTATGATTTTGAGGATCTGTTCGACGGCGCCATGCGAGTTCAGATTCCCCTTGCGTCGGAGGAGAGTCGCAACCTAGCTAAATTAGCAGCGGAGTTGTCTGACGCGGGGTGGGAGATTCCTCGCCCCGAAGGTATGTTCCCTGGTGTGCCCCCGCGCAGGTTTCCTGTAAAGAAGGTAAAGCAGAAGCTGCAGCGTCTTGCTGCAGATGGCGGCGGCGAGTATGAAATTGAAGTTGATGTTGCTGATCTGAGGCTTCTTAGAACAACGCAAAAGGTTATTCCTGCCGGCCCTCGCAAAGGTGAGACTATCGATAAGAAGGAAGACACCACAATGTCTAAGGCCATCGCTCGTCTGGCTAAGTCTGGAAAGATCGGCACAGACTTGTTAGACTGGTGGCAGAACAATCAAAACATCTACACTCGCGATGGCAACCAGAAGATGATTGAAAAGGCCTTTGAGGGTGACGAGTCTACTGACTACTCTATTGTTATTTCGCGCCATCCCATCGATGTGCTCCGCATGTCCGATATTAGTAGCATCCAATCCTGCCACTCAGAAGGTAGTGAGTATTTCCATTGCGCCATCGCAGAAGCGAAAGGCCACGGCCCCATCGCCTATCTTGTAAACTCAGAGGAGTTGGAAAACCATCTGATGGAAGAGGCAGAGGACTTAGATCCGACGCAGATTCTTGGCAGGGCGATGAACAGCTTGGACCGTGATGAGTTCCGTGAGAAGATGGCGAAGGAGTTCGATCTAGAGACTCCCGCAGGCCGATGGGTTTACATTGAAACATGGGCTGAGACTCGTGATGGTGACAAGTGGCTTAAAGAGCTACAGCAGCGCATTGATGTGTCTTCCCACCCAGAGAAGTTCAAGGGCCAGTTTATGAACGCCAAAGCTAAACAGCTAGGTGTTCCGCTGGAGGAATTAGCCTTCTATTACCGCGTATGGCTAAAGGGCGATATTGAAACGCGCCCCATCCCTGTCAAGGACGCAGAGTACAAGAAAGCACGAAAAGCAGTCTACGGTCGCAAAGACGCCCCGGCAAACATCAACCCCATCTCGGACTATGACGATCAAGAGTTGTTCCGTGACAGAGATAGAGGCATCAAAGGCATTGGTGCAGAAGCTCGCCTCCGTCTTCGTAAGTTTGAAGAGCCGATGCGCTTTGGCACTTTTGCAGTGCCAGAGTTTCGTATGTATGGCAGGCACGTTCCCGGCTTTAAGGATGCCGTGCGGAAGTGGGCCGCCGAAGGTCAGCGCGAACAGTTCGTTGGAGACGACGGCGAGTTGTCATATCCTAGGTTTGAGGATCTCACTCGCCGCGGAGGCTCTTATGAAGATAACAAAGACGGCGCCATCCTCAATAAGTTTCTAGAAGAGATGTATGGCCCCGATACAGACTTTGAAGGCCCATACGATGACTATAGGAACGCATCAAAAGACTACGAGGACGAAGAGGATGCAATCGCTGATGCGAATGAGCGCCTGTACGAGGAGTACTCAGAAGCAGTTGAGGAACTTAACAGGTATGCAGCCCAAACGTTAGAGCACTTTAGCGCAGATGCATCAGTTGATTTTTATGACGAGGAAGCTCCCCCGGTGGTCTATGGCGGTGGTAGTCTGCGATACATCATTCCACTTGACTGGAAGGGCATGCAAGAACTCGAAGATATATATGTCCCGGGAGATTACGATCTGGATGCTGACCCCTACGCTGAGGAAGCAGGACAGTACATTCCGAAGTCATATGGTGGTAACTACGCCAACAGAAGATCTTTTGAAGACGCACTGGAAGAACCAGTGGACTACTACCCGGAAGAGACCGAATGGGAACTGATCGAGAACAACGATGGCTCTGTGGAGTTACAGGTTACACACCTTTTAAGGCAGGAAGAGGGATCGGATCCAGATGACTTTGAAAGCTTTATTGATTATATCAAAGAGCTTGACGACAATTATCGCGCCCTTAAAGAAAAGATCCGACGTAGCTTGGTAGAGAACGAGTTCATCGGTCCAAGCGACTGGGACAACCTAGAAGATGACTTCTCCGAGATGGAGGAGACATTAGAGAACTGGAAAGTTTACGGACTTGGCGACGACGACGGCGAGGTCTGGTTCAGACTTCAGCCCGATGGCAGCAGCAGCGCATTTATGAAAAGCGGAATCAAGTGGCCCTACTCAGCAGGTAGCAGATATTCCGATACTGAATCTCTTAGGGGTCTGTTTGGCGGCAGGCAGCAGTCCATTGGCCTACAACGATACATTTCTTTCGCACCCGTTCCGCACAGTACGGGCGCCAGAGGGTATGGCACCCCAGCCGGCGCAGTTCTCTTCAAGCGAGCGTTTAATAAACTTCAGGCAGCTGCCAACGATTATGCACAGCGTCAGCTATCGCTGGACTTCGGACCAGAGTATGAGAAGAAGTTCACACCCATTGAGTTTGGGAAGAATGTTAACTTGGGCCTTGCACTTATCGATGGACAAGAAGAGCTTCAATTAGAGGTTGGCTTTTACATGAATGTTACAGTCAACTCAGACGACAACTCAGAAGTCATTGAACAAACCTTCAACTTTGTAAAGTTCCTAGATGCAAACATGGGAATGCTAAAGAAAACAGTAATGGAGGCTTTCACCGATAGAGTCCTTGGCTTCAAAGAAGAGAACGATGCCGCCGCACGCAGACTGTCCGATGGTACAGCACTGAGCAGAAACCTGAGAGGACTCAGGCTTAGCTGGGAAGATGCGGCAGATGAAGGCAGAGAGATGGGAGTGGCAGTTATGAAGGTTGTGATGTGGGCAGAACAAAACTTCAGCAAGATGCAAAGTGCATCAGAGAGGATTGCAATCACACAGGTGACTCGCAAGATTCATGCCGGCCGTGATGGTTATCATGTGGCCATGGCAGTTTGGGATGAAGGCAAAGCTCTTCCGCATGATTGGGACAACGAAGTAAAACAGGTCATGGTACAGCAGGGAGCGACGTTCACCCAGAAGCAAAAATACAACAGCAGCTACCTTGCAGGCGAACCAGAGGGGACCACATACTCTCAGGACTTCAGCGACGGACAGCCAGTCAATGAGCCCGAGGCAGCCTTACGAGGCACAATAGGTGAGCCACGCCCTGCCGGCGGTGGCTGGCAAAACGAGGTCCAGTTGAAAGAAGAGATTTACAAGAGACTACAGAAGAAGATTCTGAAGAAGAAAGTAAAGGCTCATTTGGTTGAGAAGCTACAAAATCAGAAAGAACTTCAAAAGAATCAGGTTCGCGAACTAGTCAAAAGTAAACTTCTAGAATTGGACATTGGCTACACGCAGCGAACATACAAACTAAATATGCGAATTGCTATGGCTAAGGAGCACGGCGGCAAGCGCGACGAGACTGAAAACGAGATCCGCGGAGTCGAAGGCGTCACAACTGTGAAGATTATTGCAGGTACCACACGACAGGATGCCGCCAACTATTACGCCGATTGCATGATAAAGTGGATACTTCTAGGCCAGCAGTCTGTAACGCAGTATATTAAGGGCACACTCATGCCTTATCTGAATAAGATCGAGGGTTTGTCGATTCTCCGCGTTGATCAGTGGGAAGAACTCAAGGGGCTTAGAGAGTACATCAGTATTCCTGGCGACGTTGGTAACGATAGGATTAGTCCGACACCATCTATCGATCAGATTGCACAAAGTTGGGCCGCCTCTGGTGACGAACGAGCTACGCAAGCCATGGCCCACGATCTGGCTCAACAGGTGAGGCAAGTAACAATGATTCCCGTTGCTGAGTTAATGCAATACTTGGGCAGTGCAGGCAACATGTTCAGCGGAACTAAAAACGAATTTGACGACTTAAAACAAAAGTTTATTAGCGGGTATCATGTTGAGCCAATTATGGTCGCCATCGGCAAAAACGGCCGCGTAAAGGTTGTCAATGGTGATGATACAATTTTAGTAGCAAAAGACTTGGGGCTTGAGGAGTTGCCAACCGTCTTCAGCTTACAGCTTCAAGTTTAACTTTTTTTGTTCTCCATCTTCTAAAACCGTTTGTACCTTATAGTTAATATTGGGTATAAGAGGCTTTTGTCTCGTTTGGTGTGAAGGGGAGGACCGTTTTGAAATACATTAAATATCTGCTTGGAGCCGCACTTATGTGTGCTGTCGTTGGGGTATTGGTGCCCGCGACACAAGTTCGCTCACAAGCCATTGGCACTGCGCTAACTGATTCCGCAGAAGTCATCCAAAATGAAATCAGTGAAAGACTAGAATTAAGCGAGATTGGTGCGACAGAGCATGTTGCCGTCCGCGAGGACGCGCGCAAGGCAGCTGTAAGGGTTATCACCCCGTCTGGGCGCGGCTCTGGGACCTACTTTAAAATCGGTGGATATCACGTTGTAGTAACCGCCCAGCATGTCGTTGACGACAATCCTGTTGTAATCATTGAAGGTCGCAACGGCGAAACTGTTTATGGCGAGCCGATTCTTCGCGGCATCGACACAGACGTCGCCGTCGTATTGATCCCAGAGATGAACAGTAGAGAGCCGCTGAAGTATAGAACGATGCCTGCTCCCAGAAATCCTGACAGGATGGTCGGCAGAAGAGTAACCTATACAGGATTCCCTGCCAGTCACGACTTGATGACGATTGATGGTCAGATCGCCGGATATGAGAACGGCCATGTTATTATTCATTCATACGGCTGGCCCGGGTCGAGCGGTTCCGGTGTTTTCGACATGCGTGGTCGACTCATCGGTGTCGTTAGTGCAGTTGATGTTGGTCGCTGGAACTGGATGATCCCACCTCAGTTGGTAGAAGACATTGTGTGGGTAGCCCCAGTGTGGGATATTAAACAAGCTGACATCACCGCCTACCTACGGGCAAGGGGGGAACGATGAATGAACACTTTAGCCAAACTGTTTATGCTTGTGACCCTTGCGGTGACAGGCTGCTCTGACTATACAATCATGTCCGCACACGGCCCAACTGAGACCGTGTACGTCGAGGTACCCGGAGAGACAGAGTATGTTGAAGTTCCCGGTGAAACAGAGTACGGAGAGATCTGGGTCGACCACTTCGTCCAACCTCTTAGTGTCGATGGGGTAGATATCCTGTGGGTAATTGACACCTCTGGTTCTATGGGCGTGTATCAAGACGAGCTTCTCGCTGGTATCGAAGCCATGATGCTAGCTCTGCCTCCGTCTGGTTGGCGCTTAGCTATGATGAGTAACGACCCGTTAGCAGCTTCAACGGAGGCTCAGTTTCCCCTAGTGCCCGGTGATGATATCGAAGACGCCATTGGTATGCTCAATGCAATGAACACTGGCCATCTCGAAGAGGGCTTTGACGCGACTTACGAATACATGGTTAACAACCCCTACGCCGCAACATGGATGCGCTCCGACGCCGCGCTGCTCGTTGTTTATGTATCTGATGAAGAAGAACAGAGTGACGATCACTTCCCGGTAGTGGATGACTTCTTGGTCTGGTACGGCAGTCAGCGAAACGGATCCGCGTTTCTGTCCAGCATTGTGAATGTAGAGCAGGCCGATTCAGTTTGCCCGTCCGCCCCGAGCCTGATAAATATTGGCGATAGATACATGGAAGCTACTAATTATTTTGGTGGAGTAATTGTTGACATTTGTTCTGAAGACTGGTCCCCAGGTGTGACCGATGCGTCAGCACAGATCGAGCCCCATGAGTCATGGGAGCTTACTCATGTGCCGACTCATGTTGACACGATTAGAGTATTTTGGGATGGTGTTCCAAACTGGGACTGGTATTACGAGCCGAGCGACAACACTGTACAGTTCACGGTGGTGCCCGATGGTAATGTTTTAGTTGAGATGGGTTATCACTACGAGCCCCCTGAAGAGGACGAAGACACTGGAGATACTGAGGCCCCTTGAAAATTAGGAGTGCAAAATGACGGGAATTCTGTTATATTCATTAGTAGCAGCCTGTTTGGCAACTATCTTTCCAACAGTTTATATTGCCATAGCCCGACGTCGCCACGACCGGGCCATGCAAAAAAGACTAGAAGAGTATGCGCGCCAAACAGAACTACGTCTTAAATTTGACGCTATCCGACGAGAACAAGGTAATTGTACAAATGTAATCAATGTTGATTTTGTTGACCACGCCCCGGAAGAAGATGACGTAATGGGCTGGAAACTGGTATATAACAAAGAGTTAGGGGTATACCAGAAGGTTCGTCGGTGACATAACCTACAAAAGAAACTAGTTATTCTACACAGCGAGGTATAATTGTGTTAAAATGGATCAAGAACAGTTTTGATAATGGCCGAATTCAGAGATTAGAAGCCGAGGTGGCAGACCTGCGCCGCGAGCAAAAGGTGCTTCGTGATCAGAATGAGGCAATGGTTGAATGTGTAGAAAACATCAGCAAATACGAAAAACAGCTGGTCGAAGCGGTTGAGAGCCTAACGAAAGACTTGAGCGCCGCTGTTAAAGAAATGACAGGAGAATAGAATGTCAGACGAGAATACCGAGAATGATTCTAACGAGTCAGCGACAGAAATTGCAACAGATCCAGAGGATCTAAAACCAAAGAAGCCCTCCAATAGAGCACCAGAAGGAATTAGAACTTTCACTGTGTGTCGGCAAAACGACGAGACGGGGATTTCTGGTGAGGGTGTCGTTATTGAAGGAGTAACCTTTGCGACTGGTCATACAGTAATTCACTGGCTCACCCCGGCCCCGCGAGGCTCAATCGCATTCTTTGATGCATTCGATGATTTCATCAAGATTCATGTGACCAGCCACCCAACCAACAATACAATCATAACCTTTGAAGACGGTGAACAAAAACTGTATGAAGGCAAAGGAGAATTAAATGGCTTATAAATTTAGACTAGGTTCAGCCTCGTTGTCGGGCTCGATGACAACAGATGACATTATGTTTGTGGAAGACACAGACACGGGAATTAACTTCGCATCAGATACGATCAAGCTGGAGACTGATGGCACCGCGCGCTTAGAGGTGTCTAACTCAGGCCTGAAGGCGCTGACAAACATAGTTGTAGACACCAACTCTGAGCCCGCTATAGAATTCAAAGAGGGCGGCGCAAGCCGTGCTCAAATTTCCGTCAATGATTCTGACAATCTTGTTATCCACAATCAAACTATTAATAAGCATATTGTTCTAAAATGCAACGATGCAGGTCAAACAAGAGAAGGTATACGGTTAGATGGCTCTGTCCCAGAGGTGGTAGTTAATCAACAATCTGACTCGCTGGTAGACTTCAGAGTTGAATCGGACAACAACACGCACATGTTGTTTGTCGATGGTGGGAATGATAAAGTAGGAATCAACACAAGCCAGCCTGATTATGCACTTCATGTAGCAGGCGACATTGGAGTCGATGAGCACATCTATCACAACGGAGATGCCGATACCTTCGTACAATTCGCCAATGATAAAATAATTCTCAAGTCCGGCGGTAGAGCGATGATTACTGCTGAGATCAACAACGTGCAGCCCCATGAGGTTACTATTAACGACGGCAGCAACAATGTTGACTTTGTTGTTAAAGGCAATGGATCTGGGGCCGGAAACCCCGGAATGAAGTTTGATGCCTCTACAAATAGACTAGGCATCAACGGGGTCGGCTCACCTGAAGTCGCTCTCGACGTCGGCTCAGATGCAATCCGAATAAGAAACAGTAGCACCCCATCAAGCGCCAGCGACTTTGGCTTCCCGGGCGAGATTAGGTGGGATGCAAATTATATCTATGTGTGTGTCGCAACTGACACTTGGAAGAGAGTGGCACTATCCACTTGGTAAACTAATTATGAGTATGGAAGACTGGAACGACTACGTTAATACGGTTCGCGAAGCGCGTAAGAAAAAGAAGCGCCGCGAACCCACACCATTCAAGAGCAAGTATCAAAAGAAGACTAAGCGCATGCGGCGCCGCAATGATATTTACTCCACAAAGGCCGGCCACAAGAACCTTAGCACAGGAGCCCCTTTCAACAACAAGGTAAAGCGCGCCGGTACTGATCGTCTGCGCTTTGAGGACGTAGATCCAGAAAGCATCGATCTAGACAGCTTTGAGATTCAGGACGATCTTGAGCGCAGGATTTGGAATAATAAAGATCAACTGAAGCCGCTTCTGCGTGAGTACATGATGAAGATCGCCATGGACTTTATCGACAGTCTAGATATGAATATCAATGTTGTGGACATTAAGCTCACTGGCTCGATTGCCAACTACAACTGGTCAAAGTTTTCTGATATTGACTTGCACATCGTAGTAGACATGATGCAGTACGGCGAGGATGAGGACTTGGTTCGCGGTTTCTTTGACGGTAAGCGCATTGCATGGAATCAGGCTCACGATATTAAAATGCTGGGCTATGATGTAGAATTGTATGTTGAGGGCAAAGACGACATTCACATTTCAACAGGCATGTACTCAGTGCTGAAAGACGAGTGGATTATTCGACCAACACGCGAAGACGAAAAGTTCGATGAGGATTTGGTAAAGCAAAAGGCAGCATATCTAATGGATATGGTCGATGCCTCTGAGATTATGCTGAGTAGAAAAGATTACAAAGCAGCTTACATGATGGCAGATAAATTAAAAGAGCGGATCCGTAAGATGAGGAAGTGTGGCCTGGAAAAGGGCGGCGCGTACTCAACAGAGAACTTGGCCTTCAAGGTGTTGCGTCGTAATGGTTACCTTGCAACATTGTCGGATGTAAAGAACAGAGCCTATGATGGCATGAATACAATAGATCAGGTCAGCAAAGGCATTAGGATAAAGATTTGAAGTGCCTGCCGCGGCATTCCATAAGGGAGACTTAGTGGCAGTCAAGACGCCGCACACTAGAGCAGAAAAGACATACAAAGTAGGGCTGGTGGTCAAGCCTCCCAGCCACAAAAGTAGACTATATGAAATTTTGTGGTTGACAAGTAACAATTCGTATGTTACTGTGTATACAGAGGGTAGGAATCTGGTGTTGTTGTCAGCCCCAGAGGGCAATGAAGCTCGCTTCCGTCGCTGGCGCGCCACATAATAACAACGAGAGAATCTATGAGCAACAAAGTACCACTTGATGATGACGAAAGGATGCTGATTATTCAGTTTCTGAGTGTTATGCACAGTTGGTTTCAAGAAGAGAAGAAGGTTGCTGAACAAAATCTTGCAAACCTTTCACTACAAGAAGGCATCATCAAACTGCTGTTTGCGCGATTGGCCCGGACCAGTATTGTCAAGGATCCTGTCTTTACTGAGGCTGGTAAAAATGTCTTTGCTGCTGAGGATGGGAATACAGACAACTGGTTTGATAACTTAAACAGGGAACGCCACCTGCTGAACGCCATGGATGAGGCTTTCACAGATACAGAGTTAGAACAAGAGACGGCGCCCATAGTGGACGATGGGTCTAACGTGATAGACTTTACAGCCAGAAAACTACATCGAGAAGAGGATGAATAAAATGTTTAAAGTTGGGGATCTTGTAGAGCATTCTCGTGGCCCGGGCCACCGTGGTATTATAACAGAGATCATTTCCACGCGCGCCTCGGGCCAGCCGCGAATCGTTAAGGTGTGTTGGTTTCCGCCAACCGGATTAGCAGTCAAAGCATCTAACCCTTGGCAGCTTAATAAGTTTGAGGGCGAAAAAAAAGTTTCATGTCTTGATCTTGTAAAGCTCTCCGCAGCACAATGAAACCAAACTTTCCACCCCGGGGCTTGACAAAGGGCTCACTAGTTCGCATTAAGACGCGCTATGTAATCCCCCCAGATGTGTTTAGTGCTCCAGACAATCCTGAAGATGATACTGAGATCGGTATTGTTGTTGACAATCCTCGTTTAGAAACAAGATTCAAAACAGATTTTTTAGACCACTGCGTCAGAAACGAGTCTCATCTTGAGGTGGAGCCCTCTCGGTATGTTTATATGATAAAAGTACATTGGCCTGCTTCCAATGCCACAAGTTGGCACAATGTACAAGATTTAGACGTTTTGAGTATTTCGCGGGTACTTACTAAATGAGGTGCCCAAACAAGTTTCAGATACCCAGTATGTCCTTTCCGCTCCTCTGCGCCGCGGCGCTCTTGTACGTTGGATTGTTGATTACAGATTACTTGCCGCAGATCACAAGGGTAATATCTGGCCCCACAACCCAAAGTACGAGTATGGTATAGTGACAGAAGTGTCTAAGGTTGATCCATCGCACCTGATTGTGCTTAGCACAGGGTCCGGCTACTATTTCACTGCTCAACTTGGAGTAGACGAGATTGAGATTATTTCAAACGGCGCCCCCCGAGTTCTTGCCCCCACGGCGCAGGAGATACGAAAGTATGAAAAGTAAACTTCGCGACGCCGGGCGGCGCCGCGGGGGTCGGGGGTTGAAAAAGTTCGCGCCAAAATTTTCCTCTTTTGGCAGATAGGTAGACAACGTGAATGCAGAATATGACCAGTTTGAAGTGGGTGACTTGGTATCAGTCAGCGACCCATACTATCTTAACAATAAGCAGTTTGTTGTTGCCGATGTACCGTACATCACTGTTGGCATTATCTTGAGAAAGCAAAGAATAGAGAGCTTCTATACGGTATACGCAAACAACGAGCACTATCACAACGTACATGCATCTTGGATTACTAAACTAACATGAGCGATTCTTACTACTACAAAATCATCTACCGAGAAGGCACTACTCAAAAGACTACTCTTATCTCGGCTTCATACTCGATTAAACGGATAAAGAAAATTCTCGCGGAAGTACATCCGAGTTGGGATATCATCCGTGTGCAAGCAACAGGAAAGAAAGTAGAACGTGTAGAATAAGTCTCTCTTTCGCCTTTACGGCGCCTACTTATACTACATGAGGGCCGATGAGAAAAGAGAAAAAATCCGCAAAGGTATGCTGGTGCGACCGGTTGTCTTCTTCTCAGACTGGCTGGGTGTGGTGCTAACCGAACCGTACGAGTACGAGCCTACTGAGGAAGATGAGGATATGATGTCATATATCCCCTCGATCATGAACCCTAAAGCTAACTATTGGGAGGACGTATACGTTGTTGATGTAATGTGGTTTAGTGAAGCGGGGGCAACACAGGAGTTCGTGGACTTCCTTGAGATTGTGTCCCCACCCCAGGATTGTTATGACGATCCAGATTATATTGCAAAAAGATGGGATTTTGACTGGACAGATGAGGATGAATGAGATATACTATGAATGTAACTGAGAGGTGAACATGAAGATCGTATTTCTCCACGGGCTTGAATCGAGCCCTAACTCCACAAAGGCAACGTATCTGCGCTCAATGGGCCATAATGTTGTGGCCCCCCACCTTCCAAAGGATTTATGGGAGCAGTCTGTGATGGAGGCACGCCGCGCCATTGAGCAGCACCAGCCTGATGTTGTTGTTGGTTCCTCGCGCGGTGGAGCCATCGCTATGACAGCTATGATCACGGGCCCGCGTGTGCCCACTGTGCTTGTCGCCCCTGCTTGGATGAAGTATTGTCCGTGGGCAACGACCACATCAGATACTGTTGTTGTTCACTCGACCGCGGACGATGTGGTTCCCCACAAAGATTCAGAGAAGCTGCAAGCCCACTTTGGTGTTAGGCTTGTTTCTGCTGGCTCCTCCCATAGAATGAGTGATCCCGAGGCACTGGAAGCTATTGTTTCGGCATGCGAGGGCCTTATCAATGACTGATGCTGAAGCCATTGACATTGCAGAGGGCATGGTCGAGCCTCAGAGCGAAGAAGAATACTATGCAGCATGGCAACACCTTATTGATCGCGGGCTTGCGTGGAGTCTGCAAGGATGGTTTGGGAGAACAGCGCACCGACTCATCCTGGCGGGGCATTGTCGCCCACCGGATGCTGCTTGACAACTTTTTTTCATTTGGGCCTTGACAATAGAATCCAGATGCCTTATATTATAGGTGGAGGTTAGGAATGACAGACAGACCATCGAATGT
>TARA_R100001591_G_scaffold505_8_pt1 | contig 25492 bp, 19 predicted proteins | sample TARA_R100001591 | Tara Oceans TARA_R100001591 (sample SAMEA2622725) | marine metagenome | biome: marine biome (ENVO:00000447); feature: surface water layer (ENVO:00002042); material: "saline water (ENVO:00002010), including plankton (ENVO:xxxxxxxx)" | depth 5 m
AGAATATATCAAAGAGTATTAACTCTTGCAAATAAAGAACAAAGAGGATATATAACGCCTCAAGAATTTAACTTGCTTGCTAATCACGCACAAATGGATATATTTGAACAGTATTTCTACGATTTAAATCAATTTAGAAGAACTAGCGGTAATGATACTGTTCACGCTGATATGGTAGATATACTAGAAGAAAAAATAAGTGTATTTGAAGTAACTGCTGTTTTAAACTTAACTCTTCAAGCAAATGGTCCTACTGGTAATTTAAATACAATACAAAGATTTTATAGATTATCAAACGTTAGATCAGGTAATACCATAATAGAGAGTGTTAGTAGAAAAGACTTTAGAATGTTTCCAAATAGTCCATTAGCAGCGCCAACCGCTGATAGACCTATTTATATGGTTGACACAGTAAATAATACTATTCAAATAGCTGGTGATAATACTTTAACACAGGCAGATATAGACTACGTTCAATCTCCTAGACAAGTAAATTGGCCTTATGTTGTAGTTGGTGGTAAAGCGCTTTTTAACGCTAACGCTAACGATAGACAAGATTTTGATTTACATCCTTCAGAAGAAACAGAGTTAGTTATGAAAATATTATCATTAGCAGGGTTTACATTAAAAGATCCAGGTTTATATCAAGCGGCAGCAACCGAAGACGCAAAGAGTGTTCAACAAGAAAAACAATAATAAATGGCATTACTAAATCAAACGCAACAAGATTATTACGATGGCAATGATTTTGGTGGTTATCAATTTATATCACTAAACGATATTATAACTAACTTTACAATAGCTTACGTTGGTGAACATAAAATAATATCAAAGGCAAAAAGAACTGATATAGCTTTTCATGCTCAAAGAGCAATACAAGAATTATCATTTGATACTTTCAAATGTATCAAATCACAAGAAATTACATTACCACCATCAAACACTATGGTGCTTCCTCAAGACTATGTAAATTACACGAAGATATGTTGGGTAGACGACAACGGTATTGAACGTCCTTTATATCCAACTAAACACACTTCAAATCCAACTCCAATATTACAAAATGAGCAAGGTGATTATAACTTAACAGCAGTAGGAACACTGTCAAATTCTACTAATATTGTTGCGTTAGACAAAGAGTATAAAAACATTTTAGTAGGTATGCAAGTAGATGGTACTAATTTTAATAACAACCTAAATCCACTTCCTAACATACCTTTAGGTACTATTGTTGGAAGCGTTGTACACAATGCAGGTATAACAACTATAAGTTTAGTAGATTATCTTGGCGGTATCTTTCCTTCTATTGCTGATGTTAATGATATTGTTGACAGCGCAGGAGTTACACCTGATTTTAGTGGTGACGAAACTTTAACGTTTCGTATGTTTCCAGAGCCTTTTGCTAGTAACGGTGGTAACACAGCTATAAACGAAAACCTTGTTATAGAAACAGGAGATGGCGTTGTGTTAGATGGTGTTACTTATAGTATTAACGAAGATAAAATAACAGCTGCTTCAGCTAATGACGCTAGTCAAGTTTCTATAGGTATGTATGTTTCGCATAGCCACGCAACGCCTGGCACTAAAGTAGTAGCTGTAAATGGCACTATAATAACTGTTGATAATATTATGCTTGAAGACTCTACAGAAAGTACTTTTGGTTCTACTAATCAAATTACTTTTATTACAATACCTTCAGACTCTCAAACTTGGAATAATTACACTAACGATACTAAAAGTAGCACTGGTGATGCCAATGGTTACAACCATGATACTGATATATATGACTTAAACATCGGTAGAAGATATGGTGTTCACCCAGAGACTGCTCAAGGTAACGGTAGTTATTATATAGACGAGTTAAAAGGAAAAATACATTTTAGCTCCAATGTTGGGGGTAAAAATGTAATATTAAAATATATAAGCGATGGGCTTGGTACTAACGCTGAAATGATAGTACATAAGTTTGCGGAAGAAGCTATGTACAAATCTATAGCTTATGCAATATTGTCTACTAGAATAGATGGTCAAGCTTTAGTGCCTAGATTTAAAAGAGAAAAATTTGCAGCTATAAGAACTGCTAAAATAAGGTTATCAAATATTAAAACACACGAGTTAATTCAGGTTTTAAGAGGTAAGTCTAAATGGATAAAATAAAATAATATGCCAGAGATTAAAAACGTTTTCCGTCGAGGTATAATGAACAAAGATGATGATGAAAGATTAATACCTAACGGACAATATAGAGATGCAATGAATATAGAGGTTTCTACTTCTGAAGACTCGGACGTAGGTACTGCTCAAAATATTTTAGGTAACACTGAAGTTGGTATGAATAAAACAGGCTTTGGTAGTAACTTAAAGTGCGTTGCTAGTATTTCTGACGAAAAAAACGATGTGCTTTATTATTTTTTATATAGTGATAACACAGATTATATTTTAGAATATTCTAATGATGGCGTAGAGACTTTAGTTTTTGTAGATAAAAATAAAGACACGTTAAAGTTTCAACCAGACAATATAATAACTGGTGTAAACATAATAGACAATTTATTATTTTGGACAGACAATATAAATGAGCCAAAAAAAATAAACATAGACACTTGTAAAGAAGGTACTACTGGAACTGGAACACAAACTCAATTAGTAATAAACGGGCAGCAACAAGGTGATATTAAAGAAGAGCATATAACTGTTATAAAAAAGAAACCAAACAAAGCCCCTACAGTAGTTTTTTCTGAAACAGCTATAGAAGAAGTTTTGTTGTTTGAAGATTTAAATTTTTATGAAAAAATAATTGGAGATACAGTAGTGGATAATGCTGGTAATAATCCTGTATTAATAACAGACGCTCCAGTTTCACCTTATTCTGTTGGAGATATTTTATTTTTAAGCGAAGTTGGATTAACAGGTACTTTACCTCAAAACCATCAAGTTAAAGTTGAAGTAATTACTGTTACAACCGCAAATGTTGGTTATGAATATACTATGGAAATATTATCTACGCCACCATCTACATTTAACAATGTGTTTGGCGATAATATAACGAGAGATTTTAATTCTTTAAGAAAAAATGATTATACACCTATATTTGAAAAAGAATTTGTTAGATTTGCTTTAAGGTATAAGTACCAAGACGGGGAGTATTCTGCATTTTCACCTTTTACACAACCGGTGTTTTTAGCTGGTTCTTTTGGTTTTCATCCAACAAAAGATCCTTATAACTTAGGTATGGAAAACAGAGCTATAAATGTAAGGTTACAAGATTTAGTTCCAATGGATATACCTAAAGACGTTGTCCAAATAGATATATTATTTAAAAAAGAAAGATCTACTACTGTTTATTCCATAGACAGTATAAAACCTAACGACACACCTAATTATTGGTTTGAAAACTCTTATAACAACTCTACAATTTTAAGTACTGATTACGGATTTCTTAGTGGTGGTGCTTCAGATAATACTACTAATGAACATGAACAATTTTCTTATGATTACACTGGCGCTTACGAGATAACAACAGAAAATATATACGCCGCTTTACCAGCCAACCAAATACTTAGACCTTATGACAATATACCTAGAAAAGCATTAGCTCAAGAAATAACTGGTAATAGATTAGTTTATGGTAATTACTTACAAAATTATAATATAAGCAGCAAAGACGAACAAAGTTCAATTAATCCTGATGGAATTGTTACTCCTAGTATAGAAGTTGTAAAAGAAAATAGATCATTTGCAGACGACATAATTAGTTTTCCAAATTCTTTAGGTAAAAGATCTATAAAGTCTTTTAGAACATATTATTTAGGTGTAGTTTTTGGCGACAAATATGGTAGAGAAACACCTGTTTTTACAAGTAAAGATGCTTCTATATATATACCTTATGACAACGATGACACTGCGCTTGTAGACACAAACTCTGATAAATCTTTAAGATTAAAAGCTAGAACAAAATTTTTACCTAATAATAACACGCCTGATTGGGCCACATATCTCAAGTATTATATAAAACAAACAACTGGTGAGTATTACAACTTAGTATTAGATAGAGTTTATAAATCAAAAGAAGATGAGGCTTTTTGGCTTTCTTTTCCATCTTCAGATCGTAATAAAGTACAAGAAGGTGATTATTTTACTATAAAGAAACAAGTAGACATAGAAGTTTCTGTGCCACAGCAAAATAAAATAAAAATAATTGATATAAAAAATGAAGCACCAAATGGTATTAAAAACACTTTTGTTTCTTTAGGTAAAATAAACTCAGCTGATCATATATCACCTTCAGGTACTAACCAAGGGCTTACAACTGTATTTCCAGATTTATTAGCTAATGGTAACGGTAATGGACCTAAACCAGGTAGCAAAAATTTTACCGTTAGAAAATCGATAGCAACACAAAGCGGAATACCTATTTTAACTGGAGAAGATGCAGCTTTTACACCATCTGACAAAATAGCTGTTAGATTTGAAATAATAAATAATAGTATTATACAAAAATCAAGAAGATATTTAGTGTCTGCATATAGTGTAAACCCTTTAGCCGCGGCAAATCAATCTACATACGTAATTACACTTGAAGAAGCTATTTTAGAAAAAGACGGTTTTATATTAGACGGTAACGCTATTAATACTGCTCAAGAGATGACAATAGAGTTTTTTTTAGTAAAAGAAAGAGATGCTGCTGAGTTTGCTGGAAGGTTTTTTGTTAAAGTACTTTCAAACGCTATAACACAAAATTATTTAATTGGGTCTATAAGTGATCAATATATATATGAAGTAAAAGCGGTTGCAAAAGCTTGGTTTTTAGCTGATTTAGCAGGTACTTATTATTCTCAGCCTAGTAATCTTGCTAATGACTTTGTAGGTATATTAGGCCAAGGCCTTCTTGGTGCAAACGGAACGCTATCAACTTCTACGCCAACTACTACGTTAGCAGGTATCGCTGCTGCTACACCAGTTGGTAATGGCATTACAGATACTAGTGAGGAGTGGGAGTTGCAAGTGCAAGAACTTGACGATGGTGTTAATCCTGTAATCACAAATCAAAGAGGTTGGATTATAGATAGAACTCATTTTAGATGTCTTTCCCCTGCTGATGCTAACACGCCTTATAACGCCTCTGTGTCAGGAAGAATGACTTTTGGTAAATCTTTTGGTTTTAATGGTTATCAACCACCAGGTTTTGGTCAATCAATTTCCCCTAATTTTACTGGAGGTTCTGGTCCTAACACACAACATATAAATTCTTTTGAAGGTATAGTAACACCTGATCAGTCACCAGGTTCTAGTGCATATTCACCTGGTGGTGCAAGAAGATTGTTTTCTACTAGATGTAGATACTTTGATTCAAACAATACTCCAGCAACTGTTCTAGGTGAAGAACTAAAGTACCAAGCAAACGGATTACCTTGGGTTAATGGCCCTTATACGCCTGACCCTTCTGGTAATGGTGGTACATACATGCATTTATCTTATGTTTGCCCTGGTGTAGATCTACACGATGGTGATTTTAGTGATTTAGACCAAAGAATTATTAACGGTACTTTTAGCCCAGGTATTTCTAATACTAGCAACAACCCAATAGCAAGATTTTTTGAGTTTGGTTTAGACAGAATATATGCAACCGATATACTTGCTGAAGAAGGTTGTTTTATTAATTTATCATCTGGTAGTTTAGGTTCAAACTACTTAAGTAGTTCTCCTAGTTATGGAGCTCATACCGGTGAGTGGATAAGAAAAAATGTTACGCCAAATCCGCTAACTAATCAACCAGCGCTTCAACAAGAAGCGGCTTTTGATGTTGGTTTTGGTGTTGGTGGGCCTGCTGCTCAAGCTATAGAAAATAATTTATTAAGTTTTCAAAGATTCCAATTTGAAGGTGATGACGTTAATATTTACAATATACTAAGTTGTCATAAAATAAATGCGTATAATCACACTTCTTGGAACCCAGTACCTTTACATGATCCTACAGAAACTTCAGAAGGTGGTAGTACTGGTGCGCCTTTTTACGGTTATGATAGCGCGGCTTATATGACAAAATCAGCTGCTGATACTCAAGACGGTGCTCATCACTATAGTGTTGCAGGTAGATTAACTAAGTTTTTATCATTGTTGAGAGCATATAACGGTGATGGTTACTCTAATACAGTAGGTTTAGCAGATGATTTATTTGTTGGTGGTGACCCTGCAAATGGTCCAAACATGTCTACAAATATAGGTTATGCTTATGAAAAATTAAAACAAACTGTAGTTAACTTTGGTAAAGCAAATAATAGAAGAGTTGTTTATATACTTCAACTAGATGGAGATCCTGTTAATGGTACTATAAACCCAGAAGATACTTCTCCTGGTAATACAATTGGTTTAAATAGTAGTTTTACAAATATTAGATTTGTTGACGATGCTGAAGATTTAGATGAAAACACAATACCTACTTCTCCAGCTGTGTTTGAAACAGAAGCAAAAGAAGATGTTGATTTAAATATATATTTCGAAGCTAGTGATGTTATACCTTTAAACATAGAAGAAGACGCTAATAGTATTAACGGCCATATATTTGCGCCTGTTGGCTGTAAAGTTCAAACAGACGGTAATAGTGATAATGTGTTAGATATACAAAACGAAACATATCCAGAGTTTGATTTTTATCCAAGAGTAGTTGGTTGGGAAGGTAACGTTGTAGAAATAAATAATCCAGGTATAAGAGACTGGGGTGAGCCAAATACTATAGGTGATCAGTTAGGTACTTTTTTAAACAAACCTATTAGGTTTTATAGAAATGATTTAAGTTATACTACTGCAAAAATAATAGGTATAGAAGAAATAACTGATAATTACATAACTAAAATTAAAGTAGATACAAAAGTTTTTAATAAATATGTAGGTTTGTCTTGGTATAATTGTTTTAGTTTTGGTAACGGTGTTGAGTCTAATAGAATTAGAGATGATTTTAACGAAAGTTTTATATTAAATGGTGTTAAAGCATCTACAGTTTTAGAAGAGCAATACGCAGAAGATAGAAGAAAATATGGTTTAATATATTCTGGTTTATACAACTCTACTAGTGGTGTTAACAATTTAAATCAATTTATACAAGCAGAAAAAATTACTAAAGACATAAACCCAACTTTTGGTAGTATTCAAAAACTTTATTCAAGAACTAAAGACTTGGTTACTCTATGTGAAGATAAAATACTACAAATATTTGTTGATAGAGATTTATTATTTAATGCTGATGGTAACACAAACTTATTAGCAAGTAATAGATTTTTAGGAACTGTTCAACCTTTTAGAGGTAAATTTGGTATATCAAAAAATCCTGAGTCTTTTGCCGCAGAGTCATTTAGAGCTTATTTTACGGATAAACAAAGAGGAGCTGTTCTTAGGCTTTCTTTAGATGGTTTAACACCAATATCCGAAGCTGGTATGAGTGATTGGTTTAGAGATAATCTACCTCAATACAACACACTGTATGGTAGTTATGATTCTTATAATGGTGATTATAATGTGTCAATGTTTAATAATATAGTGTTAGATGGAGGAAATAACAATGACAACGGTAACATTAATTATGATGATGATAATGATGGTGTTGAATCAACGCCAGACGTTATAGATGAAAATTTAACAGGTTATACCGTTACTTATAATGAAAAATCAAAAGGTTGGGTTAGTTTTAAATCTTATATGCCTGAAAACGCTGTAAGTTCTGTAAAGCAATATTATACATTTAAAGATGGTTTTATATATAAACATCATACTAATGAAGATAGAAATACTTTTTATAATGTGTTTGGCGAGTCTTCAATAACACCTGTTTTAAACTCAAACCCTGAACTAGTTAAAAACTTTAACGCTATAAACTACGAAGGATCACAAGCTAAAATAGATGCTTTAGGTGATACTATTATAAACGAGCCACTTTTAAGCAATATAGGTGGTTATAGTGGTGAAACTTATAACGACAATGAATATTACAATATTCAACAAAAGAAAGGTTGGTATGTATTTGATGTACGTACAAACAAACAAGAAGGTAAAATAAACGAGTTTATTGAAAAAGAAGGTAAATGGTTTAATTATATAAAAGGTAAGGAGCTACACGTAGACTCAGGCGCTTTTAACTTTCAAGGATTAGGAACAATAATAGAAGCAGAAATAATTTAATATGTCATATCATACAACGTCAAGCGTAAATACACCTACATACATTGCTAGTCAAGAACGAAAAAGTGGTAAAAATATAATACAAGAATTTATTTTTAATAAAACAAGTTTAACAGCTAAAGCACAAAGTATTTTATTAAATGTTAAAGGAAGTAAAGATGCTACTTTTAGTTTAACTATAACTAGAACATCTGATAATCGTAATTATAATTTTGAAACAAACGGGTTTGAAGCTGCAATAACAGCTAAGTCTAGAGCTAAAAATTTAACTATGGGTTCATATAGTTACGAAATACCAGCTAGTAGTGGTGATACTTATGTTTTTAATATACATGCTGATGCTCATAATAACACATTTTTTGCTGATGATAAGCTTTACAAAAAGCTAACTATTACACAACAACCAGACACTTCTATTAGGTTTTTTGCAGTTGGTACAGGTATAACAAATACTTCACTTGGTACTTTAACTAAAGATAACAAAACTAAATCTAATAAAGATTTTAGTGAAGGTTTAAATTTAAAAGACAAACAAATAACAGTAACTTCTGGTATTACAGATTTTGGTTATTTTATAAAAAACGCATCAACACGTGATCCAAGTATAGGCAAGTGGGGAGCTAAAAGTTTGTTTTTTGAAACTACTGAAAACGTTGTAAGTAATGCAGCTGGAGATGGCGCTAGTGGTAACGTTATTACTGTTGCTGATACAACTAACTTAGTAGTTGGTATGGAATTAAAATACCACAAAACAACAACAGAACCTGCTAGCTCAACTACAATAAGAGATATAGATTTTAATACTAAAACTATTACTTTTTCAACTAACTCACCTTTTGAGCATGGTGCTACTATGACGTTTAGAGCTTACGGTCCTGGTTTAATATTTAGCTCTTGTGGTGTTAATGTTTTTGCTAAAGATACTTTGCTTAAACTAGAGCCAATTGAAACTACTATTAGAACAGCTTCTACAAGTACTATTTCAGCAGGTGGTACTATAAATGTAAATGGTATGACAGGTATAGGTGTTGGTGCTAAAGTTAGAATAAGAGGTTTAAATAAAAGTATAAATACAAGCGAAACTACAATAGCTTCTGTAGATAACACAGATGGCTTAACTCAAGGTGCAATTACAATAGCAAATGCAGATTTAGTAGGTACTTCAGCTAGACCAATACAAGTAAACACAACAGTTTATATTGATAATTGTAGTAACAAAATTTTTATATCAGGTTTTATTGGTGTTATTAGTTTTGCACCAACACAAAAAGATATATTTTTAGATATGGATAGATTATTAACAAAAGGAACAGGATCATAATATGATATTAGTAAGACTTCAAGGCGATTTAACCGAGGTTAATGATTCATTAAAACTAGGTGATATGGCTTATTATGTAAAGACATCGTTGTTAAATGGTTTTACAGCCTCTTTTCAATTAGGACAAAACACAACACCTCAAATAATAGGTACTATTGTTGGTATAGAGTATGACGATGCTACTGATGAAACTACTATAGAGTGTGAAGACAGCTTTGTTAACGGCACAGCTCCTGGTGAAGATGATTTTTTAATGTTTGCTAAAGCTAGTGAAATAAACTTATCAGGTTTAGTTGGCTACTACAGCCAAGTTGAATTAAGAAATAACTCTAGAGAAAAAGCAGAGATATATTCTGTAGGTGCTGAAGTAACAGCTAGTAGTAAATAATTACTAAAAACTGTAATAATAAATAAAACAATATAATTATGGCAAATTACAATAATTCACCGGCTAAGTTTATTACAGCTTTATTTGGTGGAAAACAACTTAGAAGAGAGAGAAGAGAAGCTAACAGAGATTTACAAGCTCAAATAGAACAATTTGAAGATAGAAAAATGACTAATCCTTATGCGGGTGTTAAAAATCCGTATGAGAATATGGAAAATGTTTATGAAGATCAAACTGTTAATTTAAAACAAGCTCAGTTTGAAAAAGAACAGTCTCAACAAGCTATGGCTAATATAATGCAAAGTATGCAAGGAGCGGCTGGTGGTAGTGGTGTTGCTGGTTTAGCACAGGTGTTAGCTAATCAAGGTGTTAGGCAAGCACAGCAAGCTTCTGTTAGTATCGCTGCTCAAGAACAAGCTAATCAAACTAGAGCTTTAGCTGAACAATCTAGATTAGCTGACATGAAAGTTAAAGGCGAACAACAAAGAGATATGCTTGAAAGAGAAGGTAGAAAGATGGTTGAACAAGCAGAGTTTGCAAAACAAGATGAGTTGAGAGCTTTAGCAATGGCAAGGGCTGACTCTGCTAACCAGGCTGTTGACCAGCAAAATCAAGCTATAGACGCAATGTTTACAGGGGCACTACAAGCTGGGCTTGGTATAGCTAGTGGTGGTCTTTCTTCTTTAGGTAACGCAACACAATAATAAAATATAAATTATGGAAGATAAAAGAGCCTTAAAATATTTTGAAAACATGCCTTATGGTGACGACGCGAAGTCATCAGAAATACATGGTCGTGCTAATCAAAAAATAATAAACGACATGGTTGAAGGTTTAGTTAGTGAGTATGATCAAGCTATGATGTTAGGTGATAAAGCTGGTGCATCAAGATACAACAAAGCAATTAAAAAAATAGCTTTTGATTTAGATCAGCTAAGAGAGTTAAAAAAAGAATTTGCTACTTATTACGGTGGTGGTACTGGTGGTAAAAAATTATTTTCTAATTACACTAATTTAAAAGAGTTTGATATACCTTTTTGGTTAGAAGGTGGTTTAATAAGTTTTGACGAATCTTTAGAGATGCGATTATCAGTTCCAGATGCTAATGATCCAAAAAAACAAATAGTAAAAAGAATACAAGATATTACAGAAGACTGGGTGGTAAAAGGAACTCAAGAAGCTGAGTATATGAGGTATCAGCAAGATGCTATAAAACAAAGAAATGAAGTTGGTAGGCCATTAGATTTTGACGTTGATTTTGTTGTTGATAATTTATTACAAAATGAGGCTGGTTGGAAAATATTTGTATCTGATAAAATAGGGGGTAGATATTTTTTACAAGATTATTTAATTGAAAATAAAGATAAAATAATGAGCGGTGAAATACCTCAAAACATGTTACACCCAGACTCTTTTGATCCAAACACAGATACAAGATTACATAAGTATTTTGCTAATAGAATAAAAAAATCTTTTGATCCAAACTACAAGTCTATTGATGAGCTAACGCAAGACGAAGAATTAAAAGCTAGAAAACCTACTGTTAAAGAAAATATTGATCACGAAAACTTAGTTGCTAAAGCAAAGAAAAATAATGAGCCAATAGAAGAGCTTAGCCAAGCTACTAGTGACGTTAAGCCACCCGTTAATAGAAACGCAAAACAAATAGTTGATGATTTAATACAAAACCAAATAAACAAAAGCCAAAACGCTTAAAATATGGAGGAAGAATTACTAGAAATAATGCGACCCTACATAGAGTCTGGCGAGTACGACAGAGATGAACTTGAAAATATTTTTCAAAAAGAATATCAAAAAGTACAACACAAGGCTAAGGTAGAGTATCAAGAAGAATATAATAAAATATACAAGCAAGAGCTAGAAAAGCTTAATCCGCTAGAAAGGTTTGGTGTACAGTTAAGTAATGTTTTTGAGAAAAATGTTGAAATTGGTTTGCCAGTAGCTTTTAAAAGTACACAAGTTTATTTAGGAGATTTAATAAACAAAGTAGATCCTACTGGTGGTAAAGTAATGGACTTTATAGCTAGTGGAGGTGATGTTAATGAACTTGCTGATGATAATGATATTGGTGATGTTTACGATGATTTTTTGATAGAAAAACAAAATGAGTTATATAATTTAAGGGAAAAATCATCTAATTTATACACTGGTGAAGGTGTTATTGGTGGCTTTAGAGACGGTGATGTTGTAGACATTGCTTCTGGTGTTGGTAACGCTGTAGTAAGCACTTTAACCACTGTTGTTCCAGCTTATTTTACTAGAGGAGCTAGTTTACCAGCTCAAATAATAGCGCCAATGTACACTGAGTTTAATGCAGAAAAAGCTAAATCGTTATATCCTGATGATGATTTTGAAACTCAAATGCGTAAGCTTTATGAAAACGGTGAAGACAATATGACAATACCAACTGTTTTAGGTGTTGGTGCTACCGCTTTAGAATATGTAGGTGTTAAAGGTATAACTAATTCAATAATGAACCGAGCTCGTACCGCTGGAGCTAAAAGGTTTGTACAATATTTAAGGACTGGTAATAGAGAAGGTGCTACAGAATTTTTTCAGTATGGTATAGAAAACTTAAACAAATCATTAGCACAAGGAAATGACTACCAAACCGCTGTAGAAGAAAGTGTAAAATCTTTGTGGTCTATGGATGCTGCTGAAAGTTTTGTACAAGGTTTTATTGGTGGTACTACTGTGTCTGGTATTGGTAGAGAAACAAACTTAGCTTTTAGAGATGACAATGATAATATAAGAATAAATGAATATATAAACAATATAGGTGATTTACAGCAAGAAAAGTTAAAAGCACACACTCCAGAAACTAAAAGTTTTATTGACGAAGAAATAAAAAAGCAAGAAAAAGAGTTTAAAGATTACGTTAAAAGTGTTAGGAAAAAATCTACATATATAACAGAACAAGAAGGTAATGACATAATTCAAGCTTATGAAAATAAAAAATCTTATGTATCACAAATAGAGGGCTTGAAAAGCCAGTTAGATAAAAAAATAATAACTGAAAAACAATATAGCTACGCTACGCAACGTTTAAACGAAAATATAAAATTAGAAAACGAAAAAGTTAATTTTATTAAAAATGAAGCTAATAAAAAAATGCTTAACGATGATGTTAGAACTTTTGTTGAGCCACTTAGTAGAACTAACGGTTTAAAAATAAATGTTGTTTCTCAAGAGTCAGATTTTTTAACACAAGTTAACCAAAGATTAGAAGCGTTAGGTAAAAAACAATACACAGCAGAGCAGCTCCAAAACGTAGATGGTTTAATACTAGGTAAGGATATTTTAATAAATGAAACTGTTGCTGCTAGAAACAATGCTGTAACGGTTGGATCGCATGAGGTTTTACATGCTATTGTTAGATCTTCGCTTAGAAGTGGAACTGCAAGAACTGTTACAGACAAAATTACGGGCGGTACTGTAGAAACTACATTGACAAAGGAAGGCGAGCAGATATTACGAGATTTTAAAGACAGTTTAACTGATAAAGAGTTAAGTGTTGTACAAGAAAGAATAGACAATAACTATAGGTACAACGAAGATGGTAGTGAAAAAGCTTTTGTAGAATATGCTGAAGAATATATAACTGCTTACGGTGATGCTCAATTAAAAGGTAACTTGCAAGACGGTATTATTACTAAGCTTAAAAACTTTTTTCAAAGATTAATAAACGGTAAAAACACTGGGTATAAAAATTTAAATTTTAAAACTGGTGATGATGTTAGGAACTTTTTAAAAGAATATGTTTCTGATAGAAAAAAAGGTAAGCTTAGAAACCAGTTTGTTGATATGATAGATGTTGGTTTAGCTGAACCAGGTGAAGTACAATTATCTAAGACTAGAGATTTAACTGATGCTCAAAAACAAGATTTAGTAAATAAGTATGGTAAAGAGTTTACTGATAGTCAAAAGACAGGTGGTGATACTATAAACTTTGAGGACTTAGGTGGTAATGCTTATTGGCAAGTGTACGGTAAAGACGTTGCTGAGGTAATACAAAAACAAGGTTTATTAGACGGTCTTATATTAGCAAAACCACATGAAGGTATTGATGATAAAACTTTTTTAGATACAACTTACGCAGAATTACTACCACACATAAAAAACTATAAGCCAGAAAGAAAAAATCCAGACGGGCTTTTTGGTTGGATAAATCCACAAATAGGTAATAAAGCTAAACAAGCTTTTAATTCTTTAACAGAAGGCCAGATAACAGCGCCTACAGTTGAAGTTGGACAAACAACAAAAGAGGGTGATATAAAAGTACAAGTAGCCGCAGAAAAAGATTCTGCCTTAGAAGACTTTGAAAATATGAACATGTCTCTTGAGGCTCAACGAAAAAGAGAAGCTGATAAAAACAAAAAACAAAAAGTAAGAAAAAGTAAACTTAGACAATCACTAGGTATTAAAGATGATAGTGATGTTTACAATAAAGTAAAAGACTCTGTTAGACAAAGCTTAATAATGGCTTATCAAAAAACAAGAGGTATAGATAATAAAGAACAAAGAGCTACAAAAATAATAGAGATTTTATCTAATGAATATGCTGGTGAAAAAGGTTTTACATCTGGTAGATATACTGAACTTTTTAAAATAGTAAAAGATACTTTAGGTACTGATAAAGTTTATTTTAAAACATTAAGAGAAAACAAAGAAGCTATATTAGAAACTGTTTTTACTTCTGATCTTGTTAAGTTAGAAAGAAAAGTTGCTGATAATGAAAAAGTTTTTGTTGAGTTTAAACAAAAACTAACATCTAAAAAGCAAGTAGAAGATGCTGTTAGAGATAACTTACTACCAAAAGACGAATTAAAGAAAATAGACAAGGGCCAAAGTGTTAATTTATATGTTAAAAAAGAAACTACACCTGAGCAGTTTATTAGTTTTTTTGATCAACCTTTAAAAATACAAAGAACAAACGAAAAAACAGGTGAAACTTTTGAGGTTAGATCTGGTTTAAAAGGCACAAGAAAAGATGGTATATCAAAGTACATATCAAAAGGTTTAGTATTTGATGCTTTGTTAGAGGTTAGACAAGAGCCAGAAGTTAAAAAGTTATTAACTGAAGAGTTTGAGGCAGAGCTTGATATAGTTGATTTGTCATCTAAAATAAATAGAGATATTGATGTACAGTTTTCTAAAAGCTATTATAACTCTCAACTTCAATTAACAGAGTTGCAATATCGTAAAAAACCTTTAGCTGCTTTACAGGGTAAAATACAAGAAATAGAAAAACGTATACAAAACAATGAAGACGTTGAAGAGTCAGAGTTGTACATGTATAACAATGGTATATTACAAGAGATGCAAGCTGCTTTTGAAAATAACTTACCACCAAAAGTCGTTTATGATATTATAATACGAAAGCTACCACCTACAAGAGAGTCGCTTACAGCAGACTTTAGTAGTTTAGAAAACTTTGTTAGATTTATTAAGAACACAACAATGCCTCAAGTTAGAAAAATAGGTTTTGAAGTTTCTAAAAAATATTTACAACAGTTAACTGAAAATACAAATGACGCTGAAAAAGTTAGAATAATAAATGAATACTTAAAAAATATAGGTAGATCAACTAGAAGTGGTATGATTGATGGTCTTACTACTAACAGAATATTTATAGAAAGAGTATTAAAACCTTTATTTGGTGACAAGTTTGTTAATGAAAACTATCAATTACAAGAAGTTAAAGATGGTGAGATAATTGTTTATAATCAAGATGGTAACTTTGTACCAGTACCTATGTATGAAAACATAGAGAATATTAAAAACAATGTTAGAGATAATCAGGATTTAGCTAATTTAGTAAACGAGCAAGCTAATGACGCTAGAACATATTTACAAAATATATTAGACTCTAATTTAAGTACGGCTGAAAAACTAGCTATAGTAGATTTAATGTCTCTTGATCAAAGAGGTACTATAAGAAAAATGTACAAGTTAGGTGTAAAAATTAACAAAGACTCTAACTTAACATCAAAAGACTTAGTATTAGAACATGAGATAACTGTGTCTGATATGGTTAATCAAATACAAAATACTATTAAAGGTAAATCAAGTCAAGCTGAACTAAATCAATATATTGAGTCAGCTTATGTACATGTGTTACCTAAAGAAATAGATGTTATTTTAAATAAAGCTGGTTTAAAGTTTAAAGGTGGCCGTACAAGATATACTTACAACGCTGATGTTGTTAACTTTTTTGCTGAACAATACGAGAAAGGGGTTATAGAGTCTTTACCTGAAAATTTATTTACTGCTTTTAATAATCAAAATTTAGAAGAAGCTCATTTATTTTCAAAGTCTGTTAATAATCCAAACAAAGGTATCACTATACTAGACTTTGATGATACTTTAGCTACAACAAAATCTTTAGTTAGATATACAAAACCAGATGGTACTACTGGTACTTTAACACCAGAGCAATACGCTAGTACTTATGAAAGTTTACTAGGACTTGGTTACAAGTTTGATTTTTCTGAGTTTAATAAAGTTGTTGATGGTAAACCAGCCCCTTTATTAAACAAGGCTAAAAAGCTTGCTGGTAAGTTTGGCACTAAAGATATGTTTATATTAACAGCTAGACCACAAGCATCTGCTCCTGCAATAAAAAGATTTTTAAAAGAAAACGGTTTAGATATACCCTTAAAAAATATAACAGGCCTTGGTAATTCAACAGCTGATGCTAAAGCATCTTGGGTTTTAAACAAAGCTAAAGAAGGTTATAATGACTTTTATTTTGCCGATGATGCGATACAAAATGTAGAAGCTGTACAGAACATGTTAAATCAATTTGACGTTAAATCAAAAGTACAACAAGCTAGAGTTGATTTTAGTAAAAGTAAAATGAGTAATTACTTTAACGCTATATTAAGAGATGTTTCTGGTGTTGATCGTTTAAAAATATTTAGTGCTGCAGAAGCAGCTAAAAAAGGTGAGACTAAAGGTCAGTTTAGATTTTTTATACCGCCTAACCATGAAGATTTTAGAGGTTTATTATATAACTTTATGGGCAAAGGTGAAAGAGGTAATAGACACATGAGGTTTTTTGAAACAACACTGTTAAAACCTTTAAACGAAGCTTATAGACGTTTAAATAATCATAGACAGTCTATATCAGTTAATTATAAAGCACTAAGAAAAAGGATGCCTGATACGGTAAGTATATTAAATAAAAACTTACCTAATAGTAGTTTTACTTTTGAAGATGCCGTAAGAGTTTATTTGTTTAACAAAGCTGGTTTTAAAATACCTGGGTTAGACAACAATCAACAAGTTGCACTTATAAATATTGTAAATTCTCAAGCTAGTTTAAAACAGTATGCTGATATGATAGGTAAAATATCTACTGTTAAACAAGGTTATGTAAAACCTACAGAAAACTGGCAGGTTGGTAGTATAAGACTTGATTTATTAGACGCTACAAATAGAGTTGGTAGAAAAAAGTTTTTTAATGAGTTTATAGAAAACTCTAACATTATATTTTCAAGAGATAATTTAAATAAAATAGAAGCTATATACGGTAGAGATTTTAGGTTAGCATTAGAAGATGTATTAGAAGCTACTATAACGGGTAATAATAGGCCTATTAGTCAAAACAAAGCTGTTAATAGATGGTTAGACTGGGTTAATGGTTCTGTAGCTGCAACAATGTTCTTTAATGCAAGGTCAGCTATACTACAGCAATTATCTTTTGTTAACTTTTTAAACTTTGGTGATAACAATATATTTAAAGCTTCGGCCAGATTTGCAGATCAAGGACAGTTTTGGAGTGATTTTTCTAAGTTGTTTAACTCTAACTTTTTAAAACAAAGACGTTCTGGTGCTGCTTTTGATGTTAATGCTAACGAAATAGCTACAGAAGTCGCTAAACCTAAAACAATGTCTGGTAAAGTTAGGGCTGCATTAAAACATTTATTAGATTTAGGTTTTTTACCTACACAGCTTGGTGATAGTTTTGCTATAGCAATTGGTGGTGCTAGTTTTTATAGAAACAGAGTTAATTCGTATATAAAAGATGGTTTAAGCCAAAAAGAAGCAGAATCAAAAGCATTTTTAGATTTTCAAACTATAGCAGAAGAAACACAGCAGTCTGCTAGACCAGATATGGTTTCGCAGTTACAACGTTCTATACTTGGTAGATGGATATTTGCTTTTCAAAATGTAACATCTCAGTACGCTAGAATAGTTAAAAAATCTTATCTTGACTTAACAAATAGAAGAATATCAAAAGGATATAAAGATCAAGGGGCTAGTGACACCGCTAATATATCTAGGATAATATATTATGGTGCTGTTCAAAGTATTATATTTTATGGTTTACAACAGGCTTTATTTGCAATGATGTTTGAAGACGATGATGAAGAAGATAAGAAAAATGAAAGGTTTTTTAAAACAAAAAAAGATAGAGTTTTATATGGTACTTTAGACAGTTTATTAAGGGGTTCTGGTTTACCTGGAGCTGTGCTTTCTACATTAATGAACTATACTAGAAAACGTGTTGAAAACGCTAAAAGTGACTCTTGGTTTAAAACACCTGCTTGGCCAGAGTTATTACAAATAGCTCCACCTATAGGTATAAAGGTTAGAAAACTAACTAGTAGTGAGAATACAGAGAAGTGGAATAAAGATGTCATGAAATATATGAGCAAGTGGGATATAGATAATCCACTGTGGGACGCCGTGAGTAGTGGTGTTGAAGGTCTTACCAACTTGCCTGTTAACAGACTTTATAGAAAAGTACAAAATTTAAAAGCTGCTTTTGATAGTGAAAATGCATGGTGGCAAAGAGTAGCTGTTGGTTTAGGTTGGAGTAGATGGGATGTTGGTATTGAGAACAAGGATGTAGAAAAAGCTAAACAAATAGTAAAATCACCTAAGTTTAAAAATAGTGACGAAATAAAAGAAAATATTAAACTACGTGAAGAAGATGGTATTTGTGCAGCTATAAGTAGAAGTGGTAACAGATGTAGAAACAAAGCTTTATCAGGTAATAATTTTTGTACAATACATGATGAGGTTGAACAAAGTGAATCTGGTGAACAAAAACAATGTAAAGGTAGGAGAACTAATGGTCAAAGATGTAAAATGATGACTACTTCTAAAAGCGGTTATTGCTACTACCATGATTAAATAAGTTAAAAAACAAGTGATTCTATATTAATATAAGTAAATAAAAAATGGCCAAACAATTAAATGAAGATACTAGCTTTAAAATAAGCATAAAAACTTTAGGTGGTATAGCTGCTTTAATAGCTACTTTAGTAGGTATGTGGTTTACTTTGCAAGCCGATATTGCAGAAGCAAAAGAATTACCAGAACCATTACCACCAGATGTTACACGTATGGAGTTTGATATGAAAGATCAAATGATACGACAAACTATTATGACTACACAAGAAGACGTTCAAGAAATTAAAAAGTCTATTGAAAAAATAGAAGAAAAACTTTACGAATAATGAAAGAACAAGATATTAAATGGCCTCAGTATATTGTCTATACATTAATAATAGTTTTTATGTTGACGGCTCAACTAGCGTCTTGTCAAAACATTTGTAAAACTGATATATGTGTAGTAGAATTTAATGCTGAATGGAACAAGGCTAATAGTATTGACTGGTTAAACAAACTTAATGATTGTGGTGTAAAAAGAATAAATATAGATAAAGGTGATTGGGCTAAAAAATACAATATAGTTGTAGTGCCTACAATTATAGTTTTTAATGGTGAAGAAGTAAAACGTTATCAAGCAGATCTTAGTTTTACTATAGCGGCCACAAGAAAAGAAGTACAAAATACTATTGATGAAATTATAATGAGCGATTTTTAAAATGAAAAAACTACTTTATATATTTATATTTTTATTTTCAATTAACACGGTATATTCACAATGCCCACCTGGCACTTGGAGTTTAAACGTTACTATAAATCCAGATCAATATCCAGAAGAAACATCTTGGTATATAATGGATTTTTTTGGTGACACACTTGTGCACGGTGGACCTTATACTAACATAATAGATTATGAACCACAATATGCTAGTGCTTGCGCACCCATAGATAGCTTTTACATTGTTATAAACGATTTATATGGAGATGGTGTAGCAGGTAGTTTGTGGGGTGGTAACGATGGTTCTGTATATATCGAACAGTGTGGTGACACTATATGGGAGTTGCCTGTTGCTGATTTTGGTTATCAAATATACGACACAATTTATACTTCTGGTTGTCCACCTCCACCACCTGTATTTGGCTGTATGGATATTAACTATGTAGAGTTTAATCCAGCAGCTACAGTAGATACAGGTATGTGTTTAACGCTTAAAATATATGGTTGTACTGACTCATTAGCTTACAACTACTTAGATAGCGCTAATACAGATATAGATATAGACAGTTGTTTACACGAGCTAGAGTTAACAGATTTAGCCGGTAATGGTTGGGCTGGTTCTAGTTTAAAATTATCACAAGCAACAAGTTTAGTACCACCGTTTAACTATCAAGATATAGGAACATATACTTTAATAGATGGTTTTGACACAACGTTTTTTATAAATTTAGTAGCAGGTTATCCTGTTAGAGCTATTTTTGAAATAACACAACAGTCTGACTTTACAGCTGTTCAGTGTGGTTACAGTTTGTATTCAGAAGATTATGTAGCTATAGACATTGAGGGTGGTTTTGTAAATCCTATACCACCGTTTTTTCCTGTGACAGGACAACCTTATTGTGGTAATACTTGTATAGAAAAGATATTTGGTTGTACTGATAGCTTGGCTATTAATTATGACACGTTAGCAAATACAGATGATAGTACTTGTTATTATAACCCTGGGTGTATGAATCCTATTTATTTAGAATACGACACGCTTGCTGATTTTGATGACGGAAGTTGCGCTACGTTAGTAGTACTTGGTTGTATGGATTCAACTGCTTTTAATTATAATCCTGATGCTAATATTGAAATACAGGGATCTTGTATACCAGTTATTACTGGATGCATGGAAAGCCTCGCGTTGAATTTTAATCCACTTGCTAATACGCCCGACACGTGTATAGCATACGTTTACGGGTGTACTGATAGCACAATGTTTAATTATGATAGTTTAGCTAATACTGATGACGGTAGTTGCCAGCCTTTTGTTTATGGCTGCATGGACACTTCTATGTTTAATTTTAATCCTTTAGCAAATACTAATGACACTTGCATACCTTATATTTACGGCTGCACTGATCCTAGCATGTTTAATTACAACTCACAAGCAAACACAGAAGATTTTAGTTGTATTGCTTATGTTTATGGTTGTATGGATAGCACTGCTCTTAACTATAATTCTTTGGCTAATACTGACAATGGTTCGTGTATTGCTGTGGTTCAAGGCTGTATGGACCCAAATGCGTGGAATTATAACCCATTAGCTAATATAAATCATGGTCATGATTCTTTAGGTTGTTTATACGCGGCTACTTGGTGTATAAATGGATCTGGTAACCCTTTCTTTTTAAACGATGAGTGTTACGCTTGGGTTATAGATGTAGATGAATATTGTTGTGAAAATGAGTGGGATAATATATGTCAAGCAACTTATGATCATTGCCAAGGAAATTGGGTTGGTCCACTACCAAAACGTATGGCAGACTTAGTAGCTGTAACAGATTTACTGGGTAGACCTGCTAAAATAACTAAAAACAAACTATTGATATTTATATATAGCGACGGTACAAAACAAAAGAAATTTATAAAATGAGTTTTAAAATGAATGGTTGGAGTGGTTATCAAAATTCACCTATAAAAAAAGATATAAAAGTATATGAAGGCAGTGGTAAACAAATAATGCTTGATGATAGTAATTTAGGTAAAGAATATTTTGATGAGTATGGTAACAGAGCTAGAGATCATAAAAAAACTAAAGACGTGTTTTATATAAAACCACCAAGATTTGAAGGTCCAAGAGAACCAAAACTGCCTATTACAAAAAATCCAGTAGCATGAAAAAAATATTATTAATAATAATAGTTGTTTTATTTTCTTGTGCAGCACCTAAAAAATGTTGTGGACAAGATAATATAAAAGATATATTTAAGTTTTCTACGTTTTATACAGCTGTTAATGGTGGAACATCTATATCAGATGTAGAAACTTATAGTGTTACAGATGGTTTAAGTGTACAAACTGTAAAAACACCTTATGATTATAATTTAACTTTAGGTGTACGTAAAATAGCTAGATTTGGTTATGAAAACAGAGCTAATACATTTTACGATGGTACTGAGTCTAATTATAGTGATGGTGCCACTATAGGTAAAAGAGACGGTGTAGAGTTTTTGTTTCAAGTAGATTATAGAAGACAAGAAGGTGTTAAGTATTTAGATCAACATCATTTCATAAGATATGTTGATAGCGCTTGGTTAGCTAAAGCCGAGTATTTAAAAGATGGTTTTGCCGATGTAGAGTATTTTGAAACTTCACAAAGGTATAGATATACTATAGGTAAATTTAGTTTTAATGTTGGCGCCGCTCAACGTTTGTCAGAACCATACGGTTACGATCCGCTAGAAGAATGGATCTTGGATAATGGTAATTTACATTACACTTACTTAGCAATACAAGAAGGTTACACTGTCGACGTTTATAATAGTGAGTATAAAGATCCAAGCGGAGCAACCGTAGCTAATAGCTCTGAAGTTTGGAAAGAAGTAGTTATACCACAAGTATTAGCTAATTACACAGATAAAAAAAGAAACGAACTAGACAGAATTATACAACACTCTTTAGTTTTAGGCTTTGATTATTACTATTATAATAAAAGCTTTTGGGTACATAGTTGGGCTAACTTAATGCCTTATCACTATAACGATGGAGGTGAGTTTAACTATCATAACTATGTAGATGGTCAATGGTATGATTATTCTGGTGGTTTAATATTTGGGCAAAAAATAAATAAACAATTAGGTATATTTGTTGAGGGTAAATATAACAAATATTGGAATAGAGAGTGGTACGATTTTAAAACAGGTATTAATTATATAATAAGATAATGGCTTACATACAACATAATAATCCTTTTCCTGTTACTAGTTGTGGTAGACGTAGATCGTTTATGAACAACAACGTGCGTAGGCAAGTTAATTCGCCAGGTAATGATCGTACAGAACAAAGCCCTTTTGATAAAAGAGTTGATAAAGATAATATGCCTTGCAATAAACCTAGAAGATCTACTAAAGCTAATAAAAAAATGATGGTAAAAGGTTGTGAAGGTGGTAAAGAACGTATTGTTCATTTTGGTGAAAAAGGTTATGGTCATAATTATTCTGATGCTGCTAGAAAAAGTTTTAGAGCTAGACATAAATGTGGTGAAAAGAAAAGTAAATTAAAAGCACAATACTGGGCATGTAGAACTTTGTGGGCTGGTAAAGGTGGTTCTACTAAATCAAGCCCAAAAGGTGTAAAAGGAAAGTACTGATATGTTTGATGATTTTGATATACAAAAATATTTAGATAAAAAACCACCAAGCGATAATTCAAATACTACTAAACAAGAGATATTAGAATTAACTAAAATACCTATAAGAGAAAAGTTTGTTAAAGAAATGGACGACTCTAGAGTTGTGTTTGGTAAAATAGTTGATGAAAAAAAATTAGTAAATAAATTAATTAAAGAGTCAGACAAGCCTTTAATGAAAATAAAAAAACATCATAATAGACCAAGGCCAAAAGTATTAGCTAAAAAAATGGGTATAAAGATGAAAGATATAGAGTTAAAAACTATGAAAACACCTTCATACCCTTCTGGTCATTCATTACAAGCTTATTTAATAGCATTAACACTAAGTGATAAACACCCACAAAAAAAAGATAAGTTAATGAAGGCTGCGCGTGATATATCTTATAGTAGAAGAGTAGCTCACGCACACTATAAATCTGACTCGTTGTTTGGAGAACAAATAGGTAAAGATATGTATAACCATATAAAAAATAAAATATGAGAAGACAACTTAAAAAAATATCTGGTGAACTTAAAAAAGCTAGTAAATTACATGCTGGTCAAGCAGAAAAAATAGATAATATGCTTAAAATGAGAAATGCACCATTAAAAGCTTTTGCTGGTGGTTCACCTCTCACTAAAAAACTTTCAGCAAGTTGCATAGCAATGGCCAAAAGAAAGTTTAAAGTATATCCTAGTGCTTATGCTAATATGTATGCTTCTAAGCAACAGAAAAAAGGTAAGTGCTAATGGGTTTTGTTATGCCAGGTTGGAGTGGTTTTGTTAACTCACCTATGAAAGCTACACGTAAAGTTTGTTTACCTAAAGCTAAAATAGCACGTATGAGTGAAGCTGAAAAGCAAAAAGTAATAAATGCTAAAAAAGCTGCTGCTGATGCTGGTAAACAAGTTAGAAGTTCTAAAAGTAACATTACAGATGGTAGTACTAGAAGTAGAGATTTGAAACATTGGGTTAAACAAGACTGGAGGCAAGTAGCTAATCCAGAAAAAAAGTGTGGAGAAAAATAATGGGTATATATAATAATTTTACATCACCAATAAAAAAGAAAAAGACTTCAAAGTCTATTGAGTGGAATGACTCTGATGCGCCTGATGCTAAAGGTAAATTTAAAGATTTATCTCCGTCTGCATTAGCTAGTTGGTTAATTAAAACACGTAAAGGTAATTTATCAAAAATTATTAGTAGTTTAAACCAACAGTATGTATTTAACAGAGGTAAAAATCCTAGCTATGCTCGTAAAATGAAAACAGTAATGAATATAGTTAGAAAAAGATTAGGTAAAACAAAAAAATAAATAATATGAATTGGATTAACAGCTGGAAAGCAGCTAACAAAAAAGAAAAATACGAAATAAATATTAGAATAGGTACATTAACATTATTAGAAATAATGTTTTGTCCTTGTGAAGTATGTGAAAACAAAAAAACTTCGTGTTCTAGATTTAGATTAATGTTGTTTAATTTAGGTTTTGAAATCTAAAATTAAACATCATTATGAGTAAAGCTTATAGAGGTGTTTTAAAAGCTCGTATAGCTAAAATATATGGCGGTGATGTAACTATAGAAAAGTGTAAAAAATTAAAAGCTAGACCTGGTGCTACGCCTAGAGATAAACAGCTTTGTAATTGGTTTATAAATATGCAAACAAACAGACCATCACCAAACAAAAAACGTAAAGATCCTGTAGTAGGTACTGGTAAAAAACCTAAAGGCAGTGATAGAAGATTATATACAGACGAAGACCCTACTGATACAGTTAGTATAAAGTTTGCTACTGTTGCTGATGCTAGAAAAACTATAGCTAAAGTGATAAAAATAAATAAACCTTATGCTAGAAAAATACAAATACTAACAGTTCTTGAACAAAGAGCTAAAGTAATGGGTAAGATGATGCAAGCAAGACTTGCTAAGCAAGCAAAATTACAATTAAAAAAACAACATGGAAAAGATAAGTAAGCATATAAGTTATCATGAAGGTACTTATAGTAGAACAGCTGAAAGAAGAGATTTAGATAACACACCAAATAAAGAGCAACTTAAATGTATGAAAGAAGTTGCTGAAAATTTATTTGAG
>TARA_R100001591_G_scaffold342_1_pt1 | contig 25353 bp, 37 predicted proteins | sample TARA_R100001591 | Tara Oceans TARA_R100001591 (sample SAMEA2622725) | marine metagenome | biome: marine biome (ENVO:00000447); feature: surface water layer (ENVO:00002042); material: "saline water (ENVO:00002010), including plankton (ENVO:xxxxxxxx)" | depth 5 m
ACGCTCATTGTTACACTACCATCTGAGAGTTTTGTGGAAAGTGAATCTGTATCGAACTTTATTAAAGTTCTAGCCGTATCCTTTAGTGAACCATAATAAACTTTAGACACTTCTAATATTTCATCCAACCCAGTGTTTTGAGTTGGTTGTTGTAAGTATATACTTGCGTCTTTAGATGCGGTTAAAAAATAATACATTATACAACTCTCCCTCTTATATCCCTATCAGGGAATTTAAATTCAAATATTGATGGGTCTAACGATGGATATATTTGTTTGTTCTTCGTTGCTCCAGTAATATCATATGAATTTGGTGAATAACCTGAAGTACCTCCACATAAGTTTTTGAACTCTGTTTTAACTACTGATTGTACTCCTTCTATGTTTCCTATCAACATTTCAACTTCACCAATATTAATTGGCATGTTAAATGTCCATTTATCTATTTCAAAATAATCTTTGAGAGCAGTAATACAATTAGTTAATACTTCTCTCTTATTATAATCTCTAAAAACTCTAATTTCGAAATCTAGTCCTACATTTATAATAAATCCATCTAAAAGATTTACACCATCAGTTAACATTCTAAATTCATTCATATATGTTTTTAGATTTTCTTTTATAGCTCTGTTGAGTGATGTTAATTTTTTATTAGAATCATATCCTAAGATATATAAGTTTACTGCAAATGGATTATTTTTTTCTTTAACATTTGATTTTTTATTGGATAAAAATTTTGAAACTTGTTTTTTTATTTGTTCATCAGTATTCTTACCATCAGCTTGTAAATCCTGCACTAATTTAGAAAATTCATTTAATGCTGTCGGTGAAGCAAGAATAGAAGCTGGTGAATTATCATCTAAATTACCATCAGCTGCACAAAATGCTTTTGTGATATTACCAAACTTAGGTGGCATTGATAATGCTCTAACTTGATAATCTTTTGATGTTACTGCTCTATTTTGTGAACCAAAGTTAGCTATAGCGTTTTCTCTTATCTCATCTAATGTTTCTGCTCCTCTACCACCAGTAGCTGGTTGTTCGTTATCTACTGCTAATGAGTTTTTTACAGTTGAATATAGATTTCTTTCTGCTCCAGTAAATGCTGATAAATCTTCATCAAAATCTACTTTTGTAATTCTTTGGATTTTATTTTGTGATACATTCGATTCAACACCACCACCTACTAAATATTTTACGGTCATAGTAGTATTTTTAGGTGATTGCCCATATGATTTTGTAAGTAAGAAGTTTGATGGGTCAAAAGATGCTCCTAATTTATCTATAGAATTTGGTAGACCTAAACCAACATTTTTAAATGTAGGGATTAGTAATTCATCGTTTTTACCAGCATCACCACTACCAAACTGAATAGTAGTCGTACCATTAGGATTTGTAATCACTTTATATCTTCGTGGTGTCTTAATTAATCTAAGAATAGATGCTACTGAATCTCTAAACTGAAATAAATCTTTATCTTGTGCTTCAGTATTCGAATATTCTACATAAACCATTTCTTGTCCCAAGTATGGTACTTTATAGTATCTGTTATTGTTAGTATCCCTAACATCAAATATATCAATTACATTTGTATCAGGTATATCAATTCGTGCAAATTCTTCTTGAGTTGCTCCAAATGTTATTTCAATTTGTTTTTCTGTAGCTGAAATTACATCAACTGGCTTTTTTACTAAATAAAATTTAGGATTATTTGTTGTTGCATCTCTTTCGTAGACACTTATTTCTCTTTCATCGGCATCTGCAAAATCTAATAATTCAGTTGTTCTAAATTGTATTCCATCAGCATCTAACTCCATACCTTCTTTTACTCTTAGGTAATAATCTGTATCGGGTTCAAATGCTAAATCACCAGATGATACTGGGTTTGTTAATCGTCTTGATGGTACTAATTGAAATACACTTAATTTAGTTGTTGCTGGTGAGGTTACTTTTGCTTTATACCCCATCATTTTAGCTAACTCAAATATATTTTCTCTATCTTCTGCCGTTGTTAATAATGATTCTTTTAGTGTATCATCAATATAATATCCCAATACATCACCCACATATGATGCCATTTCTATAAACATCATACCTGGCGATGATTCGTTAAAATCATTAAAGGTTGTTGGAAAGTAAGTTTTAGCAAACTCAATTAAGTTGTTTCTAAAATCAACGAAATCTTTATTAAGGTATTTTATATCTCTACCCTTATCTTTAAAACTCTTTATTTGATTATTAAGTGCCATATTATTCCTCTACTAAAAATGTTAATGTATCTAATGTTTGGTCTCCCTCTTGTCTAAACTGTAAAGATACCTTCGCTTGATTATTATCAGTTTGTTCTTTACTAATATCAATGTTGATATCTTCTACAATGATATATGGTAACCATTTAGCTACTGCATCATTTACTGTAGTTTCTAAATCCTCTTCAAATTTTTCGGTTGCAGGATTAAATAATAAATCATGCAATCCACTACCAAATTCAGGTTGTAATAATCTTTCACCTTTTTTGGTAAGTAATAAGTTTTTTAAGTTGGAACGGACTTGGTCAAATGTTCTAAAAGATTGTCTAAAGTATCCTTCATTACCTCTCTGAATTGGTAAAGTGATACCTACTGCAAAGTTATTAAACTCTTCAGTATCAATTACAATCTTTTTATTTAACTCATAAGCCATCTTATGCTCCTACTCCTTTTTTTCTAGTCATCGCTTTAACAAGCGCTGAATTATCTCTGTTAAGAATCTTATCCAAACCAGGCACACCAGTCTGTACTCCTAAACCTTGTGGTTGTGGTGCTGATTGTTGTCCCATTGGTTGTAATCCCATCTTCTGAGCCATCTCTTCTCTGAAAGATTGAATACCACTTTGTCCTACGGGTGTTCCTCCACCAGCAGCTGCAACATTGTGTGTACCAAATGTAACTGTTTTATCCAATGTATCACTAATACCACTCTGTAGAGTTTCGTTTAATGCTTGGTTTAACATAGGGTTCTTAGTATATGTTTGATTCTCAACAACTGGTTGAGATTCTTTTCTATCTTCATCTAATACTGCATTAGCTAATGAAAACGGGTCTACTTCATTTGTTTTTTTAGAAGTAATAGTTTTCATCCTTGCTTTCACTGCTTCATCTAAAATCTTAGGAAAAGTTTTCTTTAAAAAAACTTCTTGTCTCTTAGATACCTCAGCTTCTACTAACGCTTTGATTACTTTTACTAATTTTTTCGAATCCATAATTGTTTTCTGTTTTAATATAAATATACATTAATAATATTTTAGTCTTTAGAATGGAATATTCCAACATCTTTGTCCGTTCTTTTCTGGATTTTGTGCTACATAATAGTTACCACCTGATTCTATGACATCTCCGGCAAAGTAAGGTTCATTAGACCTAAATCGTTTTATAGTTTTCATTGGAGGTATTTCATTACCTAAAAATTGCCAATCAGAATTAGGAAGGGTATCACCATCATCATCATTACCTAAACCTAATCCACCACCAGGTACTACATATATACTCCAACTGATTACACCAGGACCAGGTATTGGTGATGGTGCTGATGGATATAATGATGTGGTGTATATTATTCCTTTGAGTGTCAACAAATGTATTTGTGCTGCTAATACAAAAATATCTAAAAAGAAGTTTGGTGTATTTACAGCTGGTAATTCTATTGGTACAGGCCAAGTACCTGGATTAATACATAAGTTTTGAGTTACAACAAGATTTTGTATAGCGCCAGGTGCTGGTATTGGAGGAATTGGAAATGGATTCATAGTTGCACCAGCCCAATATGCTTTTACTGCATTACCCAATTCTTTTATGATAGGTGATGTTGGTGGCGGTACAGGCCCTTTTCGTATCGCTACACATTTAGTGAGAGCTACTATTACCAATGCTTCCATAATAGAACTATTACCTTTTTGTATTGTACATAGGTTAATTCCTTGAATACCCCTCTTCATACACATATCGTATTCAGTAGTAAGTTTTTTTGCAAAGGCTTGTAGGTTAGATACTCCACGCTGATTAAGCATGTACCTTTTCATGTTTGACTTGAATATACCCCAACTCATTTTAATCTACAAAGTTTTTCGTACTTAGTATTTTGTTTAACCTATCTCTTATAGCGGTAAATTCACCTGCGTTATTAGGTGCTAAAGATGGACCTGCTGGAGTTGGGTGGGTCATTCGTGTTATCGCATTGCATAAATCAGTAAGGATACTAACTAATTCATCTCCTTTTACTAATGGTTCTTCACCACTTCCATTACCTAAATGTATTTGCCCAGTTTCTGTTTCTATTGTAAAATTACTTCCTTGTGTGAAAAATTCTATGTTATCATCTACCTTCGCAGATATACCCCCTTTGTTATCTATTGATAAAGTAGAATCTGATATAAATCCATAATTACCTTTTGAATAAAAAATCATTTCAGAATCTTTTGCTGAAAGTATGATTCTGCCACTATTGATTAATATTTGGTCTCCAGTCAATTCTGATGGATAATCATCAAATGAATCTGGCGTTTGTTCAAAGTTTGATGAACCACCATCATCAACAACACCTGGCTGAAAATCTAATTTGTAGTCAGCTGATGATAGTACAATAGTAGAACCATCTCTATTCACATCTTCCTCAGTTGTACTACCAAAATCTGTCTCATTTTGTGAAACATCATTTTCTCTGTTCCGTAATATAATTGTTGGTGAAAATTTATTTTCCGCATTGTTGTATGCACTAAATCTCATAGATTGCCCAAACCTACTTTCAATTATTGAATCACCTTCATAGTATCTTATTGGATGTATATCATCTTGCTTATCTTCAAACACCTCACCCAATTTATTATCCTCACCACTATCTGATGTTGATTTGTTAGCTATACCAGTATTTGATGTGGATTGATATTCGGAACTATTATTATCTGTTTCCTTAAAAAATTTAAAAAACTCTGAAATCACTGTTGGTGATGTATCTATATTTGGTGTAACATTATCATTACTTCTTCTGTAATAATAACCTGATTTTGTATTGAAAATATCTACCTTTTCATTTTTTACAGGAAGAGTATTAAAGTTTTTATCCATAGGAGCCGCAAAGTAAGAACTACCAACACCCGAAAGGAATCCCCTACTCATTGGTATAAACTGAATGTGCCCAACCTTACCTAATCCTAATTTACCTTCTGTAATTAAATTATTTGTTTCATCTAATATTACTTCAGTTACAATAGCTTTAAATACTTCAGTATCATCATCTTTAAATAAATTATTAAAAAAGTTTTTAGCTGGTTTTGATTTAGTTTGATTACTTCTATCCATTATCTACTTTTTGTTTTAGTTCTTCAACTTCGTTTGTTAATTCATCAACCTTAGCATCGTGGTCACCCATTTCGTTTTCTACTACATCTTCTAATTGTTGTAGTAATTGCTCTTTTTCTTTATCTGATAAGAAACCTTCATCACCAATTGTTTTATCCTTAGAAGCAATCATTCGTTGTGCAATAGCTGCCATCTTTATTAGTGATTCATCGTTTCTAACTGAAGTATCAACTAAATCTTTAATAATTGGACCAATCACTGCCATATCACCAGAATGTCTAATTATTTTTTTCATTTCAGCAATTAGTTCTGATATTCTTGTCTTTTTATTTTGCTGGTTATCGTAGATATCTTTAAACAATCCACTTAAATCTTTACCAGGAAATAATTGAAAATCTGTACTCATAATTTTAATATATTATCTTACTATAAATATTGAAAATAAAAAAACCTCCCATTTCTGAGAGGTTTTCATATCTTAACCGGTTATGGTTTTTATTCTTAATCTTTCTTTTTAAGAATGTGGTATAAAACGAATGCACCTACTAAACCAAGTAGACCCTCGTTACTCAATCCACCCAAAATACCCATAATGTTATCCACTACTGATACCTCTGGCCAGAAAGGAATATTAGCGCCTTTGAATAGTACTTCTAATACTACACCTAAAGCGATAACACTTATACCGATTTCTGTTAGATGATTAGCCCAAGAGCCAATCTTTTTAAGAAATTCCATATAGTTCTCCTTTGTTTTAAATTAGAAAAATAACTTTCTCATATGACAAAACATCGGACTGTCCAATGAATAACTATAGTATATATTACATAAAAAGTATGTTTTTTATTTTAACACCGATTGTGCGAACTATATCAGGTGTCAAGTAAAAAACCCAACCTTACGGGGTTGGGTTTTATCCAATCACTTTGAATTACGACTGGTTGTTTAGAGCTACTAAGTTTGTCAATCTCCACACATCTGTCTACAATTGTTGAGCTCTACAATATATAAATATTAGATTATTTTCTTAGAAATAAAAATATTATCAATTACTAAGAAATCCATATCACAATTCATAAATGTATCAATTGCTTCTTGTGAATCCCTAACCATAGTTTGGTCTTTTAGATTGAACGATGTGTTAAGTAGTATTGGATACTTTGTAATCTTCTGATATTCTTTTAGAAGTTTATACATCTTAGGATTAAAATCCTCCAAAAGTGTTTGTACTCTTGCTGAACCATCAATGTGTGTAATAGCTGGTAGTTTATTTCGATGTTTAGGTTTTACCTTCACTATCTGATTCATATATGGTATTTGTATATTAGGTGTAAAAAAGTGTTTCATATCTTCACAAGAAACGATAGGAGCAAAAGGTCTAAATCCTTCTCTTTTCTTTACAACCATATTTACTCTTCTTTTCATTTGTGGGTCTCTCGGGTCTGCTAAGATAGAACGATTACCTAATGCTCTTGCACCGAACTCTAATTGACCTCTTACCCATCCAATAATATTACCTTCAGATATTAGTTTAGCTACTTTTGGTAATAACTCCTCATCAGATAACGCTTCATAGAATATCTTATCTTCGTTATCTTTTACAATCTTTACTATATCTAATAGTTTTTCAGATGGACCTAAGAATGGTGTTTTGTTTTGTTTTCTATCATTAGTAATGTGATTCCAATAATTCAAAGCTGCTCCGATAGCAGAACCAGCATCGGATGGAGCTGGTGGAATCCATATGTTTTTAAATTGTGTTCTGTTTTGAATCTTTCCATTAGCAGTTCCGTTATATGCACAACCACCACTCAAACATAAGTTTTTAGATTTTGTTTTTTCATACAATTTATTTAACAATCTAAAAAAATGCTTTTCATAAGTGTATTGTAAAGCTGCTGATATGTTTTTATGAATATCATTTATTGGTTCTTCGGGTAATCTGTTTGGTATTCCGAATAGCTTAGATAATTTTTTGTTAAACATAATCTTATCAGAATAGTGATAAGAAAAATATTTCATATTTAATTCAAATCCATCTTTTGTTTCTTTTATAAGTTTATCAAACATTTTGTGATGAAACAAATGTGTACCATATGGTGCTAATCCCATAACCTTATATTCACCTTCGTTTGGTTTAAATCCTAAGAATGCAGTAATTGTAGAATAAAGTAATCCTAATGAGTGTGGATATACTACTTCACTATGTCTTTTTATGATATTATCTTTACCACTTGCTAATACAGTAGTATCCCATTCCCCAACACCATCTACCGATAGTATGGCTGATTCATCAAAATCAGATGTAAAGTAAGAATATGCTAAATGAGATAAGTGGTGATTACCAATAAAAACTTTAGCATTTGGAAATATAGTATCGAAGTGATTTAATGGATTTGATTTTTTCGGAAACCTAAACGGATTTTTCCAAAAGTATTTTTTATATGATTTCCAATCTCTATCTTTTTTTAGTTTAGGATTTTCATAATAACATACCGCTGATATCTGTTCACCTCTAATTTGGTTATTTTTTAAAATCCAGTTGATTGAATTTATCGGAAAACTATTATCGTGTTTTACGCCAGTAAATCTTTCTTCTTCTACTGCGTTTAAAACTTTACCATTTTGTATTAGTGCAACTGCTGAATCATGAAATCCAAAAGAGATTCCAATAATATAATCATCATAAATGTTCTTCATTCCAAAACTGATTTGGATTATCATCAATCACTTCACCTTCCAAAAATGAATTTAACATTTTCTTTTGATGTTGTTTCATCACATTTACAACTTTTGTGATGTAGTGAGTTTTACAATCCGTCATTTCTCTTATAAGCAGGTACAAATGTTTTTTGTTAAAATTTTCTATGTAATCTGCTCTTCTAAATAATTCTAAAACCGCATCTGCTATTTGAATATCTCTCTTTTTTGTAAATACAACTGTAAGATTTTTATCCCAATAACCTAACATTATTTTTCTAAATTCAGAATATTCTTCATTTTGTTGGGTTTCATAGTAATCATTTTGCGGATTCCAAGTTTGTGGCATTTCAGATAAAAGTTGATTCTTTTGCCATCTTTTATAATTACCATTATTATTCAGAATCAAATAGTTTTTTGCAATAATCGTAAAGTATGAAAATGCCTTACCTTTACCTTCTTTGTACATATGTATTTTTTCAACCATAGCAGATACCACTTCTTTTTTGATATCTGATTTTGGTACATCAAAGTAGGTAAACTTAAATGTATTTAAAACATTTTCTGCTAATTTTTCAAAAGGATATTTTATACCAGCGTTGTATATTTTATTCCTTTCTTTATGATTTTTACATTTATTGTATGCAATTATAGCATCCTGCGCAGGAGTACCAAAATACATTTTGGATTTTTTTCTTCTCGGTCTGGGCATATTCTATTTAAATTGTTCGTTTAACTCTTTTACTATACCTTTGAGTTCTGTAAATACAGTACCCACCTCATCATCGGATTCAAATGAACCTCTGATATCAGCTTGTTCCATCCTTTGATTAGCGTCAGTAATAGTTTGTACAACACCATTAATCGTACCAACTAAATCATCCTCTAATTGTTCGTTTTGTTTGAGTAGGTTTCTAACCCCAATCAGCAGTCCTACATTGAAAACTGCTGATACTCCTAAAATTATTTCTATAACCATTCTAATTTAATTTAATATCGTATCCACTAAATTGTTTCATATACGATGTTATCTTCGTTCCATAAGCATCTTTAAAAACTTTACCATTCTTAAAGTATCTTTTTACTGAACCCTGTCCTCCAAGATGTGCAGCTGCTAATATACCACTTTCTGAAATATACATACCATTGATTGTTTGTCCATCAAATATATCAATATACGATTGTAGTTTTTCTTTGTTGTGTAGTAATAAAGCCATCATTGCTTCTTCTTGTAGTTGTGGGTTGTTAAGGAATTCTTTACGGGTCACTTTAAATCCTAATCCTTTAAGTGTTGATTTACCAAATTGGTACTTCCCCATATATCCCCAAGTGTTTGTAATATCATATCTATTACCACTTTCTCTGAATCCAATATCATTTAAGAATCTATTAAGTTCATCTTTGTGATATTTTTTGATTCTAAGTTCTTCAGCTTCTTTTCTGAGTCTATCAGCTTCTATTAATTGTTCATAATTAATATCTGATGTTACTGCGGAATCTATCATTCCAAACGATAGTATTGTAATACACATCGTTGCTATTATTGTTTTTCTCATACGGTCTCCCTTTTGATTAAACTATAACAAATATACGAAAAATATTTCATATATCCAAATAAAATCTTAATTATTTTTATGCTTCACCTATTGGACCAAAGTACATATCCAATAATTCCTCATCAGTAGTTTGAACCCTTCTTTTTAATTTATCTGCTTCGTTAATGAGTTTTGCGAATTCCTTTGCTGTCTCCAAAAACAGCTTTTGGTTTTGGAATAACCTTTCCTTAACTTCGTCTTTAGTAAGGATTTCTTTCTCAACCAATAATTCAATTATAGATTGATTAAGTAGGTTAACTTGTAATAAGTTATCTTTAATTTCTTTAAACATCTTTTATGTCTTTTAGTAAAGTTTTTATATCTTCTTTACTATCTTCTAAATCACCAAATGCTTTTTGTATAGATTTTGGTGAATAACCTAACGAATGAGCTAATCTAATCATTATAGCTTTATACTCATTTATATTCATATCATCAGGTACATCAAACTTGATTTCGTTTGCTTCCCTTACATTTTGCTTCCATCCGTTGCTATACTTAAATATTAATTTTGCCATCTTTCCGTTTCGTTTTATACAATTTGATATCCTTTCTCCAATAATGGTACTGCTTTTTTGTACTTTATAAACTCAGTATCACCATCAGGAGATTTAATCATAACCTTATCATTCCTTCCATATTTTCTTTCAGATACTCTTTGAATGTTATATGCTCTTACAGAATCAGTAATCAATATACCATCTAAATGGTCTATCTCATGCTGAGCTACAACACACTCTAATAATCCTTCATCACTAAAGTAATTGTGTCCTTCTGTACCTATCTTATCTTTTTCATCAGGTCCAAATTCAACTGTACCCAAGTTATCTGTTTCAACAGTTATTGAAATACTTCTTACTGTGTTCTTTGGTTTTCTCATTGTTTTAGGAAGAGATAAACAACTTTCAATATATTGGACTGCTTCTTCACTTCTTTTAACAATCTTAGGATTGACCAATATCATAGGTTCTTTGATGTTAATAACACACATTCTTTTATCTACACCAATTTGGTTAGCTGATAAACCAAACCCTTTTTCTTTTTCTAATGCAGTAAATAATGCTGCGGATATAACATCTTCTTCAGATTTGTTTTTAGGTAAATCTGTAACTACCTTTTGTAATTTTATTTTATCTGTTACTATTCTTCTCATTCAAATAAGTTTAATTGTGATTTATCTCTAACTAATTTTCTTTCTGATATATTAGAACCTAAAGGTCTCTCATAAATAGTTTCTCCACCATCAGGCGATTCATATATAGTTCCTTTACCAAATTTATTTATTTTATCTATTCTATCCCAATATATTTGTCTAATTTTTTCACCTAGCTCAGCATCATTGGGATACTTTTCTACTAAGGGTTTTATATTTACATTCATAATTTTTTTACTAAGGTTTTTGTATTTAATCTATTTTGATGTGGGTTCTTCCACAATTCTTTATTATCAAATTCATTCAATTTTTTTATTTCTGAATTTTGTATAGATATTGGATGAAGTTCTTTAAATTCCTCAACAATAGAATTGTTAATTAGTATATATCCTCCTTCTAATAAATAATCCCAAGCATAATCAAATAAATCATATCTTACATTTTTATCAGTAGCTACTGAACCAATATCTATATCACAATATGCTATATTTCTTTTGTGTGGTTTTTGTTTATAAACATCAAAAGAAAATATTCTTGGATGGTTGAGTGGATTAAATATATCATATCCAAACACTCTTTCACTACCATATTGTTCACATAATTTTTCAATGGTAACCCCAACACCACAACCAAACTGAACTATATCTCCATCTTTTGGTATATCTAATGTTGGTAAAAGTTCTGATGCTATTTTGTATGAATGGTAGTTGTAACCATACTCACTCCATATTGTGTTACCACCATCAAACCACTCTTTCCATTGATTTTTATATTTCATTACTTTATAAAATAACTTATTCCTTGTGTTTCACTTTCAACAATATCTTTTATTGGTAGTTTTTTTCCATTGGTAAACTTACCATTTTTTAAATCTCTGATGAGTTTAGGAACATCTTCATTATATCCACTACTATAAACAGTATCATGAAACGCAACAATACCACCTTTTTTTACAAGTGGATAATATAGTAAGAAGTCTGCTAATACTGATGCATATGTATGATTACCATCAATAAATAACATATTTAAAGTTTGGTGATTATCATATATTTTTTCAACTACTTTTTCATCATTTGATAATCCGTGATAGAATTTTGATTTACCATCATCTAAAATAAATTTGTTATAAAACTTTTTAGTGTTTCTACCAAACTCTCTAACTCTTTCAAAGTTCTTTTCAATTGTGATTACTTCATTAAATAGATGTCTCCATAAAAAATGAGTACTACCAAAATGACCTAATCCAATCTCTAAACAAGAACCATTATTATTTTTTGATTCTAATATGTTTTCCACTAATATATAAAGTTCTTTTTTAACTTGCTGAATTCCTTTTTCTTCATTAAGAGAATTTTCAGCCATACAAAGATATGGATTGTATTCATATTCAAGATAATTACCATCACCTCTTTTAGAAACCCACTTATCTAACTCTGTAAATATATTAGTGATATCTTTCATTAAACTGCTAAGTTGTTATATTTTTCTAATAACCAAGATGAGGATTGTACTTTATCTCCTAATCCCCAAACCATATCAATACCATATCCAGCACACACATCAGCTTCGGTGGTAGGTACTGAATCAGCTACTCTATCACCACCATTACCAAATGCCATAACACCATTTTCCCAATCTTTATTTTCTGTTATAAATTTGTGTCTTGCTGCATCTATGAAATCACATGCTGTATTATCGTTATGTATTCTTGGATTCATAATATAAACCCAATCTACTCCTTTTATGTTATCCATTATAAAAGCTCTTTCTCTTTCTTTCATAAAAGATTTCCCCTTTTTTCTCCTTAACCAGCTATCGTTGTTAAGTCCTACCCAAACTTGCTCTGCAAGTTCCCTTGCGTTTTGGATACATTGTATGTGACCTTTGTGTACGGGGTCAAACCCACCGCTTATTAATATTACTTTATATTTTTTACTCATTTGTTTTCTGTTTTCCACTCCTCATCAAATGCTCCTATAGGTTTTCTATGCTCATCCGATGGGTCGTATTTATGTGTTACATAATATGCTAAAATTGTTCCCGGCTCTAATGCCTTATAACCATGATACACACCAGGTGGTATCTTTAAGACTTGTGGATTTTTATCTGAAAGGTATTTAAATTCACAACCATCATCTTCGGTTGCCCATCCTACCTTCAAACTACCTTTTAAGCAAATCCAATAGTCAGTTTGTTTTTCGTGTTTGTGCCACGCAACTATATGTTTAGTTGAATTTATATAAGATATATTTACTTGTCCTTTTTGTAAAGGAAATACATCTAATAATCTTTGTGCTCTATCATCTTCGTGATAATTCATAACTAATTGTTTAATGGTGCTTTGATTGTTGGATGTGATTCATAATCCAAAATCTCATAATCAAACTTACCCTCTAATATATGAATATTAGATAATTTAATTTTTGGTAATTTTTTCGGTTCTCTTTTTATTTGTTCATGTGCCTGTTCTAAGTGATTTTTATATAAATGTACATCACCTAAGTTTCCAATTAACTCACCTGGCTTATATCCAGTTTCTTCACATAGTAGTAACAATAGTAATCCATAAGATGCTATGTTAAATGGTAATCCTAAGAATACATCTACACTTCTCTGATTCCACATTAGTGATAACTTACCATCTGCTACATAACATTGAAATGAATAGTGGCAAGGTGGTAGAGTCATCTTTTCTAAATCTTCTACATTCCATGCTGATACTAAATGCCTTCTACTATTCGGATTAGTTTTTAAGTTTTCTATTAACTCTTTTATTTGGTCAATATATTCTTTATTACCCCACTTCCTCCATTGTGTTCCATAGATTGGACCTAATAATCCATAGTGCCAATAATCCTTGTCGTTTTTAACTTTATCAATGAACTCTTTTTTTGATAGTGGTTCATCTAAATCCCACGCAACTACTCTTTGGTATTTCTTATAAGCATCACCATTCCATATGTTACATCCATTTTCTAATAAAAAACCTATATGTGAATCACCCCTAAGAAACCATTTAAGTTCAGTAACCATTGAGTTTACTGCCATTTTCTTTGTAGTAAGTAGTGGAAATCCATCCTCCATATTATGCCTAAATGTATCACCGAAGTAAGATAATGTACCTGTATTGGTTCTATCTTGCTTTTCAGTTCCGTACATAATAAGTTTTCTAAGAAACCCTTGATATTGTTTATCTACTATGTTCATTAGCTTGTTATTAATCCGTAAATGATTATACCAACTATAGTGATGAGTAAACCAAATATAGAAACACCCAATGCTTTATAGTTGTTTTCAACTTGGCGTTTACTTCTACCCTGATATTCACCATGCCAATTGGCATCTTTCTTTGTAATATCATTAATTAAAAATGATATCCTTTCTTTTGCTATCATTGGAGCATCTTCTTCTAATAGTTGTTCTATTTGTTCTAAGTTTTTTACTATTTCTTTTTTATTCATTTTATTGTATTTGAGTTGTACTACTATTATGTATTTGTATTTCTGAAAAATGTGGGTGAGCTATTTGTACCCAATCACCCATAAGTTGTTTACACATTACTACATCATTAGGCCACATTCCAACTTCTTTAGTTTTTTTCAACAAAGCTTTAGCAGCCAATGGTGTGATTATATACGAAGAGTTTCCTGGCAAACCTGATGGTATTTCTTTTCCATCTACAACCCCATCGGGATGTAATATGGATGGTACTGTGTGAATACCATATCCCAATTCATTTAATAAAATAGCATAATGTTTATCTTCTCTCGTAGCTCTTATAGGTGTATTTAATCCACACACCCCACCTAAAAAGTCCTTATGTTCTAATATGTACTCCTTCTTAAATTTATGAGTAAAAATAGCATCATGTTCTAAAACTACTATCGGTTCATCCATATCTATACACTTTTGCCAAAGTCTCATATGTGAAATCATACAAGCTATTCTAAACCTCACATCCTCATGCGGTGCTGGTGGCATCATATATAAACCCGTAATCCTTTCTCTACCTTCATGCAGCATTGGATATGTATATTCTAAGTTAGATGTATCAATATAAGTTATCAGTTTTAAATCTTCTTTTAATGACTTATATTCGGTAGCCCTAAATACAATAGGTTCTATTTCTGTTTGGGTATCCTTAATTGATTTTATTAACTTATCTGTACAACTTTTTGAATGAGTAATAGCCCATTCTGGTGTTGGAAATTGTGTAAGTGTTATTATATATCCTTTTATCTTACTCATAACTTGATGTACTTCTAAGTCCACTATACTCACATCTTGTTGAATTTATAAATGGTAGTATAGATAATTCTTTTGCTTTAGCTTCTACCATAACATCTACATCGTTACCATATAAGTTAGGTAATTCATTGATGTAATCTGAGTGAGCTTGGGGTTTAAGAGATTCATTACTCTCATGTAATGCTTTTGATTCTGAATAGTGTACAATTGGTTTGATACCTTTAGGCCAAGTAGAGATTGCTAACTCTAATGCTTCTTGCTCTGATAAATCACCTGTACAGAATTTGTGGTGGTGATAATCAAACACAATAGGAATACCAATCCTTTCATGTATGTACATCAAATCTTTTACTGAGTACATAGATGCCTTATCATCATTCTCAACAGTCAAACGAGTTTGAACTGATTCGGGTAGTAACTCAAAGTTCTTACAGAATCTATCCATAGCGGATTGTTTATCACCATATACACCATTACAATGTATGTTGATTTTGTTGTAAGGTGAACGCTCCAACCCTAACATATCGAATATCTCACCATGTATTCTCAAATCAGTAATTGTATTATCAACTACATGTTTGTGTGGTGATACCAATACATTGAATGGACCTGGATGACAAGTCAACCTTATACCATTTGATTGAGCATAATTACCAGCACCAGCTAATAAAGTTTTGATTCTTAGATATTGTGGTAAATCTTCGAACTTATATTCAGATGCCCACGGAAAAAACTCCGATGATAATCGAAATACTTTGATTCCATTCTCTACATTCCATCTAAGGATTCTACCTAAATCGGCAGCGTTCAACATACCTAATTCACCAGCATAATCAATGCCTTTTTCAGTAAAGGTTTTTTTAATCATACTACGATTGGTTGTAACTTTTGGTTTCTGACCTGATAAGGTCATATTAATACATGCGTATCCTAAATTCATAAATTTAATATTTGTAATCAAATATACGAAAAATTTTTGATATATCCAAATTATTATGAAACTATTTTTGTAAAACTTCTGTTTTTACTGATATTATTTCCAAAAATAAATTTTCCTAATGCAAAATCTCTATCATTTTCTATGTGTACTAATTGAAATAATCTTTTTTGATTATACAATAATCTATCTTTATATTCGTAATATAGTTTATGTAAATTCAATGTTGTTGCATATTTTAATTCGTTAACAAAAACTTTAGCTTTATAGTGTAATTCCTCTTCCGTATTTATTGGTAGCGTATCGTATGAGTGATTGAATATATCATCAAACATATCAAATCCCCAATCTCTAAAATATTGATAATAGTTTGGTTGTGCAAAGAAGAAAGGAAATTGTAATCCCATAAAACATTTAGAAGATTTTTCTGTAACAAATGTAGAGTTTTGATATATATGAGATTCACATTGTACTTCTATGTATGCGTTTTCTGAATGAGCTGGGTGGAATCTAAATCTATCTTCTGGCGATGTATATTTAGAGTCAATCCAATGTTCACCATAACTTTCTATTTTTTCATCTTCCCATTCCATATCATGCCAAAACGCAGTACCATATTTTAAGATTTTTGCATCTACTAATGCTTGAGCTAAATGTAGTCTACCCCGCCTACTAGCATTCATCAAACAATTAAATACTTTTGGTTTGCGGTTTGGATAAAACTTAGCACCCATATATGTGTGATTATCTGCGCCAAATGGTACAAAGGTTTCGTTATTACTACTACAAAAAAACCTTAATGCTGAAAATGGATATTCAAATATTTCCCATCCGTGCTTTTCTTCTATATACTCATCAACGGATAATACCACTTTCTTTTTATTGTATTGTATATTATTATTAGTTAACCAATATCCAAATTTTTCCAAATCATCAGTTGTAGTGTACTCACCAGGATGTGATATTAATACTTCTTTTACTTTTAGATTTTTGTATGATTGTGAATCTCTACATTCTACTAGATTTTTATCATATCCATCTATAATCAAATAATCATAAGTTTTTTCTTTATCTGCTTTTGTTATGTTAAATAGTTCTAAACTATCCTTTGTAATTGGTAATGGCCCATAGTTATTGAAATGAGTTTCTGTTCTTAATAAAGGAAACCCCTTATCTTCGTTTGCGAGTATTGCCCAATTTTCTGGTAATACTATACTGACTTTATTTTTTAATTGATAAAACTTTAATCTTTTCATAAACCTATTTTACAACTTCTACATGCACCTTCTTTTGGTCCATTAAATTGATGATGCTTTCTCCAACTAAGGTAATTATCACCATTCCATATTTCTTTTATTGGGGTTTCAAATGCGTTACCCATATATCCAATATCATGTTGTTTAATATCAGAACGAAGGTTACAACAAATCATAACACTACCATTATAATCTATATACATTGAAGTAAATGGTTTTAAACATCTTTCTGTTCTAACATAATCTACTGCTAAAGGAACTGTTTCACCTCTACTACTACCATCGTATGTAAAGTTTCTTCCCCTAATATGAACCGTCATATTTTTATATGATAAATCATACTCTATTTTTCTATTTTCATAATCATATAATAATGTGTATGGTAATCCAACCTTATCTAATTTTCTTTTTATTTGTGTTTTGACCCGTTGATGATTATACATTTCATTATTTTTTAAATATTGTTGTATAAATAATTCATCTAATCCTGCTTTTTCTAAATCGATAATGTAATCTTTTGTAACATAATCACCATTTGTATTCGTTCTTAATTTTGCTTTTGGTAAGTATTCTCTAGCTTGCTCTAATCTTTTTATAAAAATATCTTTATGGGATAAAGGTTCGTTATATCTACTGTAAGCTATTTCTCCTTCAAATCCCATATCCTTTAATTGTTGGAGGATACTTAGATATTTTTTTTCTGGCATTATGAGGTTTTCACCTCTCCTATCTATAAAAGAATTTGGACAAAACCAACATTTACGATTACAATATGAAAATATTTCAATTTCAATAAATACAAAATCATCAATAGGTTTTTGTTTCAAAATCATCGGGATACTTATTTGTCTTGATATTTTTAATCCAATATCTTACAGCGTTTGGGTCATTTTGCCAAAGTTTTTTTATTCTCCAATCGAATAAAGGATTTAAATAGTATGGTGAACCATCTAACGCAGTATTATTTTTTGCAGCTGCAACCAACGGGTCTCCCATCTTAATAATTGATTCCCTTTCCTCTTCTTTAGATAGTTTAGTTTCTAATCCCCTAGCTTCATCAGGTAAAACTTCTTCTTCTACATCCATCAATAATGTTTTTTGTAGTTCTGTAAGTTCTTCCTCTTCTTCATCGGGTGTTTCATCATATAACTCTCTCTTACGAATTATCTTTTGTTTATCTACTATACCTCTATCAACTTGTAATGCGTTGTTAAAAGCAACTACAAGCGCTACTGCTAATGGGTCAAATACAAAGATAATAATTAGTATTAACCAATTAATTATTCTATCCATACTATACCCAGTCAATCCACTTAGATATTGTAGTGGACCTAATTCTGAACCTGCTTCTAAGTTTGTATCTAAATCTAATATTTTTAATTGAATAGATTGTAGTGAATCTGCAGCTACTTCTCTTTTTGCTTGTACACCTTTTCTATTATCTTCCTCCACATTGATTCTACTTTGTGCCAAGCGTAACTCAGCAGTGGATATTGTGGTTCTAATACCTCCCACAACCGATGTGTCCCGTACTTGGATTTGTTGTGATTTAGCATTGGAAAGAGTACTAATGTTATCAGATATTCTTTTAAGTTCTTCATCGTATCTTGCAACATCATCAGCGTAGAACTTTTCTTTTTGTTGTAGGAATGTTTTTTGTTTTTCATTTACAGAGAACATATTAAAGGTATCTTGGAAAGCTGCTGTAAGAAATCCATAAATACCAAGCGATGTAATTAAAACTAATATAATTACACCAAAGGTTAAATACCATCTAAATACTTTATTTATCTTTTCCCAATAATTGTAAAGATATCCAGCAGTAATTAGTTTTGCTAATTCTAAGGAACTTGCCATTAGGATTACAGATAACGATGCCCCTGCAAATAATTTAGATAAACCACTTACGGAAAAAAAGGCAGCGTTGAAAGCAACAAACAATGCCGATAATCCTAACAATAATGTTCTGAATTTCATTACGAAATATCTACCAATTCTTTTACTTTTGTATTTAAATTGAGAATTTCTTGAGTTAATCTAAGTGCCATATTAGGGTCTACCTTTTGACTTCCAGTAATTCCCTTCTCTAATAACTTAGCTCTACTTTCAATCCCTTCGATGAAGGAATAAGCTTTGAGTTTTCTTGCTTCGTTCATAACTTGATATATTTTGTTTTACTATTATAAATATTGTATATACAAAAAAAGGGGAGAAAACTCCCCTTTCTTATCTACTACATTTAGTGCTAATAAGCGATTTTAAGAGATTTACTTTTCTTATCAGCTTTCTTATCAATTAGGAGAGTAAGTAGACCATTTTCAAACTTAGCTTCTGTTTTAGTACCATCATAATCAGTACCCACTGTAAGTGATAAATCAATATCAGAAACAAAGCGTGAACTCTTCTCATCCTTTTTAGATACAATTTTGATTTCAGTTTCCGTAACATCAACTTTGATATCTTTAGGATTGTGTCCTGTAGTGTTAATTGTAACTTGTTGTTTTCCGTTTTCTAAAACTGTAGCATCAAAATTACCATATGCGTTTGTGTAGGATTTCCTACCTCTTCTGAAAATGGGTTCATTGAACACATCATCAAATAAATCGTTGAAAGTTGTTATACTATACATAATTTTTCCTTTTTTAATTTTAAATTGTTTACTACTATTAGTACCAAATTCATACCAACGCTAATTGTATGACATTTTGTCAGTATTTTCTAAAAACCTCCTGACATTTTGTCATATATTCCATTTTTAATTCTGTATTCAGAGTTTTCTTGTCGAGTACTCATACAATCAGCCCAATGAAGAATATATGGTAAATCTGTTTTGAGTTGGAAATCTTCGTTATAAGATATCCAATACTTCTTAGTTGCTTCATTATACAAACCATCAGCCATCATAATACCTAATTGTTCTTTCTGAGTATATGATATTCCGTATTTGTTTAGTAAGTAGAATGCCCTATCTGTAACATCAAAGTATTGTAACTTTGGATTATGTACAAAGAATTCTTTTTTATTCTTTTGATGCCACTCTGAGGTTTGTGGTATGTAATAAGGTTCTGTTCCATCACCTAACTTACCTAAGTCGTGATGGAATGCTGCGAAGAACATTTCTTCATCGGTAAAGTTAATAAATCCACCACCTTCTTCATAAAGTTTTTTTATCTTATGTGCGTTTCTTGCCACATTCAGTATATGGTCGATGTAACCACCAACATAGGCATTATGAAAGTTAAGTTTACCACTAGCAGGTGCAACTGCCAATTCTTGTCCTAATTCATTTTCAGAATACATATGTAATAGTTTTTCCAATCTCTCTCCCTTAAATACTTTTTTAAGAGCTTCTATAAACTTATCATAGTTTTGTTGTAATTGTTCTGCAGTATAGTTTTTCATTTTTTATAAATTGATTTTCGTGTTAGTGTTTTATATAATACTTCTATTTCTTCTTCGGTTGTACATTGTCCCAATCCGTTACAATCTAATAGTTGTACAACGAAACAACCCTTTTCTATTCCTCTTATTTTATCTTTATTTGTTGTTGATATAAGTTGTAATCCATAAGGGTCTCTACTTTGTTTTGGTAAGTTAAGTGTGTACTGATATACTTCTTCCATCTCATTATCAGAATCATACTCTTTTTTCCAACCCTGCTTTTTAAATGTTTCCTCTGTTATTGGTGTTTGAGGAAATTGTACCGGTCCTTTCATTCTAAAACAAATTTAATTGTATCACTTACTAAGTGTTCTCTTATCGTACCTGTTAGTATAAGAGTATCCCCAACCATTGTTTGTACAGGTCCGATTACATTCATAACTTTACCATCAACTACATAAGATGCTGGGTTAGCAGTAGATACCTCAAACTCATTTTGTAGATACCAACTTAAATTACTATCCCACTCTACCTTCATAGGTTCATCCCAATAAAGTGTATTACCAACCGTACCACTAATTGTGTGTATGGTTTGAAATGAACTATCATTTAATTCTAAACGATAATAACCATTGCTATCCATAGGTAATCTACCATCTAACTCTAATGTAGGTGGTAGTGGATTTATTATTTCTTCATCTTTGGAACAAGAGGATAATAATAAAACTACAATAAGTAATCTAATATACTTTTCCATGTCGGAAATTCATTTGGTTTGTTATCGTTTTCCCAATCGAAACCGAATCTTAAAAGTTTACCTTTGAAATCACCAGCACCATTTTTCAATCTATCATCGATTAGGTAATCACCCATTAAGTGACCTTTGTTGTGAGTGGTAACAATTTTTTTGTGGAATATATGAGGAAAGTAATCCTCTATCCAATATCTTTTATCAGTAAGTGATTGTGGGTTACCCCAAGGTGCTGACGTAGCTATGAACATATCATACTTACCACTATTGTGTAGTTTGTTAATAGCATCAATAGCTCCATCTATGGGAGGTGGGTTTCTAAAGATACCTGGTATGTGGTCAGGACAATCTTTGAACTTATCTTTTAGATGTGGGTGTATATCTAAGAAGTTAGTGATAGCTTTATTGAAATCAACTAACACACCATCCATATCTATGTAAAGCACTTTTTTATTCATATCATTACTTATTTACATTGTAAATATACGAAAAATATTTCATATATCCAAATATTTTGTTAGTTTTTTTTTATTTACAATGAGCTCTAAATCCTATAATTGGTTTATGATTTACTTTATCGATTATGGTTTTTAACATAACTTCTCTATTGTGAATCATACCTTTTGTAAGTTCTAAGGTTTCTAAATCATATTCGTTTTTTACCCAATCTTGAAAAAGATAAGTAAGTAGTTTAGATTTTAATTTTGCTATCATATCTTAATTATTTACATAGTAAATATACGAAAAAAAATTGAAATATCCAAGGAAAAAGTGAATTATTTTTAAATAAATTGGCTTCTTTTTCCTATCTGTTTGTATCGTTTGGAGGGGTCTAAGTACTCATTTACATTAAAAGGGTCTATATCTAAATCCCATTTGTTTATTGTTTCAAAAGAGTACATTCTATCTTCACTAAATAAATCTTCATAGTATGTTATTGGTATTTTAAATTCATTTGATAGTTTTTTTATAGTTTCTTTTTGTAGTTTAAATACTTCATAGAAACCATCATTTCGCATTTTCCTATCCCAATCACTTGTAATATCATCCTCATACCAAATAGTATGTGTTGTTTTTGGGTCTTTGTGATATTTCTTTAATAAGTTTAAATAACTTTTCCAATGCTCCAATTCATTCTTTCTATCTAATAAAATTGTTTTATCAAATGTTGGTATATTTTCTAATTGGAAATCATAAGCTGATTTAAATTTATCAATTGGGAATTGATTAGATATATTCTTTACACAAAGTTTTTCTACTAATGCTGTTTTATTTTTTTTAGGATTTACACCATATGGTTCTAATATAGTAGTGTATCCTTCCTTTTCAATACTTAATGCTAAGTTTGTTGTACCAGTTCTAGCTACTCCTAATATTTGTATTTTCATAACAAAGAAGGTTTGGATTCGGTTGGAAATCCTTCTATTAACATATCACACAAATTGTTTTCTTTTCTCAATCTATCCGCAATAATAGTGTAAAGTCCATCACTCCACTCTTTACATTTTTTATAAGTTTCATCATAATCATCCATAACCTCTGATATTAATGTTGTTAACATCTGAATATCTCTGTTAATTTTTTTTACTTTATCGTACAAAGGATGTGGTTTGTAATCTATATACTTATCTATCAATTCTAATGGATAGTGGTGTGTAGGAATAAATGGTATTGCTGTAATTAAAAATATTAGTGTTTTTTCGGATAAATATTGTACATCTGTATCTCCAATAAAACTCCAAGTCTCATCATTAATAAACATTTTTGATTTAGATAAATACCTAAACATAAAATCATATTCTATTCCTCCGTGAAAATCCAAAAAGCTTAAATCATCCCAATGGTTATCACCTATAGTTTGATTTACTAATAGATTTGGTGTATCCTTTATCATATCATAACCACTAATATTCATTTTGTATCCAGTTACATTTTTATAGTTATCACCATATAATACTATCGGTGCGGATATCTTAGCATCATAAATTTGTAATCCAAGTTTTTCTTTTTTTAATTGTGATAGAGATTCTAGCATTTTAACTCTGCTACCTTTTAGGTTTCTCACCGAAAAAAATAAATCATATTCATGTGTTAATCTATCGTAGATATATTTGAATTCTTCAAACCATTTGATTGATATTACACGATTCCATTGATAAAACATATTAGTAAACGGGCTGTAAACATTCTTTATAACAATTCCATTTAAAACATTATCAGTAACTAATTTGTGTTTTTTTATAATATCATAAATTCTACTTTCATATGGTGCAACTTTTTTTGCGTTTGGATGTACTCTTAATATTTTTTCTGTTCTAAAACAACTTACAATCCAATCTTTTTTATCATACAGATTTTCATAAATTTCTCTCCATACTAATGATTCTTGTAAAGTGGGATTATCACATTCTATATTTGATTGTACTTCCCACCAATCAACAATATTAATCCCATCATCATAGTGCTTCCAATCATCTACCCATTTTATTTCAAACTCAGTATCTCTATAAGTAAATTTTGAAACAGATTCTAAATCAGTTGTGACTGTATATGGTGCTACTAATTTAGTATCTACTTTTTGATTTGGTATCAAATTATGAAAAAGAATACTGAATAATTTTTCATTAAATTTATGATGTACATATATTTTTATCATGCGTAATTTTGTAACAATCTTAATATTTCATCTAAAGATTCATGCCTATGGTTATCCTCAAGATTAACTGAATATACATACTGAGATTCTTTAATCTTTGGCACTTCGTGTATCGCTGAATCGTTTGGAAACTTTAAATCTATTTGTTGTGGGTCACCAGTAAGAATCATAGTTGATTTTTTTCCCAATCTACCCAACACCATTCCAAGTTGTTGTTTGGTTAAGTTTTGAAACTCATCTACTATTACACATGCATTATCAAATGTTCTACCTCTAAAGTGTGATAGTGATACTAATTCTATGTTCTCATCGGATTCCATTTTTTGTAATATTGTTGGTTTGTTATAAACCTTTCTCATATTAGAACGAATTGGTACTAACCAAGGTTCCATTTTTTCATCTAATGAACCTGGTAGGTATCCATTATCTTCGTTTGATACTGTTGGTCTTGTTATAATAATTTGATTTATCTTACGAGTAAAAAACATATCTAATGCTATTTGTACTGCTAACAATGTTTTTCCACTACCTGCTTTACCCATTATGAAGTTATATGGATGGTATAAAATGTTTGTCTTTGCCATCTTTTGTTCTTCTGATAATGTTATTGAAAACTTTATTTTACCTTTTGGTGGTTGTTTGTTAATATTCTCTCCCATAATCCCTTATAAAATTATATTGCTCAGCACCTAATCTATGACATATTAGGCTTGAAGCTCTGTTCCATTTATCCGCATAACCATAACCCCATTCGTATTTAGAATTAAAATAAGATAGAGCTTGAAAGTATAACTGAAAACCTGTATTTGGTGGTATATTCAAATTCTTTTGAATATAAGCTCCACCAAAATAATAGGAATTATCTGTTGGTAGTTGGTGTACTTTATTTATCCAATCATATGTAAATACATCCGAACACCATCCCCAACCAATAGCTTTATTAAAATCTTTATGGAAAAATAAAAAAAGAGATGATATAGAGTTTAATCTTTCTAAACATATATCTAATGCAGGTTTACCTTCCCAATCTGGAAGTTCTTTTGATATTGATTTACAGATAAATTTAATATCTGAAATATTATCTCTGATGTGTAGTGGGTTATTACTATCGATTACTTTAAATGAAAAATCCGTATCCCTTTGAGTGTTTCGAGATTCAAAGGTATCTCGGTGTAATCGCATTTGGTAAAACTGCTCATTATCCATATAGAACTATTTAGTATAAATATCGGTTCTATAAATGTTTTGATTTAAAGTAGGTAAAGAAGTTTGTTAAAATGTTATTAATAGATGTTTGTTCGTTTGAACTAAGTGTATGTGTTACTCTTGGAGTAGATACATCTT